>ODAI011067282.1_pt1 | contig 17232 bp, 9 predicted proteins | sample 1539321 | NCBI WGS metagenome assembly ODAI01 (sample SAMN02144231, study PRJEB22623) | gut metagenome | biome: sheep rumen | host: Ovis aries | place: New Zealand | reverse complement strand
ATTGTATTAAGTAAATAATACAGAGTGGTGCTAATAGTGTCAATAGATTTAATAATAATTAAACAATTGAGGGAAAATAAAGTGTTACCGTGAAATACATAAAAAAAGGCTCTCGCAAATAAAAAGGGTGCGAAACCGAGGTGCCTCGACGCTTCGCTCTGTATCCTCGGCGAGGACAGACGGTCGGTATCGGCACCAAATGTTTCGCACCCTTTTTTTTGCTACGCCTTTTTTTATGCTTAAGCGAGGTTCTTTTTGCCCCACGTTTGTATTAAATCTCTTGGCTCTTTCGACAATAACAACTTAACCAATAATAAGTTTGTTTGGGAGAAGACATTCTGCATCAACTCCTGCTGGTCGGTTGTGAATTTGCTTAATACATAATCTGCAACACTGATGTTTGGGTTGTCGGGGCGGCCGATGCCAAAACGCAGGCGGAAGAAGTCTGGGGTGTTCAGTACGGCTTTGGTTGAACGAAGGCCGTTGTGACCTCCGAGGCCGCCGCTCCACTTTAGGCTTACATAGCCTGGGGCAAGCTCGAGCTCGTCGTGAACTACCATAATTTCTGAGGGAGCGATCTTATAAAAGTTTGCAACTTCTATAATACTGTCGCCGCTCAGATTCATGTAGGTCATTGGTTTGAGAAAGTAAATATGGGCAGGCGCTTCTTCCGGCACGAGTACCGGAGAACCGTCTTTCTTTGAACAGATTTTTGTGTCGCAGGCCCACTGAGAAAGTTCCTGTGGAGTGAAAGATGCAATCTCTCCCTTAAACTTACTCTGCCAGCTGAGTTTACCTGCAAAAGGCAAAGAATCTTCAAAATACCAGCTTACATTGTGGCGGGTCTTTTCGTATTCCTTGCCGTAATTTCCTAAAAATGCTACGAGCTTAATCATTTTGAAAGTTCATCCAGTGATTTAAGATACTGCTTTACTGTGCTCTCATTTACCTTAAAGCGGTAAGGAGTTTCGCTGCAGGTTCCATAGTACTGCTGGATATTGTTCTCATTAGCCTTTGGAATTGCATAGAACTCAACAGTGATATCTTTGTATGCACAGGTAATTTTTGCTGTAACAACCTTAGTTCCTTCCACCTCTGCATCTTCTGCATACCAGTCTCTTGTAGAAAGAGAAGCAAAAGAATTGAGCCAAATTGCTGCGGCACTAGAATCAAGCTCATAGCCATCTTCAGCACCACTTACATTCCATGCAAGGTCATCTCCAGTTCCTAGTCTTGAAACAGACCAGCTCTTATCTGCTGCAATATCTTTAATTGCTACAGTTGTAATATCAGAACTTTCAAGATTCAAAACAATTGTTGTACGGGCAGCAGCTACACTTGTATCAAAGGTATCATTAATTCCACCAGAAACAAGATAGATATCCTTGCCGCCGTCAATTGTTGCATAGCACTGAGAAGAAGAAACTGCAGTCTTACCAATTTCAACTGTACGCAAAACTTTATCGCCAAGCTTTGCTGTTACAGTAATTTTCTTTCCATCTGTAAGCTCATATTTTTCTTCATTATTTGCGGAAGAAATATTTCCAACCTTATCCAGTGCACGGATATTTGAAATTGCATCAATGTATGAATCTACCATTGAAATGCTTGCCGGATATTTCTTTTCACCAATGAACCAGTCGTCCCCTTCTTTATAAAGGTTGATTACTTCTGTTGGTGTGACAATTTCCATTGCATCAGGTTTATCTTTAAGTGAAAAATACTTTGTTGTATCGTGTGCAGAAACTGCAAACTGAATTATACAAACAGCCAGCAGAAGCACGTCAGCAATTATCAATACTAATTTTCTTGTCTTCATATATCTACCTGCCTAACTTACTTTGTAATAGTTCTTGTATCATCCGGATTATACTTCTTGTTGATTGCACGGCGGCGAGCCATACGAAGTCTCCAAACAAGAAGTCCTGCAAGAGCAACGATCACTGCAAGTCCATACTGATTCAAAATCTTCCAGAAGCTTACTGCAGCTGGAGTCTTTACTGTAAGATTATTAACCGAAAGGCTCTTTGTTCTCATTGTACAAAGTTCTTCATTTCCGTTCATATAATCAACAACGTTCATAAGGAACATTGCAACAGGGCTCTGTCCGTTTTCATCAATTACCTGACTTGTTGTAATTACAGAAGAACCTGCAACAAAAAGTTTTCCAGGCATAACACTTGTTTTGATGTAGCTTGAAGTTACAAGTTCACCTTCATCAGAAGTGTTTGCAGGAGCATCATCAAAAGCACTGTCGAACTTTCCTTCAAGAAGAAGTGCCAGGTCGTACTGTGCATAACTTGAAGCGTCATCAGGGTAATCCATCATCAAAGGATTAAGCATAATTCCTTCTGTAAGAGCCCACGCTTCCTCAGAAGATTTTGCAATTTCTGTTACCTTAAGATTTTTATTTTCTTTTGCAGCAGAAGGATCAAGCGAACCACTCTGAAGCAGATAGAGAGAACCAAGGTTATTTGTGATTACGTTCTTCTTTGCAAGCTGCTTTTTATTGATTACAGGAACCCAGTAGTAATTCAATTCACCATACTGAGTATTCAAATTGCTCAAACAATTCTTATCCATAATCATATTCTTTTCGCGTGCTACACCGTATTTAGAAAGCAGACGTTCAATGTTTGTTTCGTTCTGTCCGAAGTTTGCAATTCCGTACATCTGGTCTTTTCCAGTTTCAACAATACCATCAACAAAGAGCATTACATTGCCACCACGAAGAAGGAACTGATCAATCTTATAAAGCTCCTCTTCTGTAAAGTCCATCTTTGGACCGTTGATGATAATTGAATTCATACCAGCCGGGATGTTATCAGAGTTCAAATCAATATCTTTAAGCTCATACATTCCAGAAATCAGCTTCTGGAAGTTTGCTGCCTGATCTGCAGAATTGTGATCAACTTCTCCATGGCCTGTGATATAACCAATTGCCTTTGCATTTGAGAAGAGACTCTGCAGTCCTTCATTAATTGTTGTCTCCATATCATCAAGACCAGAAACAATATAACCGAACAATGAACGCTGAACTTCAAGAGGAAGTGCGTAAGTTTTTTCTCCATGCTCAAGCACAAGCCCAAGAGCTGCTTTTTTCTGAACTCCAGATTCTGAATAAGAGATTGTCTGAAGTCCATACTTCTGAGCAAGCTCTGCAGCTTCATTTGTATCAGGGCTTACAACCTTATATTCCATGCAGTCTGCATTCTGTTTATTTACAGAATTAAAGGCATTACGGATAATTCCATCTGCTTCTTCTGCACCACTGATTCCTAGCCACTTAAGAGCATCGCTCATGTAAAGTGTAAGGCTAACCTTATCGTCTTTTCCAAGGCTTGCAAGTGTATCAGCCATTGAAATCATATTTGAGATTTTTGTTGTAAGATTGAACTCAAAACCATCTGAACTCTGAATAGGATTCATAATTTCGATATTGTCGCCATAAGCAACTGCAAGTCCCATATAAACCTGCTTGAGTCCTACTTCATTATTTTTAAGTTCCTGAATCTGAACCTGCTGAATTCCAAGATTTGCAGCAAGCTCTTCGTTTTCAGGCTTAGACATATCCATGTAAGAAACTGAGAAGTTCTTATTTGCAGCACCCTTGTATTCAACAAGAATATCTTTTACATACTGAGAAACATTTGTGTAAGTTGCAGGAAGATTGTCGCTGAAGAACACACGGATAGATAGTGGAGAATCCAGATTCTTTACAACAGTTTTACTTGCCTTTGAAAGCGAGTATGATTTTGGAGCTGTAAGATCAAAGCGAATAAATGCCTTGTGTCCTACAATATTCAAAAGCACAAGGAAGATTACAAAAAGTATAAAATCTGATTTAGGGCCTTTAAGCCACTGTAATATTTTTTTCATCTTTTTTACTCCGTTAGTTTTTAGCATTCTGCTGAAGCTTTACTGTTGAGGTAAAGAACAGGGCTGTAAGGGAAATAAAATATAGGACATCCCTTGTATCAAAAATTCCACGGGAAATAGAATCAAAATGCCCGCTTGCAGAAAGATAACTCAAAACACTTACAATCTGTGATGGAAGGAAAATCAGGAAAGAATCAATCATTGTAAGAACCATACAGATTATCATTGCAGTAAAGAAAGCAATAATCTGATTTTTTGTGATGGAAGTAGCAAAGATTCCGATTGCAGTAAAGCAGGCACTAAGGAAGATTGCGCCAATGTATCCGCCAATGATAGGACCAAAATCTGGAGATCCAAAAATCACTGTTGGAAGAATGTAAAGCAAAGTTGGTGCAAGCATAATCAGTGTACCAAGGAAAGATGCAAGATACTTACCGGTAACTACATCAAGCTCTGTAACAGGAAGGGTCATCAGAGTTTCAATAGAACCAACACGACGCTCTTCTGCAAAGATTCTCATTGTGAGAGCCGGAATAAAAAGTGCAAGCAGAACTGGCAGCAAAGAAAAATACTGGCGGAGTTCAGCTCTGTCATAAAGGAAGAATACTGAATAAAACAGAATTCCTGTAACTATAAGAAAAAGAGCGGTTACAATGTAAGCAACCGGGGATGTAAAATATGTTTTGAGCTCACGCTTCATAATGATGATTGCAGGGCTCTGTTTTTTAGCTGATTTACTGTCGCTCATTATTTAGCCTCCGTCAAAGTATGGAATACATCTTCCAAAGTATTCTTCTTGTGAGCTGCTTCATACAAATCAAAACCGCCTTCAACAAGCTTTTTGATAATTACCGGTCTGATTTCTGCATCGCCGTTTACAGACACAACAAGTTCACTAAGGTTTGCTTCGCCTTCTTTAGGACCAACAGTTACACCGGCAACACCGTTAATTGACTTAACAAGTTCGCAGGCCTTATTACCGTCGCCGCCAACAGTGATATAAACTGTAGACGAAGTTCCAATGCTGTTCTTAAGTTCTTCGATAGAGCTGTCTGCAACAAGCTTACCGCCGCTAATGATGATTGCGCGGCTACAGATAGTTTCAACTTCGCTAAGGATATGGGTTGAAACAATTACGGTACGTGTCTTACCAATTTCACGGATAATTGAACGAACGTCTTCTACCTGATTAGGGTCAAGACCTGAGGTTGGTTCATCAAGAATAAGGATTTCCGGATCATTCATAAGTGCATGAGCAAGAGCAACACGCTGACGGTTACCACGAGAGAGCTCAGAGATGTTTTTACTCATAACCTCTTTGAGTCCGCATTCTTTACAAAGCAGTGGAACCTTTTCTTCCGGATTCTGACCATAGATTTCTGCAATATAACGCAGATAATCTTCTACTATCATCTCTCCATATAAAGGAGCAGATTCAGGCATATAGCCGATTTTTCTTTTTGCTTCAACAGGATTTTCTGTAATATCAATTCCATCAATTTTTACTGAACCAGCTGATGGGGCAAGAAAGCCTGTTATCATTCGCATTGTTGTGGTTTTGCCAGCGCCGTTTGGGCCAAGAAGTCCTACAATCTGTCCTGTAGGAATAGAAAAGCTGACGTCATTTACCGCACGGAAATCCCCGAAATTACGGGAAACGTGGGAAACTTCTATCATTTTAGATGTCCTCCAAATTTTTTGTATATTATTAAATATAACAAACTTTCAGAAGAAAGGTAAATAAGAAAAATCTCAGAAAAAGGGGATCCTGCCGATGGTTGAGTAGACCGGTCCCTGAGCGGAGTCGAAGGGCCGGGCGTATCGAAACCATAACTACAAGTGTAAACGCACGCCGAGTTCGATTTTGTAACCGCGGCTTTCCGGGTAGAAAGTACCGGTGAGACTTGTGTTGATTGGGACTGTAGAAAGTTTTCCTACGGTGATATTCAAATCAAGATTCAAAACCATATAGATTGCCTGGGTGTACGAAACTCCCTGGAACACTTCTGCAAGATAGTTGTCATGGCGGATATCCGGAAGACGGGTCTCGGCGGTATCGTAAACGAGAGCCATATCATAACCTGCCCAAAGACCTGCGCGGCGTGAATACAGGAATGCCGGAATGATTGTGTTGTGAATCTCGCGGCCAATTAAAAGAGACTGGAAGCTGGACTCAAGCGCTGTACCAGCCTTGTTTACAAACTCTGCTGTCAAAATAGAAGGCATGCTCAAAACCCAGCCCTTGTACATTGTAAGAGGATTAAGGCGAGGAATTGCAACTGTTGCGTAAAAACCCATGTTGAGCTGAGTTATATCTGCAAGGCTGTTTGTAAAGAGGTTCTGGCGCTGGGCGTTTGTGAGGGACTGGTCACTGGAATCATTTGAATTGTCTGTAGTTCCCGAGCCGCCTGAATTGGTTGAGGTCTCCGAATTTCCCGCCTTGCCCGCCTCGGCCTCCTGCTGTTTTCGTGCTTCCTGCAAAAGGCGAACCTCACACATATCCCACATTGTGTAAGCACGCATTCCTAAAGTAATTCCGCGCTGCTCAAAAGTTGAATAGCCGTACTGGTGAATATTTGAATATTCAATCTTTGCAGAAATCTCATACATCTCATAAGCCTCGCTGAAAGAAGGCCAGTCTGAAAGGCTTGGGCGGATTTCGCTTTGAGTCTGATCATAATAATCAGTTGAAACAGAATAACTTGCCTGAAGGTCAAAAGTGAGATTGCGGAGAGCAATGCCCACCGGAATCTTCCACTGGCCGCCGCCAATAACCTTAAAGCTGTATTCGCCATCGAGATTACAATTGAAGATTGCTCCGGCGCGAATGAAAACCGGAGTTGAAGAATTTTCAATATAGAAGGCGGCAGATTTATCTTTTTTGATGTTCAGAGATTCGGTTCTGAGTTTTGCCATGTATCTGGACGGCATATTGTTTGTCCAAGAGAAATCCATTGGAAGATATGTCCAGCCGGCAGAAAGCAGGGCCTTTGTGTTCATACAAGGATCGGTCTGACTTTCGATTGTGAGACCGAGGCCAGGCCAGTAAAAGTTTCCTTCGCTCAAGTCCAGCAGCTTCATCGGGAAGAAGGGAGTGAACGACAGGTCTGCCATGTAGCGGAACGGATTGTAACGGCGCACGTTGTAGGCAGCGAGGGAGTCAGAGAAGGATGGAGCGAGGGGGAGGTCTCCGGACTGGCAGAGGGGGAGGTCTCCAGACTCGCCGAGGGCGTCGGATGTGCTGAGGTCTCCGGACTGGCAGAGGGGGATGTCTCCAGGCTGGCCGAGAGGGAGGTCTCCAAGCTGGCCGAGAGCATCGGATGTGCTGAGTTCTCTTAATACGCCGTCCACGCGCGGCACGGCGGAGAGCGCCACGGTGCGTAATTCATTTTGCGAAAATTTATGTGCGATGTACAGAAGGCTGCCGGTGGACGAAACTGCGGGGAAGTTTATACCGCCCGAAACGTCTGCCGCGGTGAGCTCGACGCGCTGGGGCTCGAAGAGCTCGGTGAGGTAAATAAAGCCGGCCCGTGTAAAGCTGTGCGCCTGCGGCAGTGTGAACTCGAAGGTGTAGAAGGGTGCGCGGCCGCCGCGGCTTGGACTCCAGGACAGGCGCTGGATTTTGAGCGGAGTCTGAGAATCATCCGCAGGCATTTCAATCGCCCACTTCTGCTCCACTACTCCATCAAAACTCTGTCGGCATAAATAACGCTCATCCCCATCAGCCAGAATATAAGTTACAAAACCATCATCTGCATAAACCGGAGAAAACGGAACTTTATTTCTTTCAAACGTCTTCGAGTAAATTACTGAAACTTCTTCATCTTTATTGTCGTCCAACGGCAAACTGTAAACTTCAAGCTTTGCACGAATATCTTTTACATTCACACCGGCAACGGCAAACTTTCCATCCGAAGTTTTTACAATAGCAGCATCACGGAGCGCATATTTATCATCAAGAAATTTTCTTTCCTTTAAATCATAAATCCAGGTTGAACTCGAAGAAAGCTCTTCCATTGTGCGAGCTTGTGTATGTGAAACTGCAATGTATCTTCCTCCCGGAGAAAGAGAAAGCCGCTCAACATTATCTGCAAGAAAAAGCAGCTGACGCATTTTCAGTGCATTGTTTTCATCATAAATATCAACTTCATGTCTGATACGGTCATACCAAACAATTCCGTAATCAGTCAAAAGAAGATTTTCGTAATTCGCATATTTGTCTTTCGGAAAAACTAAATCACCTTCAAGCTCATAACTTTCCGGCGCAAGAAGTACGTTTGGTAACGGTACGGCTTCTTCAAACTCCGCCCACAATTCCTCAAGTCTTTTTCCATAAGTATTCTGAAAAACACCCTCGGTAAACATCAGATTTATTTTTCCGCTTTCTTTCCAGAGCTCAGCGTATTTTTCAACACCATAAGTGTTCATCAAAAACGCAGCGAAGCCCGCGCCCGCCGCAAGAGAAAGTTCTTCTCCCGGATAAGAATCGCGAACAGTTGTTACCTGATAGTAATTCGGGAATTTTCCTTCAAGCTTTGCCTGCGATAATATCTGAAGAAAATATCCATCGTTCAGTCGTCCTTCTTCAGGCTCCTCACTTTCTTTCAGATACGCAGCTCCTTCAATAAAAGAAAGCGGCATATTAAAAATTGCAACCGGCTGATAGATTTCACCAGTTCCCCATTTTGCAACTATCTGATTTAAAGGACTTCTGATTGACTGCAGTAAAGCCTGATAAATCTCATGATAAAAAAGGCTTAGCATTGTGTCTTCAAAAACGGCAGTGCCATAATCTGCAGGTGAATCAAAAATGATTATTCTATTATATGGAGATTCAGTATAGGTTACAGAAAGTTCATCTGAGTCCGGAGAAATAATTACCGGCATATGAAGATTATTCTCTGCTCCCAAATCCTCTGCCGCTTTTTCATAAAGTGCGTCGGCATTCTGCACTAACAGCAGGGCAGTTTCTTCACTCAGATTTGAATAGATGATATCAAAATGTTCCGTCTTAACAAGAAACATTCTTCGCGGCCGGCCAAGAACATTTGCGGCAAAAACCGGCTGCGTAAGATTGAGACATAAAAAAAGCAGGAGCACAGGCACGAGAAAGAATGATTTACTAATCCTAACCTTTCTGTGCAATGTTCCTGCTTTCTTCAATTTATTACCTTACTTATTTACAGAATTCTTCAAGTACATTCTTATAAATTGCAAGACCTTCGTCAATCTCTTTGTCAGAAATATTGAGTGGTGGAAGGAATCTTACAACATCACTTCCGGCTGTTGTTGTACAAAGTCCTTTTTCCAGACAACGTACTTCAATATCGAAAGGTTTGATTGAAGCGTCAATCTGAGTTCCAATCATAAGTCCCTTTCCGCGAACATCTTTTACAATCGGAAGATTCCAGCTTGTGATTTTTCCGCGGATATAGTCGCCTGCATGATTTACTCTGTCGAGGAAAGCAGGATCATTTACTGTCTCAAGAACAACAAGACCTGCAGCACAAGCCAGAGGATTTCCCGCAAAGGTAGACTGATGATCTCCTGCAACAAAAACGTCAGCAGCCTTACCACGGAAGAGACATGCTCCCATTGGAAGGCCGCCGGCAATTCCTTTTGCAAGAGTAACAACCTCAGGCTTAAAGCCCAGCCAGTCACTCGCAAGATATGTACCTGTACGTCCAACGCCAGTCTGAACTTCATCTGCCATTACAATTGCTCCAGCAGCGCGTGCAGCCTCAGCGGCAGCCTTTGCCCATTCTGGATCAATAAGATTTACACCACCCTCACCCTGAATACATTCAATAAAGAGAGCAGCAGTTGTATCGTCAAAAGCAGTTTTGATTGCTTCAAAATCATTAGCCTTGATTGTCTTAAATCCTTCCGGATATGGAGCAAAGCAGTCCGGGTGGAAACGATCCTGTCCGGTTGCAGTAAGTGTTGCAAGAGTTCTTCCGTGGAATGATGATTCCAGAGTTATGATAGTCTTGCGTTTATCACCGCCATTGAGCTGACCATATTTGCGTGCGAGCTTAATTGCGGCTTCGTTTGCTTCTGCACCAGAGTTTCCAAAGTAACCGCGTTCAAAGCCGGTAATCTTCAAAAGATTTTCAGCAAAATCCAGACCTACATCTGAAAAATAGTAGTTTGAAATATGGATCTGACGACGGGCCTGATTAGAAATTGCCTTCACAAGAGGCTTGTAATTATGACCAAGGCAGTTAACACCAATTCCGGCAATAAAGTCGATGTACTTCTTACCGTCTGCTGCCCACATTGTTGCACCCTTTGCCTTTTCAAAAATCACGTCAAAGGAACCATAGTTGTTTACAATCTTCTTTTCCATATTTCACCTCACGAAACAAGATGTATAAATATACAGAAATTATGCCGTTTTTTGAATATTAATGCAAGACAATGAATAAAAAAAAGAGGGGGTTCTGACCTATGGTCAGGCCCCCCTCGGCTAATCATTTATTTTTGTATTTATTCTATTGTAAAACGAATTGTTTTTGCAGCTTCTTCACCAGGATTCAAATCCCAACTGAAGGAAATTGCTGAGTCATCAACATCTTCATTTGCCGGTTCTGTGGTTGTAAATACAGTTTTCAGATAAGACAAGGCTCCGCTAATTTCTTTATATGAGCCATACCAGAATCTTGAAACATCATTTACTTCAACTGCATTTTCCAGGACGGCAGAGAATTTATAACCGTCTCCAGCCATCTTAAATCCGTTAGTTGTAGCCTTAATACTTACACTATCTGCACCCGCATCCGTTGAAAATTTTTCTGAAGCAACAAGGGTATCCATAATAGCACCAAGTTGATCTGCACCTTTAACTGTAGCTGTCAGCATGAGATAAGGAGTCTCACCTGCATAGCTTACTCTGGCATTTACAGTAAGCTCAATTCCAAGGTCAGCTGCATTCTTTGCCTCAGCTTTTTCTTTATCCACATTAAGCAGATATAAAGTATTCACACTTGCCTTACTATTATCTAAAGTGTCTGCCTCAAGTTTTGCAAGGTAAATATTTTCGCCAGACTTCAAAAGATAATGCAAACCACTGAAGTTGTATGATGTTGCGCCCCATGTTGAACCGCCATCAAGGCTTCCGACAATATCAATACCACTGGTATCAGGCTGGCCCTGCTCATTTTTAGTTGCGGTATAAATCCAGTTTGTGCGTGTATCATTTATCTGCGAACCAAATCTATAGGCAATCTGCTTTTTCTTTGTAGTTACAGGAAGCTCATAACTGTAAGACTCTGATGATGTCCATTTTTCATACTTAGTTACAGTTTCCAAAGTTGAAAGCTCTATTGGGAAAACGAACTCTTCTTCTGCTCCACTTTCTGCGGTTGCCTTATAAATTACATTCAGAGTTTTTCCCAGATACTTTTTGTAAACATCATAAGAAATTGTGATGTTCCTATCAGAATCAATGTCACGCTGATCGGTAATGTCTTCTCCTTCAACTGTATCTAATGTTACTTTAGGATAGCCGTCATTCCAGCTTGCCTTTGATGATTTTGAAACATCAATTCTGATATTACCAATACTGTTTACATTTGTTGAAGCAGGAATAATTGAATTATCAGCTTTATAGAAATTAAAGGAATCAAAATCTCCTGCATCACCAATATTATATTGCTTTCCAGTAGCTGTAAGTTTTGTGGTAACTTCAGGATCTACTGTAACAAGTGCGTCATAATATCGTACATTATCAGAACCATTTTTTACCTCTACACGAACCAAAATAAATTTATCCTCAGATTTTGCTTCAAAAGTATAAGTTCCATTTACGCCAGTCTGATAATCTTTTCCAGTCAAAGAATCTAAATTAGCTTTATTTTTTGTAGCACTTGTATATACAAAAACTGTTACATCCTCGTTCGAATTCATAGGAAGAGCTGTAATTGTATATTTACCAGATCCATCAGCAAGCTTGTAATTATTTACATGCTTACCATTATCTGAAGATCCCTGATCACTCCATTTGAAATCAGTAATCTCATTTTTTGGTCCCTTTACATTAAACTTTCTCAAACGGGTTTCTGAATCTTCTGCACGAACAAAGGTTACTGTACAAGGCTGTGAATAATTACCATAGGCACTTTTTACTCTATAAACAACCTGAGAAGTTCCTTTAGGAATCTTTGTTACTTTGCTGGTCCATTTTGTATAAGGCTTATCTTTAGACTGAACTATAGAAACATATGCTTTATCACTATAATCGTCAGATTCTTCAGAACCATTCTCTTTTGCAATCTTTTTATAAGAGTCTACAGAAATACTTTCATTTTTCTGACTTGTAGTCATTGTAAGAGTAACTTCATCAACACCCTTATTCAGATAATAAACAGTATCGTAGAAACTTGTTGTATAATGGCCGCTCGAACCAGTACCAATTGCGGGCCTTGCTGTAAGTGTATAAGAATTAAGATCCGGCTTTTTAAGAGTAACTGCTGCAGACTCTTCTCCGTTTACCAAAATCTTAACTATTGTGTCACCCATTGGTAAATCATTTGTTGTTCTTTCTTTTGAAAGATCATCCGCATCCTTGTTCTCGACGTCATTCTGGCCAAGAGTGATTACATAATATTTTTTTCCATCTATTGTTTCTGTTGAACCTTTAAGGCTTCCGGGAGCTGGAGACTTATAAAAGTCTGTGTTAGGGGTCAAGCTTGTATCACTTGCTCTTTCATTCACAACAGAATAGGTAACGGTCTTATTGTCTTTTGCATCATCATCAGCAAAGCGGAAATAGATTTTTGCAACATCCACATCTGTAGTTACATTCTCTTCCATAGTTTCCGCTATATGGGTAATGCCAGTTTCTGTTTCTGTATCCTTATCAGAATAAAGTTCGTTCCATTCCTCAGCTTCATTTTGTGTATTAATAAATAATTCTTTGAGGGCAACATTTTCTTTACCAGGTTTTGAGATTTCAATCTTATGATAAGTTACATCGCTACGAACTTTTAAATCATCTGCATGATAATAAGGGCGGCTTACTGTTTTTATCCAAAGATAAGTTTTTGCTTCTTTCCCATCATTATTCAATTCAGAAATTGTTATACTATTTTCCTGATCATTTTTCAGATAAGCTTTTCCCCATGCCTGGCTTTTTTCTTCAGGACAGCTGCCGCCAACATAATAATAAAGATGAGTATGCAGATCATATGGCTGTACACTGAATTTCATCTGTGTAACATCTGCAGCATTGTCCGCACGTACTTTCAAAGAATAGGTATTAGCTGCACTTGCCTCTTTTGCACCATTTTTCAACGAAACTTTCGAAGGTGACATGGCAGTAAGGCCGGCACTATAATTTGCCTCAGCCATTTTGTGAGAAGTCCATACCTTGTTTACAGAATCATAAGAAGAATAATTTATTGATTCCAGGATAGTATTACCACTCTGCTTATAAGCATAGATTGTGTAAGTTCTTGATTCACAGCCTTCTTCTGTAACCGTAAAGGTAATTACCTGTAAACCGCCTACAAGATTTACACTATAACTGTTTGATTCTAATTCCGAGTACTTGGTCTTTGAAACAGGATATGACATTACTTCATTTTCCTTAAGTACCGGATTGATTTTCATTACGTCTGTATCTTCATCTACAATCACAGAATAAATTGTTTCATCTCTATTGAAAGTAAAATCTTCTGTGGCCTGAGTTTCTAAATCAGTTGCATTTCCTTCATCATCAATAGTTTCAAAGTTACTTACAGAAAGATCTTCCAGCTTAGAAGTATCATCATTTATTGCAGGCAATTCCTCATCAGAAGATCCCCAAGGATCAGAGCCTTCCTCTACTGCAGAAAACTTAACTCTTGGAATTGTAATTGTATAAACCTGATTTATAGAATTCTGATTTCCGTCTCCATGAACAGTTGCTGTTACTTTTGTTTCTCCATAAGGCAAGGTTGTGATTCTTACCCTGTCTGTATTCTGATTTTCTACAGGCAAAAGACTTGAAGAAATATCTTCCTGAGTAACAGACTCCATATGATCAAGCCCTACGATTGTTTTTCTTGTTGTTGTGCTGACAGTAGTTGTGATTGTATTTCCTTTTGCATCTTTTTTTTCTGATATTTCAGAATGATTTTCTGCTGCAGAATTTACCTTTGAGGTAACCTTTGAAGTAAGAGGACCTTCAACGAGTTTACCGTTTGCATCTACCTTTACTGTGGTAGTTGTAACTGTCTGATAATATTCATATTTATAAACTGGCTTTGCTGTATATACGGCGGTCCAGGTTACCTTTGCATTTTTATCTGATGGAACTGCTTTAAGATAAACAAGATTATCTTTTGGAGTAAGAACTTCTACATCATATTCAGTTACGGCTGGCTTATAAGTAATCTGATTTTTATTAAAACCATCGCTTTCTTTCAATACAACAAGAGAAGTTGTTAAATCAGTTTTTTCAGGATTGCCAGTTTCTGGGAGCATCAAAGAAGTAAGGACATGTTTTTTATTCAGATATATATCATAAGAATCTGAATAGTTATCATCATCTGCTGTAATTGTAACTGTTACACGGGTTGTTCCATAAGGCAGCTTTGGAAAAAGAATAGCGTCTCCTGGTCCGGCTGCTTCTGTAAATGTAACAGAAGGCTGATTTGAAGCTGGCAAATCAATAAACTGTTCTGTGTCTTCTGCAATGTATGTTGTTTTGAGACTGCCGTTTTCAATATTTGTTGTTCGAGTCTGGACTGCACTGAAAGTTATTTTTGCATTAACATCATTCTTAAAAGCTTTAACAGTTACTGGATCATCTTCTGCACGAAGAAGTCCAACTTCGTATGAATGAATATTTGCATTAAAAACAATCTGATTATAATTTGGTCTTGTTGCTTTGATTACAACAATGCCTGTATTTACATCTGTATTCTTCAGTTCATTATCTTCATCTGATTCATAAAATTCTTCAGGATGTTCATTTGGTTCTACAACTGTCCCCGGAGTATTTCCAGGTTTGCCTGTTGTAGTTCCTGGTTTATTTCCAGCTTCCGTCGTAATTATATTTTCATCTGGATCCAGAGATGTCTGTAAACTGGTATCTCCGGTTTTTACAGAACCATCTTCGTTCAGCATATCAACAAAAAGGTTCGAACAGGATGTAAAAGCCAAAAGTGAAAGGCTTGCCAAAATCTTTACTGCTGCACTATATTTTCTATTCTTTTTCATATCTGCTTCCTATTCCTGTTTTTCTACGATGAATTCTACACGGCGGTTCTTCCACCAGTTTGCCCGGTCTTCCCAGGCAGCAAGAGGATTTGCACCACCCTTTCCTTTTGCTGTGAAAACATCTTTATCAATTCCACGCTCTACCAGCATCTGCAAAATAGCTTCTGCTCTTAACTGTGAAAGTGGAACCAGTTCTTCTCTATTTTCGCGTTCTGTATTTGTTACGTTATTTGCATAACCTTCAATTGTGATATTGCAGTCTGGATGTGCTTTAATTTGTTCTGCAAGGCTGTCCAGAGTTTCAATATTTTCCTGCTGCTGTTCTTTTGAAATGCGGGTAAAGGTTGCACGGTCTGGATCAAAGTGAATTGTATTTACAACAATCTTCCATTTTCTATTTGGAATGATTACCTGCATTGGAAGACCTGTTGTGATTGAATCTTTTACAACTAATTCTGTCTGACCTGTGCGGGCAATATCTACTGCAGAAGGAATTACTGTAATTACAATTTCATAAGTATTCATGGCGAATACATCTTCACCAGAATCGCTCTTTCCATCCCAGACTACAGTTTCTGGCAGCATGCCTTCTCCACTGTACTCACGGAACTCGGCGCCCTTAGGGTCAAGAATTTCTACCTTCCAGCTTTGAGGTGCTTGGCATATATTAATAAGCTTTGGAGTAAGTATAGCTTTATCATTTGTGCCATCATCATCTGGAGTAAAGTTAGAATGAATATTTGATTCAAGAGCAAGTTCAACCGGACTTGTGTCTGTTGGAGGAAGGAATACTGGCTCTTTTTTGTTTTCTTTCTTAGCTTTCTTTTCAGTCTTTGGCTTTACTGCTTTTTCTTTCTTTGCATTGTTCTTGTGGAAGATGGCAGTTGGATAAGTTCTAACTCCAATATTGGCTGTAAAATAGGTTCCAAGACCTCCGCCAATACTGGTATCATAAAAGACGTTTACATCACCTTCGATATATGGAATAAAATAATCAGTTCCGAAATAAAAGGCATTTTCATAAGACAGTTTTCCCAAGAGACAACGAGCCCCCTGCTGACCAAAGGTAATACTTGTCATCAGGCCGTCTTCTTTTGCACGTCGAGATCTGTAATAATCTGTAGTTATAAAATTTCCGGCAAGGCTCATTCCCGGAATAATTTCAAGCCAGGAAGGCAACTTAGAAATAGAAGCTTTTGAAATAACTCTTCGAAGGCGGAATTCAAAAAGATTATTTGTAAAGTTTTCCATCAAGGCGCCAGCTGCAGTTCCCTGTCCATAGACTGAACGATTGAACTCCAGGCCAAGAAGCCAGCCACCCCAATTGAAGCCCAGCCCGGCTGAATAGTCATGACCGAAACTTGTCATAGGAACGAAATTCTGATTTGTAAAAGCAAGAGGAAATGCAAGGCCACCGGCCCCTTCTAAATAGAGCCCAGATTTGCCAAAATCATTTACTGTTGGAAAGAATTTTCCAGAATCATATTCTGCGTATAAATCAGAACCACAAAAAACACTTAATACAATGAAAGGAATCAGAAGTTTTCCAAAGCGTCTGCTCATCACACATATCCTTAACATCTCCGACGCGGACGGCTATTATATTAAGAATACAATGTAAAAGTCAAGCAAACTTTACACTTTCTTACGGTTTCTTTGAATATTCTTAGAAAACTTCCTGTATGGTATAAAAAAAGACTGTCTGAATACAGACAGTCTTTTTTTTTGTAGATTGCTTCGTCGCTACGCTCCTCGCAATGACGATTATTACTGTTCTCGCAATGACGAACATCGCAGCCCCGTCATTGCGAGCCGGAGTCTGGCGAAGGCGAAGCAATCTATATTACTTTCCGATAATATCTCTTGCAAGAATCTTAGCGATGTTTGGTCTCTTTACGAGGTCGCCCTTCAAGCCTTCTTCGCGGGCCTTGTTTACGTAGTTAGGATCCTGGAAGCTGTACTTGAAGTTTGTATGAACGTCGTATGTTCCCTTCATGAGAGCGTAAGCATCTTCTGTCATTACGAGCTCTTCGTCTGTTGGGATAACGAAAATCTTTGTTTTTGAATCATCAGCGTGAATGTAAGTTTCTGCGTTGCCTGTGAATGACCATTCGTTGCGCTGTGCATCAATCTTAATGCCGTAGTTTT
>ODAI010417247.1_pt1 | contig 17232 bp, 11 predicted proteins | sample 1539321 | NCBI WGS metagenome assembly ODAI01 (sample SAMN02144231, study PRJEB22623) | gut metagenome | biome: sheep rumen | host: Ovis aries | place: New Zealand | reverse complement strand
CCGCGACCACGGTGAGGGTGTTCTCTCCGCCGATGTTTAGCCCTGTCAGTTCCACGAAGAAGCCGGTATAGCCGTAGGCGTGGAAGCAGAGCTCCTTGCCGTTGAGAGAGACGGTCGCGTTTTTATACACGCCCTCGAACTCCACAAGGATGTCCTTGCCTTCCCACTCGGCCGGAGCGGTGAAGGTCTTTTCATAGGTATACAGGCCGCCGGGGAAATAGCCATGGCCGCCGTTGGAGACCTTCGCCCCGCGTTTTTCCGTGATCTGCGCGTCGTGGGGAAGGGTGACAGGCGCACTGTTGCAAGTCCAGTGTTCGTTAATGCCGATGGTTTTCATTCGTTTCTCTCCTTTATTTCAAGATAGCCCCTAACACGTTCAAGCTGTCTTTAGGATACCGGGTCTGGGTGGTCCTGTCAACGGCGATCAGGCCGAAGGTCTTGCCAAAGCCCGCCTGCCGCTCAAAGGATCACAGCAAACTCCGGTTCAGCGCAGGGAGGCGGCGGCTCAGCCGCCGCCTCCGCGGTGTCAGGAATTATTCAGCTTTGGCTTCGCCGTGCTTGGCGGCCAGATCCGCGTTCATCTGCGGACGGATGCTGTCCACCTTGTACATCAGGCTCAGAACGAGCATGACACCAAAGAGGATCAGCGGCATGTAGTTGTACAGGAACACGATCGCGTTGTTGGCAGAGGCCGTCTGCACCTCGGCCAGTCCGTCATAACCCGCAAGCCCCATGACAAGACCCGTGAGACCCGAGGCAATGCCCGCGCCGACCTTGGAGGCGAAGTTGGCGATGGAGGCAACCAGGCCTTCCACACGCACGCCGGTTTTCCATTCGCCGTAGTCCATGCAGTCGATGAGGTAGGTGTTGATCATCAGGGAGATCGGCATGGTGCCGAGGCCGAAGAGGATGCCGCCGATGATGAGCGTGACAAGATTGGTGCCGCCGAGGCTGCGGATGGCGATGCCCGCGATACCAATCCCGCTGCAGACCTGCAGCAGCTTTGTCGTGCCGAACTTCTTGGCAAGCGCCGGGAACACGATCAGGGCGGGAACTACGATCAGCGTCGTGATGGCGACGGTGCCCTGCGTGCTCACGTCACCGTAGACGTACTTGAAGTAATAGGTCGTGGCGCTCTGCATGTTGTTCACAATAAAGGTGATGAGCATCAGGCCGACGATGATAAAGAGATATTTGTTTTTCGAGATGGCGGACAGCGATTCCTTCATAGTGAGATCGTTGGTGGTGCGCTTGCCGTCCTCGTTCGCCTCGTCCTTCACAATCTCCTTGCAGAAGATAAAGCGCAGGATGCCGAGGACTGCCATCACAACGCCGAGAGAGATGACCATGCTGCTCCAGCCGGCCAGGGTCTTGCCGCCTGCGGCCAGAAAGCCGGGGAACACGATGTTGAACGCGATGGAGCAGATCATGACAATGGCGCCGTTGATCGAGATGGCCTTGATCTGGTTTTGCTCAGTGGTAAAGGCGCGGGCCAGATACACCGAGTCGATGCCGCCAAGAGCTGTAGCGCAGATAGCGTTGATCATAATGTACATGAAGCCGATCCAGACATACTGCACAGCGGCGCTCGCGTGCTGCGGGGTGTTGAAGAGCAGGATCGTAAAGAGCCACTCTAAGATGATGAAGACCTCGTAGGGGCGCGCTTTGCCCCAGCGGGTGTGAGTCTTATCCAGAATGTAGCCGAAGCCCAGATCCGTGAAGGCGTCGATGATTCGGGACGCCAGCAGGATGCCGCCGATGATGGCGGGATTCAGGCCGAGAAGGTCTGTGCTGTAAAAGGTGACGTAGACGACCAGTACCACGTTGATGGCCGCCGCAATGCCGCGGGTGGACCAGACCGCGCCGTACCAGATCGGCATCCGCTGTCTCGCGCCAAACGGAATGCCCTTTTCATTGAGCCGTTCTTTTTTTGCCATGATACTATTCCTCCCTGTTTTTGTTTTGCGGTTTTGAATTTCTGATTTTACTATAGCAAAAGGATCGGAAAGGCGTTATAATTTATCTATACAATTTATTGTTTATCTGCTCTGTTTTTTTATTTCCCTATTGTTCACAAAAAGAGGTGCACAAATTTATGAATCTTGACCAAAAGCTCGTTTTCTTCCGTGAATTGATGTGCTGCGGGCATGAGCTCTATCACACGGTTCTTGCTCCTGACCTCACGATCACAAACACAAACTGTCCCTTCTCAGCGCACATCCCCGCGCTGCTGTCTCTGAACGGAGATGAGGCAGGCAGCTTCTCGCTTTTGGCAGAGAGCGGCACCCCTGTTATGATCACCGGCCATGCTGATCTGCTCTGGATACTGGATTTTGAAAAACAGGAGGATGCGCTCGCCGCATTTCATCTGATCGGTCCGGTTTTTCTCGAGGATATTTCCATGCATCGGCTGGAGATGGCGGTCTCCGATCTGGGAATCTCCGGCGGAGAAAAGCGTGAGCTTGTTCAGCAGTTCTCCGCGCTTCCGATCATGCCCGTCAACCATTGGATGGACTATGGGCTCATGCTCCATTACTGTCTCTGCGGCGATCATCTGGATACGAGCGTCTTCCGTTTTATCGACCGAAAGGCTGCCGGCTCCGAAAGTGTGGAAAAGCAACCGCCCGGCTCCTCCCACGGCACCTGGGCCATGGAGCAGGAGCTTCTGCGCCTGATCGAGGAGGGTAACCTCGATTACCGCAAGCGTGCCGGACAGCTTGTCGGACGCGGGCAGATGGTGCCGCTCGGCGGCGGGGATACCCTGCGGCACGTCAAGAACTCCATCATCATTTTTACATCTCTCTGCGCCCGGGCGGCAATTCGCGGAGGGCTCTCGCCGGAAGTCGCCTATAGCCTCAGCGACCGATACATCAACAGTGTAGAGAGTGCCGGGAGCTTTGAGGAAGTGGCAAGCATCAACAGCAGGATGCAGGATGACTTTGTGCAGCGGGTTCATGATTGCCGCTATGCAGGGGTTTCGCCCCTGTTTCAAAAGCTGTTCCATTATTTGGACACGCACCTGGAGAATACGCCGAGCATGCCGGACATTGCGGATGAAATGGGTTACTCTGTTTCCTATTTGGCCAGGGAGTTCAAAAAGCAGACCGGACAGACGATGCAGCAGTATCTGCGCTCGCGCCGGATCGAGCTTGCCAAACTCGCGCTCCTCAGCAGCAGCGACTCGATCCAGAATATCTGCCACCGCCTTGGCTTCAGCTCCCAGAGCTATTTTACGGCGGAGTTCCGGAAGGCCGTCGGCATGACTCCCACGGAGTATCGACAGAGAAACGGAATCGAAGGATACCCATAGCTTCTGATCGGCAGCACCTTTCCTTCAAGGATACTGCCTGCCCTTTCTTTGTTTTCCACCGAGACCTCGATCCGATAGATCGTAGACGGAACCGGGTTCCTGTTTAAGAATCTGCGGGGATCGACCTTTGCACCGCAGCCGGGGATGGGGCTCTCCTGCGCGGCAAACGGGAAATAGGCGATGTCTGCTTCCTCCAGCAGCTTTTTTGCTTTATCCCAGTCGTCTTTATCTTTTGAACGATAAACCAGTGTCTTTTTCCACCCCATGATCATATCCTCCCAATGAACATGTGATTTGATTATATCACGCAAATCCATCATTAGCTTTTCAAATATTATCAATTTACGATCTGTATTCTATATACCATATATTCTCCGGTGAAAGCGGGAACCGGAGGTGTTTCTCATTTGCTCAATACATTTTGCAGCGCCTCGGGATCATGGATCTCGATAACAGGCGGAGCATAAGAGATGAGCCCATCAGTCTCAAGCTTCTTGAGCTCCCGATGAAGAGAGGACCTGGAAACATTCATGATCATCGCCCAATTCGAGACCGAACCGGGTATTTCGATCACGTTTTTGCCGGATTGTCGCGCCTGGATCAAAAGGTAAAATGCGGCCTTCTGTGCGATTCCGCTGTAAGACATAAGCTCCAGGCGCTGCTGGAGCATATAGCTTGCGGTAGCAAGCTCTGTCATGAAATTTTTCATGATCCGCAAATCCTTCTGTAAAAGAAGAAGGATATCTTCTCTTTGGAAAAACAGGATCGTAGCCGATTCCAACGCCACAACATCGCAGGGAACTTTCTGGCTCCTGGAAAAAACAGCGGCTGCACCGATCAATTCGCCCACCTTTCGGATAGAAACATTGATCTGGCTCCCGTTTGGGAATGGCTTTTGCACCTGCACGCTTCCTTCCAGAATGATACCGATCCTGCTTGCGCGTTCCATCAGATGAAATACAGTTTCCCCTTTGTCATAGCGCAGAATATGGTGCGGCACAGCTTCCAGGGTCTCACGCAGCTCTTTTGTCGGAATGTCTGAAAACAGCGCGCTTTGTTCAAGCACCGTGTAATCCATTGTCTTTCTCCCCTCCTGTAGTCTGAAGCTATTATACACCAAAAATCTTTTCCGGTGTATCTGTAGATACAGATTATTTAGGTGCTATGATGTATATTCAGGGCAGAACGTAGAAGGAGGTTTCCACCATGATCCGTAAAATCATTCATATAGACGAGGAGAAATGCAATGGCTGCGGGCTGTGCGCAAAAGCATGTCACGAGGGCGCGATCGACATCGTAGACGGCAAGGCCAAGCTCATGCGGGAGCATTTCTGCGACGGGTTTGGCGACTGTCTGCCCAACTGCCCGACCGGCGCCATCACGTTTGAGGAAAGAGAAGCTCCCGCCTATGATGAGGCGGCGGTAAAGAAAGCGCAGGCAGAAAAGAAGCTGAGAGCAATGGCACACGCGCCGCATGAGGGCGGCTGCCCCGGTTCACGCATGGCGCAGTTTACGCGCAGCGAGACAGAGAATGTGCCCGCAGGTATCGGCAAGCCGGTTTCCCGTTTGGCTCGGTGGCCGTGCCAGATCAAGCTGGTGCCGACGAAAGCGCCCTTCTTTGACGGCGCAAAGCTCCTGATTGCCGCCGACTGTACCGCCTACGCCTATGCCAATCTGCATGAGGAGTTCATGCGCGGTAAAATCACGATCATCGGCTGTCCCAAGCTGGACGCGATCGACTACAGCGAAAAGCTGACCGCGATCATCCGCGACAACGACATCAAGAGCGTCACGGTCGTCCGGATGGAGGTGCCCTGCTGCGGCGGGCTCCAGCGGGCGGCAGAAACAGCTCTGCGCAGCAGCGGGAAGTTTATCCCATGGCAGGTCGTTACGATTTCCCGTGACGGCAAGATTTTGGAGTAAGGAGAACTTTAACATGGCGTGGAAAGAGAAGATCTGCACCTTCAGGAGGATCGATGTACGCGGGATTCAGGGCAATTTCTTTCAGGGACTGAAAAAGCAGGCGATGCAGCTTCCCGCCGGCGAAGGACTGGAAATCGTACAGTCCTTTGAGCCAATTCCCCTGTATGAAGTAATGGAGGGGCTGGGCTTTGAGCATTTCACAGGGAAAAAAGGCGATGCGGAATATCACGCTTATTTCTATCGCACCCATTTGCAACAGGAGGAAAAGGATATTCCGATGCGCCCGGCAGCGCTGACAAATATGCCGCTGATTGATGAAAAGCTCGGCAATCTTGCTGTAAGCTTCTGGGATCTGACATGGAACGACGAACACCGTCATCTGCCCTATGAGATGCGTTTGCTGCTCTCCCTAACCAATGCAGTCGGCGCCGGACGCATGCGTCAGGCGACACGCAAGCTTGTGAAAGCGTACATCCATGGCCTTGACAGCACGGCACTCGATGATGTCTTTGAGCTTTTGGCCTGGAATCAGGGCATCGGCTATTTCAGCTCTGAAATCGGCCCGTCCACCCTTTTTGCCGCATATAAGACCATTTGCTCCTGAATGAACTTCGACAGCAGATCGCCCCATTCGTCCTTGCCCAGCTCAATAGGCAAGGCGGCGACGAACTCGCGGGCCAGTCTGCTGTCTTTCGTTTTCTCAGCTTCTTCCACAGCGTTCCAGAGCTTTGCGCGCTCCTGCCACTCCGCAGGTGCAAAGGCCGGAAGAAAAATATGCTCCCAGACTAGCCCCTGCTTTCGTGTATAATCATGCTGAACGCCATCCTATTCGTTATAAATAGCGGAGCAACTCATATAGGTCAATTTGTCATTGAACAAAGAATTCAGTGGGGAAATGAAGTTTTTAACCTGTGACCAAAATTTTAAGCCTGTCATTCGCTTTACAGGGAGCAAGTTTTTCAAGCCGTTCCACACGTATTCCACACGAGGATAGAGGTATGGCACATCCGAATACTCAAAGCATGCTAAAAAGTCATCTATTGTATAAAAAAAGGCCCGAAATCTTTCGATTTTGAGCCTTTATTGTGGTGCGCGAGGGGGGACTTGAACCCCCACGTACGGAATGTACACTAGAACCTGAATTTGAGAAAAACCGTTCTAGTGCGTACCGCGACGTGTCGCCGCGTACCGCGAAAAACCTTGATTTTTCAAGCTTTTTCGGCCATCGTGCCTGCAACGCCAACAACCGCGCCAAATGCAAAAAATCAGTAGTTTGTTAGATGTTTGTTAGATGCAAACGGCGCTCATCTGCTAGAAACCAGTTCTAGTAACAGGCAGTTTAAGATAACGCAGCTATACGCTGCATTTCAGCTCATGCGCTCCGCTGCCCAGCGTTCTGGCGCTGCCGTCGGGGAGGATGACCTCGGCGGTCACATTTGCCGGGATAGAAAGGCGCAGGCTGAAGGCTTCCTCCTGCTTCTCCCAGCATATGCCGATCCTGCCGCAGGCGGAATCGTAAGAATAGCGCACACGGTTCAGGCCGCAGTCCGGGTGCGGCTGGATGCGTATCCGCTGATAGCCGGGCTCCACGGCGTTCAGACCCACGATCCAGCGATAGATCCAGTCGTCCACACAGCCAAAGCAGTAGTGGTTGTAGGAGACGGAGGTTACCGTGCCGTCCGGCATGATGGCCCGCCAGCTCTCCCAAAGCGTGGTCGCGCCCCGGTCGATTTCATACATCCAGGAGGGGCATTTGTTCTGATACAGAAGCCGATACGCCACATCGGAGCGTCCGTTTGCACACAGAACGTCCATCAGAAACTCAATGGAAGCAAAGCCGGTATCCAGACAGCCCCCGTTGTCGTCGATCATCCTGACGAGCTGATCCACGGCATTTTTCTTTTTGTTCGCCGGGATGATGTCCAGATACAGCGCCAGCACCAAAACGCCCTGATAGCGTGTATGGATCGTGCCGTCCTTTCGCACATGGAAGAAACGAAAGGCCTCGCGTACCCGCTCTGCCTCTGCTCTCTTTTCCTGTGCTTTTTCCATCCGACCCAACGCTTCGTAGATCTTTGCGGTGACTTCCAGATTGTAAAGATAATAGCAGGGAGCTACCAGCGTCTTAGTCAGCATGCTTAAGAATCCGATGGCCGCGCTCTTGCCGCAGAGGGACGGCACCAGCCAGTCGCCGAAATGCAGGCCGTTGTTCCAGAGCAGCTTCTGCTGCTCCTTTGCCTTTTTGCTGAACCAATATCTCGGGTTGAGCCGATAGCCCAGCGCCGATTTGGTCTGCGCCTCCTGCCGCGCAAAGTCTGTCCAGCGCTCGATGGCCGCCAGATTCTCCTCCAGCACGCGGGGATCCCCATAGGCGTGATACAGGCGCCAGGGCAGGACCTCGATCACGTCGCCCCAGCAGGCGGATCGGTGGTTCAGGGGCTTTCCCAGCTCCTGGTAAGATTTCACATAGGGAACGATCATGGGGATCTGCCCGGTTTCCAGCTGCTCCAGCCTCGCGCTGCGCAGCCAGCTGGAGAGGAAGGCGCCCATATGCGAATTCTGCACCGCCGTGGCGCCGTAGACCTGAATATCTCCCGTCCAGCCCGCTTTTTCCCGCTGGGGGCAGTCGGTGGGGATGGAGATCATATTGGCGCGCTGGCTCCAGATCGTATTCTGCCACAGACGGTTGAGCTTTTCGTTGTCGGTCTCCAGTTCACAGAGGATCCCCGTATCCGAAGAGAGGGCCACGGCGGTAAAATCGGAGGCGGAGCAAGTCTCCGGGAAGCCGGTCAGCCGCACATAGCGGAAGCCGTGATAAGTAAACTCCGGCTCGATGGTCTGCTGTGTGCCGTCCAGAACATAGACGTCCCGCTGCCTGGCCACGCCGAGAATGTTCATGAGAAAAGCGCCGTTCCGATCCAGAACCTCGGAATGCTCCAAGACCACCTGCTGCCCCCGCTGCCCCTGTACGGAGAAACGAACGAATCCCGCCAGAACCTGCCCGAAGTCCACAAGCAGACTTCCTTCGCTGTCCCGAAACAGCTTCGCAGCCGGAACCTCTCGCCAGCAGCGCACCGGCTCCCGGTCCTGCGCGGCCAGCGTGTCGATCCCGTAAGGCGCAATATGAACCGGAAGCGCTCTCTCGACCGCAGCTTTTGTGAAATCCCGCTTTTCACCGATATAGAGATCGCCGTATTCGATCCGGCCCTCTCCCGCTCGGGTGGATGCATCGGACACGAAGGTTTCGGCAGAGCCGTCCTCGTAGCAAACCTCCAGTTGCCAGAGCAACGCATGTTTGGTGCCGTAGGAGCCGGTCTCGGCGGTCAGGCCAATGTATCCTGCGTACCAGCCGTCCGCCACCGTCACCTCCAGCAGGTTTTCTCCAAAGCGCAGGGCATCGGTCACGTCATAGGTCTGAAAGTAGAGCAGCTTGTCATAAGGCGTGAATTCCGGCGCGAAATAGCGGTCGGAGAACAGAGAACCGTTCACGGAAAAGCGATAGGTCCCATGGGCCGTCAGATACAGACGCGCACGACAGATTTCTCCCTTCAGCGAGAAGGAGGAGGAAAAAACCGTCGGCGCAGACATGGTTTCTTCGATGGACTCCAGCATTTCCTTGCTGGGGGACTGCAGCAGGCGCAGATGCGGCCCCTGTGAGGTCTTATGTTCGGCCTCTACCCACTTTGCCTTCCAGTCCTCACGGAAGAGTCCCATTTCAAAATCCGTCTCACCAGTGCAGGAGACGCCGTGGTTGTCCTCCACCGTGACGGTGACGTGATACCGCTCCCGGCTTTCCAGCGCCTTCCCTGCATAAGGCACAGCGGCGCTGCTTCGGCTCTCCGCGGAGTTCTCCCAGACGATCTCCTTCGGAGAAGAGACGGTAATCCGGTAGCGGGTCTGAACGGTGTCCGGCACGTCGCTTTCGATGCGCCAGCTGAAAACAGGGTTTCTGTCGTCCAGACCCAAGGGCTTCTCCATGTGATTGACTCGTATTTTTTCAATAGAAAGCATATTGGATCCCCTCTCTCTGTGTTAAAGCTTTTCTTCTGCTGCTCCCCGCCGTTCCAGCTCGGCGTTGATTTCAGGCAGCTTGCTGTCCAGATCATAGAAGTGCATCACGATCGCACACAGGGCAGTGGTGATGGCGGGCAGCCCCGCATAGAGAAAGCGGATCATGGTGATGGCGGAATCACTCTGTACCGCAGCGCTGCCGTCATATCCGCTCAAGCCCATCAGCAGGCCGAGAGCCGCCGCCCCGAGTCCGGCGCCGAGCTTGGTCGCAACACCGTTCACAGAGGAAACGACGCCCTCCAGACGCAGCCCCGTCTGGTAATGGCTGTATTTCATACAGTCGATGCTCACAAGGTTCATGAAGGTGGCGGCAGGCAGCGTTCCGCCCATGTACACGATCGCCATCAGGCCCTGATAGAGGATGTTTGTCGGGAATAGATAGCGTCCCAGGCATCCCAGGCAGGCGACCCACAAACCGATTCGGATCAGCCGGGCGGAGCCATGCTGTTTCTGGAGTCGGGGAAGCACGATCATGAGAAGCATGGAGAGAAAAGCCATACCGGAAATTACACCCATGGCGCCCACATCGCCGATCACATAGCGGGCATAATAGGTGCCTGCCGTGCCGGAGGCCAAATTGTATAAGAAGATCACGCACCCGAAAATCCAGGCGTATTTGTTTTGAAACAAGGCACGAAGCCCCGTCATAAACGGAATGGTCTCCGCCTTTTGCTCCTTTTCCGGTACGGGAAATTCCTTGACGAATAAAAACTGCAGAAACCCGAGGATGGAACCGGGAACAGCAAAAATCAGGGCGATAATGGTCCAGCCGGCCCGCGTACTTCCATAGATTTTAATCAGCACCGGCATGGCTACAGAGGCGACCAGGCCAAAGACAAAGGCGAAAACTGCGCCGACCGCCATGTATTTTACCTGATCCTCTTCATAAACCGCTCTGTGCAGCAACACGCTCTGGATGCATATGATGAAGGTTCTACCGATGGCCTCGATGATCACATACATGACGAAAACATAGGCGATCTGCAGCTTAACATTGATCTGCGGGACGGAATAGATCAGTACCATCGCGATCCACATGGGGACGTAGAGCAGAGAGTAGGGGCGGGCTTTTCCCCAGCGGCTGTGGGTGCGATCCACCAGAAAGCCGGCAACAGCATCCGTGAAGCCATCGAAGAACTTGGTACACATCAGAAGAATGCCCACCGTGGCGGCTGCCATCAGGACGCTCTCTGTCAAATAATAGGTAAGCTGGGAGATCACGACGGTTTCCATACCTGCGGAAATCTGACCGCCGCAGAGGCCGATCAGCTTCAGACCGTAGCCTTTTTCTCGTTTTGTTTTCATCTCTCTTCTCCCCCGCAAATGCTCTTTAGCCAAGCTGAAAATTCATTCATCCAGCGTTCGTGTCCGTCCTTCACACCTAGGAAACCGTGGCTGGCCCCGGAAACGATCAGCTTCTTCAACGGGAGCCCTCGCTTCTCTGCTTCAAAGGCAAAATCCAGCATGTCCTTCAGAGGATCTTTATCTCCATAGGCCAGAAACAGCGGAGGCATGAAGCCGTCCAGGTGGTTTTTCAGGTTGTACCGGCGCTGCAATACCGGGCGTTTGGCCGCATCGAAGAAATCTTCCCCGGTCAGGACACTGAGCATGCTGGGGTTGCGGGTGAAACCGGTGACAGGATAGATGAGGCCCATAAAATCCGGTCTGCCGCTGACGTGGTCGATGGCATCCGGCGTATAGCCCTCTGCCTGCGGCGGCACATCGTCAAGCAGAAGAGCTTCCGCCCCGGTCACATATCCGCCCGCCGAAAAGCCGACGGTTCCGATCTCGTTCCCCGCCACCCCAAGGTCATCCGCGTGAAAGCGGACATAGCGCACGGCGCGCTGGAGATCCAGCCAGTAGACCGGTGCCCGGTAGGGGTTGATCCGATAGTCCAAAACAAAAGCGGAAATGCCGCGTTTGTTCAGCTCCCTGGCCTGGTCATAGCCTTCCTGCTTGAGTCCTTTGGAATAAAAACCGCCGCCTGGGGAGAGGATGACCGCGAAGCAGCTGCCCTTTACAGGATAAGGCGTCAATGTCGGGATGTCGGAAAAGGTCGCCTGTTCCAGACCCTTTCGGATACCGGCGCGCCAGGTTTGCGTGTCAAAATAGGTGCTGCTTCGGGCGATCTTCGTTCCAAAGGTATCGCGCAGCGTACCGAGCAGCTGCAGCAGGCCGGGAAGGTGGTTGATTTTCATGACATCCCGCTTGTTCCTACCAGTGTTATAGGGAATGCATTCGCCCCAAATAGGCAGCTTTTCGGGAATTCCTTCGATTTTCATATTCCGGTTCCTCCTGTATTTCGAGTGTAGAGGGTCACGGTTCCGGTGATGCCGGAGAGGGGTTCAGCCTTGCCGAAGCGCTTCCTCTCCCGCTCCAGGGTCGTCGCCACCTCAATGGTCAGCTTGTTCGTTCCGGGATGACAAAGCGCCGTCAGATCATAGCGGAAGGGCGGCGTGACCTGAATGCCTGCCGAGGCACCGTTCACGAACACCTCCACACCCTCGTGAGCGTCGCTGATCTCCAGCGCGGTGAAGCTCTCGCCGGCCGTGATCTCCTTCTCGTAGCGGAGAAAGCCGGAGAATCGCGGATCGGTCAGATGATAGCTTTCCGGACGGCCGATCGCCCGGGCCTTTTGGAAATTCGGATAGTCGATGCTGCGGCAGACGCTCTCGGTAAAGCCGGTCAGCGTCGTCGCCTGCCCGGAGAGTGTCAGGAGCTTTTCCGTCTCACGTCCTGAATGCGGCACGAGGAACAGGCTCTGCCCAGCGGGAATCTCCACGCGCAGGCCAGCTTCTGTCTCCGACCCTTCGACCAGGCGGTTCGTCCATGCGTCATAGATGCAAACGGCCTCCCCAAAGGGATTTGCGATCACGCCGCTGTAGGACGACTGTCCCTCGTTGAAGAGGTACAGCAGCGGCTGCTCTCCACGGCAGAGCATAACGCGCAGACGGTTGTTCGCGGGACTCAGTCTGACCGTCTGATAACCTTTTAGTTTCTCCCAAAGCCTGTCCAACGTCACGACCTCAGCAGTCTTGACGGTCTCCGGCAGCGCCGCGCCGTTGGTCAGTCCATCGGGCAGCGCGTCGAGGATTAGCACAGGGAAGCCCTCTTCCAGAAGTTTCCCGATGGCATCCGCCGTCTCGGGGGTGATGAATTGGGCGTAGGGCAGCGCCAGAACGGAGAAGCGCTGACCGTTGACCGTCAGCTTCACGCCGATCTCGGTGCGGTAAAAGTCCCGCTCGGCAAAGACGTCGGAGGGCACGAAAAGATAGTCGATCTGGTTGTCCAGGCAGACCCGGGCGGGCTTCTGCATCAGCATGCATTTCCCGGCCCACTCGGCCTCGCCGTGATAGAGGATGGCGACCGGCGTCTCGGGCCTCGACCCGTCCAGCAGGGAGCAGACGCGATTGCCGTAAGCCATCAGCGCCCCGAAGTGGCGGTACTGGGGATTGTTGCCCTGGGCGTAGAAATGGGGCGGGCAGTCCTTTTCCGGATAGGCGGAACAAGTGAAGGCATGGGGCACGAAATGGTTGATGCCCCGCACCATAAAGTGGTCGAGGAGATAGCGCTCCAGGCGCACGCCCTCGCTCCAGCCGTAGTTGCCGAAGATTTCGCCTATGGCCCGCCCCCGCATGTGGGGCGTAAGCTGCGCCATAGACTGACCCAGCTTGCCCAGCGCATAGTGATAGAATTCGGCGTCACGCTCAATGCCGAGGATGTTTTTGATATGGTTGTCCTCGCCGCCGGGGTAGACCTGCTCGCCGATGTCGTCGATACCTGCCATGCTCTGACCGCGTAGCCCCCGGAAGTAGTGGCCGAGGCTCGTCCCCGTGCGGGCGTGCTGGTTTTCGTCCTCGATGACGTGGCCGATGTATTCCACGCCGTGCTCCCGGCACCAGTCGCCCACCTGTTCGGAGAAGCACTCCTGCACCAGACGGGTGACGGTATCCATAAAAGTATAGCGCACCCTGGCAGTCAGCGCGCTGTCGCAGTCGTTCGACCACAGCATGGGCAGGAAACGGTCAAAATCCGCACCCCAGGCTTCTCGCAAACAGCGCTCCAGTTCCCGGCTCCAGGGCAGATCCTGCTCGGTGCCCAGGGTGTTGCCCATGGCATAGAGGTCGTTGTTGCCCAGCTCCGGCTCGTCGGAGAAGAAGCCCGCAATGACATTGCCGAAAAGCTCTTTATAGTGGGCGTAGTGCGGCTCGTACACCGCGTCGATCAGCAGACGACAGGATTCCCGGTCCATCATATTCATGTAGGAGCGGTGGGCGCCCAAGTTTCGGGACAGGCCGCAGACGACGACCTCCCAGTCCCCCTCCGGCGCGGTCCAGTCCAGTACGCCGTCCCTGACGCAGTTCGAGAGGTCCACCGGCTCCATGGGGCGATCCAGGCGGATGGCGGCGACGCTCAAAAAGCGGTCGTCATGAAAATGATTGATCCGTTTGGTATTGCCCACAAGCGCGTTCAGCGCCAGGCGGACAGCCGCCTTTTTCACGCCGCCCGTGTTCTTCGGGTGCGCCGCGTGACACATCTCCAGCCGCACAGTCCCCTTAGCCGGGAATCTACGGCAGAACAGGCTCTGGCGGCGCAACTCTAAAGGCGCGTTTTCCGCTGCTCCGTTACAGTAGCCCGTAGGGAAATGCTTATCATCCAGGATCCAGACGCGCATATGATGCTTTTTCGCCTCGTCCAGCAGGATGTCCAGATCCCGCCACCAGTCCGGCCCGCAGAAGCCCTTGTGGGGCCGCGCCTCGATACAGAAGGCGCCGATGTTGGCCTCATGGATCACGCGCACCATGTTGCGGTAGGTGGCCTCGTCCTCGCCGTGCACCCACAGAAAGGGCATGATGTGGTTTTCAAGTTTTCCGTTAAGCAGTTCATCCAGCTTCATGACGCTTCTCCTCTCATGGCGTCCTGTATAACGTTTTTATCTCGCTTCGATCCTCGCCTCACCGACGAGACCGCTTTCCGAGGTCACGCGGATCGTGACCTCGCCAGGCTCTCCGGTGGCGCGCAGCACCGCCAGCGCCCGGCCGTACCAGCTGTGGCAGGAATCGGAGGTGTAGCGATCCAAGGTGGTAGGATTGGCGCTGCCGAAGCCCACAAGCTCTGCCGCACCGGAGACCTCCATGCGCAGAGGCTGATTCTCGGTGGCCTTGACCACGCCGTTTTCACCCCGCAGGCTGACGGGCACATAGCATAGCGTCTGACGGTCGGCCTTCATTTTGGTCTGCTCGGGCTCCACAGCAAGGACGGTCTTGCCCTCCGCAGTACGGAGAATATCCTCGCCCAGCACCTTGCCCATGAAGTCATAGCTCACGGCCTTCAGCTCGCCGGGAGCATAGGGCAGTGTGTAGCTGACCGTGTAGTCCTTCGGCTCTTTTTTACCGAGGGAGATGCCGTTGAGGAACAGCTCCACCCGGTTAGCGTCCGCATACACGTCCACGGAAGCGGTCTTGCCTTCGCAGCCCGCCCAGGACCAGCTGCGCACCGCGTCGGTCAGTGCCCAGGAGCCGAAGAAGATCTTCTCGCCGCTGTGGCTGACGGGATGCACCGCGATCCGGGGGTTCCTGTCCAGCCCGTACACGATCTTGAAGTAGTTCCCCTGGGGCTTGATGTCGCCGATCAGGTCGATGTTGGAGCAGCCCGCAGAAATGCAGGGATAGGGTCTCGTGAAGGCCGGGCCTTCGTTGTAGTAAGGCGCGCCCACGCCGGCCTCGCCCAGATAGTCGTAAGCCGTCCAGGTAAAGTCACCGATTACATAGGGAAGGCGCTTCACCTTCTCCCAATAGGAGACGATCTCCCGGGGGTAGGTCTCGGAGCCTACCAGCACGCGCTCCGGGTAGTCTTTATGCTGATCCTCATAGAGGAAGTCGCCGTAATTGAAGCCCACAATATCCAGCGGAGAAAGCACGTCATTCATTTTGCGCATCTTCTTTTCGTTGACCAGCAGCTGCACGATCTTGCTGAAATGGGTGGAGAGAACGTTGAACAGGAAGCTGCCGGAGGCGCCGCTCTGCTTTCTCTCCAGGCGCGGGCTCCCGATTTCCTCCGCCTTGGCAGGATTGGCGGGGGTGGTGGAGAAGGTGGAGAGCAGCGCGTTCACCGCGTTAAGCACAGGGCGGCTGTCATCGGCCCGGTGGCAGATCTCCACCAGCTCCTTTGTCAGCGCTACGGTCTTTTCGCCCTTGAGCGGGATCTCGTTGCCGATGCAGTAGAGCGATACGCAGGGATGGTTGTAGGCCATGCGGATCATGTCCTCCACATCCCGCTTGTGCTCCCGCTCGAAATAAAGACCGTAGTCATAGTCGGACTTGGTACCGTACCAGGTGTCAAAGGTCTCGTCCATCACATAAAGCCCCACCTCGTCGCAGGCATCAAGAAAAGCCTTGCCTGCCGGGTTGTGGGCATAGCGGACAGCGTTGAAGCCCGCTTCCTTCATGATCCGGGCGCGGCGCAGCTCCGCGTCCTTGAAGCTTTTCGCACCCAGCAGGCCGTGGTCGTGGTGGACGCAGCCGCCCCGCAGCTTCACGCTCTCGCCGTTGACCAGGAAGCCCTGCTGCGCGTTCCACGCGAGGGTGCGCAGGCCGGTGCGCTCCGAGGCGCAGTCAAGGATCTCGCCGCCGCGCAAAAGCGCGATCTCCACGTCGTAGAGCTCCGGCGTTTCCGCCGTCCAGAACTTCGCATCGGGGATGCTCAGTTCCCCGGAGAAAGTTCCGTTCCCGCCGGAAAGCTCCTGCTTGGCAACAGTCTTGCCGTCCTTTTTGACGGTGACGCAGCAGACCGCGCCCTCCCCGCAGACGGCAGAGACGGAGACGGACAGCACGGCGGGATCGATGCTCTTGGTGAGCAGCTTCACGCCGTAAGGCTGGATATACTCCACGCCGCTCGTCCAGAGCCACACGTCCCGATAGATGCCGCTGCCGGAATACCAGCGGGAGTTGGGGATCTGGGTATTGTCCGCCTCAACGCGCACGACATTATCGCCGGTCTTGACCTTGCCGCTCAAATCCACGAGGAAGTCCGAGTAGCCGTAGATGCGGCCACCCAGCAGCTCGCCGTTCAGAAAGACCTTGCTCTTCTGGTAGACGCCCTCGAATTCCAGCGCGACACGGCCTCTGGCCTCCTCCTCGCTGAGCGTCAGCGTCTTTTCGTACACATAGTACCCGCCGGGAAAGTAACCCGTGGCGGAGCCGTTGGCCAGACCCGGCACCCGCTCCTCCAGCAGCATCGCGTCATGGGGCAGATCGACGACGCAGGACAGCAGTCTGCCGTTTCGGTCGGAAAAATTCCAGCTGTTGTTCCAAAGCACTTTTTTCATAGTGATTTCTCCTTGCCAAGCTCAGTAAGATGGTTAAATCAATTGGCTTCCCGTGCGGGGTGTGCCGCATCCCATTCCGCGTTTGCTTTTTCCACTGTCATCCGGCTCTGCAGCAAAACCAGAACCACCGTGATGATGACAGGCAGGATCAGGTACATGAAATCCAGCATATGCAGCACAGCCTGCGGCTGCTGTGCTGCGTTGGGGATATAGCCGCTGAGGTCCAGCAGAAGCCCCGATAAGGCGGTTCCCAGGCCGTTTCCCACCTTGACTCCTACAGAGGAAGCGGAAAACATTGCGCCTTCCACGCGAACACCTTTGGTCTTATAGGTATAATCCGTCGTCGCGGCAATCAGCGCATTGATATCGCCGATGATCGGTGCGGAGCCGAGGCCGGACAGGAAAACAGTAACCAGCATCATCGGGATGTTGCGCATCAATCCGGCGACAACGAAGAGGATGCGCCATGCCAGAGACCAGATCCCGCCGACGAGGTTGGTCTTATACATCCCGAACTTCTGCACCAGGAAGGGTGTTGCCGCCAGGCCGATCGCCATGGGGACCATTCCCATCAGCGAGAAGGTACCGAGCTGTTCGGGAT
>ODAI011992426.1_pt1 | contig 17233 bp, 29 predicted proteins | sample 1539321 | NCBI WGS metagenome assembly ODAI01 (sample SAMN02144231, study PRJEB22623) | gut metagenome | biome: sheep rumen | host: Ovis aries | place: New Zealand | reverse complement strand
TGATAAAAGAAAAATTTGAATTAGAATCAATATCAAATTATTATTTAGAAAGAGCTTCAAGGCACATAGCTGAAAGCTGAGAAAAAGCTATCATTTCATCATTAAATAATAGACCACGATATTTAAAGTGGATACCTAAAAAATTTTATGTTAAACACTTTATAGAGGTACAGTGTCATAATGCGCGACCTTTAGTTTTACATGTAAAGAATTGATTAAAGATAGAAACAGAGCTTAGAGTTTATGATAAATTAAGAAAAAAATATATGGAAATTGTTTAATAAAACTTTTATATTATTACTTTAGAGAAATGAAATTCTATCATTGAACTACTAAAGAAAATCGAGAGAAAATAAAATCTGAATGATGTTTACGATGAGTTAGAAATGCACCAAGTAGATGCACTTATCTATCAGTAGATAAAGAAGAAGCTAAACAATATTGAGATATTGTTTTAGAGGTAGAATATGATCCACGAGAGAATTGAAGATATAATAACTACCAAAATTGATGTTGGCAAGTAAGAGTATATGAGCCAATATCTATAGAAAATGTTAGAGAATTATAACTAGACTTTTATATTATTATATTAATAATAATGAATGAACTTGAAATTCAGTTCGAAGAAGAAAAGCATTCTGAATGCTGAGGAAGCACTTTATCTGTATATTGTGCAAAATGTTTATTTAAAGTTTTATGTGAAACAAAGAACAAATGAGAACAACAGAAAGATGATGTAAATACACAGTAGATCGTAATGAGGCGTATGAGTATAGATTCGAAGATCGCTCTCCTAATCGATGAGCTAAGGTTAGCGGCTCTGTCTATACTAAATACGTCAAGTTATTTCATTATGATAAAGCTACAAAAACATATTGGCTGCCTCCTATAACTTGGGATGAAAGTAAAACTAAGTGTTGATTATGAGTAAAGATAGAGGTTAAGCAAATAATGAAACTCTGGGAGTGACAACAGAAGAGTGTTGATTTTTGTTATAATGAAATAAATAATTGAACATCATCTATTCTTATAGTATCTGAAACAGCAACATGAAAATCTATTCAAATGCTTTGAATAATAGAAAAGTTTAAATATAGAACATTAATAACTGTTCCGTCTGAAGCGATATGATTTTGATTACAAGAGAAGCTTGAGCAATATTGTAATGCAAAATATATGAACTGAGCAATGATAAGAAAGTCAAAAGATAATTTACCAGATGTATTAATAACTCACAGACAGTCAGCGGTTAATTGTCGAGATATTATAAATTGATATTATGATTTGATGCTTAACGATGAGCAGCATCATCTATCTGATTGAATGAAGATGTTATGTAATACACGAAAAGGTATTTGAATTATCTGACTATCGTGAACTCCATTCAGAAAAGAAATGGATAAACAAGACTTCTTAAAATATTTTCAGAAAATGTATGAGACTTGATTAAAGTCTTTACCTGTTAGAGTCTTGACTCATAAATATCGTCATACATATACAATAGATGATTATATGAAGGCGTGCGAATGATTAGAGCCTGAAAGTCCAGAGGTACTTAGGCGTTTAGTTAATAATAATGATGATAAAATTTTTGACTTGAAAAAGTTAATTTGAACATTATACAGTAAATGTAACTTTAAAAAATTTATTGTATTTGTTGATAGACTAGATTATCAAAAGAGAATAAAAGAATTAGTATTTCCAAACGCGATATTGATAAATTGAGAAACAGATAAAGAAAAAGTATTAGAAGAAATGAAATCTAAAGATGAATTCCTCGCTATTGGTATGGTTACAGCAAGTGGTGAATGATTTGATGTGCCTTGAATTGAAGTGTGAGTTTTATTCTTTAGTACGACACGAGCATGATCTTTAGAACAGATGGTATGACGTGCTAAAAGATTCGCAGATTGAAAAGAATATGCTTATCGAGTTGACGTACAAGAATCAAGTAAGATAGAACCAGATCAATATAAGTGATTCTGACAAAGAGACAGAATGGAATATTACAAACAACGTTGACGACCAGTTATAACTGTTGATGAATATGTAAGAAGTCTATCAGATAATACAAAACTATTTAATTCTTAATTAAAAATGGCAATTGTATTATCTCCATCATGACTATGATGATTTGGACAATGTCCTTATAAACGAGTGAACTCGAAATACGAGGCTGATCCAAGAAACACAGCACACTGAAATTTAATGAATGCCGCAGCTAATGCGGCAATTTCTGGTACAGATAACAAACTATGACCACGAATACGTTATTACGATAACAATATTAATTTCTGATTAGAAAAAAGAAAACAAATTAGTAGCGAAATTCTGAAAGAATGAATGTGAAAAATTTATAAATTTTTTAAACAATACATTACACCAGATTATCAGATTCGACAAGAACAAAAGTTCGAATATCCAGTAGATCTATGAGATGATGATATTCGAATTTCTTGACAGCCTGATGTAATTGTTATTCATAACAATCAAGATAAAGAGGATTGAATTGTTGCTACAGTTATAGATATTAAATGTTGAAAGATATCACGATACGATAATCCTGAAATATGGCGTGAGAACTCACAGCGATTCATATATCCTCGATTTGTATTCAATCATTGGTGAATGGAAATAAATCAATTAATGATCGACAAACCAAAAATAAAATTTTCTTTTTTGGTTGTAGATAAATGATCTTGAGATATGAAAGAATTTTCTAAGATACTAGATGAGTATACTGTAAATATACAAATAAAAGAACACGTAAAACAATTCAGAGAATTACAGAAACAAGAATTAGATAAGAAAGATTATCCTGCAAAGAAATGTAGATGATGTATGTTCTGCGAATTCTCAGATACTTGTCCATTAAAGAAAGACGAGATTTCAGTTTCTAATGATGAGCTTAATGAATTGTTTTAGTTCTGAATTTGAATTTCAATCAGCTCTAATACGTAGGCTGAAGGCTATGGGAATGTACTGCCGTAATATTCCAGATATTGGTAATACCAAAAAACCTTTTGATTTATCTGTAAATTACAAAGGCAAATGATGAGCTTTTGAATTAAAGATCATTAAGACTCAGAAAGAGCCAACTGCTGAGGCTGTATATAAAAAATTATATCCACATCAAATTGCAAACTTATTAGACTTTCAATCTTGAAAGAGTCAATGAATTTCTAAAGTTTTTGCTTATCATGGTTGAACAAATTCAGTCTATATTTATAGCATCATAAACGAGAATTGACAGGTAAGACTTGAAGAAAACAAACATTTTTCTCGAAATTCACAAGATTTGGAATTGTATTTGTATTTGATTTTCTAAAACCATTTTGTATTTTTTAGACATGACAAATTCAAAACAAGTCATTTATATAGAATGAACCTATCTAATCAAAGAGGAAACTCTTAGCGACTGAACAAAAAGGTTCTATGCTAAGCAGGTACTAGATGATGAGGTATGGGAAGAGCTATTATATTGACGAACCGCGGTGACCAGACCAACCAACGACCAAGTAACATCCGTTGAAGATGTGAAAAAACTTTTACATTCTTAAACAAAACGATCATGGATGAAAAGAAAAAGAAAATTCCAAAGGTATGAGAGAAAATTGTGTTTAAGCTTTATTGATCTACTATCCAAGTGTTAATAAAGCAATGCAAAAAAATTGAGTGATGATATTGGTATAGATGAATGATAAGATGATATGATGAATATAGAAGAATGTGACATTGAATTATGCTAGAATGAAAAGTCGACGAGTATTGAAATTATTGATGTTAGTTTTTTATTCTTTAATTATATAAACATGTTCTTAAGGAAACAATCCTGGAAAGACTTCACGTGATTTATAAAAGCGTGTAAAGTCGAGGCTGAGTTGCTAAGAGAAACGAACAAGTTTCTTAAGAATGCAACGAACTTAAATCCATTGATGAAATGGTACAAGAGAAAATTCTGGTATGTATCACCTAAATGATTATTACTTGATGCAGAAATGAGACAAGTAAACATCCAGATAGATCAAGACTGAATTCATATTCAATGAATATGAACAGATTGAGTTACTTACAATGAGTTAGCATTCTTTGATAAAGAATCAGCTCAAGACATGGCACAGTTGGTGGCTTGAACTTATATAAAAGATCTTGAACACGACAAAGCTTTTTATGAAGATATGATAAAGAGAACAGATGAGGCGATAAAGTATGCTAAGCTTCCACCAGAAGACAAGAAAAATGCTATATTGCCACAATCAGACACTATGGTTAACGAACAAGTTTTATCTTCTAACACAAAGACCACATGAAAAAAACTAAAGAAGCAATCGAAGAAAAAGGCTCAATAACAAAATGAATGTATATTAAGGAATCGAAATGACTTCCTGTAATTTATACTCCATTTCAGGATATAAATGCATTTTGTTCTGTGTATTGTAGAGGTAAAGATGGTATACCTTTGATATTAGATCAAATGATGCATACCTTAGAAGAAGAATATCTTAGCGAAGTAGAAGATATTAATAAGTTATCAGAAAGAGAAAGATTAGAAATTACAATAAGAGCATGAAGAAATGCTCAGAAGGTATGGAATTTCTTCTGGGAATCTGCAAGAAAAGTAAACGAAGTTGGTAAGTATCCATTTTTAATTCGTATGAGACATTGGAAAGATAAATCAAAGGAATAGTCTTTACTTCAATAAATAAAAAATGTAATGGAAGAGTCTTTAAAAAAGAGGCAGGAGGAATTCCTATCTCATTTCCCATGATATTGGTGGAAGATCTTCCCAGATCAACATGCTAAAAATTCTATTTCTACTCCTAATAAAAACCGCACATTAGAAGAATGTTTGGAATTAAATAGTCAGTACCCATCTAGTTTATATTTCACTCCTAATGGTAGATTTGCTGACACTAATCAAATATGATCTATGTGTAGTATTAATCCAAGTAAATCATGCAAAGAAGAATGAGTATATGCTTATGTGTTGGACTTTAATATGATAAAGTTTCCAGATAAAAACATGGAGACTTTACTAGAATACATTAAAGCATTGCTATCTAATAGATTAATTATAGAGCGAAGATATATAGTAAAGACAAGAAAGTGATATCATGTCTATTTTATAATCGACCATGAAGATAGACAAGCAGCTTTTGATTCTTACTGATATAATCAATTAAAGATAGTAAAGCACATGGCTGATATGTTATGAGCTGATTGTACTTCAAAGGTTACAGAAAATGTGTGAGCATTATTTCGTATTCCATATAGTGTTTATTGGCATTTAGCTGAAAAAGACTATGTTAGTATAGTTGCATTTCAAGATAAATATGTGACATTAAGTCAAATAGACGATCTATGGAATTACTTACAGCAATACGAATGAATGAAAAAGGCTGAAAAAAGAGCATTCCAATGATCTAATTGAGCCAAGTATCGTGAATTTTCTAACAAGCCGATAAGTCATATAGCAAAAAAGCTGCAAGATCTATGATATTTTAAGTGAATAGATTTGATATATTCTAGTGTAAATTCTGTTGTATGTAAGATATGATCAGATTTATATAAGAATCCAGCTTGAAGACCGTATGAATTGGTTCGATGTGCTAATCATTGAGACGATGTTGCTACTAGGACAATGTTAAATACACATTTCTGAATAAAAGAATTACAAGCAAAAGATTGATCAGGGAATATTGTAAAAGTCATTGAATGAAATTGATATGTAATATCATTCTTTGAAATGTCTGTTCAATTAAAAAAGTTTGAGGCAAATAGTAAATGAGATCTTGTTGAGAAAACAAAAGTAATATTCCGTAACAATATACAAGTAATATGAAGATGAAAAACAACTAGCTCTAAGATGTGAGAATCCGATTGAGAAAGACAAATATTCATATTATATATGGATAATCAAGAAAGGATTATAGAAAATCTTACAAGTAAGAAAGATTTCAATAAGAGATACCCACGATTATTCTTTTATTGAGATGATAATGATTTGTGACTTTTCTTTCACTGATTGAATAGTTGCGAAGATATAGATGAAATTAATGTATATGAGAGAAGTTGATATTACGGTGATGTGTGTATATTATGAGATAGATGTGTTGTATGATATTTGTGACAAGATAAAATATTGCTATGAGATAATGAATTCGATTTAGCATTAGATACTATTCAAATATCTGCTGCAGAATATCTTGAAAAATTTACGGAATGTTATGTTGAGGAATTCTCAATACCAGTATTTCTATCAGCGTTGGCTTTAGCATGAATGAATTTGTGGGATATGCTTGAGGTTAATCCTGCAATGCTACTTGCTTGAAAGACATGATGTTGAAAGTCTACCGTATCTGCATTATTAAAAAGAATGTTATGATATGCACCAACAGTTAGAGAAATGGCTTTGCCGTGAATAACACCACAGCCATTAAAACAAACTGCAAGTGATAATGCAATTCTATTCTTAGAGGAACTTACAAATAGAGTATGACCTTGAACTGAAGAATTGCTTAGAAATATTGTAAACAGAGATAAGGCTGCAAGAGGTTGACTTGACTGAAATACTTGGTGGAGATTTAGATCTCCATTGCGAGTTAACTGAGAAAGAACATTTAAAGATGAATCTTTAAATAATAGATTCTGTTCATTTATTATGTCGCCTGCATATTGGAAAGAATGAGCATCTCCAAAAATTAACGAATTACAAAAATATACAGCATACAATGATATATACAATACGTATATAAATAGCAAAGAAGTATTAGCTGATTTGGTTATAGAGTACAAGAATAAGCTTCTTGATAAATGATATCCAGCAAGAGCTTGTGATGTATGGTGTTATATATTTGTGGTAAATGAGATATTCAATTTCAAATTTCCGTATGAAGAATTAGTAAGATATGTAGATTTACATCTTTCTAACACATGATTAAAAGAAAAGAAATGATATGATAATATAATAGCGTTTGAAAGATTCTTGACTGTAAATATAATAAATAGAAAAATAAATCTAACTATAAGAGAAACACACAGAGATACTTCAGACTGAAAGACTGTGCCACGATTAATGTATGATATGTTATTTATTGATGATTTAATATATCAAACAAGTCGCTGATTCTTGAACGCTGCAGTGGCAGAGATAAATAAAAAATTCTGAGAAGAGGTGTTTACAGTAGATGAATGAGGTATTATATGATATATGTGTAATGTAAGAAGTAAAGACTTTAAGTTTGTGTCAGACAAAGATCAATTTGTTGCTGATATATTCTGAAGAATAGTATCTGTATTGCCATATAATATATCATCAAATAATAGAACATTGATGTATGTTGATTGGCTTTAGCTTGACTAATGCATTAACAAATGTAATATAAAAATACAAGTAACAGATCTGCACCAGTTGGATAAGTGTTGTACTGGGAAGATTTATTTACTAATTTATAGTATGAGACTATTAAAACGAAGTATTGCCATCATGATCATGCTGATATTATTAATACTAATACAGCATGTTGATGGCGAACCTGATATGCATCCATTGCCTGCCGTAGTTGACGAACCTCATAAAACAGAAGAGGAACTTCTACAGGAGTGAATAATGGATGGCATAAATACTGTTGTCTGAAGTTATACAATATCTGAAGCAATAGTAAAATGATGTCGAGACTTAGATGATCGTATGTTGTGCATGAAACATGTATTCTGAGTAGCGACTGCAGAAAGCTCTTTGTTCAAGAATGTGTGAAAAAAGAATAATGCATTCTGAATTACACACAGGAAATGCAATAAACTAAACTGAACAGATAGAGCTTGTCGATATTGAATTAAACAATATTGATCAGTTGAAGAATCTATATATGACTTTATAGATCATTACAAAAGGAATAAACGATATAAGAGGACTAGATGACAGAATTGGATTAGTGGTAAATATTGTACTTCACAATGCTCTAATCGAATTCCTGCCTTCAATAGCTGAATGAAGAAATTCGAATCAGCTGTGGAGTAGAATATATGATCTGTTACTTGTTTTAAATCTTATTACATATAAATGATGGATAGAGATTTATGTTACTTATTGAATAGCATTATAGATAGATTTGCAGAAAGATTCGCTGATAAATATTTCTTGTCAAAAGATCCAGAATTGAAACTTGATATGTATTTTATAGAGTGAGAACACAGCGATGATATAAATTATAATTTATATATAAATGATTACTATTTCTCTATTGATGACATATTCCATGCTTTATGGTATGATATACCATTTGATGTAATAGATGAACGATATGAATTACGTTCTGATATATCAAATGAAAATAGAGATAAAGTATGAAATTTAAAAAACTTTTATCTTTTAAAAAAGTAAACATGGCGGTTCGAAACTACAGACCAATGAGGAAAAGAGTTGAGATAACTGATCAGAAGTTAATCGACGCTTGAATTAAATCACATTGGGTTTATTGATTGCATGAAATGCATTATCGTTGAAACGACGATACAAAGATGAGAGCATATTCAGTTGATTCTATTATTTGATATTTCAGCGATGTTGATGATATGATTGCAGAACTTACATTGATGTTAAAAGATGCTAGAAAATACAGAGATGAAATATTAGAATATGATAAATCAATTAGGCAAAATAATAAGATGCAGAAAATTATTCGTAAGATTTTATCTAAATAAATATATAGGACACGATGGCGATAAAAGACCGTACCTTTGAGACTGAGGTATTTAAAGAGCTTGATCTCGTTCGAAAGACATACTTAAATAAATGAGTATGAATTAAAGTAGAATGAGTTAGAAGAGAAAGATCTCCAAAACTTATCCATATATATTGATGAGAATCGTTTTTTACTGCATTAGAAAATTCACTTGATTCTAATCCATTAATGCGTATCATTCTTGACAATATATGAAAAAGTGATTATAGATATTATCCTATATATACAAGAAAAAATAAATGATATAGATCAAAAAGAAATGAATGACGATGACCAGAAACATACTATGATACAGTAAATCACGTTTGGGATTACGCTGGTAATAGAATAGATTTCTGATTAGATGTCGTTGTTTGATGATATCCGCCTATATTAACATGGTTATTCGTAGAAAGACCACATAATACAAGGCATTGAGATTTACTTATTTATTTAATAAAAAAACGATATGCGAGTAAGAAGATCGATTCCTCAGAAACCACTGACTGAGGAACAGAAAGCTAGAGCTTTAGAGGCACAGAAGAATCTAAAGACAATTCAGTGACCATTGACGCAAAGTCAAATATATCAAACTCAACAAAGTCCTATTCCTTCAAGATGATGATATCCATTCAATAAAATGAATAGATCATTCATGATGGATAAGAAGGCTACTTTCGAAGAAAAGTATTGAGTCTATGATAATGTTCAGCAACAGCAATGAACAAATGTAGAATTTACATGAACGCCTGTTCTTGATGTGTGAGATAACATAATCCCTCCATCATTAGAAGAAGATCCAAATCAGGCTTCACCATTACCACCTGATGTACATAATGCATCAGAAGAAGATGATCTTGATGCTTTTATTAAAAATGCTGAAGCACAGGAAAGTGCTAGAGTTAAAGAAGAAGAACAAACTGTTGATTTAACTCCATTAGTTCAAAAGCAAGATCCTGTACTGTGAGCTGCAACATTACAAATTCTTGAAGATGATTTGAAACAGTTGACAGTTAAACAATTAAAAGAAGAATATAGAAATAAATGATGAACTCGTAATATAGAATTCAATAACAATAAAAAGAGTTTGATTAATTTAATTCTTGATTTAGTTATCAATGGCGCACAACAAGAAGAAAGTGAAGACTGATGACAAGATGGATCAGTTGATTAGTCTTGTATCTTGACTTGCTACAGAGATTAAAAACATTAAACAGGAAGTTGATGATATGAAGAATCAGGAAATAAAGCCAGAAGCATTAAATCCTGACGCAGTCATAGAACCAAACGAATCATCTATATGAAAGGTTGAAAGAGAAACACCATATAAAGTTATTCCTATTCAGGCAATCATTAGAGATGAGTGATATGTAAATCCTGCTGATGCACCAAACTGATGAATCAAAAAGATTTACATGTGAATGTGAAGAACATTCAAGAATAAGGCTGAGGCTACCGCTTTCTTAGACAGAATGAAAATGTCTAATCCTTGACAACAATATGATATATTTCCTGTGTAATTTTATTTGAGTGTATTAAGATGGAAGAATTAAATATTAATATTATAGAAAACGCTTGATATGTTTTAGTGTTATGTTACACAGATTCGTGTAATAAATGTCATTTCTGGGAATCAGAATTGAGTAAATTAGATTGATTAAACATTGCAACATGAAAATATAATGTAAGTAACGATACAGAATTCTGTAAGACTTATGATATAATGGAAGTACCAACTTTGTTATTATTTAATAATTGAAGAGTTGTAAAGAGATTGAATGAGATACAAAATAATGAATATGTTTTAACTTATTTTGGATTAAAATAATGGCTGGAGCTTTTAAAAGACTTGCGTGAAAACTTAGAAGACAATGACATTCTGCAAGCTCTGCAAATGCTATTGCTGCAAGTATAGGTCGCAAAAAATATTGAAAGAAAAAATTTGCAGCGATGGCTGCTAGAGGTAGAAGAAAATAGTTTTTATATTTTGTTATATATAATCATGAAAATTACAATTAAAGATTTAGCTCATTATCAGAAAACATTTGGTGAGGCTATAAAATTCCCTATGTCTATGAAAACTGCTGAGGCTATGGAAAAATTCTTAAAAGAAACAGATGATGCTGTTAAAAAAGCTATGGACGATTTCAAATTCAACGAAAAGAAAAACAATCTTATAGAAGAATTAAATAAAGAAATCGATGAAAAGTTTGGTAAAGCAGTAGAGAATAATGAAGTTGATGCTTCAAACAAGAAAGATGTTGATGAATTGAAAAGAAAGATTGCTGAAGAAATAAGTAAAACAAAAGCAGCAGAAGAAGAGAAAAAGATTAATGATGAATTCTATGCTATTGAATTAGATATTGAGCCAATGACTTATGTATTGGACGAACAGCTTCCATGAATATTCAATATCTCTATGAGAGATGATAAATCTTGAGTTATTATCTTTAAAACTAAATAATAAATTACAATGAAAGTATTAGTAAAATATGATTGTTGATGTGAAGACTTCTTCGATATAGCAAACTTTGAAGATTTAGAGGAGCTATACGACGAGCTTTCAGACTGATTAGCTCACAATAATGCATGTGAGTTTATGGAATCTCTTGATGAGTTCGATGAGGCATTTAAAATGCTAGATGTAGACTGGGAAAATTTTAAAGAATTTTCTCCTGAAGCAGACAAACATTTCCAGAAAATGATGAAAGAATACAATCAATTCATGAAATGTTTAGAAGAAGAACTAGATGAAGACGAATAATAGAAAAAAGAAAAGCCTGTACTCTCAGATAGTACAGGTTTTTTCTTCCACCAAATCTCTACATATTGTTTTAAGACTATTCGTCTTTTGTTGCTTTAACATAGTAAGATCCATATCTCCTTACTAACTCCCAAACTTCTCTGCTGAAAGTTCTCCAGTGATCGAATCTACATTTGTCTTGTCCGAAATATTTAGCAACCATTACTGGTTCACCATCTATTTCAACAACTGGTCATCCAACAACAGGGATACCATTAATAGGAGCTCAATTTCCTCAAGCTAACATATCTTCAATAGTACCTTCACCAGATCCTCCAGCACCTTCACTAAAGTCTCTCATAGAGTGTACTATATGTTCGTGGTCGCTAACTAATTTAGCTTCTTTGAGCGTAACAATTTCTCATTCATCAACACCAGTTGTTTTGAATGTCTTTAGCTCAATGTTCAATGTTTCTGGAAAAGCCATTACGCGGTCATTTACTAGATAAAAGTGTTTATATATTAGTCGCATCTGAGTTGCGATTAATATCTTAAATTGGTTCTAATCTTGTATTAATTACAGCATCTCAAACTCTTATAATCTCTATCGATGATGTAGCTCAATAAGCATCTCATACTCATCAAGCTAATTTTATTTTATAGTGTTCATCTTTATCGTTAGCTCTTATTATTCTAGGATCGATATATCTCATATCAGGCTTAATAACTAAAGCCAATTCTACTGGAGCAGTTGTTATGTTTAAGTTGTATGTCCTAGCGAACGGCAATCATCTATTTTCAATTGTCCGTTTTGGCTGAGTTATCATTTCTCAATTCGTATCGAGTCAATTTTTATTAAATTCTCTTATATTCCAAGCATTAGGATATAGTCTGTTAACTGACTGATCTCATACATCTCAATACGATTCTCATGCTTGATATTTTATATCATTTATTTCTCTAAATCAAGATCAATCATTCATCCATATTCATGCTCTTATAGCATAATTTCTTTGATGCGAATATACATAACAACTAAATGCTACAGAGTACATTCATGGTTTCTTGATTTTTATTATTCAATAAGAGTCTGGAGCTCAAAAACATTCTTTAGTTCAAATAACTTCCCAATCTCATTCTATATAAGATTCGGCATTATCGTCTCATTGGTCTATAGGAAATGGATATCATGCTCTTGTTGCAAAGTATCTAACAGTTCTTCATTTTCTATATGGTTTTCAATCTGTTCATGTTACCGTTTGACATGCTGCAGTAGCTGCCATTCATGATTCTGAACTGAACACACATTTAGCATATTGTGGTTTTAGATTTTCTTCTGGACAAGCATAATCAACTTTCCATTCTCATCATGTTTTTCTTAACTGAACTGTATACGGAGCTCATCATTCACATTCTCAATCTGGCAAATCAGGATTTATGAATGGTCAGTTTGGTCATGATGGTCTTCGAACTAAAGTCTGAGGTCAGGCTTCTTCGATATCTATACAGTACAATCAATCGTATGAACATGATCATTTAACTTTTCTATCTAATGGTCATGGATCATTATCATCATCAGTTGCTGCGACATATCTGTCTCAATCATTACATACACAAGGATCTGCAAGTTCAAGACATCAATTGTTTCATACCTTTAAGAATCTTTTTTCTAATGGTAAGTTCTGAGGATTGAACTTTGGATTGCTCATATCATTAAGAAACTCAACTACACAAGGTCTTGTTAGTTGTTTCATCTCAGGACATTCAGCAACGAGTTCGCATAGAGTTGCATAACGATGTGAATCTGGGCAATCTGCCACAATAATTCTTCAGCATTCGTAATTTGCATCATCTATTGTATATTTATCATAAAATGGTAATTTCATGATTTTTGTTATTTAATAATAAATATTATTTTCTTTTTCATCATCTACCTTTTTTACAAGCCATTTTTGTAATAATTAAATTATAAATTAGAATAACTATTATGTATACCATATTCTGGTATCTTTGGATCTTCTGAAAGCCATTGTGATATAAGCTCTGGAGTTAGTGGAGCTTGTTTCAATCTAGCTTTAAATACATCCACTGGCAATCCTTCAGGATTAGTTTCTGGATCAGTTGCCATTGCATAAGCTATCAAATCCTTGATAGCATTTTCATCTCTACAGTATTGCATTGTATTTATTTTCTCATCATAAAAGCTTGATATCACTCATTCCAAACAGTTTTAGATTGTGTGTTGCTGTTTGCTGGAGGAGTTCAAGTTGGTGAATTATATCTAGGCAACACTCTGGTTGTCTTTGGTCATAGGTTTTTAGCCGCTGTAGTATTGGCATTATAAGCCTGTGCAGCTTTCGGATTGGTTTGTGCTACTTGATTAAGCATAGCCTTTCTTCTAGCTTCGGCTTTCTTTTGACATGGAGCACACACCATTATTCTTCTTTGTTATCTTCTAAAACTTCTTTCTTTGGTCTACCTCTTTTCTTAGGCGCTTCTGAAGATATGTCTTCAATTGGAAGATTTCATTTAATGGTCATTCAAAGATTCTCTTCAAGAACTTCTTTTGTAACTTCTCATTGAAGGCTTAAGTTTACCTTTTCGCCAGTCTTGGCGTTAATAAATGATTTAAGCATCGTTGTTATCTTTAGAATTAAAATCATATCAACAATCTGGACATACATCTACTTTGTCTCATTCTCGTCCACATTCTGGACAAGTTACAGTAGAAGATTCTGATTCAGATTCTTTTTTCATATCTGGATTTGCATCACAGATAAGCTTATACAATCAAGCTTCTTGATTCCATAAGTTTTTTAAGATTACATCTTTAACATAATCGGCTTCAGCCTTCAATCAATATTCAAGAAGATCATCTATGATATGAGCATACTTGTCTATATCACGGATCATATCAACTCTCATATCGTTTAGTTTAGTAATCCTGTATGTGTCAGGATTCTTTCTTGGTCACATAGACATGCAATCTTCCATTGTATATATTTATTATAAATATAAATTTCTAATTCATGGATTCTGTCAAGAATAATATCATGTAGTATCATTTGTTTTAAATCACTTACGCGCTTGATCATTGATTGATACTGTTGGAATTTCTGATACAGTCCCTTGAGCTGTTGTTTGAGTTTGTTGTGTAGGAGTTACATTATTAACAGCAGGAGATTGAATTCAGTTTGATGTATATCAAGCTTCTCGTTTTTTATGATCTTCAGGATTTCAGTTTTTATATCAATAAGCATATCAAAGATTTTGGCTTAATCTAGTAAGTCTAGCAATCTCATCAGAAGTAGCTGCTTGAGGATTAGCTGCGAAATATTCTAATCATTCATTGAATATCTGATCCTGAGTCTTTCAAGTATTTCATACTTGTTTATTTCTCTGAGTATCATAATAATGCTCTGAATCTGCTTTATACATAGCCATACTCTGATTCCACTCATCCTGCGTCCATCATTCTGGAGCAACTCAGAATTGAGTTGTATCGGCTTTAGGAGCTGGAGATGATGTAGTTCTTTTTGGAGTAGTGTTTGTTGTTGTATGAGTAGTATTTGTTGTTGGAGGAGTGTTTGTCGTTGTAGAAGGAGTGTTTATTTGTTTTGCTACATCAATTAGATTATTTATTAATGTCGTATTAGTTGTTTTTATATGCTTATTATTTGGTGATAGGTTAGAATATTGTCATGTAAAAGATCAACTTCATCAGTTAACAACAGTTCATGCTTTGAGTGCTGCGTTTAAATTTGCTGGAGTTAATGGAACAGTTGATGTATTTTGATTATTTGCATTTGTTATAACATAACTTTTTCATAAACTATTCGTCATTATTCATTTTGCATTACTTAAATTTCATCACAGAAGAGATAAATTTTCTTCTTTAATTTTTTGCTCTTCTATGCTTTTTTTTATGTTATCGGAATTAGCAACAACATATCTTCATCAAACTTCAATAAAGTTTGTTCAATTAGAATGTTTTCATATGTTTCATGTTTTTACTCTTTCATAATGTCATGGAGTATTTCATGTTCATGCAACATATTGCTTAACTCATGTGCTGTCAATAACGAATGATCATGTTTTTGGCTCTTTAGCATTAGTCCATGCAAACACTCAGTTTTTTAATTTTTTATATACTTGATATTGTCAATTTGGTCAATATCTAGTTGATCATTCTTTTAATATATTTTTTTCCATTTTATAAATAATAAAATTATAAAATAATATTGCTTTTAATTGGTTCTTTTTTATTAGCTGGCATTACCTTAATTGTGTCTCTTTTTTTCCATGTTCTATATCATCATCTTGTAGACATATTTCATCTTTTTCAATATGACTCCAATTCAGGAAGTGTGCTAATAGTTCACAATCAAGCAGTATTAATTCATGCAACAGCAGCAGTAGGCAAAGCGGCTCAAATAGCTGGCATTGCTCAATACACAGCAGCTCATGGAGCTAGTCTTCAAAGTAGATATCAAGCAGATTGATAGTTTTGTCACATATCAGAAACTCATTTTGATGTGTTTTTGAAATCTCTAAACATAGCCTCTGCTTTACTTCATTTAGGAGATAGTGCTTCTCACACAGCTCATATCGCAACAGCTGGCATATTCATAGTATCGTTCACTCATCCTATGAAGTTTTTTAATCACTGTTTTATTGACATTTGATTATTATATATTAATTAAATCTTATTGTTTTTTTTATTAGAAGCAAGCTGCATTTTAATCCATTCTAGATCTGTATCAATCTTAACAAGTCTTGATCACAAATCTAGTTCTTCGATTTTTTTAATCTTTGCTTCATGTTCTTTTAGTCTCATCTCTATTTCTTTTCTATAGGATGATACCTTCGAACTATACTTGATTATAGTCACAATTAGCGTCGCCAATGTTCACATTGACAATACTATTGATGTGTCCTGGATTAGTTCAATTGGCATTGAATGAGATTAAATAAGAAGTAAAACTTCAATAATATCTTACAGATACTTTAATATATTGCAAGATATTTTTAATCTAAATTAGTTTTTAGATTGTCGCTGAAATCCTTGATTAGCTCTCGGATATCGTAAAATAGATTACTTCAAGTTCATAATCACAATCATATTAATACCAACATTCAAGTATTAGCGTTGAATCATAAGTATTGTTGAACTGAAAATGCAGCAATAATTCACAATACAAAACTCAATCAAATTGAGACAGTATCAGATCGTTTTCATACAATGTCTTTGTATGCAGGCTTTGCAAACGAAACTATAGATGTGATAGTCATAGCGCAAGCAATTAAAATTACAATTGTAGTGGTCATTATAAATTACATATGAATTAAATTATTTTATACATGATTCCTTATACCATTCAAACGGATCATATATGTTCCTTGATTCCAACGTTTCGAGCAGCCATTCTCTAACGTCGTCTCTTAAAGCTTTAGCAGATATATTTACAGTAGTTATTAGTTGCTCTGCGATCATCTGATTTGCGAACAGATGATGCAGAGATCTATGATATGTATCTTTTAATATTTCAATATTACATGGTTCGTTTGCACCATGCCTAGATCTCGGCAATATATGGTGAGAACTGTATTTTATATCTTTTTCTTTTCTAGATATGCTTGTCATGTAATTTGTTTATTATATATTAAACATTTCAAAATCTTGATGTCTTTCTTGGAGTAAGTTGGTCTCTCCATTTTTTGAAGTGTTCGTTGTCTACAAAAAACTTTAATCAAATATCTATTTTTT
>ODAI010599303.1_pt1 | contig 17233 bp, 11 predicted proteins | sample 1539321 | NCBI WGS metagenome assembly ODAI01 (sample SAMN02144231, study PRJEB22623) | gut metagenome | biome: sheep rumen | host: Ovis aries | place: New Zealand | reverse complement strand
TTTTTACCTTCTTGGAGGAAGTGTTATGAAAAAAAGAAATTCGATTCTTACAATGACTATCGCTTTTGCTATGGCGGTTCCAAGTGCTTTTGCTTTAGCGTCATTATTTGAAGTTAAAGACGTTAAACAAGTTCATGCGACCGGGACTGTTGATTTATCTACATTGACTGGTGATTATGTAGCTCAAGATGGTGATATATTAACTGGAACTCTTGGAGGAAATTATAAAATTTCTGTTGCCGATGGCGCGACTGTTACGTTAAACAATGCCACAATCACAACACATCAGGGAACTGGATTGACTTGTGATGGTACTGTTACTCTCATGTTAAGTGGAGAAAATACTATTCGTACATATACTGAGGGATATCCTGGCATTTTCGTTGTTGAACACAAAACATTAACAATAGATGGCGAAGGAACATTGAATGTTTTTGGTCCTGAGTATTATGGTCCAGGGATTGGATCGGGCTATACAACCGAATTATCAAAATGTGGAAATATAGTAATTAATAGTGGGACTATAAACATAAACCAAAATGAAGATTCAAGAAGTGGCGGAGCTGGAATTGGCTCCGGAACAGGCTGGCATGATGATGATTATAATCCGATACCGCAATCAGTCGGAAATATTACTATTAATGGTGGGGTTGTTAAAACAAAAGGTGGAAACAACTCAGCTGGTATTGGTGGCGGATATGCAAGATTTGGTAGTATTACTTGCGGTAATATTACGATTACTGGTGGCACTGTTATTTCGGAAGCAGGACAAACTAGCGGGGCAGGTATTGGTACCGGAAGGTCAAGCAGTAGTTTAGGCAATATTTGTGGCGATATCATTTTCACCGGCGGTGATGTTACAGCGATAAGCCATAAATATGGCGCTGCAATTGGAAGTGGAAGTAAGAGTCAATCATCCTGCGGCAACATTAGAATCTATGATTCTGTTGAACGAGTTAAGGCATTTATTGATCTTCCTCAAGGTAGTGAAAGCGATTATGGAGACACTATTGGAGCCGGAACTGACGGCGCAACATGCGGCGAAATTACAGTTGGTGGAGTAGTAACAGGTCCTATTAGAACAAATCCTTATATTTATCCACTTCAGCATACTCATGATTGGTCATACGTTGCTGATGGAGCGTCTATCACAGCTTCATGTAGTGCTTCAGATTGTCCAGTTACAAGTGGTTTAACCCTTACATTAGAGGCACCTGATAATCTAGTTTATGATGGAACAAACAAAGTTTGCTCTTTTGCTACTGGATATAGTGAAGCTGCGTTCGGTACACCATCAATTGAATACTATAAAGACAATTCGCTTATTACTGAATGCGTTAATGCAGGTACTTACGAAGCTAGAGTAACTGTTGGAGGAGCAACCGCAAAAGTTCAATTTGAAATTACTCAAGCTACTCCAACTGGATATGATATTCCAACAGGATTAGAAGCGGTTTATGGAGATAAATTATCGAGTGTTACTCTACCAGAACACTGGTCTTGGAAAAATCCTAATGATTTAGTAGGTAATGCAGGTGAAAGGACTCATGCAGCGATCTATACTCCAGAAGATCCTAACTATAAAGCAGTTGAAGTTAATGTTACTGTTACGGTTGCTAAAGCAAATCCTACTTATGTCGTTCCAAGCACTATAGATGCTCCATATAATGTTGAATTATCAACAATTGGACTTCCAGAAGGATTCTTCTGGATGGACGGAACTCAAAAGACATCAACTTGGGGAGAAAGCACCTTTAAAGCTAAATATACTCCAAGCGATACAGTTAACTACAATGTAGTTGAAAACATTGACATCAAAGTTAACGTTAAATGGATTTTAGTGGATCCAACTGAAGGTGATGTTTCAGTAACAATTAAAGATGGAGAAACAGAATATAATGTTGATATTTCTGTCAAAGTTGAAGTTAAGACTGAAGTTACTATTGATGAAAAACGCACCGAATACGCAAGTATCGGTAGAGAATTTATCAAACAAGATGAAGATATCAATGCAATTTATTCCGTTAAACTGATTAGAACAGTTGGCGGAGTTCAAACTGAAATTCAACCTTCTGATATTAAAGAAGGCACAAAGATTATTGTTTCAATGCCTGTACCAGAACAATTAGTGAGCAAGCCATTTAGATTACTTGAAATCTTTAACTCTAGTGAGGCTAAAGAATTTAGTAACAACGAATATGCGATTACGGGAGATGGCAAAACCTTAATGGTGGAAGTTGACCGAATGGGTGAATTTGCCTTTATCAGTCATACCGATACAGATAATGGCTTTATCTACACAACTGGAGGAGGAATTCCTGTTGTTGTGGTTATCTTCATCGTCTTAGGAGTGATTATCTTATCCTTAGGCATTGCTTATGTTTTAATGATGTTTGTCTTTAACAAATGGATTAGAAAAGACGATAAAGCTTTAAGAGCAGTTATGCTTGGTAAGAAAGATAATAAAGTGAGATTGCTTGTTATGCCATTCAGATTCGAATATAGACAAGAAGCTGAAGTCTTTAACACTAAACAAGAAGCTCTTAAAGAATAAATCTACCAAAATAATAGGCGTGGAAGAAATGAACTGAACCCCATTTAGTTCACAAGAAATAAAAAGCCTCTTAGCGTAAAAAAACGTTAGGAGGTTTTCTTTTTTAATGCTCTTTTATAGATAAATGTTTCAACAAAATACGTTAGATAAGTTACTGTAGCTACTGCGATTAAGAAAAGAATTAGATAAACTGGATATCCTGCTTTTTCTTGGATTATGTTTCCAACTGGTAAGTTAGTGATATACATCGGAGTGATAAAGAACATATTAATGAAGTGTGGATAAAAACTCACGTTAATGATAATTGCAATAACTGCGGTTATTAAAAACGCGATAAGACTTCTATAAGTTGTTTTAACGGTGATGCTTTTTCTATTCCAGACAAAGACATATACTCCTACGATTACTTGAACACCATGATGGATTAAAGATTGAATGTTAATGTATATCATTCTTGTCATAACCATATCTGTATATAGACAGACCATCATTCCCATGAATAGGGAAATTAAACATAGATATCCGTTAGCGGCATCCACTAATTTTGGATGCTTTTCTTTATCCACAAACAAAATGATTGGAGTGAAATAATAAATCATTGAGCAAATAGAGAATGGAAAATCTCTAACACTATATTCCCAATATGAAGGTTCTCCATAGTGGAACGATTTTAAAATCTGTTTAAAGAGTTCTAAATTAATTAGAACAATCCAAAATATGAATAAGATTCTTTTATAGGTCTTCTCTTTCGCGTCTTTGAAGAAATAGGAGATAGCAAAAGTTCCTCCAATAATTGGAAGAAGCATTAAAAAATGGAACCAAGAAAAGACGCCTGGTACTTCCATTTCAGCTTGGAGAAAATGTAGGAACTCTTCCATGTTTGTATTTTAATTATATGTTACAACAAAGTTGGCAATTGTAGCTTTTGTTAAATTAATATCGTTTCCAGAGTAACCACCGGCATCTCTAGAGACAAGTTCTATATCATAAGTGTTAACAAGGCTTTCGCGACTGAAACAAACATGTATTTTGTTGTTTGAGTAGTCTATTGAGAATACACCGATATCACCATAAGTAACGTTTGTATTGTTTGGACCACCAAACCAACACGTGACTATTTTGCTAACATTGCTACCATTTGGGACTATGATATCAAATTCTATGGAAGCATTTTTATTATTCAGTTCATCAATTAATGAATGTGTTAATCTCATACGGCTATTTATGAATGAAATGTTCGCAGAACCGTTAGAAAAGCTATTTACTTCTATTCCGTTTAAGTATTTAGATATTGTTTTTGAAGAGAATAGAATATCTTCGCAAGACGGTGAAATGAATTTAAAGGAAATCGTGAGATTTTCAGTCGTTCCGCCGTAATCTCCATTTTCATCTTGCCCACCAGGAGCATTAATGTTTTCATGCGTTGTCATAATGGCTATAGAACGATTGGTGTTCTCTAAATTTATTACTACCGAGCCTCCATCAACTGGTATTTTGTTGTTGTAGTCAATGTCGGTGCCGTCAGTTTTAAACACATAAATATTGTGGTTGTTCCCAGTGATAGTTATTCTGACTTTTGGGAAGCCTTTATTAATAGCGACATCCATCCCATTAAATAGTATTCTTCTCCAGTTATATGAAACGTTATCCGCTTTATATATGAATTCATTGCTGTATGAGGCTATTAATTTGACGTCTTCATATGTGGTTGTAAGTAAAGGTGGATATTTAGATAAGGATAATCCAATAATTGTTACTCTAGCAGGCAAGTTATTATCTAAATTAAGACCATATTCATCTCTGATTTGTATTTTGCAAGATGCACCTTCAACATTGAATTTATCTAGTGGCAAAACGATGCTGTTGCCTAATTCTACTTGAGAATAATAAACATCCCAGCTTAATGTTCCTGAAGTCGTAAAGACAGCGTAATGCGCTTGAGCGCTATTGTAACTAGTTGCGTCAATTGTGAAAGACAATGTTTTATAGCCATATTTTATCAGGTTGCTTATGTAACCACTTGTTATTGTAAATCCGCTTTCCGCAACGTCGAAGGATGCCTTTAAATCGCCTGCATTTAATGATAAATTGCTATATCCGTTAATCATCTTAGAGAATCTACTTGGATTTACAAAAGAGTATCCTTGATCAGTGGACGTAGTAGATATACCACTTAATGCAAAGACATCATTTTTGACATTACTTTCGTTTCCAGGTATTGGGGTTTCGAATGTGATAAATCTACTATCGTTGTAGTCTTTTAATGTTGCGCCTGAATAGTATGCCCCATTGTTGTTCTTATACGTGAGCTGCATTCTATTCTCACTTCCGTTCATATCCCCTGAATAATAGTTGTCAGTGATATGGTTTGAATATTGCGAATTGTTAGTTCCACCTAAAGCATCTATTGGATCATGCAACATAATCACCCCATGATATGTAGAGCCATTATTAGCGACTTTGACAATGTTTTCGTGAACATCCCAATAAGAACTACCTTCGTCTAAGTAAATGCCACCATTGGTTTCATAATTAATTTCAACATAGTTACCTGCTATTTCATTGCGATAAGGCATGTTGCTTGGGAATCCACCCAACGTATATATTCCGCCTCCATCGTGAAGAGAGTTATTCATAATCTTACTGATTTGGTTATTTAGAATTCGATAACAATTGTGACCGTAATTTGATTGTGAAGATAACCAGCCCCACCCAACAGCTATTCCGCTATATGCTCCATTAGTGACGTGATTATTTTTAATTGTCAGTTTATCAGCATAGTAGGCGCATATTCCTGCACTTCCTCGATAGAGTAGACCAAATGTATTGATGTCGTTGTAACTTATTGTGGTATTTGATGGTATTTCTCCAGCCAAAACTTTTGATGGATGGCCAACGACAATAGCTCCAGCACCAGAATTATGAATTGCATTATTATCGATAATACAGTCGATGCTTTCTGAGTCAACATAAATAGATGAATTCGATGAATTAAAGAAAGCGCATTTATAGAATTGTGTTTTATCGCTATTCACACGAATCATTCCTGAAATGGTTTTGTTTTGTTGATCTTCAGGATCGTAATAACAAGATGTTTGAATTTCTGCAAAGCCATTTGTTAAAGGAGATGAGTAATTACTTCCATTAAAGTATATGTTGTCAAAAGTAACGCTACTTACGAGACCCTCGGTATCTAATATGGTTTCAAGAGTTGGAATAACAAAACTATCCGAATTGATTGTTGATGGATTAGATGGTTTATAGTACAAGTGTCCATATGTTTTATCGTAGTACCATTCATTAACTTCGTCTAAGAAAGCGATATTATCTTGCATATAGCCAGTAATAGAAGTTGTCGATGTTGGACGATATGAAGGAGTTCTGTCAAAAAATATGGTTTCTCCATTGTGATCAAAATTAAGAGTGTGAGCTGTATGAGAATAATTTGTTGATACTGATCTTACAACGCCTATGCTTTGAGCCCAGCCTTCTAAACTTATAAATTCACTTTCTCCACTAACAGAATTTAAGTTTAACTTGTTTTTATTAACAGTTATGCTTCTACTTAAATGAGAATAAGTAAACGATGCTTGATTGGTTTTTGCTAAGGTTTTTCTTTCGCCATTTACGATTAACACAGAGAATTTATTAAGGTTTGGGTCAACAAACATGTAACAAGACCCGTTATTATAGTTTTGATGCCATTCCCCTTTAGGAAGTTCATACCCTCCATAAATAGTGGTGCCAAGACCTTTTATTCTAATTGGAGTGCAGTTGTTTCTTCTGCCGGAAAAAGATAGCGTGTTTTCTAAATACAAATTGCCATTAGGCAAATTGATTACAATCTCATCTACACCATCTAATACGTTATCGCTTAACCCAATAGCGTGCTCATATGCACTATAGATATTTGATACTGTTAGAGCTTGGACATTAATGTTATATTTTCCACCACTTGTTGAATGAACGAAACGAGTTAAGTTTTGAAGATTCTCGGAAGCTACGCAAGTGTATTTAACTGATAGAGTTGCTATATCCACAGTCTCTCCAGTTAAATTGCTTATCATAAAAAAAGATGGATGATTATTGCCAAAACAATATAGCTGATTACTTTCAATCTCTTCTTGGAAATAATATGCATCGTTGTTCCAACCATATGAGATAGATAGTTTTCTATTATTAATGGAAGAATAATTAATTGTTATGCTAGACAATCCTTCAATAGGATTGTAATTAAAAAAATAACCGCCGTTTAATAGTGAAGACCAACCGTTACTGGTGGATGCATCTCTATACTTAAAAACGACGTTGTTGTTATTACTTGTTTTTACTTGTATTTGGCCGCTACTATTCGGCATTTTGTTAAAATAGCTGTTAAATAATAGTTCGTGGCGTTCAGGATAATTTTCTTGTGCAAAAACTTGGCTATGATTAGTAGCAATTGTGGAAACAATTACACCAGGGATAAGGCCAAGTGCAAATAATGATGCTAATAGGATTTTAGTTTTGTTCTTTTTCATAATATTCTTCAAGCAAATTAGTCCATCCTTTTGCAGGATCGTTCTTTGCTATGCTCCATCCATGTCCACCTGTTTCGTAGAATTTTGAAAAATATGGTATATGGTATTTGCGTAATGCTTTTACCATCCTCTCAGCGTTTTCAAACGTCACAATTGGATCATCTTTGGAGTGAAGAATAAAAGTTTTTGGGTAATTGCTATCGACATTTTCGTCTATACCCCAATCATGAAGATTTTCTTCACTGTATTCTCGTCTTAAACAATAAATAGCAGTTTGCTCATTTAGACAAGTTCTTAAATTGATTACTGGATAGATTAACGCAAGTAATCCTGGTTTAGGTAGTTTGTACTTTAGATAACCATTTTTAGTTGTACCAAAATGACCAGCTACAAAGCCAGCAGCGCTAGCACCTAAAACAATGTAATTGCTCATATCGATTTTTAGCTCTTTTTCATACGCTAAACAAAAACTAATAGCAGAAGCTAAATCGTCTAATGGTCCGTTTTTATATGCCCCATCATCAATAGAATAAGTTAATAAAAATATATCAAAGCCTTTATTAAATAATTCGTATGCGATTGGCAGCCCTTCAATTCCATGGCAAACAGAATATAAGCCTCCGCCAGAAAGAACAAATATAACTTTAGAGTTGTTTTTGTGCGTAATGTGAATTATTGAAACATCTGGTTTTTCTCTGCTAACAAAGAATTGTTCAACATTTCCTAATAGCACTTGTTCCTTTAAGAAATTGAAACCTTCTAACCCATAAGGCGCAGTTTCAGTAATAGTTTGATTAATGACATTATTTAAATATCTTTTTGGATAATATAAAAACGGCATGTATTTACCAACATGCTCATCACTAATCAAATCTCTGATGGTGGTATTCTCACCAAAATATTCTTTCATGTGCAACAACACTATTTTAGCACCTAATTTATTTTTGAACGTGTTCATTTTTATCAAATAATTGTTTAGTTTTATACAATACAATCAACACTTTTTATTTACGTGTAAAATGTAAACAACAGAGGTAAACAATATGAAAATGGTTAAAGATAAACAGCTTGTAGTTGGGGCTGATTTTGCAGGATTTCCTCTCAAGGAAATTGTTTGTGAACACCTTAGAAAAAAGGGATGGGAAATTCTTGATTTAGGCGTGAAAAAAGACAGCGATCCAAAAGACACAGACTTAATGTTTCATAGAGTAGGATTAAGAGTGGGAGCAGAAATATCTGAAGGCAATTATGAACGTGCCTTAGTATTTTGTGGAACAGGAATGGGAATCCATATTGCTGCATCTAAATGTCCACACGTTCATGCTGGAGTAGTGGAATCTTTGCCTGCTGCAATTAGGGCAATTACCGGTAATGGAGTCAATGTTCTAGCTATGGGCGCATTTTATGTGGCGCCTCAAACAGCTTGTGATATTGCTGATGCTTATTTAAGTAATTCATTAGGCCAAGGCTGGGAGTGGTGGCATAATTTTTATGAGTTTCATAAACTCGCAATTGATGAGCTTGAAGCCTTTGATTATGATGAATATAAGAGAAATGGGTTTAAAGTTCATAAATTAGGTGACTACGACTTAACATTGGACTTTGATAAAAAGCCTGAATAAAAATGAATAGCAACTTTATTGGAATTGACGAGAAAATTATTCCTCCATATAAATCAACGTCCTTGTTATTAAGACGTAGTTTTAACGTTAATAAGATTGATAAAAACTTTACTCTGTATGCTATTGGACTAGGAATCGCTGTTTATTACATAAATGGACAGTGCATCACCGATAATGTTTTATGCACACCAAATAGTGATTTTTCTAAAACATTATATTTAGAGAAATACGATGTTACTCCTTTCATCAAAAAAGGAAAAAATGTCATTGCTATAGAATTAGGTAATGGATTTTACAACGAATCATTAGAAACAGTGTGGCATTTTGATCATGCACACTGGAGGGGCGAGAAATGCCTGTTCTTAAAGTTGAAAGCAAACGAAAGAGTAATCGTTCAAGGAGACACTAAATTCAAAGTTGCATATTCACCATTCACAACCTATAACGAACTTAGGGGTGGAGAATGCTTCGACAAAAGAAAAGACATTCCTTTTTCGTCACTATCATTTGATGATTCTAATTGGCCAAACGCTGTTTATGTAAAAAAACAACCTCAAGGCAAAATAGTGGACAATATTTGCCCACCCATTAAAGAGTTTGAGAGTTTTGCTCCAATCAAAATGGCAAAGAGCAAAAATGGCTATATTTTTGATTTTGGCAGGAATATGTCTGGTTATGTAAAGGCAACTATTTCCAAGGAAAGCGGACACGAAATTACTTTCCAATATGCTGAAGATGTTGATTCAACTGGCGAACTTGATCTCCACAATTTGAATTGCTATCAAAAAGAAGAACCATTTCAACTAGATAAAATAATTGCAGATGGATCAACTTTCTCATATAAACCAAAATTTACTTATCATGGTTTTAGATATGTTGAAGCATCAGGGATTGATGACCCGCTAAACATTTCATTAACCGCTATTTTTGTACATCAAGATATAAAATATCTTAAACCTAAAAAGGAATTAAGTGGTGATTATCAAAAAATGTTTGAAGCTGGTATTAATTCCATTCTTTCTAACACATATTATGGTTTTACTGATTGCCCAACAAGAGAAAAACTAAATTGGCTTAATGACTTAACAATGTCGCTTCCAGTAATTTTAAAATATTTTGATTCTAAGCAATTGTTATTGAAGGTTTTTAAAGACATCATCGATTCTCAGGATGAGAAAGGTAATATTCCTGGTATTGCTCCATCTCCTCATTGGGGTTATGAATATGGTCCTTTATGTGGAGGAATAATTGTTATGTTACCTTATTTGCTTTATAAGCAATTTGATGACGCTTCTTTTATGGACAATATTTCATCCATCAAAAAGTATTATCGCTTTGTTAAGAAAAACATTAATTCTAATTATTTCTTCCTCGGAGATTGGACGGGTGCCACCAATCATCCTGATACTCCTGTGCAATTTGTTTTGGAAACCTATATGTATCTCTTTGACAAAATATTATTTGAAATGACCAATCTCATTTCTTATAAGAAAGATTTAAAGATTAGAGAAAAAAATCTCCTCTCTTATGAAATAAAAGGGCAAACTATTCCGTCGGTCCTATTAGATTTAGAGTTGGGCGATAAAGAAAAGAATCTCAATGCATTAGTGGAAGATATTGCTAGCAAAGGAAATCACTTTGATGTTGGAATGTTTGGATTCCAATACTTGTTTAAAGTTTTATCGCAAAATAAAAAAGACGACCTTATTGAAAAGATCGTTTGTAACAACACCCCTCCATCATTCAAAGTGTGGATTGATAAAGGGGCAACAACTTTATATGAAACATTTGGTGAAACTTGGTCTTTATCAATGAATCACCACATGTTTAGCAATTTTATTCAATATTTAAAATAAATTTATAAACTATTTATAAATTTGAGGAAAGATTCGAACCATGATTCTGGTTCGAGTTTTTTTCCTATTCCCCATCCATGGCTTCCACTTTTATATAGCAATAGTTTATTTTGAATATGATTGCTATCTAATTCTTTTTGGAGCGCTTCAGATTGTGAATAAGGAACACAGTTATCGTCCTTACAGTGAACAATAAATGTTGGTGGGAAAGTACCTTTGGTATGGCCAATAACAGAATACTTATTAACTAAATAGTTAGAAGGAGACTTTCCAATAACTATTTCTTTAATGTTCTCTTCTGTAACATGGAAATCAACAATTGGGTAAAGGAGGCATAGACATCTTGGCTGTGGGCTTTGGTGCTTAACGTAGCCTCTATTGTTTGAGCAATATGACGCTGCAACATAAGCTCCAGCAGATCCACCTATTAATAAAAAATCGTCGGTAATGACATCAAGTACTTTTTTATTCTTTTCAATGTATTGAATAGCTTTGTTGATATCGCTAGTTGTCTTATTTAAACTAGCGTTGTTATTTAAACGATACGTTAATAAAAATACATCATATCCTTTTGCAAAAAGCTCTTTGCCAATTGAAAAACCTTCGTGCGCGGTATCAATACATTTGAAGCCTCCTCCAGACACTATAAAAGCAAATTTAGAGGCTTTCTTATGTGATATTTGAATAAGATTGACGTTTTTATTATGCTCATCAAAGAAGATAATTGAGGCTTTTTTATCAATTACTTTGTCATAAAACCAGTTGATACCTTCTCTAGCGTACCAACTAGTGTCGTCTATCCTTTTACTATTTATTTCGCGAGGAAATTTATAATAAAAATATTTTGAATAATCTTTTAGCTCTCTGTCATTTAAGACATCTTGAATTGTTGAATCACTATCAAAGTGTGTCATGAATAGTTTTTCTCTTTCTAGAGACATAGTCTTTACGGTATTGGAGAGGTGTCTTTCCTGTTGTCTCTTTGAAAATGTGATTTAAATGAGAAACAGAAGAAAAACCTAATAGTTCAGATATTTCAGAAATACTGAGGTTGGAGTGTTTCAAATAGTCGGTGGCAAAAGAAATTTTAACTTTTCTTAAGTATTCAACAATTGAACAATCAAAGTATTTTTTAAACTCTCGAATTAAATGTACGTGGCTGTAGTTAGAATAACTAACGACATCAGAAACAGTCCAAGAAATATTCTCTTGTCTATGCATTTCTGCGATTAAATCTAAGAGCCATTTTGGTTTATCGTTTACTACATCAAATATTTGATCAATGACATTGATTAAAATGAGATTGGTAATGTAGTTCATCGTTAATTGTTGCTTCTCCTCATCTAAACCATTAAGCAATAAGCAGCAAGCTTGAATTTTGTTGATGTACACATCATTCATGGAAATGTTTGTTTCTTCTTTTAATAGTTCATTGAAGAAGGCTTCGGAATAGTTTTTGCATAACTTCTCGATTGCTTCGCATTTTACCATGATGTTGAGGTGAGACGCCGATTTGCTACTTTGAACAAGCATATGGTAGTCTTCTGGCCTAATAATAATAATTTGGCCGCGTTTGATTATTTCCTCTCTGCCATTAATTGTGTGAATATATTCTCCAGAGAGAACAATTAAAAATTCCCAGTAGTTGTGATTGTGTAGAATTGGGAAATCGTGATACAAAAGATTGAATGCATAGTCTTTTGATGGATCTTGGAAAGCGTCGGTATATAAATTTTTCATAGTAATATTATTATTGCGAATATAAAAAAATACAAGTTTTAGCAAATTATGAATATTTAATATTTTTATAGTGGGTGTAAAATATTTTTATCAACAAAATTATGAGCAAATTAGTAAATTACAAACCCCTCCCAAACATTCCATTTGAGGAAAAACCAGATAATAGTTTTTATCCGTTGTGGAGGTTTTCAAAAAACCCAGTTATCAATCGAAACACTAACAAATTGATTGATAGAACCTTTAATTCTTCTGTCGTCCCTTATAAAGATGGTTTTATAGGCGTTTTTAGAGGCGACAAAAGAAATGGATGCCCAAGTTTATTCTTAGGAAAATCTAAAGATGGCATCAGCTTTACTCTTGATGAGAAACCAATTCAATTTGTCGATGAGGAAAGTGGAGCGCCTTGCGAAACCGAATGGCAATATGATCCACGCTTAATTGAAATTGATGGTCTTTATTATATCGTTTGGTGTGATTGCTTTTGTGGAGCAACAGTCGCTATTGCATACACCAGCGACTTTGTGACATTTAAGAAAATTGATCACCCATTCTTACCAAATAATAGAAATGGTGTTCTCTTCCCTAGAAAAATAAACGGAAAGTACTATATGCTTTCTAGACCTAGTGATTTAGGACACACTCCGTTTGGCGATTTATTTGTATCATCGTCCCCTAATTTAAGATATTGGGGTGGCCATAAAATAGTTCTCGAACACGGTTGGGCGTGGTGGACATCACTTAAAATTGGTGGTGGTCCTGCTCCAATTGAGCTTGATGATGGTTGGCTTGTCTTTATTCATGGCGTTACTCAAACATGCAATGGATATGTTTACAGTGTTGGCGCAATTATCGTAGATAAAAATGATGTTTCTAAGGTATTATATAAATGCGACGACTATTTATTAACTCCGACAGTGAGTTATGAAACAAGTGGTTTTGTCCCAAATGTCATCTTCCCAACTTCAGTTTTAGTTGATGGCGCTACCGGAAGAATTGCGTTATATTATGGAGCTTCCGATACATACACTTGTTTGGCTTTCGGATATATCGATGAAATAGTTGATTATGTCAAGAAACATTCGGTGAAATAATGCCTCAAATTGAAATAAAAAACTTAAAAGTAACTTATTATAACGAATCTATAGAAACTTTGGCGTTGGACGGCGTCAATGTTTCTTTTATTAATGAGAAAGTTACTGCAATAGTTGGCCCTTCTGGTTGTGGCAAAACGACATTAATAAAAACCATATGTGGCTTCCTTGATTATCAAGGCGAGATTCTATCTGATGGAGTTGATTATTCGCAGTTTGATTTTAAAGAAAGAAACATTTCTTACGTTGATCAATCTGTGACTTTAAATCCAAACTTAGATATTTATAATAATATTGCTGCCCCTCTTATTTTTAACAAAGTTAAAAGAATGGATATTGATAAGAGAGTTAAAGAAGTAGCATCTATGCTTGGAATCTCAAGATACTTATCTTTGTTTCCATCACAATTATCAGCTGGTCAATGTCAGTTGTCTTTACTTGCTAAGGCGATTGCAAAAAGACCTCAGTTACTATTGCTTGATGAGCCTTTTAGCAGCTTAGATGATGAAAGTAAAATGCGCTTTATTGCCGCTATAAAAGAACAACAAAAAGAAAGTTCGTTAACTGTCATATTTGTTAGCCATAAATACGAAGAAGTGTCTAAATTTGCTGATTATGTTGCTGTTATGAATGAAGGCAAAGTTGATAAGATTATAAGTCGAAATGATAAATCGTTTGATTATTTAAAAGAAATTATGGAGCGCAATACTAGCGATAACCTATGAATAATTCCCTTCCTACTAATAGAAAAAATGAGTTTAGGTATTTATTAAAGTATCGATGGAAATCGCTTTTTATCATCGGTGGCATTCTATTTCTTTTTGCTATTCCATTACTAGTTTCTTTGCTTATAAAAGATCTAAAAGCAATTTCTATTATTACTACTTCTCCAGAGAATAGTGATTTATCAATTTTATTGATAAACGACTTATTTTATGCAATATTTGTTATTCCATCTTTTGTCATCTTGTTTGTTGGATTAGCTGGAATATACCGCGTTATTAGGAATTATATTTTGGCCGAAGGTGTGATTTTAAAAGCGGATTTCTTTATTGGAATTAAACAGAATTGGAAACATTTTGCTATTACAGGATTTATGTTCTCTTTGCTGTATTACGCTATTTATCTATCTGCAATTTATATTAATGTCCCATTTATCAAATATTTACCATTGGCGCTTTGTGCTATTGCTATTTATCCAGCTCTATTGGTAAGCATGAACTTAACAGTTATTTATAAAAATAGTTATCTAGTGCAACTCAAAAATGCATTTATTTTAAGCATCAAGAAGATTTATATTTACTTTCCATTATTCATTCTTTTGGTTTTAATTCCATTTATTGTTGGTGTCTTCTCTATTCCTTTAATTTTTAAGTATATTATTTTGACATTATTCCTTTATTTTTTCGTTCCAACTTTTATCTTAGGAATCAGCACATATTCAATGCATGTTTTTGATGAAAATATTAACAAGGACAAGCATCCAGACTTATATAAAAAGGGTTTGTTTTAATAATTGTCGTGATAAAAAATTACAATTATTTGATACCTATAAAACTATTTATGTGCGTGTGCATAGTTTATAATTAGAAGGAACTGATAAACACGTCTTGTTTTTTGGAGGTTTTAATTTATGAAACGCAAATTAGGCATTTGTAGCATTTCGCTTGTCGCATGTTCTTTTTCGCTAGTTGGTCTTACTTCTTGTGGGGGCAAAACTACACCTCACTCTACTCAAGATGGTAAGGCAATCATTTATATTGGTACATATAATGGTGGTGTTGGTTACGAATGGATTACTAACATCTGCAATAAATTCAATGAACAATTTGCAGACTATACAGATTCTCAACTACAAGAAAAGGGCTTAAAGGGCGTTGAATTTAAAGTCGATCCAAATGAAAGACATTATGGTCAAAACCTTGAAAGTGGATTAGACGCAGACATCTATTTCACAGAAATGGTTGATTATGCTTATTACGCTAAAAAAGGTCTTTTCCTTGATGTTAGCGATGTTGTGACATCAAGCTTAGCTGATTGCGGAGACACCGGAACAATCGAAGATAAATTGGATGATAGTTTTAAGAACTTCTTAAAATGCATTGATGGTAAGTACTATGGATTACCATTTTATGAAGGTTTTTATAATTTAATGTATGATGTTGATTTGTTTGATAAAGAACAATTATTTTTTGATGAAGAAGGAATAATTGGTGAAACAAGTGATAGCAATAATTTATCTAAAGGACCAGACAATGTTGCTGGAACTTGGGATGATGGCTTGCCACGTACATATGACGAGTTTGATGTGCTAATGGATAATTTAAGCGGTAGTTATACTCCAATTGTTTTAACTGGAGGAACAACAAGCTACGCGAATAGATATATTCAAAACCACTTTGTTAACTATGAAGGCAAAGAACAAGCTTTACTCAATTACACTTTTAATGGAGTTGCTAATAATTTAGGAACAGTTAGCAAAAACGGAAAAGATGTTGAAGTCAAAAAAGACGATACTCCAACAACTATTTCTCAATATAGCCAAGGCGCTGTTTTGCAAAAACAACTTGGCAAATATTACGCTCTTGATTTCTTGAAGAATCATATGATGGATGGCAATTTAAGAACTGCTTCCAACCACAAAGAAGCTCAAAGAGACTTTATTTCTACGAAATATGGCAATAACTCTAAAGAGTATGCATATGGTCTTATTGTTGAAGGATCTTGGTGGGAAAATGAAGCTGCCACATATTTAAAAGCTGATGAAGCAAAAGGCGGCGGAAAAGCCAATCGTCGTTTTGGCATTATGCCAATTCCAAAAGTCAGTGAAGACCAATTAGGAGAAAAACAAACAATGATTTCTCTTAACTCTTCTTTCTGTTTTGTTGCAAAAAACACAGCTTATCCAGAATTATCCAAAAAAGTGTTTAAATTCTTCCACACAAATAAAGCGCTTTCTTCATTTACAACTTCTACCTCTACTACGAGAGCGTTCAAATACACAATCGAAGATTCTGATAAGGCAAATTGCTCTTATTTTGCACATCAATTGATTTCCATGAAGGAAACTTGTGACATTGTGTATCCATATTCGTCCGATATCCATGTTTTAAATAAAAAATCTAGTTTCTCAATGGATAATTATCCATGGGCAATCGCTTATAGCAGAATTAGTCCATTCGATGAATTTAAAACAGGTCGTGAAGACCCAGTTACTTATTTCCAAAAGATTTACAATTACGCAAATCAATGGTGGAACGATTAATCTATGGCACAAGCCTTACTTGGTAGACATAATAATAGATTTACAAGTAAAAATAGCAAAAAGGACGCCGTTTTCTTTTGCGCCTTAGTTTTTTTGCCATTTCTTCAATTCATAATTTTCTATATTGTTGTTAATTTCAACAGCATTATGCTCAGCTTTCAAAAATATGACCTCTATTCAGATGGCTTTGTGTTTTTGAGCTCTGATAATATCTTTAAGAATTTTAATGATGTTTTTAATTTAACAAATCGAGGATTGAATTTAGGAAGCCTAATTCTTAATTCATTTATTTTGTGGGCTTGTACAGTTGTTTTTGGAACTGTCCCTGCAATTATCTTCTCGTTCTATATTTATAGAAAGAGATTATTGTATCGCTTTTTCAAATTCTTTTTGTTCTTACCAAGCGTTATTCCATCCATTTTATTAACTACTGTTTTTAAGGGGTACATGATTGACTATGTTTCTCGAATCATGAACCTTTCAGGGCTTGGTTTATTAGATCCATACTCTAATACTGCCTTTCCAATCCTGCTCATCTATTACATTTGGATTTCATTTGGCGCTCAAGTTCTTTTTTACACAAAC
>ODAI014516009.1_pt1 | contig 17239 bp, 14 predicted proteins | sample 1539321 | NCBI WGS metagenome assembly ODAI01 (sample SAMN02144231, study PRJEB22623) | gut metagenome | biome: sheep rumen | host: Ovis aries | place: New Zealand | reverse complement strand
GGTCTTCTGCGCGTCGGGCGCAATCTTCAGATCGCCGATGAACGAACCACTGGAATGATCATCGAGGACGAACTTCACCAGCTGGTTCGAAGTGCCGCCTCCGACAGCGTGCGTGACGTGGGTCTCGGCAGTAACGGATTCGTCTCCGTGCAAGTTCTCTAATCCGTAAATCTCTGTCCGGCATCCTTCGCCTACTTGCTCCACAACAATAGAGAACGAGGCATTGATCACATGTATTTTCACATGCGAACCCGCCTCCTGCACGAAATGGAGGTTTACCGACTCTTTCAGAAAGACTTTTTCGAACGTCTCGCCCCTATGAATAATTATCTCGCTCATAGATTGATACCTTCGTATCCTTTCTCTTCGAGTTCGAGGGCAAGGGATTTATCGCCTGTTTTGACGATCTTGCCATCTGCAAGGACGTGTACAAAATCCGGGACGATGTAGTCCAGAAGCCGCTGGTAGTGGGTAATAACGATAGAAGCGTTTTGAGGCGTTTTGAGGCGGTTGACGCCTTCTGCCACTATACGCAGGGCATCGATATCCAAGCCGGAGTCTGTCTCATCGAGAATAGAGAGACAGGGTTCCAACATGGCCATCTGGAAGATCTCGTTCTTCTTTTTTTCTCCTCCGGAGAAGCCTTCGTTCACTGAACGGTTATTGAGTTTATCCGGCAGCTCCAGCATCTTCTTTTTCTCGCGCATGAGTGCCAGAAACTCGCGTGCAGAAAGAGGTTCTTTGCCTTCATATTCCCGTTTTGCATTGAGGGCAGTACGCATAAAATTCGTCATGCTCACACCGGGGATCTCTACAGGATATTGAAAAGAAAGGAACACACCCGCACGCGCACGCACTTCAGGCTCCATTTCAAGCAGGTTTTGCCCTTTCAAATAAACCTCCCCGGCAGTAACCTCATAGGCAGGATTGCCGGTAAGGACCGCAGAGAGTGTTGATTTACCGGCACCGTTAGGTCCCATAATAGCGTGCACTTCGCCTTCGTTAATGACGAGGTTTACACCCTTTAATATCTCTTTGCCGCCGATAGAGGCATGGAGGTTTTTGATTTCTAATAATTTGCTCATTTCTTAATAATAGTACATTTTTTGCCCGTTTTTGAACCGGTTATAACCAGCATTTGACCAGCACTTAACCAGTACAAAACCAGCATAAAACCCCTATCACACCAAAATCTTAAAAATAGTAAACTTTTAGAGTTGGCTCATTACCACTTCGCCAACAGCCTGGAGTGTTGATTTAGAGATGTTGGACATGTCGTCGTTACGGGTATGCCACCAATTCGGAAAACCGGTTGCGTTACGGATGTCATAATGGATGATATCGACACAGGGGATGCCGGCGATATAATTGATGTAATAATGGTCGTCGGTTATAGGGTATGACTGTTGGGAAGCAAACATAGCTCCGTATCCCAGTTGCTCTGCGGATTTCCAGATTTTCTGCTGGTAGTTCTGCGCGTAATTGGTAGAATACATTTCCAGCGGGAAATAGGCATCCGGCGCGCCGACCATATCGAGGACTATTCCAAAGGAATAGACCGGTTTCTCTGAAAGACGCTCGTAATTAGTAGCCCAGAGTTGCGACCCGAGACACCATGTATCTTCGCGTTCCTCACCGGTATAGACACGCGGGGTACCCATATCTTCGCAATCGAAGAAAATGATATCGACCGGCTTTGTGAGGGTTGAATCCGCTAATTTAACACCTAACTGGCGGGCGACTTCGAGGAGCACGCCGACGCCGGAAGCGCCATCGTTAGCACCCGGGACGTTGTAGAAGCGGTCGTTATAATCTTCCTCTTCGTCACACCAAGGACGGGTATCATAATGCGCGCCCAAGAGGATGCGGGGCCGGTTGGTCATTTCAGGGGTATAGAAATGACCGATGATATTATAAATCTGTTGGTTAGCGCCTCGGTAATCAGGCATAAATCCTTTCTGCAGTTCCACCTCTGCACCGCAAGCCCTGAGTTGCTCAATCAGCCAGACAGCACATTGCATATGAGCCGCGCCATTCGGCACACGCGGTCCGAAAGCCATTTGTCGCTCGATATACGCATATGCGCTATCAGCCGCAAAAGCAGGACGGGAAACAACGGCCTGCTTTTTGCTGCAAGCCGTTAAAAGTACAAGGAACAAAAGTGCGATGTACGATGTATGAACGAAGGATTTCATTTATCGGATATTTGCTTCGCTGATAGATGTATGTGTTTGTATGGCTCGAATAGTACGTGCGATAGGTGAAGCAAGGCTCTCTATATGCAGTTTGGAGCAACGAGCCGGATCGACCGGAATAGAGTCGGTACAAACGATTTCCTCCAGCGCACTATTTTCAATTTTCTCGCAAGCATTACCGCTGAGCACGCCGTGCGTTACTACGGCACGAACCGATTTCGCACCGCCATCGCGCATTACTTCGGCGGCCTTGCATAGCGTACCAGCTGTGTCAGCAATATCATCAAAAATCACAACATCTTTGCCGTAGATATCTCCCAGCACACGAATCTCCGATACTTTGTTGAAATCGGGGCGATTTTTATAACAAATCACCATCGGCACTTCGCGGTCTGTGAGTGTATGCAGTTTCTTGGCAAAATTAGAAGCACGTTTGGAACCTCCCACGTCAGGCGAAGCGACAATCAGTTTTTTGAGATTGAGCGATGCTACATAAGGTGCAAGCACATTCGAGCCGTAGATATGATCTACCGGGATATCGAAGAATCCCTGAATCTGATCAGCGTGGAGGTCTACTGTGATGACACGATCCGCGCCGGCCGTTTGGAGCATGTTCGCTACGAGTTTGGCTCCGATGGATACACGCGGCTTATCCTTACGGTCCTGGCGTGCCCATCCGAAATAAGGGATGACAGCGACCACCTTGTGCGCGCTGGCGCGTTTGGCAGCGTCTATCATCAACAGTAACTCCATCAGGTTGTCACTCGTAGGACAAGTAGGCTGCACCAGATAGACGGTCTGCCCTCGTACAGACTCCTCAAAATAAGTACAGAACTCACCGTCTGAGAAACGGTCTACATGGATTTTGCCAAGTTGGCATCCTAACTCTTTGCAGATACCCTCGGCCAGACTAATACCTTTGGAACCTGCAAACACTTTGAATTCATTACATTCTTGCATGACGTGTTAGCTATGGATTGTTATTTTTTCTTTTTGGATTGAGATGTTTCAGCCGGATTCATCAAAGCCTTAAAAGCAGGCGAGTCGCAAGTCAATTTACCCTCCGAAAGTCGGATAATATCTTCGCGCACCCGTATAATACCGGACTCTTGATCCTTATTCCACACCACATTGCGCTGACGCATACATTGCGCGATATACACCTCAAGGATATCACGCTCTTCGCCGGCCTCGAGGCCCGACGCATAAGCAATCATATCCTGTACAATGCGCCCGTAATTGCGCATCCGTATCGGAGCAGAGTTTCGATGTAGTTCCATTACTTATTACGAATTAGATAAATCATTGTGGGATAGTGGTCACCGTAACCATTTTGCCATACGCCTCCTTTTGTGGTACGCAGGGGCGTTCCTTTGTCTTTTCCTTCCTGCACTGTCAGGAAAGGTTTGTTGAAGATTTGTGCCTTCCAATAAGTCCATTTGCCGGACTCCAATTTCTCGTTCATCAGCGGTTCATTGATGATAATCTGGTCGAATAGGTTCCATGAGCCGTTATATGCGAGCGAACCGATACCGCGGTCCAGCATCTGCCACATGGTATTGAAAAAGCCCTGCTGTTCTACTTCCTCGCGATGCTTGCGAGCCTTCAGCACATCTTTACAACTATGATTATACGGATCGTCATTGAGGTCTCCCATTATAATGATTTTGGCTTTCGGCTCCTTGAGATAGATTGAATCGCAAATCGACTTGCACAACATGGCAGCAGTGTCACGTCCCGGCCGCGAAGAAAGTTCTCCTCCGTAACGGCTTGGCCAGTGATTTACGATCACATGGATTTTCTCCGGTCTGCCTTCTCCCATCAGATAGCCCGACACGCACAGTTGCAAACGCGTTTTGATTTCACCGCCATCTGCATAATGTGCCTTCAGTTCATATCCGTTTACCTTGGACGGTTTAAACAGCAGCGTATCATAAAGGAAACCAACGTCCACACCGCGTCGATCCGGTCCCTCCAACAAGATTGGTTTTAACCGGCGGCCATACTTACTATTAGCCTCCGCACAAAGATCTTCCAAACAACCAATATTCTCCACCTCGGCTACGCCTACGCATGTGACACCTCGAGGGTCAAAATCCGTGCCCAACTGCGAGACAGCATACGCCATATTCTTCACTTTGTTTTCGTACTTGAGCGAATTCCATTTCATACCGCCATCAGGAAGGTACTCATAGTCATTTTTACCCTCATCATGGATTGTGTCGAATAAATTCTCGAGGTTATAAAACGCGATACAGCGAACGTATTGTCCCTCATCTGCCATAGCAGCACCGGAAACAACCATCAGCATCGCCATTACCCCAATCAATGTGTGTTTCATAGAATATGTATTTAAACTATTTTCAAAATCCGCTACAAAGGTAGTACTTTTTTTTTAATTACGCAAATATATTTTGCGCACAAATTTCAAATTATAAAGGATATATACATAGTATATATAGCAAAATCATGCTGCAAAGAATCTTTATGCTTTCGGTTTATAGGTGCAAAGCATTCCATTCATCAAGACTCTCCTTCGTTGTGCATAAAATACTGAACTGCGCATAGACGTCATCAGCCCAATCTGTTGTTTGATCCGGGTACGCATGCTTAAAATTGGTATAAGCTTTATCCACCCCGGCAAAAGCCAATTCTTTATATTCCTCCGGAGTACTTTTTTCTCTAAGTAATGTTAATTCCCTCTTCAGGTACTCAAAATTTTTCCAAGTTCCGGGGGATAGTCCGGCCATAACATTACAGATCCGCTGCACCTCGGAATATATTATCTTGGGCAGTAAGTCTTTATAATTCAAATTGGTTTTCCCCTCTACATAACAATCCCATGCATTGTGTCGAGTAGAGTCATCGTATGTATTAAACGGTCCCTTTACAAACCACGGTCCAATTTCCTTTGTTATTTTCTCATTCGTCTTGCTGATTGATATGGTAAACCTATCATCAAAAGGCAAAGGTTTACCTTCAATCTCCAGCGTCATGAGCAATTTGTTAATTCGCTCTAATTTACTTTTGATCACGCCCCTGATGGCATTCTTGATTTCCTCTTCTGTTTGAGGGACAGGACTTTTACGTTTAATTTCATCATCCAATTCCGGCAATATCTTCTCCTGATAGATTTTCGGGTCTTTGAGATTTTGGATAGTAGAAGCGTAATGGTCCGCCAGCTTGCAGATAGTGGACATATACATCGTGATAAACACCGGATGTTTCTTAACAAAATCATAGATGTCAGTCCGCATTCTTTCGATGGCGTCATTAGGCCTTTCGTATGCGGTAGTCCTTAGCACCTTAAACAATAGATCCAGTTGCTTATCCCCCTGCACAGGCAATGCATCACACGTATATAATCTTAAGTAGGCATATTTGATATAATCCCAGCGGGTATCAAACCCATATTCCTCTTTAGGAAGCACTTTATAGAGTACTTGCTTGTAAAAATCTTTTTTAGGGCTGATTAACTCATCAACAGGGAGTCTATAATCGTCACCGTTAATCATTGCGCGGAGAACATCCATATCTCTCTGCGGCAAGCCTTTTTCACAGGCATATTTAATCACATGAGTCAGATAATCCGAATCTTCATAAATATCTTCTCCTTGAGCCGAATTGTAATATTGACAAATATTTCGCAACATTGCCACGCTATCAATCGTACCATTCTTGATTGCATTTAATCTTCCGATTAATCGGCTTCTTTGGAGCACATTGGCATTAGGCAACTCCAACCCTTTAATTTTTTCCTCCAATTTTGTGTCTCTAAGGCTGGTAGCAATACTGGTCAAGACACTATTGGCTCTTCCTGCATCGGTGGAAAATTTATTCCATTCGAGAGACTGGATAACATCTATCCATTTGATCGTCAGTTTGGAGTATTCCTTCTTTTCTCGCTCACTAATTCTTCTTCCAACTCCATTTTTGATATGTCCCAATAGAATATTAATGGTGTCTATTCGTTTGGAAACAATAGTTTCATACTCCTCATAAATCTGATTAGCCAACTCATAAGATGGGGCGTTATAAATCAAAGCATTTACCAGTTTACGGTTACCGACGATGGTTTCTCCCCGTTCTTTTCGCAGTTTCTCCATCTCATCCGGAGACAAAATCAACTTTCTGGCTATTTCCAAATGTTCCTCCCTCTTTATCTTGTCAAAAAGCGGATATAGCCATAAGTTTAAAGCCTTTTCTATCTCTATTTCGTGCGAATCAATTTCTTTTAATGTATCGCGAAGCTGGGTGTAAAAAGCGGCAGCGTTGCCGAAGTCAGGTATTACCCCCATCACGCCGGTATCCCGTAATCCTACTAAATAGAAGATAGACTGTGCATTGAATGCGTATGTATATTTGGGATCGTTTAGATTTTGATACAACAACACCGTCATATCCCTGCATTCACCGATATATCCCATCGGGTTGTACGCAAGCACAGCCTTAGCCACACACACTAATGCAGATCCATTCATAAAGACGAAAGAACGTTCCGCACTATGCATATTGATATATCTTAACTCATTATCAATCTCTCTGCAACGAGACCGTATCTCATTGGAACTCAAAATTGCCAGCAGAGCCTCTAAATCACTTTTTGAGCGGAGACGCTCTGTCAATTTCCGACAATAATGGAACAGCGATTTGGAGGCATCACTCCATAGTTTCTGATAGGTTTTCCCACTATCTTCCTCCAATTGATTTTCTTGATTCGTAGAGAATGCCTCTTTCACTCTTTCAAAAGTAGCATGGAAATTATCCGCTTGCAGGCAGAATCCCTGCTTAATTCGCTCTGGGTTATAATCATCACTTATAGACTCGTAGGACGTGTTAAACCGTGGGCTTTGAGACAGCAATACAGTCACTCCGTCTACCGTTTCTCTGCCGAATTTTTCATTTGCCAAGGCAAATGCATAATTTTTGATTCTGTCCTTGTCTGCTGTAGTAATATCCTCTTCGGTAGCTATTCGCAGTAACTCACAAATAATATCTTCATTTATCTCCACTCCCGCCTTCAGATAATTTGTCAAAATTTCATTCAGCCCGTTATAGGTACGGCAAGAACGGGAAATAAGAACCCCGATTGTATCGCACAAATCTTCCATTTGATCTTGATATTCGGATTTAAGGTGCAGCGTTTCCCCTTCTCCGTCCAAAGTAAAGAATTGTGCGTCGAATTTTGCTCGTACTATGTCCGCTACAATAACCCTGTTCTTGGCATTCGTAAATACCACAGCGTCTTTATAGAGCCCGGGAGAATTCGGGTCAATAGAGATAAGTAAATCTGCCTGTTTTTTCTCTATGTATAAATTGTCATTTCGGCGTATATAAGGCTCTATCAATGCCACTATTCCCTTCGCCTTCGCAGATGCATCTTTCAATTTTCTCTCATGATATTCATCCAATAATTTAAACAGACACTCTTTGATATATTCAAAACTATTTTCTCCTCTGATTACGCAAACCGCTTTAGACTCGGACATACGAATCAGTTTCAAACTCTCCAATAATGTGTATGCTTCTGCAAAATCTTGTTCCAAATTCTCTGTCGATACATTCCCGTCTTGCGCCATACGGAAATAGACCTTTTTCAAATAACTGCTTGGTACTACATTATGGCTATACTGGCTATATTTAAGAGTTAACATCAACGCCACGAACAATCTGACAGCCTGATTGCTCTTTTCGAATCGTTTCCAGACACTATCACAATATCGATAATTGAGATAATCACCCACTACAGGAGAATAATAGTCGCCGGGGAGAAGACTTTTGCATTTCTTGTATAATTCATCCTTTTTTGTTATCTCTGGTATCTCTACCACACGGATGGTTGCCGAACCGTTTCCTTCTCCTTTGAATTCATCTGTGTTGCATAACTCCAGAAAATCCTTTGCAAAGGATTGCGCCGTTTCCTGAGAAGGTGTTGCTAATGTTACAATGCATCGCAATTTACGAGAATGAATCATTTGTAGAAGTTTTTTCCAGTTTTCGAGCCGTGAATCTTCATCTTCATTCTCTTTTATCTCCAAAGTGCTCGCAAATCGCAAATCCGAAATACTATCTATACACAACACACAATCTTTTTGTTTCAGCTTCTCTATGGCTTTTTTCCATTGATCCAGAGACCATTCATAGTTTTCCTCTTTCTCTGCATCATAGCATAATGCTACTGTCTTCAAGTCACTCTTCTTGATAGACTCGTATACCGCGCGCGATTTACCGGAAGAGAGTAATCCCGCTACCACCAATAGATTCGATGTTTTACTGCTTTCACGCAAAAATTTCTCTATGGCATCATCCACCTCGTTGCGAGGGAAATATATGTTAGCATCAAATCCATTAACTACCTCCCCGCGATCATGCATAATGTCCGTAGGGCTCAAATTGGCACGAGATACATAACGGAAAACCGACGATTTCTTTTTTTCTGCACGTTTTTTAGCTATCCAGGTATTAATTCCTGTTATCGTCCCGATAATGGCAATCAGCGACGCTACAATACTTAAAACTTTTTCTAAAGTACTAAGGTTACTCAATAGTTCTCCTAACATTCCGACTTGTGCTATCATAATGGTATAAAAAAATGAACGTGCAAAGATATCACTTTTTTTTCATATTTCCAAATTTTATCACAAAAAACAGAGAATTATTTGCATATTCCAAAAAAAAGCAGTACCTTTGCAGTCGATTTCTTGGTGACGCACGATTTTTTCGGCGGAGTCAAGCGCGCCGCGATGTTGGAATAGGTAGACAAGAAAGACTTAAAATCTTTTGCCCAGTGATGGGCGTGCCGGTTCGACCCCGGCTCGCGGTACCGAGCGGGGTATGACAGATGTCATGTCCCGCTTATTTATTGAAAAACAAGGAAAAAATGAAGCGAATCCTTTTTTCATGCATTACTGTCAGTATGATTCTGACGAGTTGCTACTACTCCGCCGACACCCCTCGCGGTTCATGGGCCAAGGGAGGTGATCTGAGTTGGTTGAGCGAAATGGAGCATGACTCCGTCGTTTTTCGGGATGAGACAGGTGCTTCGCGCGAGTGCATGCAGCTGTTGCATGAGTGCGGCATGAATGCCGTACGCCTGCGCGTATGGGTTAACCACTCTACCGGATGGAGCAACAAAGAAGATATGGTACGTCTCGCCGAGCGCGCAGCCAAAGAAGGGTTGCGGCTGATGATAGACATCCATTATTCGGATTTTTTCGCCGACCCGCAGCATCAAACGATTCCGATGGCATGGCAAGAGTACGGCTATGAGAAACTATGCGAAGCAGTGCGTGAACATACACTGGATGTACTCAATACGTTAAAAGAGAAAGGGATAAAACCCGAATGGGTACAGGTTGGCAATGAGACGCCGAACGGCATGCTTTGGCCTATAGGCAAACTGGTTTACGAAGACAACAACGCCAACGGCTGCTGGGATCGCTATGCGGGTTTCACCGCGGTCGGATACAAAGCCGCCAAAGAAGTTTTTCCGGACATCCAGGTGATTGTACATGTAGACAATGCCTATATGTATCGCGATTGGTTCTGGCGGGCGATGCAGGAACATGGCGGTCAATGGGATATGATTGGTCTGAGTCACTACCCGATGATGGAAGAGTGGTGCCATAAATCCTGGCCGGAGATGAACGATTTGGCAGAGACCAATGTGCGGCAACTGATTCGTGAGTTTCATTGCCCGGTAATGATATGCGAAATAGGTATGATGAATTGGGGACAAGGAGCAGTGTACGACTCCATCGAAGCGCTCTCCGACATTGTCATGACCGACTTCGTGCAACGGATGGAGAATATTGATTCATGCATGGGTATCTTCTATTGGGAGCCGGAGGTATACGGCGGATGGAGACCGGCCGAATATATCCCGTTGGGATGGGGCGGATACGACATGGGTTCTTTCACGCCCGAAGGCAAACCGTCCAAGGCTTTCCGCACGATGCTGAATAGTAAAAACAAATATAATTAAATCCCACCAAACTCTATGTATTATATCATGATTGCAGCCGCTGTGCTGCCCGCCGCTCTTTTAGGTTTGTATATCTGGCGCAAAGACCCGCACCCGGAACCTTTCCGTTGGGTATGGCGTGCTTTTCTCGCCGGCATACTGATTTGTTTGCCTGTCGCATTTTTGGAGCAATGCATCCATGCCATGCTCTTCGGTACCGGCGAGCCCACCACCCTTTTCGGCTCTACAACCATGGCTTTCTTCGTTGCCGCTGCTCCTGAAGAAGGAGCCAAATTGCTGGCTCTATGGCTATTGTTAAGACGCAATCCGCATTTCGATGAAGATTTCGACTGCATTGTGTATGCCGTGTTTGTCAGCCTCGGTTTTGCCACACTGGAGAACATCGGATATGTTATAATGAGCGGTGAAGCATGGATGAGCACAGCAATCATGCGTGCACTACTGGCCGTCCCAGGGCACTATGCTTTCGCTATCATGATGGGTTATTACTTTGCTATCTATCGTTTCGTAGACAAGTCTCCCAAGAATGCAGCGAAAGTATTCCTGGTCCCTTTTTTTGCGCACGGTGTGTATGACGCTATCGCTATGAGCGGAGACGTCAATCCTATTGCCGCATCGGTATGCACTCTGGTTTTGATCTATTTCTGCATCAAACTGCAACGCGAAGCCAGCCGCAAAGTGAGCACACTGATTGCCAACAACCAGCAGAGGTGATCAAGACGTTGGAACAAATAGCATTGGAGAAGCAGCGCGAACGACTGACGAAGCGCTTTCACAAAGCATGCGCTGACTATCAACTTATCGAGGACGACGACCATATACTGATCGGTCTGAGTGGCGGGAAAGACTCACTGCTACTGACCGAACTATTAGGCCGGCGCGCGCAGATATATGTACCGCGTTTTAAAGTCACTGCGCTGCACGTGCGAGTGCGAGAGCGGGATTACCACACCGATCTGGGTTATCTGCAATCTTTCTGTGACGAAGCAAAAGTACCGCTAATCGTGCGAGATATAAGCATTCCCTCTACCCCTCCCGTTAAGGAAGGAAAAACAGTGCGAGATATCGACAACCCTTGTTTCCTCTGCTCCTGGTATCGGAGAAAAGAACTATTCAATGTTGCGCAAGAGATGGGATGTAACAAGATCGCATTCGGACACCATCGCGATGACATTGTCCAGACGCTGTTGATGAACCTGATCTTCCAAGGAGCCTTCGCTACTATGCCACCTATTCTTCGGATGGACAAGATGCCCTTGAAAATCATCCGTCCGCTATGCCTGATTGAAGAAGCGGACATCATCAAATATGCACAAATGCGAGCGTATCAGAAACAGACCAAACTATGCCCGTTTGAGCATGTCAGTTCACGCGAGAAAGTGAAAGGACTGCTGGAGGAGATCAAAACGCTCAACCCTGAAGCGATAGATTCAATCTTCGGCGCGCTGACCAACATTAAAGAAAATTATTTACCTAAGAAATGAACGCTTTATATACTATTCTTTTGCTTTTAGCGTCGAATGTATTTATGACGCTTGCCTGGTATGGGCACCTTAAACTGCAGCAGACAGGGTTCATCTCCAATGCAACACCTTTGATTTTCGTTATTCTTCTATCTTGGGGTATTGCGTTCTTTGAATACTGTCTGCAAGTACCAGCTAACCGCATAGGATTCGAGGGGAATGGTGGAACGTTCTCCTTGATGCAACTGAAAGTGATTCAGGAAGTGATCACACTCGTTGTCTTCGTGGTCTTCTCCGCCATCGCATTCCATATGGAACTACGGTGGAATCATTTCGTAGCTTGCCTGCTATTAATAGCTGCAGTCTATTTCGTTTTCGGGTTCAAATAAAAGCCGTCAATATTCAGCTATCAGCTTTTCGACCAACTCCGGGACACCTTCGGTGGCTTTTTTGCGGATATGGGTGATACGGTCTGCCCACATGCCGAACTCCGGCTGGCCGGGATCGACGAAATAGATAGGACAGTCTTTCGGCGCGTAATGAATGAGTGACGCGGCAGGATAGACATTCAAACTTGTACCTATCACCACCATAATATCCGCCTCCGAAGCAATGCGGCAGGCTTCATCAAAATACGGCACTCCTTCGCCAAAGAAGACGATGTAAGGCCGTAACAGAGAACCATCCGGGTGGCGATCACCGTAATGTTGCTCCCAGCCCTGAAGAGGCACTGTAGCCGTCTCATTGTTCTCCGAACGGAGTTTGGTGATCTCGCCATGCAGATGCACGACCTCCGAGGCTCCCGCCCGCTCATGCAGATCATCAATATTCTGGGTAATAATCCGCGTTCCGGGCACAGCCTGCTGCAACTTCGCTATCGCTATATGTGCCGCGTTCGGTTGTGCCGCCAGTGTATCCTTCCGCCGCGCGTTGTAGAAATCCACACACAACTGCGGATTACGAAGCCATGCCTCGTGCGTGCAGACATCTTCGATACGATAATGTTCCCATAAACCGTCTGAGTCACGGAACGTCCCCAGACCACTCTCGGCACTTACCCCGGCACCGGTGAAAACAACGATTTTCTTACTCATAGTATATACAGATTTTAGACTCTTCGGATTGTTACCAAATGATGTGAATAATCGCCCTTTTCGGCACTAAAAATACCGTTGGAATCGAGCTTTTCTACCTTCACGCGACCGGAGCAATGAATCACACGCTCACCGTCTATCACGATACCTACATGGCTGATTTTTCCGTCCTCATGGTCGAAGAAGACCAAATCTCCCGCCTGCACTTTTGATACATCGGAAATCTTCCGTCCCTGCTGTGCCTGCTCAGAGGCATTGCGTTTGAGTGTCTTTCCGAACAAACTCATTATTGTTTGAGTGAATCCTGAACAATCCATACCCAAGGCATTTCTACCGCCCCATAAATATGGAATATTGAGAAAGAAGCGCACCGTCTGCAAGAGATTTTGTTCGTTCAAATCGGGAGTTTTAGCGTATACCATAGACGGATCGATACGGAAACCGACACCAAGCACCTCAAACCGCGCGAAGACAGTTCTTAGCTCATCATCCTTTTTCTCCTGATAGCCGGCTAAGCGGGTTCCAGCAGTCAAAGGAATGGTCTGACCGTTGTTCTCGCTTACGGCATATGCCATCGGCATAGCTACCATAGCGGCTGAATCATACGCTGCGCGATATGATTTATATTCCGCTGCAGACATCGGGGTACACATCTTAGCATCAATCCACCCCTCCTGACCATCCAAGTGCAATTTCACCCGATTCCATCGGGGTTTTTCTTCCAGCACATCGAATGTTTCGCCGAACAGAATCTGGGTATTCTGCTCCGCTGCTTCACTCGCCTCCGCCCGTACGGGGATGACACTATATAACGAAATCGCTTTCAATTCTCAACTCTCAATTCTCAATTTACCACACCTCTTGCGGATGGTCATTATTGGTTCTTGGGTAGTCAATCGAATAGTGCAGTCCGCGGCTCTCCTTGCGCTCTATTGCCTGACGGGTTATAAGATAACCGACATTGATCATATTGCGCAACTCGCATATCTCCTTGGTGGCCTTGACGCGCTTGAACAGATCTTCTGTCTCTTCGTAGAGCACATCAAGCCGCTCCCAAGCACGACGCAAACGCACATCAGAACGGACAATACCGACATAGGTGGACATGATCTGCTCCACTTCTTTGACATCCTGAGCTATCAGCACACGCTCCTCGATGGACATAGTTCCTTCATCATTCCATGCCGGTATTTTCTCGTTGAAATCGTAGTTTTCTATCACAGAGAGGCTATGCTTGGCTGCTGCATCGGCATAGACAACGGCTTCAATCAGCGAGTTCGATGCCAAGCGGTTTCCACCATGAAGACCGGTACAAGAACATTCGCCAACGGCGTAGAGACGACGAATAGACGATTGACCATCCAAATCAACCTTGATACCGCCGCACATGTAGTGTGCGCAAGGAGCTACAGGGATATATTGTTTGGTAATATCAATGCCTATTGAGAGACATTTGGCGTAGATATTCGGGAAATGATGTTTGGTCTCCTCCGGATCTTTATGGGTTACATCCAGACAGACATGGTCAATTGCGTGGATCTTCATCTCATTGTCTATCGCGCGGGCCACAATATCACGCGGAGCGAGGGACAGACGCGGGTCGCATTTCTGCATGAACTCCTCACCGTTCGGCAACCGTAGGATACCTCCGTAACCACGCATTGCTTCGGTGATAAGGTATGCCGGATGGGTCTCGGCTGGGTTAAAAAGGGATGTCGGGTGGAACTGCACAAACTCCATGTCCTTCACCTGTCCTTTCGCGCGATAGACCATGGCTATGCCGTCTCCGGTAGCTATCTCGGGATTGGTCGTAGTGGCATATACAGCCCCTGTTCCGCCGGTAGCCATCAGCGTCACTCGGCTCAGGTAGGTATCTATCTTCTGCGTTTCAGGGTTAAGAATATAGGCTCCGTAGCACTCGATATCCGGTGTCCGGCGGGTGACACGAACACCTAAGTGATGTTGGGTGATAATCTCTACGGCAAAGTGGTTTTCCAGGACGTCTATATACGGATTGCGGCGCACCGCCTCCATCAGTCCACGTTGGATCTCAAAGCCCGTATCATCGGCGTGGTGGAGTATACGGAATTCGGAGTGTCCTCCCTCGCGGTGCAAATCGAAAGAACCATCTTCTTTCTTATCGAAATTAACACCCCAGTTAACGAGTTCGGATATTCCTCTTGGGGCATTGCGCACCACTTGCTCCACTGCCGCCGGGTCGCTCAGCCAGTCGCCGGCTACCATCGTGTCGTGGATATGTTTCTCAAAATCATCCACCATCAGATTGGTGACAGATGCAATGCCGCCTTGCGCTTTCGCCGTATTGGCTTCATCCAGCGTTGTTTTGCAGCACAAGGCGATGCGGTATTTCTCTGCGCGGGCTACTTTGAGCGCAAAACTCATACCCGCTACACCGCCGCCTATAATTAAAAAATCGTATTTCTTTGTCATATTATTGTGCTTTACAGAGTGCAAAGACTGTTATTTTCGCTCCCCGAATGAGACGCATTGCCCGGATGCAACTTCGCATGGTTTCACCGGTAGTGATCAGGTCGTCAACCAACAGGATATGTTTGTGATAGAGTTGCTCTGGATGGTTCACAGCAAAAGCATCTGCTACATTCTGCATCCGCCCTTCGCCGCTCTGCAGCGCCTGTTTGGGTGTGTTTCTTACTCTTGTCACATGGCTTGTATCCACATCCACTCCGAGGTAATCTCCTATGCCGCGAGCGATATATTCTGACTGGTTGTAACCTCTCTCGCGCAAACGTCTGGGATGCAGTGGCATTGGTATGATCACCTCGATTTCATCGAAGAAATCCGTGTCTTGCATCTCCATGGCTGCTTGCCTTCCCAGATGGTATCCGATGAGCGGCTGGTCACGGTACTTCATCTTATGCACCAAGTGCTGTATCGGATGTTTTTTCTCGTAGAAGAGGTAAGCTGCTGCGCGAGTTAAATGCATTACTTTGAGTGCCGCCACTATATCCTTGCGCATGCCTACTAGCGCCATCTCTGTGCTATTCTGCCGTTCAACAGCCTGCTCCGTTCTGGGCAAAGTGCCCATACAGTGCTCGCATAGGAAAACACTTTTATCCCCGATGTACCGTCCGCACATCGGACACACACGGGGATAAAAGAGGCTAAAGAGTGACACCATTCTTGAAGATGGCTATCTCGTGATAACCGTTCTTCTCGTTGTTAACCTTCGTGCCGTTTGCTACTGCAATAACGAAATCTGCGAAACGCTTAGCTACTTCTTCCATCGGTTCGCCCTCGGCGATAACTCCTGCATTGAAATCGATCCAATTGGGTTTGTTCTTCGCCAAATTCGAGTTCGTAGAGATCTTCATCGTCGGAACATACGTACCAAACGGTGTACCGCGCCCGGTGGTAAAGAGCACCATATGGCATCCGCAGGAAGCCAGCGCCGTTGAAGCCACCAAGTCATTTCCCGGAGCCGAAAGGAGGTTCAGACCTTTCACTTGGAGACGCTCGCCATAAGGCATTACACCGCGCACAAGAGATTTACCGCATTTCTGGGTACATCCTAGGGCTTTGTCCTCGAGGGTTGATATACCGCCGGCTTTGTTGCCCGGAGACGGATTTTCACCCACCGGTTCACCGTGGGACAGGAAATAGTCCTTGAAATCGTTGATAAGCGAAACGGTCTGGTCGAAGAGTTCTTTGTTGGCACAACGGTCCATGAGGATCGTCTCTGCGCCGAACATCTCCGGCACTTCGGTCAGTACGGTAGTACCGCCTTGCGCTACGAGCCAGTCGCTCAACATTCCGAGCAGCGGATTCGCAGTAATACCGCTGAAACCGTCACTTCCGCCGCATTTGAGCCCCACACGCAGTTCGGACAGAGGTACCGCGACGCGTTTGTCGTGCTGCGTCTTCGTATAGAGGTCACGCAGGATAGGCATGCAGTACTCCACCTCGTCGCCCTGAATCTTCTGAGTCGTCACAAATTTAACACGATCCTCATCGATCTCACCGCAGAACTCCTTGAATACATCGGGTTGGTTATTCTCGCAACCGAGGCTTACAACAAGGATGGCTCCTGCGTTCGGATGATGGATCATATCGCGCAGGATCTTCTTGGTATTCTCATGGTCGTCACCTAATTGCGAACAACCGTAGTTATGCGGGAAAGCGAAGATATTGTCCGCTCCTGTCTCCTGACGCAGACGCTCGGCACATTTCTGGATAATACCATTGACGCACCCTACGGTAGGAATGATCCATACCTCATTGCGGATACCGACCTGTCCGTCTTTGCGGCGATAGCCCATGAAGGTACGTTTCTCATCGGGGATATTGAGCACGACCTCTTTGGGGTGATACTCATAGGAGAGCAGTCCGGCGAGGTTGGTCTTAATGTTATTCTCATTCATCCATGAGCCGGCTTTCTTCGCCTCTCTGGCATGTCCGATGGGGAAACCGTACTTGATGACATTCTCTCCTTCTGCGAGGTCTTTGATAGCTATCTTGTGTCCG
>ODAI010771005.1_pt1 | contig 17239 bp, 6 predicted proteins | sample 1539321 | NCBI WGS metagenome assembly ODAI01 (sample SAMN02144231, study PRJEB22623) | gut metagenome | biome: sheep rumen | host: Ovis aries | place: New Zealand | reverse complement strand
GCGGAGGAAGCGCCTCCGCGGGTAGGCTGTTTGGATTTACCAGGCGATCATCGCCGTGCCGGCGCTCTGCTTCTTGACCGCGAGGCCGTCACGCATATTGACGCTGCCGTTGCCGTCGGCGTTCGCGGCCAGCGCCGCCAGCTCGCCCAGCGGTGCGGTGCCAGCGCTGTGTTTCTTGATGGCGAGGCTGTCGTGCATATTCACCGTGCCGTTGAGATCCGCGTCGCCCTTCATGACCAGCACCAGTTCGGTGTCGGCGGTGATCTCAAGCTGGAAGACGTGCATGCCGCCCTCAAGGGTCGCGCAGGGCAGCACGGTATAGCCGTCGGCGGTCTTGACCGCGATCAGCACCGCCCGGTCGCCCTCCGAGACCGCGGTAAAGGACACCATCCCTTCATAGCGTCCGCCGTTGTCCAGTCCGATCGTCACGCCGTCCGGCACGCGGCTGCGGTCGACGCTGACGATCCAGCCCTCCGGCTCCTCGGCAGGGCCGGGGCAGAGATAATAGCGGTGGCAGTTGCCGGGGCGGTAATTGGGCTTGTCGCAGACGCCCATATACAGCGCCTGACCGAGCATCGACCAGTCGATATACCCGCTCGAGGTGGCCTCGTCACTGCAGCGCTGCACCGCTGTGAGGAAGGTCTGCGGATCGCTGACGCCCCGCCGGCTCAGCTCGGCCAGCTTCATGCTGTCCCAGGCATAGCCCTCGGCGCTGTTATCCGCCTCCGTCAGCTCGACGGCGCACGCTCCCAGGTCGTAAGGGATTTCTCCCCAGACGCAGGCCACATCGGCGGAGAGGATCGGAAAGCCGCCGTTGTTGTTCGGAGCGGCGTAGATGAAGCGGTTGCCGCTCGCCGACAGGCCGAGCACCTGATTGTCCCGGACACCGAAGCGGGAAGTGCCGCGCGAGAAGAAGCCCGCGGCCAGCAGGCCGTTGTTCGCCGTCACAGTGTTGCCGCTGACGGTCACGCCGCCCAACGTGCAGCCGACGCCGCCGTCGATGGCCGCGATCAGAGAAATGCCGTCGTTGCGGCAGTTCTGGTTGACGCCGTCTGTGACGATCACATTATCGGCAATGCTCACGTCCGACACGCAAACATCGGTGACATAGTGCGTCCGGCTGCAGTCCGCACCGGCGACCAGCAGGCCGTTGGCAAAGCCCGTGATGCTGTTGCGCGCGATCTCCACGCCGGAGACCGGCGCATCCAGCGTATCCCAGGGCGCCTCCTCGCCGCTCTCGTCCCAGTTCGAGCCGTCGTAATCGGCGACGCTCGCACCGCAGAGCAGGATGCCGTAGTCGTCCTGCTCGCCGGAGCTGTTGATGCTGCTGTCCGCGCCCCAGCCGGTCTTGCGCAGGACGCTGATCTCATTGTCGGCGATCGTCAGGTTTTCCAGCGCACCGGTGGCGACGGTGCCGAGGTTGCTGGTGCCTTTCGCGCCGTAGAAATGCAGACCCTTGACCGTCGCAATCCTGTTATGCTCGATGCGGATGTTGCGGAAGAAGTTGTCCGTGCCGACCTGCGCCGTGCCGGCAAAGGTGATATTGTTCAAGTCGAAGCAGTTGACCCGGAAGTCGTTATACTCCACGGTCAGGCCGTCGAAGAGGTTATCGGAGACCTGCGTGAGCTGTGAGGCGAGCTCGGCGGGATAACTTGCGTCTTTCTCGTCGCCGATGTCGGCGTTCGAGAAGGCGACGCCGGCGTTGCCCCAATACTGGAAGGCGTCGATATTCGCCTGCTCAAGCGTGGTGCGGTTGCAGCGCACGGTGACGTTTCGCATCGTATTGTGGCTGCCGCCGAGGTTGGAGTTGCCGATGTTGATCGAAGCGCCGTAGCCGCTGTCCCAGGACGTGTCCGGGATAGCTTCCGCCGTATACTGCACAAGGTTTCCGCTGATCGTGACGTCCTCGAGGATATTGTACTCGGCGACGCCGATGCAGTCCTCCCCGTACATGGTGCCGGCCATCTCCGAGTTGCTGTTGTACCACATGTACCAGGTGTGCGCGTCCACATTGCGCACAAAGATCATGCCGTTGACGAAGCAGTTGCCCTGGATCACGAGGTTTTTCGCCCGGGCATAGTCCATATCCCCGCCGGCGGCGATGATGCCGAGCTGACAGTTGTCGAACATGCAGCCGGTGATATAGAAGCCGTCGACGTCGGAGGTGCCCGGCTGGCCGTAGCCCTCGGCGGAGGTGCCGTAGATGCTGCCGCCGCCGCCAATGCCGAAGAAGCGATCGGGGCCGTCCCCGCTGCCCTCAAACGAGCAGCCCGTGATATAGATCTCGCTCATCTGGAAGTAGTTTTTCGGCTGCCAGAAGGGAACGGAGTTGCCGACGTGCATCGTCGGGGCGAAATTCACGCCGACCACGTGAGCGTCGGAGCAGGCCAAGTTCAGGTTCCAGCGGCCGTCCCAGTCCCAGGGGCCGGCGCCCCAGCCATCGAGCGTCACGTCCGGCGTCCCGTCGCGGTCGCGGTCGCCGTTGATGGTGAAGCAGCCGTCGTGGCTCCAAAGTGCCTTGGCATCCAGATCCTCATAGGAGCCCTCATAGGTATAGCGGATGAACAGCTCTTCCCCGTTCATCCAGGAGGCCGCGCCGCGGCCAAAGCAGTTGATGTTTCCCGTCTGGGTATAGACGTCCTTGCCCTCGCTGAATTCAATGAGATAGTGCCAGCGGATCTGGTTTTCCTCGTCGTACCAGCCGGTGTCGTTCATCGCGATGCACAGCGCCTCGCGCAGGGAGATGCCGTCGGTCATCACCCAGTAGGCGTACATCGGCATCGGATCGTCGTCCGGCCCGAGATCGGGCTCGGGCTCTCCTTTGACTACATAGCGCTCGTAGTATTCCCAGGTGTCCAGTCTTCCGTCGGCGGGGCCGTTGTCGTCGCCGGTGACGACGATCCTGCGCACGTTCGGCCCGTCCGGGATCGCGGCCGTCAGGCGCACGCTGACGCCCTCGCCGGGGCGCACGGTCGTCTCAAAGGTCTCGTAGCCGTGCATCTGGACGCGGAGGCTGTGTTCGCCCGCGGACAGCGGGATCTCGCAGGGAGTGACCGCCGGGCGGTACAGCTCGCCGTCGATATAGACGTCCGCGCCCGCCGGGTCGGATGTGACGACGAGCGTGCCTCCCTCGGCAAAGCCCGCCGGGGCCAGCGAAAGGAGCAGGGTCAGGATCAGAAACATGCTCAGCAGCTTTTTCATGGCGATTCCTCCTTGATTGTTCCGCTTTTCGCGGCGGCGCCGGTACTTTTTCTTTACATTTTGCGCGATTTGATTTTCCCCGCTTTTATCTTAGCATCTCCCTGCTTCATATGCAAGCCCAAGTGAAAAAACACGCGGAGGAAGTTCCTCCGCGTGTCGGTTCTCGGGTTTTACCAGGCGATCATCGCCGTGCCGGCGCTCTGCTTCTTCACCGCGAGGCCGTCGCGCATGTTGACACTGCCGTTGCCGTCGGCGTTCGCGGCCAGCGCCGCCAGTTCCCCAAGCGGCGCGGTGCCCGCGCTGTGCTTCTTGATGGCAAGGCCGTCGCGCATGTTCACCTTGCCGTTGAGATCCGCGTCGCCCTTGTAGACCAGAACGATCTCCGTCTCCGCGGTGACGTTCAGGGTGAAGCTGTGCTCGCCGTATACGTTGGTCCCGGCGGGCAGGACCGTGTAATTATCTCCGGTTTTCGCAACAACGAGCATAGCCCGGTCGTCCGGACTCACAACAGGAAAGCTGATCTCGCCGCCGTATTTTCTTCCGTTGTCCAGCCCGATGTACACGTCCTCGGGCACATGGCTGAGGTCGAGCGTGACCTCGCAGAGATCGACGCCGACGATCAGCTCCGTTTCGTGATCGACGTACAGCTCGGCGCCCGGTTCAAAGTAACAGTAAATACTCTCATAATCCATGCGTCCTCCGTGCAGCACGTCGTCAACCAGGATCGGGCATGCTGATAGATCCAGCGTCGCAATCGAGTTCCTACAGCACGAGAGCTGCGCCAACTCGGGGTTTTGCGTCACATCCAGTCCGGTCAGGCCGCAGGATGCACAGCGCAGAACTCTGAGAACCGGGTTTTGCGTGACGTCGATCCTGCCGATCTCGTTATCCCCGCAAAACAGCTCCTTCAGCGCGGGGTTGTGCGTCACGTCCAGCGCCGTCAGTTGGTTGCCGATACAGTACAGGTTTTTCAGCTCCGGATTCTGCGTCACGTCCAGCGCCGTCAAATGGTTTGCGTCGCAATACAGGTTCTCCAGCGCGGGATTGTGCGTGACGTCCAGCGCCGTCAACCCGTTGCCGGTGCAGTCCAGGTTGACGAGGGCGGGATTCTGCGTCACGTCCAGCTCTGTCAGCTTGTTTTTGGCGCAATACAGGGCAGTCAGCGCCGGGTTTTGCGTCACGTCCAGCTCCGTCAGACCGGCGGAACCCTGATAGGCGCAGAGCAGCACCTCCAGCGCAGAGTTCTTCGTCACGTCCAGCTCTGTCAGCTGATTGTTGCTGCAATTCAGCGTTTTCAGCGCAGGAAAATACTCGATGCCCTTCATGGAAGAGATATGCCGGAGTTCCACGTTCATCTCCGTCACAGCTGCGGCCTCCTCCGGGGAGAGGATCCCGTTGCCGTCCGTGTCAAAACTGCTCCCGACATAGGAGCGGAATCCCCCGTCCGGGAAGTGCTCCTCGTCGATGGGCACGCCCTCGATCCCAGGCTCGTCCCCGGCGAGGATCGTCGTCCAGGTGTTGACGGCGAGATTGTAATCATGGTCGTCCATGCCACCGTCGCCGCTGCCGCCGTAGACGATGACCGTGTCATACAGCTCCTGGCTGATCTCCTTCATCCACTCGAGGTGCCGACCGCCTGCCCGGTAATCGTCAACGAGAGAGGGGCAGGGGCGGATATCCAGCACAAGCAGATCGGGATTGCCGCAGCAGTCGAGGATCTTCAGCTTCGGGTTGCCGCTGAGGTCCAGCGACTTGAAATCGCTGTCGCTGCAGATGAGCTGCTCCAGCTCGGGGTTTTGCGTCAGGTCGATGGACTGCAGCTTGGTAAAGCCGACCATCAGGGTGCGGAGCTTCGGCAGCATCGTCACATCGAGCTCCGTCAGCTCGGTGAAGCCGAGCGACAGCTCCTCCAGCTTGGTGTTGCAGCTGAGATCGACCCAAGAAAGCACACCCTGCTCCCAGTCGGACCAGAAGTTCAGCACACGCAGATTCGGGAAGTATTCGACGCCCTTGAGGGAGGCGATATGCGTGCCCTCGACCTCGATCGCCGTCACCGCGGCGATCTCCTCATCGGAGAGGAAGTCGTTGTCGTCCTTGTCAAAGCTGTTCTTCACATAGGCGCGGAAAATGTCGTCCGGGAAGGTCGCCGTCGTAATGGCAAGGCCCGCGCCATAGTTCACCGGGCTGAAGGGATACTGGGCCTCAAACTCCGGCGTATTGTAAGGCTCCTCGCGATCATGGTACTCCACCTTGTCCATGTTCGCCACGCTCAGCAGGAAATACTGATAATTTCTCAAGCCAGCGTCCCAGGTGGAATCGGCCGCGTAGTATAGCCCGTCCAGGCAGATGATGTTCCAGGCGTGCTCCGGGCTTGTGATCACGCGCACATCCACGCCCGCGGTCAGCAGCAGGCGATAGAGCAGCACGGAATAGCCCTGACAGACCGCGGTTTTGTTGATCAGCGCGGCATAGGCCGTGTACATCAGCAGATAGTCGGGGTCCTCCTCCAGATGCTCGTAGTCGTAGGTGATGTTCGCGCACATATAATCATAGATCGTGCGCACCTTGCGGTAGTCGCTCTTGCCCTCGAGGTCAAGCTCCTCCATGAGCTCGGCCACGGCAGCGTCCATCTCCGCCTCCTGGGCGGCGTCGGTGTAATAATATAGCTGGTAGGTGGAGTCGTCTCCCGACCGGCCGAAGCTATATCCGCCGAATTGCCAGAGCAGGTAGTCACCCTCCGTGGGGTCTCCTGTGTGCTCCAGGGCGGTTTCCATGACATCATAATAAACGAACGAGCCGGAGAAACGAACGGTGACCGATTCCTCCCGCGCCTTCATGGCCTCGCGGACCGCGTTGACCACATCGTCCAGATTATCGCAGACGACAGGGGCTACAGCCTTCGGCTGTACCTTGCTGAGCTCGGCCCGCAGGGTCTGCTCGGAGAGGACGTCACGGTACAGGGGGTTGACGTAGTACTCCGTCGGTGCGGCCTGCATCGCGAGCGGCTCGGCTTCGCCCTCCGGGGTCTCCTCAGCGATCGGGATCAGCTCCGCCTGCGCATCGGCCTCGGCGATCTCACCGCCGTCGGGGTTCTGCGCATAGCCCGTCGGCAGTATCGTCAGCAGCATGGCGACGATCAGCAGGATGCTCAACAGCTTTTTCTTCATGTTATGCTTCCTCCTTTATCCGGTTGGCAGAATAGCTCCTTATAAAAATCCAATATTACTATACCATATCCTTCCTTTGATGACAAGCGCGTCACGCCAAAAAACGCCGCCGGCGGGAAGATTGCGAAGTGCCCTCTTCCCGCCGGCAGCGTTTTGTTGTTGCTGTTGCCCGGTAATAGTTCCGGCAGCAGGCCGGCGCTGTCTGCGCCGGACAGGTCGGCTGCTTTACCGTCCCTGTCATTCCAGTGTGATGGAGACATCGCCCTTTCCGAGCAGCTCGCTCATTTCCTGCTGAGACAGCTCAACATGTCCCAGCCTTGTATAGGCCCAGGAATTCGATCCGTAAAAGATCACGATCTGGCTCCCGGAGTAAAGCACGATGTCCCCATAGCTTGTGTCGGTCTGCACATCGTCACGAACGATGCTCTGCCCGAGCGGACCGACCTGCTCAAAGCCGCCGTACATGCTCATCTGTATCGTGACGGGGCATAAGGTCCGGAGCGCTTCCACGGAAGCGTTTTCTTCCCAGGTCACAGGAACCTCTGTTTCACCGATCCACAAGCGCATAATATCCTCCGATCCAGTATCGTTTGTCTCCGAAATGACTTCTTCTGTGGCTGCGGCTTCCGGCTGCCTCGCTTCTTCGTCGGCCGCGACGTCAGGCGCAGCGCTCTCCGCCTGTACCGGCACGGGCCCGCTTTCGGCCGGCCTGTCCGTTTGCGCGGCGCAGCCGGCAAGCAGCAACAGCATCACAGCCATCACAAAACCAATTGTTCTCACGGAATCTTACCCCCTCTGCAGAGTTCCTCCCGGGGCAGGCGGAACACGGCCTGCCCGGGAAGTGTCTGGATCCGGCGGTTCGACGCCGCCGGGTCCCGGCCGCCGTTTGGCACGAGGATCTTTATTTCAGGTATTCCTCGAAGAAACGCTGCATCTTCTCAAAGGGAATGACGTCCTTCCGGTCATACAGGTCGGTGTGGACCGCGCCGGGAAACGGAGGCGCGGCGTATTACCAGACGATCCTGCCGGTGCCGGCAGCATTCTTTTTGATGACCAGAGAATCTCTCATGTTGATGCCCGCTCTGTCGTCTGCCTCGGCGGCAAGCTTCTCCAGCGGCGACATCACATACGTGCCGGCCGCTGTTTTCTTGATCGCGAGGGAGTCTCTCATGTTGATTCTGCCGTCAAGCTGTGCGTCGCCCTTGACGACGACGGCAATCTCCATGTCCTCCTCGACCTCCACGGTGAAGCGGTGGACGCCGTCCTCGGTCGTGCATTTGAGGGCGATGTAGCCGTCGCCGCTTCTGACGCCGAGGGTGAGGGGGATGTCCTCCTCGCTGCTGACCGTGAAGCTGACCGCGCCATGGTACTGGCCGTCCGGATCAAGGTCAAGGCTCGCCTTGCCGAAGCTGTGGTCGTCGATCGTGATCCGGTAGCCGGTCAACTCATCCAGAACGACGTCCTTCGTCTGCGTCTCAAAGGCGTGGTTTTCAAACACCGCGGTATAGCGGCCGAGACCCTTGGCTTCAAAGGTCGGCGCGGTGAGGATCTCCAGCGTCGTCACGGCGGTCTCGCTCTCTTCATGGGCTCCATCGCGCGCGCAGACGCGCTTTGCCGTCACGCTGCTGTTGTCTTCCGCCCAGAAATACTCCGGCTCGCCCCAGATATGCCCGAGCGGCTGCAGGTTGACGAGTGTCTTCTTCTGCGTTTCAAAGACGGGATTGGCAAAGACAGCCGTATAGCTTGTTTCGCCCCAGCTCTCGCAGGTCGCGGCCTTGGTGACCTCGCTGACCGCCGCGGCGGTCTCCTGCTCGATGTGCGAGGCGTCGCGCGTGCAGACGCGCTTTGCCGTTACGCTGCTGTTGTCCTCCGCCCAGGTATACTCCGGCTCGCCCCAGGCGTGCCCGAGCGGCTCCAGGTCGACGAGCGTCTTCTTCTGGGTTTCAAAGGCGGGATTGTCAAACGAAGCCGTATAGCTCGTTTCGCCCCAGCCCTCGCAGGTCGCGGCTTTGGTGACCTCGCTGATCACCGCTGCGTTTTCCTGCTCGACGTGCGAGGTGTCGCGCGTGCAGACGCGCTTCGCCGTCACGCTGCTGTTGTCCTCCGCCCAGGTATACTCCGGCTCGCTCCAGATATGTCCGAGCGCGGCGATCTCCACAGATCTGCTCTGCGTCTCGAAGGCGGGATTGGCAAAGACGGCCGTATAGACGGTGCGGCCCGCCGTTTCACAGTCCGGATCAAAGGTTTCCGCATCGGTCGTGACCGTTTCGCGTTCAACATGCTCCGCGTTGTTTTTGCAGCTCCGCTCTGCCGTCACGCTGCTGTTGTCCTCCGCCCAGGTATAGCTCGGCTCGCCCCAGTCGTGTCCGGCGGCGCGCGTCAGCTCGGCGTCCTCGAACAGGATGTCGCCGTATTCATTGTCGAAGGCGTCCTCGCAGCTGACGGCAAAGCGGTATTCCGCGCAGGGGTCGTAGGCAGCCGTCTTGACGAAGCTCAGGACGGCGAACGCCGTTTCGGTGCCGACATAACAGGTGCTCGGCGAAACGACGATTTTGTCGCCCCACTGGGCGGTGTTGTCCACCGAAGACTGAATGCCGCCTTTGGTCAGGGCGTCCTGATCGAAGTCGATCAGCAGGGTCATGCTGAAAATATCGGGGATCTCTTTCTCGACGGAGAGGCTCAGCTCAAGCGACGTTTCGGTCTCGCTCAGCTTCAGCAGGAAACGGTTCTCCTCGACGGGCTGGATCACCTCTGTCGGAGTCGGTGGGGTCGTCGGTTCCCCTGACTGCTGCAGGATACATTCCGCATCGCCGAACGCAAGGTCGTTTCCGTCGGAATCGATGGCGTCCTCGCAGCTGACGGCAAAGCGGTATTCCGTTCCGTCGCTGAAGCCCCCGGCAAGGTCAAAGCGCAGCTCGGCGATGACCTGGCCCGCGGTGAGCTTTCCCGCGGCGGGCGTGATCGTCACACGGCTTCCCCACTGCGCGCCGGGATCCACCGGAGAAGAGACGGAGCGTTTCACGAACGCACCTCCGTCGTAGCTCAGCCCCAGCTCGATGGCGTAGACATCCTCCACGGCCTTGTCAACGGAGACCGTGAGCTTGACCTGATCGCCGGTTTTGACAGCCTCGAGCCGGAGGCCGACACTTTCGTCGGCAAAGGACAGGGCGCTGAAATTGCCGAGGCACAGGGCCAGGCAAAGGATCAGTGCGAGCAGTTTTCTGAAATTCATAGGCTCCTCCTGTTATTGCGATTCATGCAGGGCCCGGATAGAACTCCGGCAAAGGCGCCGGGCGCCTTTGCCGGAAAAGGCCGGATCTTACCAGGCGATCATCGCCGTACCGGCGGACTGCTTCTTGATGGCCAGGCTGTCGCGCATGTTCACCGCGGCGTTGCTGTCAGCGTTGGCGGCGAGCAGGGCCACGCCTGTCAGCGGGGCGGTGCCCGCGCTGTGCTTCTTGATGGCCAGGCTGTCGCGCATGTTCACCGCGGCGTTGAGGTCAGCATCGCCCCGGAAGATCAGGACGAGCTTTGTGTCTCCGGTGACGTTCACGGTGTAGTGGTGGACGCCGTCGGCGTCGGTGGTGCAGGGCAGGACGGTGTATCCGTCGCCCGTTTCGACCAGCACCAGCACGGCCTTGTTCCCGTCGCTCGAGACGGTGAACTCGACCTCGCCGCTGTAGAGCAGGCTCGTGTCAAGGTCGGTATGCGCCAGAACTTTGCCCCTGCTGGTCACATAGTGGTCGTCCACCGTGACCGTGAAGCCGTCGCCGCTCTCCTTCACCGTGAAGTCCACCGCGATCGGCGTGCCGAAGCGATCCTTCACCACGCAGCGGTACTGCTCATAATCCGTCGTGGCCGTGTAGGTGCTGCCGGTCTCGCCATAGATCGGGAAGTAGCCATAGTAGCCCATGCCCATACCGCTGAACCGGTAGCTGTACCACTGGTAGGTCACACCATCCAGATCGTCGCCGGAGAGCTTCAGCTTCAGCTCGACCGTCTCGTTGGCGCCGATCACATTGACCGGGTTGACGGCCTCGGCGGCAAAGTGGTTCTGGATATGCACATAGAAGTCCAGCCGCTTCTCATTGCCGAACTCATCGTTGACCAGACAGGCAAGGTGCGTATATTCGGCGACCTTGTCGAGCGTGAGCTCGGGACCGACATTTTCAAGCGCCTCGTGACTCTCCCATTCCTCGCCGCCATCTGTTACCGTATAGAGCGCAAACCAGTGGTAATACAGCTTGCTGTCCATCTCGGTGTCGGCGATCACGCGCAGCGTCGCAGGATCGTTGACATTGACATAAATGTTTTCCTGCTCGGCCTTTGCGGTAAAGCCGGTATTGACATAGACCTTGAATTCAACGATGATCTCCTGTCCGAAGCCGTCGGAAACCCGGCAGAGATAGATCTCATGCTCCTTGACCGGGCCGGTGGTCAGCGTCGGGCCGGTCTCACCCTCGATGGGGCTGGCGTCATCCCAGCTGGTGTTGCCCATGTAGCTCCACAGCGTGGTGCTGAACCACTGGTAGCTGAGCTTGCCGGGGGCCTTGACGCTGGCAGCCACCTCCAGCTCGGCGCTCTGTTCATAGGGGACATAGACGGTCTCTTTTACCGCCTCGGCGTTGAATTCCGTGTCGATGTAAATGTCAAACGCTTCGACCCAGCCCTCGCCGAAGCCGTTCCAGACCCTGGCCTCATAGTGCGAATACGTATTGATCGGGCCGGTCGTCAGCGTCAGGCCGTCCGCAGCCTCGATCGGCTCATCCCAGTCCCAATACCATTGACAGCCAGAATAATACTGCTTCTCACACTTGTACCATTCAATGCTGATCTTCTCGGGATAGTCGCTCGTAACGATCATCTCCAGATCGACGCTTTCGCCGGGCTGGATATAAAACTCGTTCTGTTTGGCCTTCGCGCTGAAGTTAGTGTCAACGCGGATCGTGAAGTGAACATAGCGCGTATTGCCAAAGCCGTCAGAGACGCGGCATTCATACCATTTGATCTCCGTCACCGGGTCGGTGACGAGGGTGGCGCCGGTCTCTCCTTCCAGCTTCTCGCCGCTGCAATACCAGGCATAGCTGATCTTTTCGGGATAGTCGGAGCTGGCGATAACCTTCAGCGTGGCCGTCTCATTCAGCCTGACCTGGAAGCCGGACTGCTCGGCTCTGGCCGTGAAGTGAGTCTCCACATTGACATAGAACCAAAGGACTCTTTCATTGCCGTAGCCGTCCTGCACCTGGCAGACATAGGCCTGCTGTTCGTTGACCGGGCCGGTCGTCAGGCTGCTGCCGGTCTTGCCGACCAGGATGTCGTCATTACTCCAGCTCCAGCCCCACTCGCTTTCATTGTAGTAGTACTTGCTGCAGCAATACCACTGGTAGGTGATCGCCTCAGGATCATCGGAGGTCGCGATCACGTTCAATGTCGCGCTCTCGCCGGCCGATACCGTAACAGTCTGCTGTTCCTCGCGTGCCGTGAAATGCGTGTCGATACCGACGATAAAGCGCATGGTTCTGGAGCTGCCGTAGCCGTCTTCCACCCGGCAGAAGTAGGCCGCGGCTTCCTCGACCGGATCGCTGACCCATGTATCTCCGTTGGCCCCTTCGATCATGGTGTCATCGCTCCAGCTCCACCACCAGTTGCCGTTGCCATCATAATACTTGTAGCCCCTGTACCACTGATAGGTGATCTTGTCCGGATCGTCGGAGCTGGCCGTAACCTGCATGGTCACCGTCTCTCCGGGAGCAACGGTGAAGTTAGTCTGCTCGACATAGACTTCAAGATGGGTGTCGATATTGATGTTGAAATCCGCCGTGCGCAGACCGCCGTAGCCGTCCTGCACCACGCAGCGGTAAGACTTATGCCCGGTAACGGCCGGGGTCGTAAAGCTGGTGCCGGTTTCGCCCTCCAGATCGACCCATTCCCAATACGAATAGGTTTCGCCCTGGATCTCAACTTTCTCCTGCCACTGATAGCTGATCCCGCTCATGTCGATCGCCGTAGCGCTGACCGTAAGGGTCGTCGTCTCGCCGAACGGCACGTTGACTTCCTGATAATCCGGCGTTACCCGAAGCTCGTTGCCGCGCCAGAAGCGGAAGGAGATCACGCCGACCCGGTTCCTGTCCAGGAAACGGACGCCGTAGTAGTAGGTCTCGCCCGCGTTCAGGTCACAGGCCAGATAGAAATTGGCGTTGTCGCCGCTGTCGTCATCTGTATCGAGCTGCCGACAGTCAGCATTGTAGAAATGGACGAAAGTGTCATTTTCTCCGTAAGAGGAAATGATATATTCGCCGCTTTCCTCCGGGATGAAATAGTAGAACGCGAATTCGCAGTCGCCGGAAATGCGGGCCGTCATGTCCGTATCCAGCAGCAGCGGCTGTGCAAGCGCAGGGATCTGATCGGAGTAGTCCATATTCACCGAGAACTCAAAGAACCGGGTCTGGCCGTAGCCGTCGGACACTTCGCAGCGATATTCGTTGCTCTTTTCAACGGGAGGCGTCGTGAAGCTGCTGCCCGTCGCGCCCTCGATAGTGACCCAGCGGAAGACGTTTCCGGATTCCGTCCGGCCCTGCAGCCAGCGATAGCTGATCTTCTCCGGCTCGTCGGATGTGGCAATGACCTCCAGCGTCACGGTTTCGCCCGCGGGCACCGTGAAGTCCGTTCTCACCGGTCTTGCGGAGAAATGCGTCTCAATGATGATCCTGAAATCGACCGACTGATAGTTCCCGTAGCCGTCGGACACCTCGCAGATATAGTGGGCATAGCCGGTCGCCGGCGGCGGGGTGAAGCTGCTGCCCGTCGCGCCCGGGATGGCGTCCCAGCTGTCGTCATACCAGCGATAGCTGATCTTCTCCGGCTCGTCGGACGTGGCGATGACCTCCAGCGTCACCGTGTCACCGACAGCCACGTTGAACTCGGTCTGCGCCGCCGTCACGCTGAGATGCGTTTCGATCAAAATGGAGAAATAAACGGATTTTATTACTCCGTAGCCGTCGGACACCTCACAGATATAGCGGGTATAGCCTGTCGCCGGCGGTGCGGTGAAGCTGCTGCCTGTCTCGCCCGGGATGGCGTCCCAGCTGTCGTCATACCAGCGATAGCTGATCTTCTCCGGCTCGTCGGACGTGGCGATGACCTCCAGCGTCACCGACTCGCCGAGAGAAGCCCAAAAACAGTCCTGCACCGCTCTCGCTTCGAAATGCAGATCGCGGCTGACGCAGAACCAGATGGTATCGCTGTTGCATCCGTCGGAAACGACGCAGGAGTACTCCGTGTATCCGCTCACCGGCGGCGTTACGAAGCTGCTGCCCGTCGCGTCCGGGATCTCGACCCATTCCTGGTACGTCCAGCTGCCGGAATCGTCGCTGTCTTCGACCTCTTTGAGTTCCATCCACCGGTAGCTCAGCGGCAGATCGGAGCTGGCGATGACCTCCAGCGTCGCGGTTTCACCCGCAGGGACGGTCACGTTGGACTGAAGCGCATACGCACTGAAGTTTGTATCAGCGCTGACCTGGAACCAGACCGTCGTGTCGTTGACGCCGTCCGTGACCACGCAGCAGTATTCCTTCTGCTTGGTGACCGGCCCGGTGACGAGCATATTGGTCGTCGCGTTCTCGATATCGCCCCAGGTAACGCCGCCGCCCCCCTCCGAGATGCGCTCGCGCCACCGATAGCTCAGCGGCAGATCGGAACTGGCAATGACCTCCAGCGTCGCCGATTCGCCCAAAGGCACAAGGACATTGCTCTCCGCCGCTCTGGCGCTGAGATTCGTGTTGATCTGGATGTAGAAATACACCCTGTAACCGGTTCCGTAGCCGTCGTGCACCTCGCAGCAATACTCCGTATTGGCGTTGAGCGGCTCCGTGGTGTACTCGCTGCCGGTCTCACCTTCGATCAGGTTGCTGTCCCGGTCGTACCAGGAATAGGTGATCTTCTCCGGTTCCGTGGAGGAAGCGTTCACCTGCAGCGTCACCGTCGTATTGGGAGAAACGGTGAAATCGCTCTGCACAGCCTCGGCGCTGAATTGCGTGTCGGGATGGACATAGAAGCGAACCGACTCGCCGAGTCCGTAGCCGTCCTCCACATCGCAGACAAAGGACGCGAATCCCGTCACCGGCGGGGTGATGTAGCTGTCGCCGGTTTCTCCCGCGATCTCGTTCCATCCGGCGTCACGCCACTGGTAGGTGAGGCGCTCCGGCGAGTCGGAGGTGGTGATCACGCGCAGCTGGGCCGACGTGCCGGGCGTCACGAAGACATCCTCCTGCTCGGCCACGGCGCTGAAGTTGGAGTCCACGCGCAGCTGGAACGACACGCTGATGCTGCTGCCGCAGCCGTCCTCCACAACACAGTAGTAGTTCTGGTGTCCTCCGACGTTTTCCACGGTATAGCTGTCGCCCGTCTCGCCCTCAATGGGGTCGCTCGCGACATCATACCATTGGTAGCTGATCTTCTCCGGGGCATTGGAGCTGGCAATCACCCGCATCGTCGCCGTCTCGCCGGGCTTGACCATCACCGTCTCCTGCTCGGCCACGGCGGTGAAGTGGTTATTGAAGTAGGCCGAAAGCTTGACCGGGAAAGAGCCGGTCCTTTCACTGTCAAGATATCTCGCGCTGAAATAATAGGTGCTGCCTGCCTGCAGCTCATAGCAGACGCGGAACTGAAAGCTCCCGCCGCCGTCGTCGTCGCTGGCAAGCTCGTTCCCGTCGGCGTCGTAAATGGTGCCATAGGTGTCGCCCTCGCCGTAGGATATGAACTCATAGTCGTCCGTCGCCTCCGGCGTGTACGAGAAGTACGCATAAGCGCCCGGCTCGCTGATCACAGCCGTCGCCTCGGCGCCCGGCGTCAGCGGGTCGGCGTCCTCGAGGCTGCTCCCCTGCGGCTGGGCAGGCGGCTCCTCCGCAGGCGCTGCCTCCGGCTCTTCCGCGATCACCGCGTCCTCCGCCCCGGCGGGCGCTTCGACGACCGTGATCTCATCCTCGGCATAGGCTGCCGGAACCATCGACACCATCATGGCGACGGCCAGCAGTATGCTCAGCAGTTTTTTCATCATTTGTTCTACTCCTCCTATAACAGTATTATAAAGGAATATTTACCCAAATAATAATATATCACTTACGATTTTGCTTCACAAGGGGATTTTTGTTTTCCTTCGAATTTTTTATGCTTTTCGTTTCCGGTTTTGCTGTCGCATGGTATATCGATCCCGTCCGGCCGGTCTGCGCTCTCCGCGCAGACCGGCCTTTGAGAAGAAAGAGCCATACGGCAAAGATCCGGTTTGTCTGCCGCGGCAGGCCGTCTGTTCTGTGCGCAGCTTGCGGCGGAACGCGCCGCAGCAGCGGGTTTTTGCTGCCGTTCAGCGGATTGAAAACCATATATGCGCAAACAGAGCCTTCCGCTCGGCAGAGCGGCAGGCTCAGACTGTAGACAAAGCTCTGCGGCCAGGGAAAGGCCTGCAGGGGGAGAGCGCAGAGAGGGGGCGGGAGTCCCCTTTCTGCGTTCAATCCATACAAAAAGGGAACTTCTGAAAAAAGTTCCCTTTTTGCTGCTCAAGCTGTCGACACTTTGTCGACAGCTTGAGCCTTCCGCTCGGCAGAGCGGCAGGCTCTGTTTGTTTGCCGCCGCGTGGAAAAATCCTTTTCTTCTTCACGGCAGCCTTTTCTCCGGATCGTTTTTATTTCGGCGAGGGACCTCAGAAAGACATTTGAATATAGACGATCCATGAATGTCGATTGCTGCTTCCGGATCATGAAACTGATTCGGGTAAATCTTGGTGATCACAAAAATGTCCTCACGGGGAATGCCGTACTCTGCCATAGCCTGCCGAATGCCTTCACCCACAGCCTCTTCGTTTCCATACATATATGCGGTATCGATCAGCCTTCCGCCGTTTGCCAGCAGTGCCATGACAGAATTGACACAGGCATCGTGATCGAGGGCGTAAGTACCGAGCCCCATGATTGGCATCGTATATCCGCTGTTCAACAAAACAGTTCTCCTCTCAAAATCAAAAACACCCGTACGTCTCTCAACAGTCGTCTGACTCTCCATAGACGCTGTTCCATCGGGCTCCTCTGTACGTGTAATATCGAGTGTGCTCTGAACTTCCGTATCCGGGGTGAAACCCGCTTGTAGCGCTGCCCGGCAGGCAGACAGGCAGATCAGAACAAGCGCAAATGCCACAAATACCGCAAGTCGTTTCTTCCTGTTCATGATCTGCCTCCGCCCTAATAGATTATTTCAAGTATTCCTCAAAGAAGCTCTGAAGCTTGTCAAAGGGGATCGCTCCTTTGCCGCCGCCGTCATACAAGTCCGTATGGGAAGCGCCGGGAATGATCAAAAGTTCCTTGTTGTCAGTGTACTTGCTGTCCTTCACCATATCAGCATAGGCGTCTTTGCCGAAATAACAGGAGTGTGCCTTGTCGCCGTGCATGATAAGGACTGCAGATCGGATCTCATTGGAGTATTGCAGGATCGGCTGATTGATAAAGGATTCGCATCCGATCACGTTCCAGCCGCCGTTGGAATTGAGGGACCGGGCATGGTAGCCCCGCGGGGTCTTGTAGTAGTCGTAGTAGTCCTTCACAAAGTAGGGCGCGTCTTCCGGCAGGGGATCGACGACACCCCCGCCGAGCGTGTATTCTCCGGCCTTCAGATCAGCCAGGCGCTGGGCGCACATGGCAGCGCGCTTGCCATAACGCGCTTCTTCGCTGTCTTCGGCATCGAAATAGCCCTTGGCGTTCACACGAGTCATGTCGTACATGGTCGAGACCACCGTCGCCTTGATGCGGGTGTCCAGAGCTGCGGTGTTCAGGGCCATGCCGCCCCAACCGCAGATGCCGATGATGCCGATACGGGAAGGATCCACT
>ODAI010241145.1_pt1 | contig 17240 bp, 13 predicted proteins | sample 1539321 | NCBI WGS metagenome assembly ODAI01 (sample SAMN02144231, study PRJEB22623) | gut metagenome | biome: sheep rumen | host: Ovis aries | place: New Zealand | reverse complement strand
CTCGGGAAAAACTTTCGACTTGGGAAATGATATTAGCTTGTATTTCGGCGGACTCAATCTGCGTAGTTGCCACTCCGCCGATGACGAAAATGGTCATGGCGATGAGCAACACCGATAGCAAGTACCGCTTCATAAGCGACAGATTTAGCTGTTAATAGAATATGTATTACACAGCAAAGATAATGATTTTTTTTTAATAATATAAATTCCCACTAAAAAAGTGAATGTTTTTTAGTGGGAACCTATATTATATTATGTCTAATTTATTTAGCAGTTTTATTAATGGATTTCTTTGCCATTTGCATCACGAACGTTGCTAAATTTGTAGTTTGTGACATTTTTCATAATGACCGCTTTACCTTCTTTATTATTTATGGTGACGTTGTTCATCGTGAGTTTATTTGCTTGATTGAAATATGCTCCTTTGAGGCTCGTAATTTGGGTGTTGCTTACGTTTATATTCTCAACTTTCATTTCCGGAAGTCCATTGAAATGCATGGCTTGCAGTGAGCTATTGCACATCACGCGGTCAATATATATGTTTCGGAATTGTGGTGTTTCAATCGTCACGGGAGGTATTGAAGCATTGACTCTTTTAGCGATTTCTTCCTCGCTTTCTTCTCCGACACCCTTACCGCCATAGAATAGGTCAAATGTGAGTGGGTAAGTAGGAATGTTTGTCATATTGATATTGCGGATGTAGATGTTTTCTACAATGCCGCCGCGACCGCGTGTACTTTTGAAGCGAAGACCAACATCAGTGCCAATGAATAAGCAGTCGCTGACAGTGATATTACGTATGTCGCCAGACATCTCGCTACCCACAACAAAGCCTCCGTGACCATGAAATACCGTACATCCTGTTACCACTACGTTTTCTGTCGCTATACCGCGACGACGGCCATCTTCGTTCTTACCAGACTTCATGCAGATTGCGTCATCGCCGACATCAAACTGGCTATCAGCAATCAAAACGTTTTTGCACGATTCAACGTCCACTCCGTCTCCATTCTGAGAATACCATGGATTGCGGACATTCAGGCGGTAGAGGATTATGTTTTCGCACATAAGTGGGTGTATATTCCATGCCGGAGAATTTTCAAAGGTGACACCTTCAAGCAAGATATCCGTGCATTTCACGAAATGCAGCATCACGGGGCGTAAGAAACTATGTATCGCTTCCCAATCATTGACGTTCTCCGGTACGTTCTGATCCACGCAATAGTCAACGGCTTTGAGCGAGGCACTATCGGGATACCAAATATCTTTCTTGGCATTGAGCACGCCGGTTTTGATTTTTTCTTTCCAAACAGTTGGTGCCACTTTGTTCTTTTTCAGTGGACGCCATGCATCTCCGCCTCCGTTGATTATTCCTTTGCCCGTGATGGCAATGTTTTTAGCATTAAAGGCTGATAGGGGTGATTGACAACGCTTAGTTTCAACTCCTTCAAAACTCGTGTCGTAAATAGGGTAGAGGTTGAAGTCTGTCGAGAATTGTAGTAGTGCTCCTTCGCTGACATAGAGCCTGATGTTATCTTTCAGTACTATTGGACCTGTGAGCCAAATACCAGCCGGTATCACCACAGTGCCACCACCTTGTTTACTAACGACGTCTATGGTTTTTTGGATGGCATCGGTGTTGAGATGAATGCCGTCGGCTATGGCTCCGAAATCACTGATGGATTTCACCATGTCAGGAAATTTAGGGGCACTGAGCAACGGCATATCAAAATCAGCGATTTTAAGACGCTGAACAATATCCTGATCCGTGAGTTCTTGGTAACTGGCAGTAGGTGCAGCAGATTGTTCTGATGTGACTTTTTTACATTGTTTTTTCTTGGCTGATACGCCGATTGTAAACACAATCAGCAGCAGACACAAAATAGTTATGCGCTGTCTCATGGTATGTATTATTTTATAATGCAAATATACGTTAAAAATCCCAAATAAAAGTGTATTATTTGGGATTTTTGGTGTAAAAAGTGGCGCAAATTTACATGTTCATGCCTCCATCAACTTGAATTACCTGGCCTGTGACATAACTTGAAAGTTCTGAGGCGAGGAATGTAGCCACATTGGCGATATCTTCAACCTGTCCGCCTCGGCGAAGCGGTATGTGTTTAATCCATTCGTTTCTTACATCGTCAGGTAATGCGGCAGTCATTGCGGTCTCAATAAATCCCGGTGCTATGGCATTAGCTCTAATACCTTTGCTTCCCATCTCCTGAGCCACGGATTTTGCGAGTGCAATCATACCGGCTTTTGATGCTGCATAATTGCTTTGACCTGCGTTGCCATGTACACCGACTACACTGGCCATATTGATTATTGAACCACCACGTTGACGAAGCATGATAGGTACGCAGGCATGAATGAAATTAAATGCCGATTTGAGGTTTACGTTAATTACTGCATCCCATTGGGCTTCTGTCATGCGCAGCATGATGCCATCTTTGGTGATACCGGCATTATTGACAAGAATGTCTATTCGACCGAAATCTTCCTTAACCTGTGCAACAACTTGCTCCGTTTGAGCAAAATCAGCGGCGTTTGAGGCATAGCCTTTAGCCTGTACTCCATAACTTTTAATTTCATTTTCAGTAGCTATTCCTATTTCATCAATTACGAGATCCGTAAATGCGATATTGGCGCCTTCTGAAGCAAATTTCAGAGCGAGGGCTTTACCTATACCCCGGGCTGCACCGGTAATCAGAGCAGTCTTTCCTTCTAATAGTTTCATGATTTGATAATTTATATTAATGGTAATTTAACTTGAAATATTTTGTCGGTTTTGATTATTGATATCTCTTCGTTAGCTATGTCACGATATTGGGCGGAAATATTTTTGAGCCCAATACCAATTGATTGTACAGACCTGATTTTGGGTTGTAAATTGTTGGTTACTGTAATGTAATCATTATCAGCTGCTATATCTATTGTTAACTGGTGTTGCGCATTGGCTACATTATGCTTTATGGCATTTTCCAGTAGAATTTGCAGCGCGCAAGGTATTATCTGTTTGGTCATCAAACTTTCCGGCAGATCAGTTGTGAGTTGTATTCCGTCGGTAAAACGTTCCTTGAGGATGTCGTAGTAGTCATGGATGAATTTCATCTCTTCGTTGACACTTACCAATTTCGTCTCACCGGTGTTAAGCAGATACCGATAGATGTTCGCCAATTTGCGAATACAAGCAGAAGCTCTGCTACGATCCTCATTCTGAACCAGATAGTCGAGAATGTTGAGTGTGTTGAACAAAAAATGGGGATTAAGTTGTTGCTTGAGTTGGCTATACTGATACTGAACTTTATGCTTCTGGTGTTCGCTCTCGGCAAGATGCTGACTATATTGTAAAAAATATAAAATAAGGTCAGTGAACACGACAAACATCAAATTAATAGGCAACATACCTATTGTGTGGTATGCTGTATAAACCGGTTTGCTCAAGTTTCCGACAGCGACAGGCTTTGTGATAGGTATGTACATGATTATCACAGTGCATAACAATGTCGAGAGCATTATTGTGAGCATCAGGAACAGAGTGTGGCGAATAGGGTATTGTCCGTATGGCGCAATGACTGATATTGTGCGAGTACTGCCTACGATGAATAGTGTGGTCAAACCCAGTGACAATATGTTAGAAAAAAACTGGGTGAGACATGTTGCCATAGTGTTGTCAACATGTGGAACGGCAATGTCATACAAGTCAACGTATATGACACGAAACACGCTGACAATACATATCAATAGTATTATCTTGTCGTATTTAACGATGATATTTTTCAGTCGTTGCAGCACTATTTCGTAATATTGTCGTCAGGACGGTTCTTGACTATGAAATATGTTGACCATCCTAATATCTCTGTTGTCACAAATGTCATGATGATATTTGTAATAGTCTTTTCCTCGAAATTGAAAATCATGTTTATTAATTCTGCGCCTTTAGTGCCAATGAAAAAGCCGGCAATACAGAATAGCAGTGCAAGAGCTGTTGAAACTTCGAGCGGAAAACCATATTGGTCTGCAACAAGCACAATCAATAGAATCGTAAGAATAGATAGTGGCACATCATCATTCATGTGTGCCAAAGCAAACATCAATACAACAAGCACATGTGCTAATGCAAACAGGTGAATAAGAAGATTTGTTTTAGTAATCTCTTTCATGGATAATTTTAACTATAGTAATTCTTTGATTTTACGCGCTATTCCCTCGGCGTCTAATCCCAGCATATTGTAGAGTTCTTTTGTACTACCATGCTCCACGAACTGGTCGTTAATGCCCATTCGCAGAACTTTGATACACACGTTGTTGTCAGAATAGTACTCGACTACAGCGCTACCAACCCCTCCATTAAGAATGCCGTCTTCAATGGTTATGACTTTGCTGAATTCGGAAGATATTTGACGTAATAGCGCGGTGTCAAGGGGCTTGAGGAATCTCATGTCGTAGAGCGCGATACTGACATCCGGCAATTCATTTTCAATGCTTTTTATGGCATCAAGTGCGGCATGACCTATAGGACCAAGACTAAGAATAGCAAGGTCTTTGCCTTTTTTGAGTTGACGGGCTTTGCCTATCGCTATTTCACGCATCTCTTGTTTCCAATCTGTGCGATAGCCACGACCTCGTGGATAGCGTATTGCGATAGGACCGATGTTGGTCTTCTGGGCGGTAAACATAATGTTTCGCAACTCTACTTCATCATAGGGTGAGCAAACGGTTATGTTGGGTATGCAGCGCATATAGGCGAGGTCAAATATTCCATGATGTGTTATGCCGTCAGCACCCACGATTCCTGCACGGTCAAGACACATCACTACCGGCAATTTCTGAATAGCGACATCATGAATTACATTATCAAAAGCGCGTTGCATAAATGAACTGTAGATATTACAATACGGCAACAGACCTTCTTTTGCCAATCCGGCAGAAAAGGTCACTGCATGACCTTCAGCAATACCGACATCAAATACTCTGTCCGGCATGGCTTTCTGCATGATGATCATTGAGCAGCCTGAAGGCATGGCAGGCGTGATACCGACAATACGGGGATTAATTTCTGCAAGTTCGAGAAGTGTGTTGCCGAACACATCTTGGAATAATGGAGGCTGACTACTGTTGTCACTATGTTTACGCTCACCTGTCTCAACGTTGAACTCTCCGGGGGCATGCCATATTGTGACGTCATTTTCTGCCGGCGCATACCCCTTACCTTTTTTTGTTAATACATGGAGCACCTTAGGTCCGCGGTGTTTTTTTATCTCACGCAGGATACGAACAAGTTGGATGACGTCATGCCCGTCAGCCGGACCGAAATAACGCAAATTGAGACCCTCAAAGATATTTTGTTCTTGCTGACTAACGAGGGTTTTTATGCTCGTATTGAAACGCTTCAGCTTATCTTTCTGCTTTTCATTTATCAGGTGTATCGATTTTAAGAATTCGTAAAGCCTATAGCGAATGGTGTTGTATGTAGATGAAGTGGTAATCTTCGTCAAATACTGTGTGAAACCTCCTTTGATGGGGTCAATAGCCATCTGATTGTCGTTGAGCACAATAAGCATGTTGTTTTTGTCCATTGACGTGTTATTGAGCCCCTCAAAGGCAAGTCCGCCAGTCATTGCTCCATCGCCAATAACAGCAACAACCTCACGGTTGTCTTCTTGCTTCAGGCGGGCTGCCACTGACATTCCTAAACCTGCAGATATACTTGTTGATGCATGCCCAACACCAAAAGCGTCATACTCGCTTTCAGACGGACTGGGGAAACCACTTATGCCTTTGAACTGACGATTGGTATTGAATCTGTCGCGACGTCCCGTGAGTATCTTATGAGCATAGGCTTGATGACCTACATCCCAGATTAATCTGTCGTAGGGTGTATCAAACACATAATGCAGTGCCACCGTCAGTTCTATTACTCCCAGGCTTGATCCTAAATGCCCGGGGTTGTGCGAGAGCTCGTCAATTATAAATGAGCGCAACTCTTCGCATACCACGGGGAGCGCTTCCACAGGAATACGCTTCAAATCACGGGGAGAGTCTATGTTCTTAAGATATTTTGTTTCGGATAATTGCATCAATATCTATTCTTTAATCACACATATTATGTTGGCATAGTCGAACACATAATAGCGTGTCTTTATATGTCTTAATTATTTGCTCTGACGCTGCATGTCGCGATTCTACAAATCTTACTTCCACCAGTGTGGCAGTCTTGCTTCTTGCAGTGCAGCGATCTGGCAGCATAGCGGTTTTATGTCTTTGTTTTTTTCAATAGACGTGTCACTGTTTTTTCAGTACCACGGCGCTGCGAGCAGGGAGGTATAGTTTCAGCCAGTCTTTGCCGATAGCTATATGTTCCTCGTCGGGAGTGGTGAAATGTTCTATGCTATCATCGGCAATACCGAACCCTGCAAACTCTTTTGCATCGGTGTTGAGCACAACTTTGTAACTACCTTGAGGAGCCAAGATACCATAGTCGGCAAATGACTTTTGACCATTAAAATTGAACACGAATAAATAATCGCCACGCATATATGCTACAACTTGATCACCTTCTTTATCCCAGATCGGTTGGATGGGTAACTCATTGAAGTTTTTGATAGAACGCACAAGGTGTATCATGGCTTTATCGAACTCACCGAGTTCGTGATAGTAGAAATTAGGATTATCCACTAATTCCCATTGACGGCGGGCATATTTATAGCTCCAGCCATTACCCTCACGAGGGAAGTCTATCCATTCAGGATGGCCGAATTCATTGCCCATGAAGTTCAGGTAACCACCGTTGATGGTTGTCAGAGTAATTAGGCGTATCATCTTATGAAGCGCCATACCGCGATCTACCATATACGTGTTGTCGCCATGTTGCATGTGCCAATACATTTCAGCGTCAATCAAGCGGAATATGATAGTCTTATCACCAACAAGGGCTTGGTCATGACTTTCGGCGTAAGAGATGGTCTTCTCATCGGCACGGCGGTTGGTGAGTTCCCAGAATATATGTCCTGCTTTCCAATCCTCGTCCTTGACTTCCTTAATCATTTTAATCCAAAAATCGGGGATACCCATTGCCAAACGATAGTCAAAACCTATACCGCCACCTTTGATGGGGTAGGCTAAACCAGGCATACCGCTCATTTCTTCGGCAATAGTGATGGCATTGTGGTTAAATTCATGAATTACTTTGTTGGCTAGCGTCAAGTAACAAATGGCATCTCCATCCTGATTCAGGTTATAGTATGAGTCGTAACCGTTGAAGTCTTCTCCAAGTCCGTGGCTGCGGTAAATCATTGATGTTACGCCATCGAAGCGGAAACCATCAAAGTGATATACATCAAGCCAGTATTTGCAGTTCGACAATAGGAAGTGCAGCACCTCATGTTTGCCATAGTTAAAGCAAAGGCTGTCCCAAGCCGGATGTTCGCGGCGACCGCCATCGTGGAAGTATTGATAGGGAGTGCCATCGAACCTGCCCAAACCTTCTATTTCATTTTTTACGGCATGGCTGTGAACAAGATCCATAATGACAGCGAGTCCTGCCTTGTGGGCATCATCGATGAGATGTTTGAGTTCATCAGGGGTTCCGAAACGGCTTGATGCCGCAAAGAAACTGGACACGTGATAGCCAAAAGAACCATAGTAGGGATGCTCTTGTATCGCCATTATTTGCAGGCAGTTATATCCATCATCGACTACACGTGGTAGCACGTTGAGGCGAAACTCTTCATAGGTCGATACTTTCTCCTGATTGCTTGACATACCGATATGACATTCGTATATCAGCAGAGGTTTGGTTTGGGGTTTGAAGCGTTTACGTTTGAATTGGTACGGATGTTCCGGAGCCCATACTTGTGCAGAGAATACCTTTGTTTGCTCATCCTGCACAACTCTGTCAGCCCATGCCGGAATACGCTCTCCGGCACCGCCATGCCATTCAATCCATAACTTGTACAAGTCGCCATGTTTTAAGGCATTGGCGGGGAGTTGTATTTCCCAATTACCATTGTCGATGCGTCCCAGTGCGTATCGAGGGTCTTTCTGCCAACCATTGAAATCTCCGATAAGATATATTGCCGTAGCGTTAGGTGCCCATTCGCGGAACACAAAACTGCCATCATCTTGTTTGTGAAGACCAAAATATAAGTAACCGGAAGCGAAGTCAGATAGCTTTTGCTTACCGCCTGTTAATGCCTGCTCTGTGGCAAGGGCATAATGATAACGACCATTGATGGCTGATGAGTATGGCTCAAGCCATGGGTCGGATTTTATTAGGGCAAGTTGTTTCATGTTCTTAGCGTTTAAGGGGGTTGTATGCCGTTTAATCGACTTTGACTTTTACTATCACCTTGCGGTATGATTTACCGGGTGCTATTCCCGGTTGATGACCATCATGAGGAAACAGTATAGCAAACTGTCCAGGCTGAACACCAACTAGGGTTTGGGCTTTGTCGGCATAAAAGGTAACGTCCTTAACTGCATTATATTCCTGCGTAATTTCATGAAGGTCTTTGCGGGCTGTCCAACCTATGTGCTCGCTATCACCTACGGGAACTTGAATGTCAAGGTAGTGGTCATGGGTCTCCATCTTGGCCACAGACTCGTCTTTGCCTTGAAAATCAACAATATTGGCATAGACTTCATCGCCTAAGAGCATTACTTTGCCGGCGGGAAGTGACATAAGGTCGTTTTCTAATAAAAAACGAAAGGCGACATCAAATCTTGGGTTAAGGCTAGCGTAAAAATCCGCATGTGATAAAGTGTCAAGTACCATGGTATAAAAATTTTATTGTTAATATAAATTATTTGCTTCTTGCTCGTTTGAAAAGTATGTTCGACCATATCTTCCAAAAGTATTTCCAGTCGGTTTTCAGCGTCCCGTTTTGCTGACATTCTTTCAGGTAGCGCAATTCTGATTCCTGAATTTCGTCCAGTGTAGTCGGCATGTCGGCATAAAATGGTGGCAGCATACCGGGTTTGAACTGAGTGCGCAGCTGCTGAAGTTCAGGCGAATAGAGGTCGTAATACTGTTTTGATATAGGTCTAACACCAACTAACTTCATCTCACCGCGAAGAACGTTGATGAACATGGGAAATTCGTCAAGCCAGTAGCGGCGTGCAAAGCGTCCCAATGACGATATGCGGAAGTCATGGCTGAATTTGCCGCCTTGCTGCAGGTGGTGAGTTTCGTAGATATAACTTTGCAAAAATTCGGCATAAGGATGCATGGTGCGGAGCTTGTAGAACTCAAATTTCTTGCCATGAAGACCGATACGATTCAATTTTACGAAAATACCATATTTGCGCTTTAGAATTGTCTTTGGTCGAAAGTCGCGGCGGGCGATTACGAAATTCAAATCTCCCAATTTTTGCTCATGCTCAATCTTAAAACCACAATATACTAGGCGTCCGAGAATTTCTGTCTTGGAGAACACGCGATTTCTGCCTCCTGTGATGTCAAAATAAAATCGCTGAGTCATGATAATCTTTGGCAGACAACGATTTATCAGGAAGTCTATAGTGTACAATATTGTTCCCCACACTCTATTATGTTGTGTGAAAAACCTGCGTTTGCGAACACTCTGCGGCTCAAAGCAAACAACAAGACGCCCATCGTCAGGTAGCTTGTCGTTGATGATGCCGAACATTTTGTTTACGCCACGTATCTGGTTCAGGGGCATGAGGTTAACGATGGTGTCGTAGCGGAATGGTTGAATGTTCTGAAAGTTAAAGAGTGTAGAGGATGATAAAGTAAGAGTGTTGGTAGAGTAGAGGTCTATATGCTTGTGTAAGTAATTGAGTGCTCGTTCGTTAATAATCGTCAGTAAGTTCTCGTCAACATTCTGACGCTGAACATCATCAAGTGTTTTTGCAGGCTGAAGAACACCTTGCGGACCGCGTTCTGCAGCACGCTCGATTTCTGGCTCAATTTCCGTAGCGTAGGCGTAGCCATGCAAAACAACGATAAATATCAGATTTACAACGAATACGATACCAATAACCGAAAGCAACAACCATACTGAATATAATCGTTCTGCACGCAGCTGCATATAAACATACATGACAACAAAACACAACAGGGTAGTTAATACTAATTGCAGACTGCTGGTCTTGAGCGATTTGACTCGAACAGAACTGTATAAGCCACTGATATAACTCACAGCAACCCATAGCAAGGTAAAATAAACAGCATAATGGTCGTATTTCTCAAACGGGTAATTCGCCTTTAGCGGAAACCAGCGTAGAATAACGGTAAAGGTTATCACCAACAGAACAATATCAGTTATCAGATAACTCCATTGTGGCTTATATGGAAAGGAATATGATTTTTGCTCTTCAAGCATTGCTTCTATCGGTATGTAATAACAATGTTACTGCGAATTTACGAATTTTTGTTGATATGTTGGCTACCGAATCGGAAAATTTGCGCTTTTCATGCTATTTTTCTAACTTTGCAGCAAATATAAACAATCTTATCTATGAAATTCATTGCTATCATTCCCGCTCGCTACGCCTCGTCGCGTTTCCCGGGCAAACCTCTTGCCGACTTGTGCGGAAAGCCTGTTATTGAAAGGGTATATCTGCGTGTTCATGAAGTTTTTGACGAAGTGTGTGTCGCAACCGATGACGAGCGTATTGCCGCTGTGGTTCGCAATTTTGGAGGTCATGTTGTCATGACGCGAACTGATCATAAGTCGGGTACTGACAGGATTTGTGAGGCATATCACAAAGTTTTCGATATCCATTCAAATTTTGATGCTGATGTTGTGGTCAACGTGCAGGGTGATGAACCGTTCGTGGCAAGGGAGCAACTTGAACTTATCAAGTCGTGCTTCGACGACCCGGCCACTGACATAGCGACACTCGCCATGCCGATTACAATTGAGCACGGAACAAGTGAATTGTTTAATCCCAATAATGTTAAAGTAGTGTTTTCTGAAATAACAGGCAAGGCGCTATATTTCAGTCGCTCTGCTATGCCGTATGCGCGTGGTGTAGAGCAGTCGAACTGGCTGGGGGCGGGTCGTTATTATAAGCATATCGGTATATACGCCTATCGCGCTAATGTGCTAGATGAAATAACAAAACTTCCCCAGTCGCCTCTTGAAATCACCGAGTCACTGGAGCAGCTACGTTGGCTCGAAAATGGTTATCAGATTGCCGTGAGACAATGCAACGTGGCTAGCATTGGCATTGACACACCCGAAGACCTTGAACAAGCACGACAATACATGCTTGGCATAACGCAATAAATTCTGTTTTGCGACGATGAGTGTTTCTTTATCAACATACGCAGCGAGCGTGTAAATCTGTGGCAAAATTGTATGAGCAAAGCAGTAGTGGACCCGATACTTTCGTGTCCGCTACTTTGTTTTTGCTAATATAAAAAAACTTTTGTAACTTTGCCATATTATAAACAAAAGAAATTGAAAATATATTTACCATAATGAAAAAGAAAGACACTAAAAATCTGTGGCTGGTGAATTTTGCGCTCACCACAGCAGGAGGTCTCAACTACCTCATTCTTAAACATGCCACCCGCAACCCGCGCCGTTCAAGCGAAAAAACACTCCGCAAAATACTTGAGTTGTCAAAAGACACTGTATATGGCAAAGAACATCACTTCGCGGACATTCTTGCCGCAAAGACAGATACAGAACTTTATGAGTTATATCATAAATATGTTCCAGCCAACGATTATGAGGATTTGCGACCATACGTTGAGCGTCACAAAAATGGCGAGTCGGACATCCTCTTCCCCGGCAAACCAGTAATGTATGCCACAACATCAGGAACCACCAGTCAGCCCAAATGGATTCCTATTACCCGTACTTATCTTGATACCGTATATGGTAAGATGAACAAGATCTGGCTATTCAACTTCATCAAAAACCGCCCTCATGTTTTCGAAGGTCCAATCGTGAGCATCGTTGGTAAAGTCGTTGAAGGCTATGCCCCTGATGGTACCATGTTTGGCTCTGTGAGCGGTGTAACACAGCGCGATTGCCCGGGATTTGTCAAAGCCCTTTATACAGCACCGTCAGAGGTGTTCTCAATAGCAGACTATAAGGCGCGCTATTACGCCATAATGCGTATGGGTATTGAGCGTGATACACATCTCATCGTTACTGCAAACCCATCTACGATAGTAGAGATGCAGAATAATGTCAACGAGTTCTATGACCAGTATGTTGACGATATTGAGCATGGCACCATGAATGCTGACCTTGACATACCGGAAAACGTGCGTAAAGCCCTGCAACCGTACCTCAAACCTAACCCCGAACGTGCCGAAGAACTACGGGAACTGAAACGTAAATACGGTACCGTACTGCCAAAACATTACTGGCCTAATATGCAGATACTCAATACATGGAAGTGCGGAAATACAAAAGTCTATCTCGATAAGTTCAAGGACTCATTCCCCGAGCACATGCTCCATCAGGAATTCGGCTATTTCTCGTCGGAATGCCGTTTCGGACTTGTGCTTGACGATACTAATAATACCGTGCTTTTCCCGCATTACCACTACTATGAATTCGTTGCCGAAGAAGAACTTGACAAGATGTCGGCATATCTCGAAAATCACGACCTTCCAGAAGCTGAACGCCCGCATTTCCTTCAACTCCATGAACTCAAGCAGGGTAAACGCTATTGCCCATTTGTAACAACCTACGCAGGACTTTATCGATATAATATGAACGACCTTGTGGAGGTAGGACCTAACTTTGAAAACACCCCAACGGTTCACATGATTCAGAAAGTCAATGGTATCGTAACCATGACCGGCGAAAAACTACATGAACGCCAATTTATTAATGCTGTTCGCGAGGCGGAAAAGAAAACAGGATTGACAACGAAATTCTTCATAGGTTTTGCCGACTTGTCAATATCGGCCTACCATTTCTATTATGAGTTTGAAGACCAAAATATCACTCAACAGCAAGCCGAAGAATTTACAAAACTTGTTGATAAGATACTCATGGACACTAATATGGAGTACAAAGCCAAACGCGATTCCTTCCGTGTTAAAGATCCTGTAACGCACTTGCTGGTGCAAGATAGTTTCGAGAAATTCAAAGCTCGCTGCATAGCCGAAGGAGCCCGCGACGGACAATTCAAACTCAACCTGCTGCTTCAAGATGAAGGACGTCATGCCAAGTTCAAAGACCTTGTAAAAAACTAATCGTGTAATATCTTATGTCTCCGCATTTTGCGGAGACATAAGTCTAGAGGCGCTGCGTTCTTCGTTCTTCGTTCCTTGTTCTTCATTCTTTGTTCTTTGTTCTTTGTTCAAAAACTAACCCCTAATGCCTAATCTATCGCAAAAAATCCTCCAATATGGAACTGTCAAAGTCGTGGTTTTCGACCTTGACGGCACCCTATATAATTCTGAACGACTACCTATACGACTGATATGGCAGAACTTCTTCCAGATACCCACCTTGCGTACCGAACGTGAGGCAAGGCGTAACTTACGTGGAAAAAACTACGATACTCAAGAAGAGTTCTATATCCATTTCTTTGCCGAAATCGGCAGGTTACACCGTTTTCGCAGAAGTGTGCGTTGGTTGTCGAAATGGTATCATGGGCACTATCTCAAAAGTATGGTACGCATTCTCAAAAGACATTACAAACCACGTCCCGGACTTACAGCCCTTATTGAAGAACTACGTGCCAAAGGACTCAAATGCGCCGTTTATTCCGACTATGAATGCGCCGAAGACAAACTCAAAGCTCTCAAGATACCACTTGAATTTTTTGATGCCGGCATATACTGTTCTCAACAGTTCGGAGGACTCAAGCCTTCTACAAAATCGTTCATGAGACTAATAGAAGCTATCAATAGCAAAATAGGACAAACCACAGCGGCTACTTTGCAACCACCTCAGGTCCTCATGGTCGGTGACAGACTAGATACTGATGGCGGTTCTCAGCAAGTTGGTATGCCATTCATACTAATACCAAAAGACCTGCCCTCATTCCAAGACGAATTTTAACATCATTCATTAGGCCGTTCCCAAATCGCTATCTTCGTATTGTTTGGCGTTTCTCACGCAGTCTGGCATTTCCGTATTGTTCGTTGTTCTTGCTTAGTCCGCTGTGTTTCCGCACTGTTAGGTGTCTCCGCATATTTGCGGAGACATATATCCAGTAGTTGAGTTCAAAATAAATGACAATTCTTTTCGTCGCATCATATAATAGGCATCGTTTTGCACCCTTTTTGCTCGAGCAGGCGCAAAGTTTGCGCGATATAGGGCATCATGTTGAGTTTTTTGGAGTGGAAGGAAAAGGAGTAATAGGTTATCTGAAAAACCTAAATAAACTTAAGCAGCGTATTGCCGACTATCACCCCGATGTCATTCATGCCCATTTTGGTTTCTGTGGCTTATTGGCAAACCTGCAACGTAAAGTTCCAGTGGTAACTACATATCATGGTAGTGACATCAATAACAAACGATTGCGATTTATTTCAGAACTTTCCATAAAGCTCTCTGCGTGGAATATTTTTGTGTCACGTCGAACCAGAGATATCGTAAAGCCCAAAAGCGGTTTTTCACTCATTCCATGTGGCGTTGATACTGAAATTTTCAAGCCAATGGATGTCAGTAAGCCTGAAAAACCTTTCGTGCTATTTGCCGGAGCCTTTGATAATGACGTCAAAAATCCGACATTAGCATTTGAAACCATGCAACTCCTGCGAAGCAGAATAGGTGACTATGACTTAAAAGAGATGAAAGGTTATCAACGTGAAGAAGTAGCAAAGCTCATGAATCAAGCTACGGCATTATTGCTTACATCACATTGCGAAGGCTCGCCACAAGTCATCAAAGAAGCCATGGCGTGCAATCTGCCTGTCGTGTCTGTAGATGTCGGTGATGTGGCTGAACGTCTTGATGGGGTAAACGATAGTTATGTCGTGGACTCAGATGCCGGACAACTTGCCACAGCTCTTGAAAATGTAATAAAAAACATCAGAAGAACTAATGCCAGAGACAAACTACTCTCCGACAAGTTATCATTAACACAAATAGCCAGACAATTATCAGGAATTTATTCGTTATTTCCGAAAAAAAATATTAACTTTGTGAGTTAAAATACTACAGTGCATGACAGCTATTGAATTTGATAATATCAGCAAGCAATATCGCCTAGGACTTGTTTCCACTGGTACACTTCGTCACGACCTCAATCGTTGGTGGGTAACATCAGTTCTCGGTCGTGAGGACCCGTACTTGAAAATCGGAGAGACCAACGACCGCTCCACGCGGGGAAACTCCGAATATGTCTGGGCGCTCAAAGACATCAATTTCAAAGTCGAACAAGGCGATGTAGTAGGAATTATAGGCAAAAACGGCGCAGGGAAGTCAACACTGCTCAAACTCCTCAGCCGTGTTACGGCGCCTACTACAGGCACCATCAGAGCCAGAGGAAGAATCGCGTCGCTCCTTGAAGTTGGCACAGGATTTCACGGGGAGATGACAGGAAGAGAAAATATTTACCTCAACGGAGCCATTTTGGGCATGACAAAAGCTGAGATAGACCGTAAACTTGATGAGATAATAGATTTTTCCGGCTGCGAGCGTTATATAGACACCCCTGTGAAACGTTATAGCAGCGGTATGACAGTACGCTTAGGCTTTGCCGTAGCCGCACACCTTGACCCAGAGATACTCGTAGTGGACGAAGTGCTTGCCGTCGGTGATGCTGAATTCCAGAAAAAAGCCATCGGCAAGATGCAGGACGTCTCCCGCGGCGAAGGCCGCACCGTCCTCTTCGTCAGCCATAATATGGCGTCAATCAGGGCATTGTGTAGAGTAGGGGTGATTTTAAATAATGGATTAATTCAAAACATAGGAGAAGTCTCTTCTATTGTAGATGAGTACTTGACGTCCCAAATGAATTTTGAAACAAACATATTAGGAAATGTTTCATATAAGGCAAATTATATTGATGTAAAATGTATTGCTATTAATAATTCTATACAAAACCCCATTATTCTTAATTACAAGAATCATATTATGCACGTTCATATTGAAGGTTATTTAACAAAAGATGTTAGAATGGGTTTGGAACTTAGAATGACTGATAAAAATGGTGTGCCACTAATATTTTATAGTCCTTCTCATTATCATGGTACGACGAAGGTCTTTTCACAAGGAAAATTTGTTATAGATGAGAGTATCGTTTTCCCGGACAATATGAATGAAGGGGATTTTTATTGTAGTTTATTTTTAACTGACCCAGGATTTTGTTATCACCTATCTATGAGTAATGCCATTTTGTTGCAGTATGAAGGGTATCCAATGCAAACAGGACGTGTAGTAAGTTATTCAAATGGTAATGGACTATTGTTTATAAAATGAATATCATGTAACTCGCTAGTCATTAGTCTTTGGATGAATTTATTTTATGAGCCCACTTGAATAATACAATAGCTCGTTAAAAGCTATAATTCGTTAGAAATTTGACGGCATATAAATTAACTAAGCGGTCGCTTGAAGACCGAATAGCATGAGCTCTTTGAAATAGTGTTCTTTTGCCTTGATTTTTATTGTTGGTTGAGTATTGCCGAACATCAATAAAAATTCTAAAATCTGTAGCGCATTGTGTAACAATAATTTGCAATCAGCGATAGACAAGTTGATGTTGTTGTGCCGACTTAAGAAAATTGCTTCTTCCGCAGATGGTTAAAACTTCCATCGTGACATCAATAAAAAATGACACGAAAGATGATGCATTGATTGATTTCTAGTTGCGAAGTTAAGCATTAAACAAGTTTCTGACTTGTTCGAGTGGTATGATTGAATATTCTATGTTTTGCATGCTAAATATGTTATAAATCAATCAATTGAGCAGTTTTTTTTACAGCAGAATTCAAGTTTATAATGCAACAAGTTTATAATTGTTGATTAGTTTATTCATTACCTCGATAGGCGTAGAGAAGTTATGTCTTTCTCTTGGTCTATTGTTGAGAATGTTAACGACACTTTGCACAAATTCATTGCTTTTGTTTTCGAAAGAAGATCCTTTAGGAAAGTATTGTCTAACCAATCCGTTGAGATTTTCGTTGGTTCCTCTCTCCCATGAGTGGAACGGGTGTGCAAAATAGTACTCAACACATAAAGCTTCAGCTATTTGTTCGTGTAAGGCAAATTCTTTTCCATTGTCAGTTGTGATGGTATGCAACCATCGTTATTCCATTTATACGACACCAACCTACAACCTGTTTG
>ODAI014545651.1_pt1 | contig 17241 bp, 20 predicted proteins | sample 1539321 | NCBI WGS metagenome assembly ODAI01 (sample SAMN02144231, study PRJEB22623) | gut metagenome | biome: sheep rumen | host: Ovis aries | place: New Zealand | reverse complement strand
TAAGATGATGTTGCTCACGCGGAGGGCGTGTCATTCAAATGGAAATGACAGGCTGGATAAGGAGCAGGTTGAAATACCTGAATTTTATCCAGCCTTTTTTGTTTTTGGAGAACTTATGTCTGAAACAACTTTGTTTACTTCCGGGAAAATTGCTCCCCGTCTTCTTCGTTTTGCGCTTCCAGTTCTTGGGTCTTTGTTTTTACAGTCTTTTTACGGTGCTGTTGATTTACTGATTGTAGGTCAGTTTGGAAATGCGGCTGATGTTTCTGCGGTTGCAACCGGAACAATGATGATGCAGACCATTACTTTTATAATCGTTGGTCTTGCTATGGGAACAACCATTCAGATGGGGCAGGCTCTGGGTGCCGGTAAAAAAGAACTGGCTGCAGATATTGTCGGAACGAGCGTAATCTTTTTTGCCCTGCTGGCATTTATTGTTACTGTTCTGATGATTTTTCTCACCCGGCCTTTTGCTCTTCTAATGCAGACTCCAAAAGAAGCTTTTGATAAAACCTGTATGTACGTTCATATCTGTTCGGCAGGAACGGTTTTTATTACAGCCTACAATATGATGGGAGGCCTTTTCCGTGGTATGGGAGATTCAAAAACTCCGCTTCTGACTGTTTTTGTTGCATGCATAATTAATATTTTTGGTGATCTTCTTTTTGTTGCTGTTTTCCATATGGCAGCAAGTGGCGCTGCTCTGGCTACAGTGATTGCTCAGGCTTTGAGTGTTGTATTTTGTCTGATTATTGCCAGAAAGCGAGGTTTGCCATTTGAATTTTCAAAAAAGAATATCCGCTGGCAGGGGCATCTTGTGGCTCAGGTCTTGAAAACCGGTGCGCCGATATCCCTACAGGACGGACTTGTTACTGTATCTTTCCTTGTGATAGCGGCAATCATCAACCGATTGGGGCTTATTGCTTCTGCGGGAGTAGGAGTAGCAGAACGTGTCTGCGGCTTTATTATGCTTGTTCCTTCGGCTTTTTCTCAGTCTTTGAGTGCCTTTGTTGCCCAGAATATTGGAGCCGAAAAATATGACCGGGCAAAAAAAGCTCTTTTTTACTCTATTGCGGCATCTTTAGTCTGCGGCCTTTTTATGGGCTATTTTGCCTTCTTCCACGGGAATCTTCTGGCTGCCATCTTCTCTAAAGACAGGGAAGTAATTGCAGCTGCTCATTCTTATCTGAAGGCCTATGCCATTGACACTCTTTTTGTTTCATTCCTCTTCTGTTTTATAGGATATTTTAACGGCTGCGGAAAAACATCCTTTGTTATGATTCAGGGAATCGTTGGAGCTTTTGGTGTTCGTATTCCTGTTTCATATTTGATGAGCCTTACTGCGAATCCAACACTTTTTAGAATCGGACTTGCAACTCCTTCTTCAACTTTTGTACAGATTACCTTGTGTGGAATTACCTTTTTGATGTTGGAAAGAAAGAGAAAGAAATCATAGAATTATATTGCAGCAGACCAGACGCAAAATAGAACACTAAAGTTTCATTCCATCGGGGAAAGGCGTTGTGCGCATAAGCCCCCACATCTTGTCGATATAACTTAAGGTGTAAAAGTTTTCATAGTTCAGCTTTCTGGAAAGACCATTCTGGTTTTGACTAAGGAAAAACATAACAGGGAAACTCATTCTCTGACGGGAGTTACTCTTGTAGACGGCCAGCCGGATATCACAAGTCTTGCTACGATTACTTATGTGCGGGTGATTCCTGAATTGGTGGAGAAGAGTAGTCGGGAACTTCTGGATGCAGTTTTGATGTTATTATCAGTTAGCAAACATCCCGTTTTCAGCAATTTGTTTTAAGGCTGATATTACAGTTTCGTAATTTAAATCTTCTTCCAGAAGGTTCTCTGTTATATTCTCATAGTCTGATTTGTAAATATTTTCAGAAATAATCTTTCTTAACAATTCAACAACATCTACATCTGGCTTTGCAGAAGGACAAACTAGAGAAAGCGCGCGTACTTGGCGAACTTCTTTTACGAGTTTCTTAAAAGAATCATCCTGAGGAACAAGTGGAAGCAACTTATAAATGTCGTATAAATGTCTAGAATGTTTCTCTGTCTTATTCTGTAAATAATAATCACAGACAGCAAAAACTTTATCTGCAAGAGTCCTGTTTATGTCCTGAACTTTCATTGTGAATGGTGAAAGAGAATATTTTTCAATGTAATCTGGTGCCTCTTCAACCATCATATCTCCGATGTAATTATGAACTGGAAGTTCTGATACAGGAAATGAAATTGCAGTGTAAGAAGTTTCCAGAATGACTGCCGGCAGAACGGCAACATCATCCAGTTCATCAATTGGATTGTATTCAATTTCATAGCGGTTGTAATCACGACGGCTTCGAGTCTTATCGATATTCGGAATCGACAAGCCTAATATTGTACTGACTTCTTCAATTGCTTCCTTCACTTTCTTTTTTTGCCCTTGAGAAATCGTTGTATCAATCGTTATGTCGATATCTTCCGAAAAGCGTTTTATAGCTTTATGACACTTTGAAAGTGAAGTACCGCCTTTAAAAACAATAAATGAAAGTCTCTCTGAAAGAAGTCTGAGTATCATAGTGACGTAATAGTCTTTTTCGACAATTTCGGGCCTGATGCCATTTTTGTTTGTTACAAGATTTATTGCCTGAGAAAATGTTTCTTTATCGTTATGCAGAAATTCCATTGAGTACTCCTACCTTATACATATTGCGGAAGATCTTGTCGGGATATAGAGAAAGATATTGTTCCAGCTGCTGAAACTGTAATCCTGACTTTTCCATATATGTTTTAATCTTATTGTTCAATTCTTTTCCTTCCAGTTCTGAATACAAGTCTATGTCTTTTAAGAGATCTAGAAACTGCAGGGATTTATAGTTTGATTCATCAATCATTACTCGAGGTTTTCTGATTATGATTTTTTCAGATGCCAGAGTTGCTTCCCTGTAATCCTTTGAGGCTTTATTTGTAACGACTTCGCAGCTTGCAGGAACCTGAGTTGTAATGCCGATTCTATTTGCAAAATTGATTCCGCTAATATAACCGCAGCGTTCAGTACCAGAATAAAGGTATTTCTTTTCGATTACAGAATTTTGTGACAATGATGGTGCAGTTTTGAAAATGCTGTCTTTCGGAATATAGTAGATTCCTGTGTCATATCGCTTAAGCTTACCGGCTGCAGCATAGTTCATAATCTGCTGGCGGATATTATTCTGCGTCATTCCATCATATGTAATGTCAGAGACAAAAATTGGTTCATTAGTACCATAAGTATTTAAGAGATAATCAAAAAACATATTGCCTCCTGAGTAAGGCCACTGGCGGCCGGCGATAAATAGCAAGGCGTTAAAAAAAATGTGGAAACATTTTTTAGCCTTACTTAAAACTAATAAAAGTGAAGTAATAATCTACACTTATATTATAGGCAAATAAGGTAGAAAATCAAGTACTCCATCATAACACTGGTACTTCGGGTAAGGGGAGAAATATTATTACAACTCTATCGTCATTTGAGAGACCTGATGCTTTATAATTCTTTATATGATTGAAACTATTGATGAAAAACTAATACATGACTTTTCTACTTGTATTGGTTCAATATTAGTAAAAACATTAGCTGATATTGAAGATTACTATGACAATGATATTAAAGATTCTAAACAATATCTGCAAACAGGATATGATAAATTTTGTTTACGGAAAGGTGATCTTATTATCCTTGCATCACGGCCATGGGTGGGAAGATTCTCTTTTGCAATGGGGTTAATAAACAACATTGCAATTAAGCAAAATAAAGCAGTCGGATATTTTAGTTGTGGCTTCAGAGAAGCTGCAGATATTTGTAAAAAACTCATCTCTATACGAACTGAAATTTCATTAACAAAAATCAAAGAAGGATATTTAAACTCTAAAGATGTAGAAATAATGAAAAATGAAAGTGAAAAATTATATGAATCCAAGATTTGGATAAATGAAACACCGAATATTATGTATGAAGAGTTTGAACTTACAGCTAGATTAATGGTTGAAAATCTCGGAGTTGAATTCATAATTATTGACAGTTATGAGTATCTTGAAGAAATTGTTCATGTTGAACCTGAGGAAACTTACTTTATTCATGAAAAAATACTTAAAAAATATAAAGAAACGGCTAGAGAATTAAATGTACCTATTCTAATTCTCATGGAATTACCTAAACAAAAAGACGATGAACCTTCAATTGCAGACTTCAAAGAAAATATGGTAATACCTAGAACTGTAGACGAGATTTTTATATTAGATAGAGAACGTATCAAGGATGAAAGAAAATCAAGTGCTACAAGATTAATTACGGGAAAAAACTCTCATGGAGCAAATCTTAATATTCAACTTTCATATCTGCCAGATAAAGATATATATACAAACCCTTTGGAGGTAGAATGATATGGATGATGAATTATGTTATACAAATGAAGAAAAAGACATTGAATGGCAATTTCAAGATTACTCTTTTCATTTACCAGAAACACTGGAGCATCTATTAGAAATTGACTGTGCTCTTTAAATATCAACGGTCAGTATCAGATATTTCCTATCAACAAGGACATGTTGGTGATTACGCACAAGCAAGCCGACATAATCCTAAATGCAGAGAGTTTGACGTAAAGTATGGCTTTTTAAATCCGGAAACTAATCGCTATTGGGATGAAAAAGATAATTGATTATAGAATAATCTTGTTTTGTGGATGGATTCAGGAGGAACTGAATATTTTCTCGTTTTTTCCGCAAAAATATCAGATTTTTTAACAATAGATAATTGTAAGCGAAAATTGCTTGCAAGGAGTAATACATGAATACATTATCTATTGAAATTAATAACCTGGTAGCAAACAAGATGGAAATAGGAATTAAAGAGAGAGTTTCTTCTGATCTTTGTTTCGAAGCATTAGCTTTTGTAAAAAATCAGATGGTTTATACGAAAGAAGATGTTATCCGTTTTTGTGCAGCGCTGAATCTCTTAAATACTTATGTAAAACAGCCTGATAGCAAAATTGGATATGATTTTAAAGGCTGTATTAATCGTCTTTTTATTGCATTAATGATGCACAATATTACCGGGGTTAAAGTTGGAATGGGAATCGCACCAACTAAGAAAGGTTCAGAAGTTGCGTATGTGATTGTCCAGATTGACGATGCACAGTTTAGTTTCCATCAGATTAAAATGACAAAGAATGCATATCTGTTGAAACAGAATACACATTTAGTTCAAGATCTGGAGTTTGATGGTTTAAGAAAACAGATGTGTGCAGTTTCAATTTATGAAATGGTGAAAGCTGCTTAAGTAATCGGATGTTATATTGCGTTTTTCACTAAATATGGGGAAAACGTGATATAATGTGAGATATGTCATATAGTCAAACACTAAAATCAACAGAATTCAATAAAATGATTGACGAGAATTTTTTTTATCCAGCTCTTTTTGTAAAAGATGATAAAGGTTTTAGAGATTGTATCAGAGAAACTATGGAAAATGACACTATATCATTGAAGAATTTAGTCATCTTTCTTAGAAATAATCAGAATAAATTAGAAAAAAAATACTATGTTCTTCCTATCGAATTATTGAATGAAGATGAATTTCCTGATTCTGAAATTGAAAAACTAGAAAAAAAATATTCAAGAAATAAGAAGGTTGGTGGTTATATTAGATTCTTGCTTGAAGAAATTTATGATACCAAATTTAAGGAAAAGCTAAATGAAAAACATCAAAATTATTTTCAAATAGACAGAGATTATTGTAATGGTTTTGATTATGATTTTGTAGGTGATTATCTTCATAAATTGCATGAAGGGAATTTTAATTATTCACAATTCACAGATAAAAAAGAATTACGTGCGCGAAAATATAAAGATGAAAACAAACCTGTTGAACCTATAAATAACTTATACAGTCTGTTCAAATGTTTTGCACAGGGAGAGTATTCCAAAATTCATATTGCGCTGAAAAATAATAATGATTCATCAAATGATAACCCTGATAAATTGAGAAGCAAAGGGTTTGATGTAATACTAAATGATAATGTAATAAAAGGTTTTATTCCTAGGGTTCGCTACTTACCAGAAGAAGGAAAGTGTAAGTTATATGATTATTACCAGGTGCTTATCTTTGAGAGACAAGAGAAGTTTATCTATTGGCAATTACAAAGATGGTTTGATGACTTCGTTCCTTCTGACTTAGATAGAAAATATGAAAATTCTTATGGGAAACTGGAGAAAAATGAAAAATCGTTAAAACCCAAAAAGGATGGAGCAACATTAAGAAAATTACTAGAAACAGAGTGTAAAAGAATTTCTGATGAAACAAAAAGAATCCCTTCGAATCAAATAAAAAAGGTGTATGAAGAGGGAAATATTTTCTTTGGTTCTCAAATTTCAATAATTAACAAATTGTATAAGAAATATTACGGAAAAACTGAATATAAATCTGTCAGAGAAAAGATAGAATTAATAATTCAGGCTCCTGTTGAAGAAGCAGAAAAGAAGAAAAAAAGCTGGCAGGAAATAATTGAACGTTATGAGAGAACATACACAGTTTCTCTTGATAGGACAATGTATAATGAAGATGGGAATGAAGTTTCATTACATGATTTTATAAGTAATGAAGAATCAGAGATCGACAGAATAGAAGATGAAATAAATCGAATTGTTTCTTCTTATCATTTTGAAGGATACGCAGATAAATTATTTGATTTGTTTCTTGATGAATTTGGGTGCAATCCATGTTTTATGAACGCAGTTGCGAAGGAAATCCAAAATCATGAAAAACTAGAATCAATTTCCTTATCAGAGATTCCGCTTCCAGTAATATATAATTCTATTCAATGTATAACAAAAATGATTACAAAAAAGGATATAGGGCATGTTTCTGTTGAAGCTGAATTATTCAATTTTGAAAGTTTAAGAAACAAACCTTTTTGTTTTATTGAAAGTCAAATCCCGAAATTTAAAATGATATTTCTTATAGAAGAATGGAGATATGATCATAATTATCATCCCTGGAGACGATTTTGGGAAAAATATAAAAAGCATTTACCAAAAAAGATATTTGATTTTGACCAGTTTAGAAAAAAAATGGAAAGTATTTATTCTGAGGTGAAATCATGGAAATAAAAGAAGCTATTTCATTTTTAGATGATTTGATGATAAAAAATAATTTCACATTTTCAGCTCGGACAGAATGCTTGTATCAAAATAAAGAAAAGATAGAAAATATGCATAATGTTTTTGATTTGAGAACATCAGAAGATTTTACATATTTGTATGCTGTCTCGACTTTGCTTAGTGACAGTTCAAAAGCAGTTGATGATTATTTGTTGTATGAAAACAAAGATTCTAATCTCATAAACAATATCCAAAAACCGACTCGAAAAGATCTACTACTGGCAGCAACAGCTATGGAAGAAAATCCAAAGTTCTTTTCCAGGGCTGTATATTGGATTGGAATTGTTGAAGATCGACTTGATTCTATAATAAACGAATTAAAATTTTATGATTACTCATCTGAACAAGAGATGTCTGATGCATTGCATAAAAGAATAGGTTATCATCTCGTTGTAGATGGAACAGATTTAGGCCTTCTTGCATCCTTTAAGTTGGAATATCCTTATTGCACTCTGAACTTTAGCGATGAAAATAAAATTTTTTTGGATATAAAAAAATCACAACGAGATGATAGTTCTTCAAATAATGTACTCATCGATTTTACTTATTTTTATGATAAACAAATTGATGAATTAAAATATGCTGCGAGCGGTACACACGAAGGCTGGGGAGAAAACATTACAAAAATACCTGTTGGTAACATTGGTGAACTTAAAATACTTGGTGATTCTGATACACAACAAATTGTTGTTGATTTCTTTATTGCAGAAGACTACCAGACCTTGAGATTTGAATTAACTGTTGAATTTGATGTAAAAGGTGAATCATTAATAGCAGTTTTAAGAAAAGAGACCTCAGAGGTACAATCAGTAATTTCATCAGATCCAATTGATTATGATTTCAAATTAACCTTAAAACTTAAGACCATTTCTTGTAAACCTTTGTAGGAGATAGTATGGCTAAATTGTATGTTCCGATTCTTAACAAAGATCAAGCAGATAATTCTAATGGTTGTCTTTATGAAATAACATGTAGCAAGCAAGAATCGGTTTATCAGAATTCAAAATTCAATGGTTTTACTAATGCATCAGTTTCTTTTTTAAATGAGAAGTTAGGAGCATATTTCTTATCAAACACATTTGCCTTCAAAATTTGGAATGAGAATCAAAGAGGTTTTAAGAATTTTTCGGAAAGAATAAAATCAATTTCTTTAGGGCTTTTTTGTTCTGCCTATAAAGTAATGAATGATAAGAAATTTAATGATAAATATGATTCAATTACTATTACAGGAGATTTTCGTATAAGCAATGGAAAAATTCAGCTGATTGAAGTTGAAGATATAAAAGATAAACTTGAACTTGTTAAGCAATATGCTAATTACAATCCTGACAAGCATCATTTGTTTCTTTATATCTCTTCAGAAGAAATTGTTCCAGAGGGACTTCATGAAAATAATCTTTTCGTTATTAAATATGAGCCAACGTTTTCAGTCCAATGTATCTTTGCAGAAATTTTTGAATCAAAGATTGATAATAAACATAATTTTTTTAATAATAAGAATGAATATATTCAAACCAAAACTTTTCTGAAATTAAAAAAAGAATTGGTAAAACAAGTCGATTGTAAAGGTTTAATTATCAAAGGAGAAAGCAATACTGGAAAATCAATTGCAGCGAATGCATTATGTAGATATTTGCTGGATTGTAATCAGATAGATGATTATGTCTGGTTGACTATTACAGATAATAGAAAATTCTATAAACTCCTGCGAGAAGATATTTCAAATATAAAGCCTTTTGATTTTCAGGATAAAGAGAATCTCGTAAAAGAAAATTATTCAACAGAATTCAAAGATTTTGATAATTTGCTAAAACAAGGGAAAAAGTGTTTATTCATAATAGACAATATTGAAGCAAATTATGTGGATCAGATATTAGACTTTTTTACGCGATATTATGCAAACCATATAGAATACTTTAAGCTTATAGTTACTTCATGGGAAGGGTGCAATTATAGTGAAACTAAAAAATTCCTTAATGTAAAAGAAATCAAGATTTCTGAAATTGCCCTGGATAAGAATGAGTTTGAAGGTGTGGTTAATAGTCTTATTGTTTCAGAAGATTATAAATATAAATACAAAGAATCTTCTCTTAAATTGCAAAAAAGCCTGATTGATATTTTATATAATCAGTGTAATAAATATCCTGGTTATGTTCCGGTTGCTCTGGCTTTGTTAAATACAATGTCAGTCAATCAAATTATTGAATATTTTTCATCAATGAATGTAAAAGAAATGCAGCCTGTAACAAGGCTCTGCCAAATTGCATTTATGCAGATGGATATTTTTTCACAAATGGTTTTATTTGCATATTTACAGCTTAAAAACAAATATGAAAATACTTTTGTAGATAATGCAACGTCCTTGCTTACAAATCAGATTTTTAATAAAAATGCTTTTGTTGATAAACATAATATTCAACAAGGTATTCAAATCAATAAACAGCATAAATTTATTGAAGAGGTTGATTCTAATAAATTTATTATAAAGCGTGATGTCATAAACTATTGTATCTTTTCAAATGAGATAACCAAAGAACTGAAGCTTTTGAGAAATACTCTGATTACAGATGAAGCAAAAGTAGAGTATGCTATAGAAAACAATCTGTATGAGGAATTCAAAAAATATATCAATAGAATTACAGATAAAGAAAAACTAAATGAATTCTTTATTAGACTCTGTGAATATGATTCTGAATTATCTTTTTTTGAATTGCTTCTTAAGAAAGGTGTAGATGTAAATTATGTAGATAAGGACGGAGATAAACCATTGGATATCTATTGTTGTTGTGGTAACTCTGTTGAAATAGTTAAGTTGCTACACGAAAAAGGAGCTATAGCTTCTAAAGATATGAGGAAAGAAACAAATTTCTTTATTCTTGCATTAAATAAGTCAAATCCTGAAATTGTTGAATACTTACTATCTGAGAAACTATTTGATAAGTTTGAGGAATATTATTTAGAAGGAAGATTTACGGTTTTACAGTTCTACGCCTTTTTTGGAACTAATCCAGTAATATTTGATTTGCTTATAAAATATGGAGCTAAATTAGACACAAAAACAAAAGATGGTTGGACTTTATTACAGTGTGCAGCATTGAACACAAATAGCTTTATTCTGAAACATATTATTTCAGAAGGTTACGCAAAAGATTTAGATGAACTTTCAGAACAGGGAGCAACTGCTTTGCAAATGATTTGTGGGGCTGGAATAAATTGCAAAAACTTGCAAATATTAATTGACAATGGTGCCAATATCAATGTTGTTTCTCCACGTGGGCAAACATTACTTCATTTAGCTGCATCAAATGAAAATACAGAACCTTTGGAATATTTATTAAAAAATAATCTTTATACAGATTTATTTGCGAAGAATGCTGGTGGACAAACAGCTCTTGAATTAGCAGAAGAACTTAATAAATCAAAAGTTGTAGAAATATTAAAAGAAGCAATGAATAAGTGAGAGCGTTCGTTAACTGAGGAAATCGTCATAAATAAGAGGTAGTATATGTTGAATGAAAAACAAGTCGAGGAATTAAGAAACACAATAGGTGAAATTATTCAAATTAACAAAGACATAGGATTTATAATTGAATCATATTCTGAAAATGATGAGGAAATTAAATTGAATTTGGATAATGGATACATAGTTCTGAAAAAAGAAAAAAAGAACTAGTCTTGAGTCCTATAAGAATATTAAAATAAGTATGAGAAGTCTATTTATTCCGAGGTTTTAATATGTATGTTATTTATGCAGTTTCAGACGGGACAAAATTTTGGTGGGATGCAGATGATTTTGAATTCTATCCTGATCGAAATTTAGCTACAGAATATTCAAGAGGGGATGCAATTAATACAATTTTACATGGTGGTCTTCCAAAATCTTCCTTTGATGATGTAGGCTATGAATCGGTTTAACATTTGCTAGCTATCAGTTCACTCCAATTATTTACGGCATCAATCAAATGATTTGCGTATTCTTCCTGTTTTACATTTGCACCAGGATGATACGCCCAAAGGTAAAGTTTATTCTCATAGTTATATGCCCATACATAATCATCATAATTCCTTTTTTTAGGAATTTTGTTTCCTTTAAATAAATCATCTTTTAACAAGTCAAATGTGTTCCCAAAGATTAAAACCTGAGGATTATAAATCGAAATCTGCTTGAGAACTGTAGGCTTCCATATTTTCAGTTTTTTCTTGAGTTTATTCATAGAAGTCGTTTTTTCAGCAGGCATTTTACTTAAATTTATATATGCGATTTGACGAATACGTTTTTCAAGAAAATAAAAAATCTGCAAATTTTTAGTCAAATAATAACAATAACTCTTTAGAGAACAGGACAGCTCTCTAAGGAGTTTTTTTATGAACAAAATCGAATTAGATTTCAATCTGGAATCAACTACACCACAGGTATTCTGGAATCTTACTTATGAATGGATCTGCAAGTACAAGTTATTGACACCGGCTGCACATTCAGAATTTGCATTAAAATTTATGCAATTAAACAATTTTACCGTTACTCTCCCTGGAAAACACGATGGGAAAGTTCTTATCGATGTTTATCACGATACCTTCTCTAAGAATATAGAGATAACTGTTGAGTATGAATGTTCAACTACCAGAAAAACAGTTAAGATTCTTTTTGATTATTTTGAAGGCTCTTGGTTCTCTTATAAGGAAAGCGTTGAAAATGAGGAATACGAGGGAATCGATATCCCAGATTTCCTTGATTATATGAAGCATCTTATTCTTCCTGAGAATGAGATGTTTGAAGTTATTGCTGTAGTAGATGAAAATGGTGTTTTCAAACGCAATATTGCAAATCTTATGTTACGGTACAAGGGTCTCGCAAAGGTATCGCTAATGAATGAGGATCAGTGTAAGGATATTCCGGTTTTCAGAGATAAGATTATCCCTGGTGAGACTTTGATTCTTAAAAGCGGCAAGTTCACTTCTATCTTTGATCAGGCAAACATCGGTCGTTTGGACTGGTATATTCTTTCACGCTCAACAAATAAATGGCGTGATAAGGAAAGAGTTTTAAGAAATCACCCAAGAAACGTTTGTTTAGTTCCTAAATCAGTTTCAGCATAAAAAAGAAAAAAAGCCCGCAAAAAATATGATGAAAAATAAAAATAGATTTATGTAAGCAAATGAGCTTACAAGGAGGACATTATGTCAAAAGAAATTTGGAACGAAAGAATTTGTAAGAGTGAAAATCATTATTGCGCGCAATGCGGAAAGAAGATTTTCTACAACAATAGGGAATGGGAGCTGAAGTATTGGACTGGCTCTTATCCTCATGGTTATCCAAAATCGGAGTATTATCATCCAAGATGCTGTGGAGATGAAAATACAAGTGATGAAGCTTAATTCATAAAGGAGGCAGCAATATGTCAAACATTCATTTTGAACCTTTTAAGGGAACAAATTATTCCAACGGAGGGTGCTTCAGGAAGAAGATTCTTGTACTAGGTGAAAGTCATCATGGACGTGACATGGGTTCATCGATGACACAAGATATTCTCGATGATCAAACATACAGCAATAAGACTTATCCTGCTTATACAAAGTTTGAACGAGCTCTTGTAGGGTATAAAACGAATTCTCAAGCCCGTCAGTGTATCTGGAACTCAGTTATGTTCTATAACTACGTTCAATCATGTGTTCCAAAATCACGTCAAAGACCGGAACAATGGCAGTTTGATGAATCGGAAGAAGCATTCTTTGAAGTCCTGGAAAACTATGAACCAGATGTAATTCTTGTTTGGGGATCTAGATTATGGGAGGCTCTTCCATACACAAATTACGAAGCTGATGATGATTGCGAATATGACGGTTGTGAATATGACGGTTGTGAATACCGCTGCGGATCATACACAACAGATTCTGGCCTAGTTATTCCTTGTTATGAAATGCAGCACCCGTCTTCTGGTTTCAATTGGTCATGGTGGCATGACTATCTGGTTAATAACAATATTATTTAGTCGGAAAGACAATGGAGGCTTGTATGAAAACTTCTACACGCAGTAAAGGCAACTATTTAATGTTTGAACGTATACACTTAATAGAGGAAATCCTTAGAGAAGGTTTTTATCCGAATGCCAATACCATTCAGAAAAAGCTTAAGGAAGAAATGGGGGTTGAATACTCAATTCCTACGATTTGGAGGGATGTTCAATTTATCAAAGAAAGATTGAATTGTCCGGTGGAATATGATCCACACCAGAAAGGATATTACTGGAAGTAAAATTTTCTCTGGCAAATAAAGGATGTCTATCATTGTTTGTCAGAGATGTTCAGTTAGTATGGAGTTATTTCGGAGGTTTTATTATGAATAGTTCTAATAGAATTGAAACAGCACTAATGGAAACGCTCTCTCTTACTGGAAAATTACCAGAGGATATTCGTAAAGAAACTAAGGAATAAACTTGGAGGCAAATTATGTTATGGGTAAAATTCACGAATTGGCTTGAACAGTTTGGCAGCTGGTTATTAGTTGGCGTTTTTATTGCGGCTTTAGTAGTTCTGATTGGACTTATTATTTGGAAAGTACATGAAAGAATTACAGCCATTGTATTAGCAACTCTTTCTAGCATACTTTGTTTAATTCCGCTAATAAGCTCAATAAATATTCTCGTTGATTCAAAAATCAAAGGAACAGCAATTTCAGAAAAAAAGGCAGAGTTGAAGGCAATTGAGCTGCAGGTTGAAAATGAAATTATAAAGAAACAAAATCTTGAGCTCCAAAATGAAAGTCTGTACAAAGATATCCAGATTAAGAATCTTGATGATGAAATCGATTTATTGAAAAGTACACAACTCAGTATGAATAATCTGAATAGAATCTGCGAAATGGCATTGCTTGAAACAAAACTGAAATCAACTGATGTCAGAAAAGAGATACTTAATTCTGATAAGGGAATTATCGCCGATCGTGTTGAAAATGAAGCCTTGGTAATTACAACACATGATATCAATGCGAAATTCGGTGTGGATCTTAAACAGGTTCTTGTCAGAGAAGGGGAGAATAATCAGCTTATAATATCTGGAATTAAGTCAAAATACATTGGTTCAGATAAAAATATTTCAGATGTTAAAGTTTGTGAAATTCGAGAAATTAAATACAAGAATGGTTTGGTTTCAAATAAGGCTATCCTAAATGATAAGGAAAACTTACAGAGAGCAAACAACTATGCCCAGCTTTATGAAACAGAATATCAGAAACGTCTTTCTAATGGATTAGAAAGTGATTTTATGGACGAAACTGTTGTAAAGTTATCGCAGAACTTTATTACTGTTATTCTTGCACCACTTAAGAAAGATATTACTTTTGATAACAGTTCATCATCGACAGGAGTTCCAATTCTTGATTATCTCAATAATGAAATTGAAACTAAACAAAAAGAAAAAATCAAAATCCAGGAACAAAACAAACAATAAAGAATACTAAAAGGGCCTTTTAGGCTTTGTTAGTTTTAGGTGGTTAATTGTTTTTAGAAAAACAACCGGAGGTTACCATGAATTCATTTTGGGTATTAGCGTACATTTATAGTCCATTTATTTTAATTGCAGGTCTTGGAGTATTTGCCGTGAAATCAAAATGGTTAAATAGTTTTGGTGTTATTTTCATTTTTGGGTTCTATATGATTTTTCTTATTTTAACAGTTCCGTCAGAAGCTGCTGATTATATTATGCAGAGTAGATTTTTTAATATTATGGAAAAAATATGTGTTATTCTTTTGCCCATTATTACGATTGCTCTAAATATAGATGCGGTTGTTTGTGTAATTAAACTTATGCGTGAAGGATTTAATTTCAGGACTATAACTCTACTATTATTAATCGTATTTTGCACTATCGTGTGGGATTGTATGTTATTCCAATTTCAGATACCTGAATTAATTAAAGGGCTTATTTGAAATTACACGGAGGAAGAAGTATGGCTATAAAGCTTCGTAACAACTTTGGTATTAAAATGACGGGCATTCCTCTTGATGACGAAACACAGGATATTATCACATTTAATATGCAGGAAAGTTTGCAGTCAATAATCTGTTATGATTATGAAGACGGAAAACCCTGGCATGATTTGACTTGTGTTATGGAACTTCATTTTTCTGAACAACATTTTAATAAAGAGGATTACACTGAATATGAACAGACTTATAAAATCAGATATTTATATGATCATCCTTCGAATCTGTTCAGGGATTTTGCAGCTTTAACCGCTGAATATCATTGTGACCGAATGATTGCCGTACGAATGGATTTGACCGCAGGTTGGTTCCAGCATGACAACAAGGATAAGGGAATCTGCTTTGAAGACTTTGAAACTTTTAACTGTACTATAAAACATAAAAAGCATTTTCATCCTAAGAACCCGGAAATGCCGGATGATTGAAATTACTTGAAGGAGGACTTATATGTATAACCTGACTTACGTAGACAAACGTGAACTGAAATATATTAAAAGAAAAGAACGTCTTGATAATACTTTTGAATGGAGAAATGAAGATGTGCAAAAACTTCAGGAGCTTAACTCTGATATTGTAAAATTACAGGATATATTGATTGAAGAAATAAAATCTGCATATGAACTCTTTTCTAAAATTGAGAAAAACGGTATGGCATTCCTTCATGGATTTAAGGTTATTGGACACTTTGCTTTTGAAAAAGAAATTGCAGCAAAGTTATATGAGCTTGATAATCCCACAAAAAAACAAAAAGCAATTATAGATAAATGGGATAATCTTTACTGTTTTAGCAGCAAGGAAATTGAAGCATGGCAGCTTATTTTTGATTCTTTCACAGGAGATTTTATGCCTCTTTCAAAAACTCGTTTGAATCAGAAAGGAAATCGCTTCTGGAATTTAAATATTCCTGATGATAAAGATTTAGATTTTTGTAGTTTTTTATCTCATTTCTTGAAATACAACAAGACTTTCAGCAATAAAGATTTAATGGAGCTTACAATAAAAGATTTCACTCCTGTTGTTAAAATAATTCTTAATTATGATGTGAATGAGCTAAGTGGCTTCTCTAGTTGTTATCGTTATCATAATACTGATTCAGATTTTATTTATAATATGCTAGAGGACAGATGTAGAACACTTAATAATAGTTTTAAATGGAATAAGAAAAATATTGAAAAGATTTTAAAAGTAAATAACTGGCTTTGGAAATGTACTGATGAGTTGAAAAAAGAGCTGACAGAATTGAACAATGTTTTTAAATCATTATCTGCAACAGATCCAAAATTCCAATATTATTCCATCGAAGGGCAAATAGAATATCATGGTTCTGAAGCAAATGATATTGCGACACTTGAACTACAAAGAGAATTAAGTAGAAGAGCTGCTTTTCATTTCTGGACTTTAAGCTTAGATGAAAACAATTCTGAAATAAGAGATTATATTCATGAAGATGAAAAACTTAATTGGAATTTTGAAGTTTTCAAATCACATCTAACAGAAGAGCTGCAGAATATAAAGTTCCATTATTTTATGCATACAGTTTTTGTTGATGATAACATTTTCAGTTTGGAAGATTTGGTACGTATGCGGGAAGAAGATTTTAAGGTCTGTTTGGAAATTAACTGGTTTGGAGATTAGTGCTATGTTCTTATTGCCTGCACGGACGGACTTACTGGATTTCCCGATGCGGTAAAGACTGTCTTCCCGGATACTCATATCCAGCACTGCATTGTCCACATGATTCATATTGCAGCACACCAGACGCAAAATAGAAAACTAAAGTTTCATTCCATCGGGGAAAGGCGTTGTGCGCATAAGACCCCACATCTTGTCGATATAACTTAAGGTGTAAAAGTTTTCATAATGATGGTAATAGAAGCAGCCCTTCTTTGTTAGAGTGTAGATTCCATTTTCCTTTTTGAGAAAGCCCAGCAGCCTTGCAATAGCAAATTCCATTCCATACTTGTACTTGAGTTTTTTGCCGAAAAACTTCTGGAAATCTTTTGGATCCAGGCGAGTTGTATATAGAGTCCAGAAAAGCCAGTAGCACATCCTTTTT
>ODAI011367699.1_pt1 | contig 17245 bp, 12 predicted proteins | sample 1539321 | NCBI WGS metagenome assembly ODAI01 (sample SAMN02144231, study PRJEB22623) | gut metagenome | biome: sheep rumen | host: Ovis aries | place: New Zealand | reverse complement strand
CCCCCGCGGATGCCCTTCAGCCCCGCAGGGGAAGGCTGCAGCACCGGCTCGATGCGGCTGTGGAGCACATCGCCTATCATGCGCATGCCCAGCACCGCCCGCTGGATATCAGGCCACATAGTGAGGAGCTTGGTGAGGGGCCCGATGGCCTGGGCCGAGAGCATCTGGAAAGCAATCAGCTGGCCCAGTGTGAACTCGCCGTTCATGACCTTGTAGCCTCCCACCCAGAGTATGACCAGGGTGGACACCAGCTGTATGGCTCCGTTGCCGCCGGTGATGAGCAGGTTGAAGGCTGCCATGTCGAACTGCCTCTGGATATGGCGGCAGACGAGATTCTCCCAGCGCTTCAGGAACTGCGGTTCGATGGCCAGGGCCTTCACCGTCTGCATGCCCGTGACGGCCTCGATGAGGAAGTTCCTCTGCTGGAGGGTCATGGTCATGGCCCTCATCATCTTGCTCCAGTAGATGGGGAAAGCCCAGTAGGTCTGGAATACATACAATGGTATGATGATCAAAGCCAGCAAAGTGAGGCCCACGCTATAGTAAAGCATCACCGCGATGAAGACGATGGAGAACACCGCGTCCAGCAGAGCCGTCATGCTGGTGCCTGTGAGGAACTGACGCACGTTGCTGATCATGTTCACCCGCATGATGGTATCACCCACCCGGCGGTGCTCATAGTAAGGCACCGGCAGCGAGATGAGATGCCGGAAGAGGTTCGCCCCCAGGATGGCATCCAGCTTCACGGTGGTCTGGTTCAGAATATGAGTGCGGACGCCGGAGAGCAGAGCCTGGACCAGGGCCAGCACCACCATGGAGATGCCCAGCACCGTCAGGGTGGAAAGACCGCCGTTGCCTACGACTTTATCGATGACGACCTGGGTGAAAAGGGGCATCATGATGCCCATGGACTGGAAGAAAGCAGAGGCTACGAGTATCTCGATGAGCACGTGCTTGTACCGCTTGATGACCCGCCAGAACCACTCCAGGTTGAAGCGGTGCTTGATCTCCTCCCAGGTGATCTTGGCAGAAATCGTCATGATCTCCCCCGTCCACACCTGGCCGAACTGGCTGGTGGGCAGGGCCACGGCCTTGTCCCGGGCGATGTCCAGGAACATGACCGATTCATCATTGTGAGCGCCTACCATGATGAAGCTGCCATTCTTCAGCTTGGCGATGGCAGGGGCGGGCACCTCCCGCAGCTCTTCCAGCTGGATCTTCTGGTACTGGGCAGTCATCTGCTTGTCCTTGGCCAGCACTTCCAGCTGCTTCCAGCTCAGCCCCTTATCCCAGAGCTCAGGGTGCTGCCGCTTCAGTTCTCCCGGGGCTATCTTGTGCCCCAGAGTCCCGATGGCCTTTTCCAGTGCCCCCAGGGCTGTATACTCCTGGGTTTCTTTCTTCTCCATATAGAACTCCTTCAGCTAATCTTCATAAAACAAATACCTGCTCATTATCTCATAGTGAAAAGGAAAATGCAACTTACCGCGGCACCACGCAGCACTGCCGGAACATGTCCTCCGCATAAGCTCTGATATCTCCCGGATTCACCATCTTATACTTCTCCTTCACCCCCAGGAAGTAGCTCCCCAGCGCCTTTCTGTCCATGACGTTCTCCGAGTAGGCAGTCAGGGGGAGATTCCCTCTGGCTGCCAGCCAGGGGGCCTCGTTGTGGGTGATGCGCTCCAGCACCTTGCCGCTGTAGCAGCAGAAGAAATTGATCACGCTATCGTAAACGGCCTTTTCCCCTGCGGTGAACACCGAGGTGTCGAAGTCCTCCCTGTCCTCATCCGGCTCGTAATGGTAATCCTTGTAGCGCAGATACACTTCCTTGAAAACCGGGCCGTGGGCCCAGGCTTCGCATTCTTCGTGAAAGGGGAAGCTGCCCAGGAAGGCAAAGCTGAATCCCTGTATATAGTACAGGGCTTTCTGCAGCATCAGGGGGGTGATATCCTCGCAGGTATGCAGCAGATATCTGGCCGCCCTGTCTATCTTCGTGTCTTTTCCCGTTCCTGCAAGGCTCAGCAGTTTCTCTACCGCCTTCAGGGTTTTTTCGTAGGAGCGCTCAGAGCCCAGGGCCTCCTTGTTCTGCTCCAGGACTTCCTTATAAAAGGCTGGTTCTTCGTAAAGCCTTTTCAGCACATCCGAATACTGCCGGGAGGGCATATAGCCATCGTAATATCTGGAAAAGGTCAGCTCTCCCCAGCCCAAGAGCTTTGACAGGGGGCGCTTGCCTATGGCATAGCGCTCCGGCAAAGCCCGCACCTGTTCCAGCGAGATGATGCCTTTTTGCTGCCTGTACAGGTCGTAGAGGCAGCGCAGATTCGCCTCATCTATCTCCCGTACCTGCACCCGGGCGCCGCAGACCCGGCATCTGGCCTCCTGCCCTGTATAGGTATAGACCTCATCTTTCATTTTCCCTGCCATAGGCACGGAGCTTGTGCTATATGGCTGCTCCTTGCCGCACTTCTTGCAGTATGCCTGCTTCTCCACTTGCCCGCCTCCTTACATACAAAAGGTGCCCATCACTGGGCACCAAGTATCTATGGCATTTTTTAGGGTAATTATATGATACATTTTTATGTATCATCTGTCAAGAGTTTTTGTATCAATTGATATAGAATTAAATAAAAGAAAGCACCCCCCGCATGCGCATTGCGGGGGGTGCTTGTTTTAGCTATTCAGCTTTGGTCAGGATTCAGACCTTAGGCCTGCTTCCAGCCCTCGGAAGAATCATACTTCCAAGTGGAGCCATCGCCCAGCTGGAAGGTGCTGGCACCAGTAGCCACGCTGTTGACAGTGAGGCTGGAGCCATCGTGGAGCTTGATCTCCATAGCGCCGGACTTGTTGACGTCTGCGCTAGCCACATCGGAGAGAGCCACGTTGTAGAGAACTACCTTGTCATCGCTGTTGCTTGCAGTGATGACATCAGCGCCCTCGCCCTTACCGAAGTAGAAGGTGGTGTCGCCGGTAGCGTTGCCCTGGAGCACATCATTGCTTGCGCCAGCGCCGCCCCACAGGGAGGAGCTGCCGGTACCAGCGATGAGGGTCTCGTTAGCGCCAGCGCCAGCCAGGATGACAGTGCCGCTGTTGCTGGAAGCATTGACAGTGGTCACGTTCTGGAAGGCCTTGCCGTTAGAGCCATCGAGCCAGATGTTGGCATCATCGGAGACATTCAGAGTGTTCTTCTTGCCGCCCATGTAGTAGGTGACGCCTTCATCATAGGTCCAGGTGTTGGAGCCGGAAGTACCGACCTTGATCTGCTGGGTGTTCTCGCCGTCAGTGGTGAACTTGAAGGCGGTATCAGTAGCGCTGAGACCGGACAGGGTCACCTTGCTGCCATCGTCCAGAGTAACGGTAGTGTTGGTGCCGTTGTTCTTGACGGACTTGATAGCAGTGCTGCCGAGCCAGAGGACATCGGAAGTGTCGCTGGAAGCCCAGTTGTTGGAGTTCACGGTATCAGTGCCATCGCCAGCAGTGAAGAAGAAGGTAGCGGTGTTGGTGGTACCAGTGTGCTGCATGTAGTCGGACTTGCTGCCGCCGCCCCACAGGGTGGTGTCGCCAGCACCTGCGATAAGGGTTTCCTTAGCATCAGCTGCACCCATGAGGACAGTGTTGTCCTTACCGCCGGTGACGGAAGCGAAGCTGCCGTAGTAAACAGCGTTGTCAGTGTTGTCCAGCTCAGTGCCGTTCACAGTCATCTTCCTGTTGCCCAGGTCGACAACCAGGTCAGAATCAACATTGCTGAAGTTCAAGGAAGCAGTCTTGCTGCCTGCATAGTAGATATCGGACAGCTTTTCAGCGCCAGCTGCGATAGTAGTAGTACCATTCACAAAGTCAACATCGAAGGTCCTGCCGCTGTTGTCCTTCACATTGATCCTGGTATCAGCAGTGCCAGGAGCCGTAGCTGCGAATTCTACAGAACCGGTGCCCACCTTGGCAACAAGGTTGTTGGTAGCAGTGTCAGTAGCCAGTTTCAGGCTGTTGATGTTGTTTTCGAAGAGGTACAGCACATCAGCCGTCTCAGCATCGCCGGTAGTAGTGGTGGTAGCAAAAGTAGTCACAGTATCCTTGCCGGCATTATTTGCAAGACCGATAAACTCCTGAGTGGTGTTAACAGCAACAGTGAGCCTATCGTTGCCGCCACCGCCGTAAGCGTAGTCGTTATCGCCTACGAAGATGGCGTCATCCTTCTTGCCGCCGAAGATGGTATCGGAGGTATCACCATTGTAATTGTTAACATTTACGCTCTTGTTGAAGCTAGTAAGGTCAATCCAAGAGCCATCCTCATCGCCCCAAGCGTAGTAGGTGCCATCAACCTGTGCAGCATAGTATGCGCCAGTCTTGCTAACGTTAATCACCTGGGTACCAGTCAAAGATACATTACCGCTGCCATTAGCAGAAGCTATGGCACCAGCAGTACCAGCAACGATATTATCATTGAGCACATCATAGTCAGTGATGCTGACAGTACCAGCGTAAGTAGTAGCAACAGTAATGGTATCCTTGCCTGCGCCAGTCTGGATGCTAACATCATGATAGCCACCACCGCCAAGGGTGATTACATCATTACCATCGCCAAGGTCAACATTGGAATAAGTTGCACTGGTGATAGAAACTTCATCTGCATCAGCGCCACCATAGATGCTGGTATCAACAAGGCTAGTACCTACATAAAGGGTATCCTTGCCTGCGCCAAGGCTGATCTTGGTGTTGCTGGTGCCGCCCTTGATAGTAACAGCATCATAGCCGTCGCCACCATCAATCGTGCTGTCAGTAACGACACTAGCAGCATCGGTAATGTTCAGAGTGTCTCTGCCTGCACCCAGATCAATGGTAGAGCCAGAAACAACAGAACTCAGCTGGACAGAGTCATCACCAGCGCCAGCCAGTATGTAGCTGTCCTTAACATTGCCGGTAACCTGAATGGTATCGCGTCCAGCGCCACCATCGATAGTGCTGTCCAGAACAGCGCCGCCAACACTGATGCTATCATTGCCAGTTGCGCCTACGAGAGTGCTGGTCAGGCTGATGTAAGAAGGATCAAGATCGCCTACGATGGCGACAACCTTGTCACCAGCGCCACCAGTCAAAGTGATGTTCTGAACGACATCACCAGCTTTACCAAGCCGAATGGTGTCACTGCCAGCGCCAACATTGATGTTCACGTCAGACGCAGCGGTAAGACTGATTGAATCAGTACCGGAGCCAGTAGCAATCAAGCTGACCTTCTCATTGGAAGCACCGGTGATGACCCAATCCCTTTTAGCGCTGGTGCCATCGAGCTTGCCAGAATTTCCGGTGGCAAGAGCAACGGTTACTTTTTTGCCGTCGTCTTTGACTGTAGCGCCCGGAAGCTCTTTGTTTAAATATTCTTCGACGCTTGTTTTAGTTGCCATAGATACAACCTCCCTAAAAAATTAAATACATCAGCGACCGGCCATAACTGACCATATCGCTATCGCCTTATCCCCTTATCCCATAATTTTACAGGTATAGAGGCTTAACACGGTCATTTTATCATAGGAATAGGATAATTGCAATAATAAATCAGTTTTTTCCGCCACTCCCCCACCCCACGCAGCCCCCTCCCGCAGCCGCCCTAAAAGTGTATCGTAGAATCGCCGTCAAAAAATAAATTAGGATTGCATTAAAATTCCATCATCATGCCAGAGCAACAAAAAGGCCGCCCCTAAGAGCAGCCCTGTCACATATCTTTTAACGCTCCATCTTGCTGAAGTCAATAATGCCCCTTGCACTGTGCTATCTCTAATTTCGCACCAACTATACGATACACCAACCTGTCCTCATCATTGATGCGGCGGCTGAACCATCCTTGCAGATTATGCTTGAGCGGTTCCGGCTTGCCGATACCCTCAAGCACACCATCACGTTCCACACTCTTTATCAGCTCATTGATCCGCTTTACAGTCTTCCGGTCCTCCAGCTGCCAGTCCAGATACTCCTGCCAAGCTCGGCCTGACCAAACCTTAGTCTTCAATCAGCTCATGCTCCTCTCCATCGCCAGCTTCTAACTCAGCTATGGATTCAGCAAGATAGGCTTGATTTTTCTCGCTCCAAAAGGGATCTGCTGTTATTCGAAAGGGGATAGACCTGGTTCTTACCATAGCTTTAAGAAACATAGTATATGCAGTAGAAAGGCTCAGCCCCATTTCTTCGCACAAAGCCTCTGCCTGAATCTTTAGCATCGGATCAATTCTCATGGTAACAGTGCTTGCTTTCATGGTAAATCCCTCCTTATTCAAATTTTAGCACAACGCACTCACAAAGTAAATACAGAACAGAATACAAGTCCAATACGGCAAAATCAGTTTTTTCAATCATTCCCCCACCCAGCCCCTCCCGCGACCGCCCTAAGAAGGGTATCGTATAATTACCGGTAAAAATAAATTAGAATTGCATTAAAATTCCATCATAATGTCAGAGCAACAAAAAAGGCCGCCCCTGAGAGCGAAGCTACTGAAAAAGCCCCCCCCAGAGTTCATGTCTACTCCTGGAGAGCTTTTGTGGTGTGCAAAATTATACAGAAATACTCTTGATGCTTGTTTTAGTTAGCAACAGCAATATATTTATATATTTTAATAAAGGTCTCTAATAATTTGGATGCCGAAACAGCAAAACTGTATTATTAGTATTTCTATTACGCTTTTCTTTTAACAAAATAGTACATTTTGACTGCCCATTGGCATAATTTATACGGTCACGCAAAAAGAATGACCTAAGGCCATATATATTGTCCTGACGTAAGTTCAAGAAGCAATATGCAGTTATGTCGCCCAGTATAGTTCCCTCTATCATATAGTCGGCAGATATTACCGATGATTTGATAGCATTATTATTATATTTAAATACAATATTATCATTATCAAGCATCTGCTCAAGGAAAGACAACCCTACAAGGCGATTGTGTACATCATTATAGTTAGGTGCTTTTAATATAGAATCATGCGTTAGACGACCTGATAGCGCTAAGTTAAAAACTTTCTCTGAAGCCTCTTTTGTCTGATTGATGCCTGTTAGGTGGTGGAGTCCACTAAGATGTTTATAATCATTCTTTTCAAACGATAACGTTATGTCGACCGCTTTCTGTTTTCGTGAGACAACAAAATGATATTCTATATTAAAAAGCCTTCTATATGCTTTGGCTGACATAGTCAACGGATTAATTAACGGCAATGTCATAATGAACTCCTAAAACATAAAACAAAGGAGCCCTGCGTTATCAGGGCTCCTCATCATACGTTTTCTGTCGGCTGAATGTTTCACAGCTTATAGCCAAGTCGAGGTAACGTATAACCCTTACTTAAAGCTCATCAAAAAAGCGCATCTTGGCACGCCTCTTTGAATCACAGCTCATACAGACACTCTTGTTGTCTGCTTTTAACTAAACAGCACAGTCAAGGTTTCACCAACTCTTAGAAGGCTCACCCTTCTGATGAATATATTATAGCATATAATTATAGTAAAATCAAACGTTTTACCAAATCAAGAAAATCTGATACACAAAAATCCCCTGCAGCGGGCGATACACTGCAGGGGGGCGGAGGTTGTGGTGCGATAAATCGGGGAGAAAACGGAAAGCACAACGCTCCTCCGTCTTGCCTCTTATTAGCATTATAGGTTATAAATCACAAAACAGTCAAGATATTTCTAATCCTGTTCCCAATCTATTTTTCACCAGCTGAGCCAGAGCCTTTTTCAGCCCCGGCAGGTTATCCTTCTGCATGAGGCGGAGGCCGTCAGGGGGAGCGTCGGGCTTGGGGATGCGGGCTTTGCCGTACTGCAGGCGGCCCGTGAAGCCTGCAGCTTCTGCCGTCAGCTTTGCCAGCTGCCCATAGGACACTTGGCTGCCTGCCACCAGCAGGGGTTCCAATCCCTTATCCTGGCACAGGACGAAGATGACTGCTCCCGCCAAGTCCCCAGCGTAAGTCAGGGATAGCTTCTCATCCTCCCGGCAGGGCAGCAGCAGCCGCTTGCGGGGGGAGGCAGAGCTGACCCTTGCCGTTGTGAGTTCAAGGAGTTCCTCTGCCGGATGGGACAGCTCTCCCGGGCGCTCCCCGCCGAACAGCTCCCCGAAGCCGGCGCACACCGCCGTACAGGGCAGCCCCCGCTGCTGGTGACGCTGCAGCAAAGCCAGGACTTCCGGCAGGGGCTCCCGGAGCATGACCACAGTCCGGCGGAACCCTCTGGCCTGTTGCAGGGCCAGAGCCACCTTGGGCAGATACTGCCGCAGGTTTTCCCTGTCCATCTCCAGGAAAGGCAGCAAGAGGCCCTGGGGACGCGCCTCATCCTGCTGGGGGCCAGCCGCTCCTTCCAGCGGCTGCCATTCCTCCTTGTCCCCCTCCAGCAATTTCCTCAGGTATCTTCCCCCCAGGCTTTCGCTCCGGGCAAGATAAAACACCCACCTGTCCTTCCCTGCCTCCGCCAGAGCCTCCTGCAGCTCCGTCAGATGCTCACGAAATTTGAAATCCTCCTCCGGGTATTCCTGAGGGAACTTCTCCGCCATTTCCTCCGCCAGCCGCAGAGCACGCCAGCTGCCGTCCCTGTCACCCCGGTTCTTCCGGCGCAGGGCCAGATAAAAATATGCTCCCGGATAATCAGGGAACTCCCGGATGGCCGCACTCAGGATACTTTCTCCGTACTTCCAGTATTTGCGGACCTCCTTCATGGCCTCAGGCTCATCCGGCTTTTCCTCCGGCAGCAGCCCACCCTCAGAGACAGGAAGCCCCGCCTTCAGCCGGGCTTCCTTCTCCAGCTCCCTGGCCGCTTCGTACATCAGGCGATAGGGCGCTTCCTTGTCATGGACGGGGCGGTAGCCCTCTTTCAGGCAGCGGTCGGCAGCCTCAAAGGCCTGAAGCCACTGCTTCCTGTCGTGATAGGTATCTGCCAGATAGAAGTACTTCAGATTGGTATGGCCTCCCTGGGCCTCCTCCTTCAGCAGAATCTGGAAATTCCGCTCATCCTTCTGCTCCTTCACCCCAGACCGATAACCCGTATGGATGATGCGCAGAAGCCCCGGGGCTGCCACGGCAATCTTGGTTCGCGTGCCATCCTTGAAGCCCAGCCGCTCATGCACCTCACCGAGATAGCTGAGCCCATCCCGGCGGCGGAATATCCGCACCGAAAAGTCAAACTCATCTTCCGGCACCGGCGTACCGTCAAGCTCCACATTGGCTCGCTGAACTTCCAGCAGATCAAACTCAGCCGATGCGAAAGTGGGACGGTCAGGCAGCTCCACAGGCTTCAGACCCTCGACCTGCCCGCCCCTGCCGAGGGCTTCCAGCAAAGGCCGCAGATTGCCCCTGGTATCCTCCGACAGGCTCTCATCGCTGTCCAAGGCTAGGACGAAATCCCCCCGGCAGAGCGCGAGCACCTGATTGCGGGCGGCAGAAAAATCATCCTGCCACTCTATCTCCATGAGCTCTGCCCTGCGGCCCGGCTGCTCCTGCTGCCACTTCTCCAGGAAGGTACGCACCACTGCCACCGAATCATCAGTGCTGCCCGTATCTGCAATCACTATCTCATCCACCGCCTGAGCGCAGCTCTCCAGGCAGGTGAGTATCTCATCTGCTGCGTTTTTCATAATAAGGGCCAAAGAAAGAAGGCTATTTTGTTTTGCTGACATACTAGCGTCACCCTTCTATAACGAGTACAAGATGTCCCCCACTTCTATAAGTGGGGGCGGTAACTTACTAACAGGCGGCGAGTTAATATCTCCCGCCTCGTTGAAAGGCCAAGAGGAAGTTTTGCCTTCGGCAAAACTGGAACAATGGCCTTATAATACAAGAAAAAATGATATACTAAACTTGCTGCCCCCTGCGAAGGGAGGAGAAAACGAAAAGCACCCCATTATGGAGAGGCCCTAACCATCTCCGGGGTGCTTTTGTTGTGAGCACATGACGGTGCTCGGAAGAATTCTGTATCAGTATTATACAATACCTTTCGCCAACAAGTCAATCAGAATTGGAAATACAGGAAGGCCGTCACCTGGGTGAAGTGCAGCACCGAGAACACGAACATCACAGCCAGAGCCAGCGCCCAGCGCAGATTGGGGCGGAAATATTTCTTCACCAGCTCATTGGACTCGGGGCAGTAGATGATGAGGAGCACCGCAAGCACCGGCACCCAGAGGTCAGCTGGCAGATAGGTGAAGGGCGGCGCCCCCCAGGACACGCTCAGCTCGGACGGCCCCCAGGTGAGCAGATGTGACTTGCCCTCGCCTTTGCCGAACATGGCACCATAGACCTGAAAAGCCTGGGTGAGATTTTCGGCCCTGAACAGCACGCAGGAAAAAGCCACAAAGGCAAGGGTCAGCAGATGCCCCAGAGCCTTGGGACAGGGCAGATGGTAGTGCTTCCAGACCTGGTTGAGGGAAAGTCCCGCCCCCTGCAGTAGTCCGAACAGCACGAAGGTACCGCCTGCCCCATGCCAGATGCCAATGACCGTCATGGTCACCATGGTAGAGAAGATACCCCAGGAGAGGGTAAGCTTCTTCTTCATCCTGATCATGGGCGTGTAGATATATGACATGATGGTCATAGTGAGGGAGATATGCCAGCGGCTCCAGAAATCGCTGAGTCTGGCCGCCCGGAAAGGTGCCCGGAAGTTCACCGGGATGTCGATATTCAGCATCCGGGCCGCCCCCACCGCCATGTCGCTGTAGCCGGAGAAATCGAAGAAAAGCTGCAAGGCATAAGCCGCTGCCAGCACCCAGGCATCAAGGGCAGAAAGATGCGCCGCATTGCCAAAGCCTGCCGCCACAGGCGCGATAAAGGCATCAGCAATGATGACCTTCTTGGTGAGGCCGATGGTGAAAAGAGCTATGCCTCTGGCAAAATTCTCTGCCTGAGGCACCTTCAGGGCCTGATTCTTCAGCTGCTTCATCATGGGCTTGTGGTAGAGTATGGGCCCTGCCAGCAGATGGGGAAAGAAGGAGACGAACAGGGCGTAATTGACGAAGTCCCGCTCCCCTTTGCCCTCATTGTAAAAGTAAATGCCGATAAGGTACACCAGCTGGGTGATGGAAAAGAAGGAAATCCCCAGGGGCAGCATGATATGCAGCAGAGGAATATCTAGCCCCGTAAGCTTGTCCACATTGCTGATGAGAAAATCCATGTACTTGAACCAGCAGAGGAGCCCCAGATTGAAAACGAGGCCGGCAGCGAACCAGGGCCGCCCTGCTTTTTTGTCCCCCGGAGCCTGAACCCGGGCTTTGGCTATCCGCCCCCCCAGGAAGTAGTTCACCAGGATGCTGCCCAGCAGGAGCGGCAGGAAGCGCACATCCCAACAGCCGTAAAAAAAGAGGCTGGCCAGGGCCAGCCATCCATTGGAAAGCCTGCCTTCACGGTATTTCCCCAGCAGGAAGTACACCAGCAGGGTCACCGGCAGGAAGGCAAAGATGAAGCTGAAAGAGTTAAAAAGCATGGCCCGCCCCTTCAGTCTTCCTTGGTGACAAGTTCAAAGAGGTCGCCGATGGTGGCTGCCATGCGCACATCCATAGGGTCAATCTCCTTGCCGAAATCTTCATCTGCCATGCCCAGGAAATCCACGCTGGCCAAAGAGTCCCAGTTCTCCAGATAGCTGAGCTCCGTCTCCATGGTGAACTCCTCACCATTCAGTATCTTCCCCATCTTTTCCCTAAAAAGCTGTTCTTTATTGTCTGCCATTCATATCACTCCTGTCTTGCTACACTCGCGGCTGCCACATCATCGACAGATCAGCCATGCACCCGGCCCAGGAAAGGCCGACGCCATAACCTGCCAGCAGCACATGGGACAAGTCCCCTTCGTTTCTTTCAACTATGCTCTCCAGCCCCAGGGGAATGGAAGCTGAAACCGTATTGCCAGTGCTCCTTACATCATTGAAGAAGGGCACCTTCTGGAGCTTGCACTTCCGCTGGACATAATCCAGCATGAACTTGTTGGGCTGATGGAATACAGCATAGCTGAGTTCCTCCCGGGGGAGAGATGCCTTACGCAGGACTTCTTCCACCATGGGCGGCACTTCCCTCAGGGTGAAGAGCATGACTTCCTGGCCGTCCATGAAGATATCCGCCCTGGTGTGGCTGCCATGCTCGTCCTCTATCTTCTCCAAAGGCGTGCTGGCAAAGGGGAAGCGGCTGCCGCCCACTTCCTGGATGATAGATTTGGCCCCGGCTCCGTCGGTGCCAAAGACAAAAGCATCCAGCAGGGGCTTTTCGCTTTCCACCATTTCAATCAGGGTAGCGGAAGCACCATCACCAAAGACAGGCGCCGTGGCACTGTCCTCATGGCTGATGCTGCCATTGTAAAGGGAGGAAGTCAGCAGCAGGAGCTTCCTTGAGAGTCCTGCCTCCACCAGGCCTTTGGCCAGGGCAAGGCCATAAACATAGCCGGAGCACCCCAGATTGTAGTCAAGGGCGCCTGTGCTTTTGGGCAAGCCCAGCCGCTCCGTGACCAGGCAGGCCGTGGATGGCAGCGGATAGTCCGGCTGCTGGGTGCAGAGAAGCACAAAGTCTATCCCCTCCTGGGCCTCATGATACTTCGCGAACAGCTTCTCAGCTGCCAGCACAGCCAGGTCAGATGCTGCCTGCTCCCGGGAAGCCACATGCCGCTCCTCGATGCCCAGGGCCTGAGCTGCCCGGGTGGACATATCGTTTTTCTCTATATCAGGCGGCAGATAACCTGCCACAGCGCGAATAGCTGCAAAAGCCACGAAAAAACCTCCCTAGTAACATAACGTCAATATTCTACTTTATGACTACATTTCCGTCAAGGAATCATTTCACCCCGTGCCGCGCCAGCAGGGCCTGCAGGGCCTCCAGATTCCTGAAATTCTCCGCTGAGAGTTCCTCGCCGCCGATGGAGATGCCGAACTCGTCTTCCAGCGCGGCAATGAGGCGGGTGAGGTCAAAGGAGTCGATCAGGCCCTCTGCAAAGAAGTCTTCGCTCTTCTCATAATCAAACTGGGGATGTATCCCCTGCAGTATCTCTAAAAGTTTCATTGCACCATTCTCCTCTCAAAGCATTTCCTTGAGCGCCGGGCGGTCAATCTTGCCGCCCTGTTTCTGGGGCATGGCAGGAAGCCTTTCAAGTCTTGCAGGCCACATATAGCGGGGCAGGCTGTCCGTGAGTTCTGCCAGGACAGCTTTTTCCGTCAGGCTGTCGTCAGCCACATAGAAAAGCACCAGGGTGTCCTTTTCCTGGTCAAAAAGGCAGACACAAGCCGAAAGGCCCTCGATGGCATCTGCCGCCGTCTCAATCTCCCCCAGCTCGATGCGATACCCCATGTGCTTCACCTGGGCATCAGCCCGGGAAACGTAGGTCAGCACGCCCTCTGCGTCCCGGCGGGCCAGATCCCCCGTGCGGAAGAAGCGCCTGCCCGCTGCATCTGTGCCAAAGGCCTCGCTGGTACGCTCCGCATCCCCGAAATACTCAGAGGCCACGGGGCCAAAGACCACCATTTCCCCCACCTCCCCGGTGGGGACTTCCCTGCCCTGCTCATCCAGCAGCTTTATCTCGTTCTTGCCCTCACAGGGCTTGCCAATGGGCAGGAACTCCAGTTCTTCTTCCCTCTCTATGCGGTACCAGGCAGCAATGGCCAGTTCGGTAGAGCCATAGTGATTGGAGAAGGAGCACTCGGGGAAAGCCTGCCGCCAGGCGGAAAGAGCCCCCATGGGCATTGGCTCCCCACAGAAATAGGCCGTCTTCAAAGGCGGCAGTTCCGCCCCTTCAAGGCCTCCCATCTCCGCCACCTGACGAAAGAGAGAAGGCACCCAGAAGATGGTGTTGACTTTCAGCCCCGCGATCTTTTTCATAAGCGCCCGGGGGAACATGAAATCGCTGGCAGGGAGCAGGTGCAGTGTGCCGCCGGCGGCAAGTGCCGCATAGACATCACTGTAGGCACCGATGGCAAAGTACAGCGGGGACTGGCTGGCCCTCACCATATCCTCATCCATGCCCAGAGCCCCAACCTGCCAGTCCGTATAGGCCGAGAGCATCCTGTGAGAGGATACTACCCCTTTAGGCGTGCCGGTGGAGCCGGAGGTGAAGATGATGCACAGGTCATCGTCCAGGCTGCGCTGTGCCATAGCACGCTCCAGCGCCGCCTGCTCCTCCCCGGAGGCTGCCTCTGCCGTCATATCCTCGTAAACCAGCACGGCAGGCACTTTCTCCAGGGCAGCAGCAAAGGCCTCTGCTTCTTCCTGATGCCCCCTGTCCGTGATGATGAAATCCGGTTTCACCAGGCCAAAGATTTTCCTGAGCCTTTTCCTGGGCATGGAGATATCCAGAGGCACATAGGCCAGCCCGGAGAGAGCTGCGCCCTGGGAGGCGGCAATGCTGCGCCCCTCCCGGCCCAGCCACAGGGCCACGGGAGCCTTGCTTTCCGCCCGGGCTGCCAGCACTCCGCCTATGCGCTCCGCCTCCTGCCAAAGCTGCCCGTAGCTCATCTGCCGCACTTCGTCCACCACGGCAGCCTTCGACGGCTGTTTCGCAGCCGCTGCCTCAAGATAATCCGTAACAAAAGCCAATTTGCCACCCCACCTTAATTGAAACCGTCCTGAAATAACTTTTCCCATCATAGCACAAAGCCCCAGCCTGCGCAATGAGCACAAGCAGGGGCAAGCATGCTTATTTGCCTATGTGCAGGATTTTCTCGCTGCTGCGCATCCAGCGCTGTCCGTCCCCGGACTGAGCCAGGAAGGAGAGCTTGTAGCTGCCCTCAGGCAGCTTGGAGACATCGAGCTGAGTTGCGAAGCCTGCATGGAGGGCATCGTCACTGCCGTTCAGCTGTCCCAAGAGATCCGGCCTGAGATCCTGATTCATCAGCGCACACCTGAGCGTTCCTGCTTCGTCAGTCAGGCAGGCCAGTACCAGCCTGGGGGTCTTGTCATCTATCTGAAACCAGCCCCGAAGCTCAAGGGGCTTTGCCAGGCTATGGCGGGCATTTTCGTCATAGGGATGCCCGCCTGCTGATTCCAGATTGTAAGTGAGGCCTCTTTCTATGGTCCTTTCCCCCACTTCTGCCGGCAGGGGTGCCAGCCCCCTGCCCACGGCATACCAGGCAAGTTCCGCAGGATGAGATGCCATCCAGTCTGCCGCCTGTTCTGCCAGCCTGGCCTCATGCTCTGCCAGATTGTCCCTGTTCACCAGGAAGCCAAAACCAGGCACTATCTCCTGACCGCCATTCATCATGCGGTCTATCATCTTGTCTCCTGTGATCTCACGGTAGTGGGAGGTGTCCAGGAAGTTGAAGTTGTCCGTGGCAATCTCATTGAGACCAGTGAAATCGTAGAACTCTGTGATCCCGGCGATATCCTCTTTCCAATGCCTGAGCTCTGACTTATCATCATTCAGGTAGGTGGCAGCAATCGTCGGGTTCATGAAAAACACGATCCTGATGCCATTTGCCTCTGCCAGTTCCTTCATTTCCTTCAAGGCCTGCAGCTGCCGGGCATAGAAACCGCGGTCAGGCTCTGCGAAGGGCAGGAAGAAGCGGGGGCTGTGCCTGTATGCCTCAGGGTCTTTTTCCGCCGCTTCATCAATCCAGGGTGAAAAAGTCCGTCCGGTATCATAGAGATCGAAGATGCTGCCCTTTTCCTGCACAATTATGGGATGGGGCAGCGAGGAAGGCATGTGAAACAGCAGTCCCAAATAGTAAGAGAAAGCCCAGTCTGTATATGACCTCTGATACACATCGGCCTGTTTCTTCTCAAAGGCTTCCCCCCGCCAGGAAAGATCATCTATGCCCACCAGGATGGTGGAGACATGGATGCCATGGTCTATGAGTTCACGCATATCATGCAGCCACTGCTCAGGCGTGCCCCCCGCATAGGTCATGTTGTACCACTTGCCGCCATCCTGTATGCGCTGCAGGTTCAGGGTGGTCACTCTGGAACTGCCGAAGCAAAAGGAATCATAGCGGTCAGGGTTTCTCAGGATATGCCGCACCTTGCAAAACTCCTGGTTGGGAGTCATGCGCACGCCGGACAGGTTCCTGTTCAGCACGCCTGTGCCATCGTACTTGTAGTTGCAATAAGCTGCAGCGGCCAGCAGCACCAGGACGATGGCTGCAAAATACGCTAGAAATTTCTTCAAAATCTCCTCCTACTTCAGAGAAAAATCTTCCTTGCTCAGGGTCAGGTTCTTGTTGTAATAGGGGTCCACGAAATCGCCCCAGTCCTCGTGGAAGAGCTTGCACTCGGACTCGAACCGCTTCACAGTGGCACTGGTGGCATCATCCCGGCCCCGGGACTTGGACTCGTAGTGCCATGCCTCCACCTCGGGGGTGAAGATATTGCGGTAGCCAGCCGTGTGCACACGCAGGCAGAAGTCCACGTCGTTGAAGGCCACCACATATTTCTCTGCAAAGCCTCCCACCTCATCGAAGATTTCCTTGCGGATGAGCAGCAGGGCCGCCGTGACGGCGCTGACATTCTGCACCAGGAGCAGGCGGTCGAAGTAGCCCACGCTGTCGTGCAAAGAACCTCTGTGGCAGTGGCCGGCGATGCTCCTGATGCCCACTGTCACGCCGCCATGCTGGATGGTGCCGTCTTCATAGTAGAGTTTGGCCCCTACGGCACCGATTTCCTTGAACTGGGCATACATCACCAGCCCCTCGATCCACTCAGGGGTGATGATCTCTATATCATTGTTCAGGAACAGCAGATATTTGCCCCGGGCCTCTTTGGCTGCCCAGTTGTTGATGGCGGCGTAGTTGAAGATGCCAGGCCAGCGCAGCACCCGGGCCAGCCCCTTTTCTTCCAGTTCATCATAATAGGCAAAGATCTCTTCCTCGGTGCTGTTGTTCTCCACGATGATGATCTCATAGGCGGGATAGGTGGTCTTCGCCCAGATGGATTCCAAGCATTTGGAGAGATCCGCCTTGTGGTTGTAGTTTGGTATGATGATGGAGACGAGAGATTTCTCCTCGATATCAAAGTCTACCTTGTAGCCATTGGGCGTTTTCCCCTGGGCACCGTCCTTGACAATGCCCTTGCGCCCCGTCCGCTTCAGGTGCGCTTCCAAAGCCCTGCGGCCTGCTTCATGGGTGTAGCTCTTGCTCTCGGGCGACCCAGCCGTACTCATGGCGTGAACCCGCCAATGATACAGGATTTTGGGAATATGCACGATATGCCCGGCCTTCTCCGTAGTGCGCAGTATCAGGTCGAAGTCCTGAGCTCCGTCATATTCCGAGCGGAAGCCCCCCCCCGCATCTTTCAGCAGGTCAGCAGAAAAGGTAGTAAGGT
>ODAI011280313.1_pt1 | contig 17247 bp, 12 predicted proteins | sample 1539321 | NCBI WGS metagenome assembly ODAI01 (sample SAMN02144231, study PRJEB22623) | gut metagenome | biome: sheep rumen | host: Ovis aries | place: New Zealand | reverse complement strand
TTTCTGTATGTCTTCAAATGATTTTTCCAACTTGGCGACCTTCTTCTCGATGAACGCCTGTAACTTCTCGGTGGCGTCGAAATGAATCGACTGAATCTTAATTTCCATAGATACCTCCTGTTTGCTTTAAAAGGTTATTAATAAGGTTATGCCCGCGGATGGGCTTCTTTGTAAACTCGTTTTAGCTGCTCAAAGGTGGTGTGCGTGTAAATCTCTGTCGTGTTCAGACTTTCATGCCCCAACAGTTTCTTCACGCTCTCCAGACCGGCTCCATTGTTGAGCATCGCCGTGGCAAAACTGTGGCGCAGCACGTGGGGCGAACGCTTCTTCAGCGTGGTCACCTCCGAGAGATGCTTCTTCACCAAGTTCTGCACCTGACTGCGGCCGATGCGGTTGCCGTGCTTGTCAAGGAACAGTGCCCGGCACTGCTTGTCAGCCTCTTGGTCGCGTAGTGCCATATACTTGCGCAGCATCTCAGCCAGTTCGCTGCCGAAGGGCACGATACGCTGCTTGTCGCGCTTGCCGGTAACCTTGAGCTGCATGGCAGCCATGTCTACGTCGTCGTCGTCAAGACCTACCAGTTCGGCCAGACGGATGCCGGTCTCGTAAAATAATAATAGTATCGCGCGTACGCGAACATTATTATAGTCATCGCCAGCCAATCGCTCGTCTAAGAGCTCGTTCATCTCCGACTCACGGACGAACTGGGGCAGCGGCTTCGACTTCTTCGGGCCCGTCACCATGTGCGCAGGGTCTCTGTCAACAAAACCTCTGGCGAGTGCAAAGCGATAGAAGGTACGCAGGGCACTCAGCCCACGGTTGACGGTGGCAGGTTTCTTGCCGGCATCCATCAGATGCTCCACCCAGTCGCGAATGACGTCGGCATCGGCTGTTTCCAACGAGAGACAATCATCCAATCCCTGAATGTACGCCTCAAAGTCGCGCAGACTTTCTTCGTACGACTGCACGGTAAGCGGACTTCTGTTCCGCTCATAGCGCAGGTAATTCAGGAACTGGTCGATCATCTTATACGTTGCCTTACTTTACGTTAACCTACTCATGCTCGGCCTGTTACGACGCGGAAGTCGCTTCAAAAGCCGTCACACAGCAGATTTCGGCAACGAATTTACGGAAATTAATTCAATCCACCAAATTTTCGGGGAACTTTTTTTATTCCTCGTTGGTACGCAGCTGCTGTACGTAGATGGCGTGCTCCATCTTCAGGCGCTTCAGAACAGAGGGCTTAGAAAACTGCTGACGACGACGCAACTCTTTCACGACACCAGTCTTTTCAAACTTTCTCTTGAATTTCTTGAGAGCCTTCTCAATGTTCTCACCTTCTTTTACAGGTACAATAATCATTGTTTTTTGGATTTAAATATTAAATTGTTAGACATTAATTCACATCGTCCACGCAGAGCGCACACGAAATGCGGCTGCAAAATTACAACATATTTACTTAACAACCAAGTTTTTGGCAAAAATTTATATCAAAACCTTCATTTTTGAACTCAACGTATATCATCTCACCAGCAACTTCTGCACCGTTCTGTCACTTATGCCGATGATTTTCAGACTACAGTTTGATGACTGTAGCGTTTGTTTTTTTTGAAGTTTGGCATTGCTTCGCCCAAAGAGACTCATAAATGATTTGTTGACTTAAAGTGTTTAAGATAACCCAAATAGGACGTCATAGATGAAAGACATCGCTGTAGCTCAATCTGCCTCTGGATAAGATGGAACTTTTCATCATTTAACTTTAGTAGTTGAGTATAGCTATGTTTGTTTTTCAATCACAACATGAAATAACCTAAATCACAAGATGATCTATCCTAAATCGTAACGTGATCTTTCCTAAATCGTAACGTGATCTATCCTAAATCGTAACGTGATCTATCCTAAAAGGCAAGATGAACTGACCTAAACTGCATCGTGACTGGTTCTGAAACAGAAAACGCTCTTATTACACCTACATAAAAGAAGTTTTAAAAACATCTGTTTCATCTGTTTCCATCTGCAACCATCATTGTATCAAGTACTTACACACGAAACAGATGGTGTAGGATGTGTTTCCATCTGTTTCTACACAACTATCTGCTCCTCAGCATCTTACAGACAAAAACAGATGAAACAGATGTTTTTAAAACTTTTCTCAAAGAGAGAGAAACAGAGATGCTTTTAGAGTGCTTTTCTTTGTCCTTTTCTTTTTTTTTCGTACATTTACAGCCGAATTGCAATTATATCGTATCAATATGGACATTAAACAACGTCTGACCGAACTGCGCTCTTTGATGGAACGCGAACATCTGAGTGCCTTCATCTTCCCCAGTACCGATGCTCACCAGAGCGAATATGTGGCCGAACACTGGAAAGGCCGTGAGTGGATCTCAGGCTTCAACGGGTCTGCAGGAACTGCCGTAGTCACAATGAACAGTGCTGCCCTCTGGACAGACTCCCGCTACTTCCTGGCTGCTGAAGAACAGCTGAGAGGCACCGAGTTTAAGCTGATGAAGCTCAAGATTGAAGGAACACCCACCATTCCTGAGTGGTTAGGCGCAGAGCTGAAAGACGTGAGAAGTCCGGAAGTGGGCATTGACGGCACTGTGTTCTCTACTGCTGAAGCCGACGACCTGACACTCCAGTTACGCCATCAAGGAGGCATCACGGTGAGAACGAACCTGGATCCGCTCCGACTGATTTGGAAAGACCGCCCTGACCTACCCGACGGGAAAGTTGAGATTCAGCCGCTCGAGCTGGCTGGCGAATCGGCTGAGTCGAAGATACGACGCATCCGGCAGGCGCTGCACGCCGACCATCATGCAGACGGCATGCTGGTCTCAGCCCTCGACGACATTGCCTGGACGCTGAACCTGCGCGGCACCGACGTACACTGCACCCCCGTCTTCGTGGCCTACCTGCTCATTTCATCGACTGCGGTCACTATATATATAAATAAGGTGAAACTGACACGCGAAGTTGAGGCCTATCTGAACGACCTGCATATTCACGTAGATGACTATCAAAATGTCACGAAAGGGCTGAAAGACTATTTCGAGATGAACATACTCATGGACCCGAATGAGACCAACTTGACCCTGATGAAGGCGGCAGCCCGACCTGTGATCAGAGAGACCTCGCCCATTCCTTCCATGAAGATTGTGAAAAACGAAACCGAAATCAAAGGCTATCACAACGCCATGCGCCGCGACGGTGTAGCAATGGTGAAGTTCCTGAAATGGCTGGAAGAAACGACAAGAGATGCCACGACAGCGGCACAGGCCCACCTTTCTGAAGTTTCCGTAGATCAGAAGCTCACATCGCTGCGGGCTGAGCAAGCATTCTTCCGCGATCTCTCATTCGACACGATTGCGGGCTACGAGCAACATGGAGCTATCGTTCACTATGAAGCTACTCCTGAGACCGACATCGCCCTGCAGCCGCATGGCCTGCTGCTGTTGGACAGCGGAGCGCAGTATCAAGACGGAACGACGGATATCACCCGCACGATTGCCCTCGGTCCTATCACTGAAGAGCAGCGCCACATCTACACACTGGTGCTCAAAGGCCATATCGCCTTGGCACGAGCCATCTTTCCTGAGCGCACCAGTGGCACCCAGCTCGACGTACTGGCTCGCCAGTTCATGTGGCGCGAGGGCATCAATTACCTGCATGGCACAGGCCACGGCGTGGGTTCTTACCTCAGCGTGCATGAAGGTCCTCACCAGTTCCGCATGGAATGGAAGCCCCAGCCCCTACTGCCAGGCATGACCATCACCGACGAGCCCGGCATCTACCTGCCAGGCCGTTTTGGTGTGCGAATAGAAAACACGATGCTGATTGTGCCCGCCTTTGAGTCGGAGTTCGGGCGTTATCTGAAACTCGAGCCCCTCACCCTCTGCCCCATCGACAGGCGACCTATTGACTGTTCGATGCTTACCAATGACGAGATAACGTGGATAAATGATTATCACCAGAAGGTATATGAGCAACTATCGCCCCTTCTCAACAGAGAAGAGCGCGCGTGGCTACGCGATGCGACAGCGCCCCTCAATCCTTCTCTTCAACAAAGTCAACGTACTCACCTTCATCCTGAGTGAAGATTTTACGCTCGGCTTCTTCGCGAGAGCGCTCATCAATGATGGTGACGCCAGCCGCTGTTGTAGTGCGCCTGCTTTCCTGTGGTCGTTTCCTGCTCTGCTGGTTGCCACGATATTGTCGGGAGCTACCCGTGCCTTTGAAATAGTCTTTATCGAACTGTGGTCCATCGCCATCTCCTCTATAATATTTGTCAGACATGCGTCTGACGGTTTCTTCATCATAATCGCCTGTAAGATGTTGACGCAGGCGTAAAAACAACCTGCGCAAAAAGATGAGCGCAATCATGGCCATCACAACCAGGAATGCTATAAGAAAGAATATAATAGCTCCGAAGAACTTCATAGGATTTTAGTTTTTACAACGATCATACGTGGTTAGCTTTTCTTGCAGGTAGCTGCCGACAGCAGCACATACCATGCAATGGCGGCAGCAATGCCTATCACGCCCAGCCCCAGGACGAGAGAGAGCACAATCATAGCGGCTGAGCTAAGGATATAGATGTATTTCACCTCGTTTCCCTTCCACCCCCAATGCTTGAACTTCAAGGCAAACAAAGGCAGTTCGGCAACAAGCAGATAGCAACTCAAGAATATCAGGACTACGACCATGCCTGCGAGATAAGGCGACGACTGGAGCCTATCGCCCATACTCACAATGAGTGCTCCCCAGAACAGGGCATTCGCAGGAGTAGGAAGTCCGATGAACGAGGTGGTCTGCCTTTCATCCAGATTGAACTTTGCCAGACGGTATGCCGAGAAGGCGGCAATAAGAAAAGCAATAAAGGGGAAAAAGACGTTATGCTGATGTATGTCCGACAGGAAATTGAATACGATGCAAGCGGGTGCCACGCCAAACGTCACATCGTCGGCCAGCGAGTCGAGTTCCTTACCAATGGGCGACGACACACTGAGCAACCGAGCACTCATGCCGTCGAAAAAATCGAACACTGCACCTATGATGATCCAGAGCAGTGCCAAAGAGGCATCGCCCCCCAGTGCAAACACTGTGGCCACGCATCCGGATACCAGATTGCTACAGGTGATGATATTGGGAATGTACTTCTTCATGGCATTCGGGCTATGACAGTCTGGTCACCCGTGGTGGACTGTCCCATCTTCACCTCCACCTTCGACCCCTTGGGCAGGAACACGTCAACACGCGATCCCAGTTTGATGAATCCTAAATGTTCGTCAATATAGCAGTCTTCCTGCTCCTTTGCATAAGTGACAATGCGGCGAGCCATGGCGCCTGCTATCTGCCTGACGAGCACCTCTTGCCCGTCGGGAGTTTCTATCATGGTGTCGGAATGTTCGTTTTCTTCACTGGCCTTAGGCAGCCATGCCTTGTGATAATTGCCATCGAAGTGGCGCACAAACTTCACCTTTCCATCGACAGGGAACCAATTCGCATGCACGTTCAGCGGACTCATAAAGATGCTGATCATCAGTCGCTCGTCATGGAAATAGTTATTCTCAGTGACTTCTTCAATCACAACAATCTTACCATCGGCAGGAGCCACCACGATTTTCTCGGTGTCGCTATCGAAGAAACGGATAGGACAACGATAGAAGTTTAGCATGAGAAGCCACGCTAAACCAAAGACTACAATAAAGATGATGAATGGAATGGGAGTATCGAACCAACGCCAGATAATGACTCCCGCAGCAATAATAAAGAATAAGGTGTATATCAATTCCTCCGTGCCTTCACGGTGTATTCTGATTTTTTTTAGTTTCTTAATTCTCTCTCCCATGGTAAGTTATAGAACTAAATTACTTGCAAAGGTACTGTTTTTTTATTAAAACACAAACTTTTTGCTCTTTTTTTGTAGAGATAGACCTTTCACCATGACAGTTTCCACTCTATGTAGGGCACCCCTTTGTCATCATAGCTGATGGGGAGCCACAGATGCAAGCTCTGCGACAGATGTCGGGGATTCCATATATCTGCCATGAAAACGTGTTGCTGCCCCACTGTCAGGATATAGGTGCCTTGTGAGCCGAAACTCTTGTTGGCCCCCATGCCGTGATAGGGTGTGCTGCCATCGGCAGAGCCATCTCTGAATGGTGAGGGCAACTGCTGCCAAGGCCCCCAGATGTTTTGTGAGGTAAACAGGCGGGCTTCATTCGGGTCCCATCCTGTGCAACCGGAGCAGATCATCCAATAGCGCGAGTCGTGCTTCACGATGCAGGGTGCCTCGTTCTGGCCGCCAGGTGCCACCGTTGTATATTTCCCAGTGAAATCCAGATAATCGTCGGTCAGTTCGCTGATGAGCAGCGTCAGGTTCTCCTGCGATGAAGTGATGTGATAGGCCCGCCCGTCATCATCGGTAAAGACCGTCATGTCGCGGCTCATCTGTCCCCCCTTCATGTCGCGCCAGAGATACATGCCTTTCTCCACCTCGCTTCGCCATTGGGGTGTCCACCATTTATGCCATTTCGAAGCATCGGTCTTCTTGGCGGCAGCTATCTGCTCGTCACTCATGTTGAAGGGCCATTTACCAGCATGCAGGCGCGTGCTGCGCAAATAGCGGAAGGGTCCCGTAGGCGAATCGCTCACGGCAAAGGCCACACGGGCAGCCTCGTAGCCCCGTCCTTTCAGTTCCAAGTGGAACAGCATCACAAACTTGCGGGTCTTTTCATTGTACAGCACCTTCGGACGTTCCATGATACATCCGCGCTCTATGTCGTGTCCTTCCTCTTCGCTCACAGACAGTGCTATGCCACGGTTCGTCCAGTGGCAAAGGTCGGTAGAGGAATAGACGGCTATGCCCTTCCCTGTGGCAAAGCCGCGAAACGGACGGTGCTCACCATACCAATAGTAAGTGCCCTCGTGGGAAATGATGTTGCCACCATGGGCATTGATATGCTTTCCCTCGGCATCGGGCCACAATTCTCCATTCACCGGTTTCTCAGTTTGTGCCATCACGCTCTGCGCCCATGCTGTCAAGAGGAGCACAGCCATCATCATTAGTCTTTTCATTCGTAATACCTTAGTCTTTGTGTTGATTTTCAGTTAAAAAGTGATTTTCAGCATTTTGCCATTATAGGCCACCGTCTTGACAGTGCCGTCGGGCAGGATGATGGTGAACTGGCGGCTTTGGACAGCACCATTGAACTGGCCCCTCTGTTTGCCGATGGTGAGGGTGCGCTTGCGGTCGTTCCACGTGATGGGAATCTCTGTGTACTGCCCCTGCTCGTAGGCATAGGTATTGCCGTCGTCCTCATAGAAGGTAAACGAGCCGTTGGCACCAGGATAGACATGCAGCTCCAGCTGTGACCAGTCGCGCTGGGCTGTTGACTGCAGGTCGCCCCCTGTGGGAATGATACTGCCGGCACGTACGAAGAGGGGAATGGTGCTGATTGTTGTCGGGAGGGTGATAGTCTGACTTCCATCGTAGGCTTTTCCTGAGAAGAAGTCATACCACTTTCCTGCAGGCAGATATACGGAAGTTGTCTTTGTCGTGGTGAAATCAACGGAGCCCGCCTTTGGTGCATTGCCGTCGGCACTCTTCTTGTTCCATCCGCTCATCTCGTCGAACTTCATGCGTTTCTCTGGTGTGTACTGTGCATCGACGATGGGAGCCACCAGCAGTGAGCGGCCAAAGAGGAACTCGCGCTTCATGTCGTGGGTCATAGAGTCATCGGCATAGTCCATCCACAAAGCGCGCATGAAGGTGCCACGGTTCTTGGTGACATCCCATGCCGTGCTGTAAATATAAGGTAGCAGACGATAGCGCAACTTGATGGCTGCGAGCAAGGCATCGTAGATGGGTTCACCCGACTTTCCGAAATAATAAAGTTCGCGATAGGTCTCGGTGCCGTGGGAGCGCATCATCGGACAGAAAGCGCCAAACTGCATCCAGCGCACATAGAGTTCCTGGAACTGCGGATTCTGGGCCCCCGAGGCGCAATCACTAGAGGTGCGATTATAGGCTCCGGAGAAGAAGCCGCCGATGTCGGTATTGCAGTGGGGGTTGCCCGTGAGCGAGTAGTTCAGGAGCATGGGTATCTGGTTGCGCAGGGCTGGCCAGTCGCTGCGCACGTCGCCTGTCCATACGTTGGAGGCATAGCGCTGCTGTCCGGCAAAGCCGGAGCGGGTGAGAATCATGACACGTTGAGCTGCATTAGCTTCTGCACGTTGGTGTTCATAGACACCACGCACGCATTCTAACGGAAAAGCATTGCGCACCTTACGGAATGAGACAGTCTGCGTCTCTTTTCCTCGGGGAGAAGAGAGAGGGGTCGCCTCATCCAGGTCGCTCTCCTTGAAAGAGTGGTGGTCGGGGTCGGTGGAGTCCATCCACCACATGTCGCAACCCAGGTTGTAGAGACGGCGCAGGTGCTGCCAGTAGATGTCGCGAGCCTCCTCAGAATAAGGCTTATAGACACGCACGCCGCTGGGATAGTCCATGTTGGGCGGCCATTTCGAGAGTCCGCTCTGAGGCCACGTTTCGAAATCGTAGAGCAGCCCTTTTCCGGCCAGCTGCGGATAGGCCTTGGTATGGGGGCCGAAACTCTGCCAGATGCTAATGGCGAAACGCACATCCTTGCTGTGTACATAGTCAATCATCTTCTTGGCATCGGGGAAATTAGGATTGAGAAACTCCATCGCATTCCACAGGTAGTTCGAGTCCCAGTACTGCCAGTCCATGATGATGCCGTCGAGGGGTACACCCAACTGGCGGTACTTATCGACCACCTCTGTCAGTTCTCCCTGGCTCTGATAGCGCTCACGACTCTGCCAGAAGCCATAGCTCCACAGCGGCAGCATAGGCACGTCGCCAGTGAGCTGGCGGATGAGTGCCACGTTGCCATCGGCAGTGCGGCCATACATGAAGTAGTAGTCAATGCCGTCAGCAACTTCCGAATCCAGCGTCAGACCGCTCTGAGGCGTATCGTCAATCTGTGTGGGTGAGTAGTTGTCCCAATAGAGGGCATAGCCTTTCAGGCTCTGGAAGATGTTCTGGAAGTCCTCCAGGTTCGACTGCATCATCCGACGGTGCTCGCCGCGCTGGTTCATCTTGTCGTTCTCCATGAGTCCGATGCCGTAGATGGGTTCATCGGGGTCAAGCAGGAAATTGGCCTTGGCACGGACACATCCCCGGTCAAGTGTTGTCGTGAGTGGTGTCAGCTGCCAGTCGCCTTCTTTCAGCAACACCTTTCCGTTTATTGTAGTAAACGTCACACGTCCCGTCTGTTCATCGATGATGATGGTGAGGGCGCTACTCTTCAGCGTGGTCTTGCCATCGGCAGAAGTGACGGCTACCTTGCAGGCCTGTGGCTGAAGGGTGACGACAAGACTGCCACCTTCGGCTCCCCCGTTGGCAGTCTTCAGCACCCTGACAATGTCTGGCTGCAGGAAGTTCACACTGACCACTCCCTTCTGGGTCTTCACATCTGCTGCCATAGCAGACAGCGTCAGCACCGCCAGCAACATGGATAAGATTTTCTTCATAGTTCTTTTTGGGTTTTTATTGATAAATGGTTAGGGATTGTCTTTCTGGAATTCTATTGCAAAAATAATAATTCTATTGGGAATAAAACTTGATTATCCCCGTCTTTTTTCCACAATTAACTTTCATATAGACGATTTAACGACTTGATGCAGGCAAAAACTGAAGAAACGGCGTTCCTCAAACACAATATAAGCCTGGTAATAGCGTTTAAAGTATGAATATGAAACAGATATTTCTACTACTAACGACATTTCTCTGCCTCACATCGACTGCCCAAGAAGGATTAAAAGATGTGCTGGGCCAACACTTTCTCATAGGTGCCACTATGAACCAGTGGCAGTTGTCCAAAAAGGACTCTGCTGCTTTCAGCGTCATAGACCGACATTTCAATGCGGTGGTGGCAGAGAACGTGATGAAGATGGACGCACTACAACCGTCCAATGGCGTGTTTGACTTCCGTCATGCCGACGAGTTGTTGGAGTTTGCCCAGAAACACCATCAGACGCTCATCGGACACTGTCTGGTGTGGCATTCGCAGGTACCCTCATGGATGTTCATCGACAAGGAGGGACAGACGGTTAGCCGGGAGGTATTGATAGAGCGCATGCGTTCGCACATCGCCACAGTGGTGGGACACTACAAGGGAAAGGTACACGGATGGGACGTTGTCAATGAGGCCATTGCCGACGATGGCACGATGCGCCGCTCACCATATTATAACATAATAGGTGAAGACTTCATAGAGATAGCCTTCCGTGCTGCCCATGAGGCCGACCCACAAGCAGAGCTCTACTACAACGACTACTCAATGGCCAACCCACTGAAACGCAAGGCTGCCTGCCAACTGGTGAAGAGGCTGAAAGACAAGGGCATCAGAATAGATGCCGTAGGCATGCAGTCGCATGTAGGGCTCAACTATCCAGACCTCAGCGACTATGAGGCAACCATCGACTCACTGGCTGCGTGCGGGGTGAAGGTCATGATCACTGAGCTCGACATCAATGTGCTGCCCAACCCGAACGCCTTTGGTGGGGCTGCAGTGGAGCAGAACTATGAATACCAGCAACGGTGGAACCCATACGTCAAAGGCCTTCCCACGTCAAAACAGCAGGAGTTGGAACAACGCTGGCTGGCGCTCTTCGACATCTACAAACGACATGCGCAGCAGATTACCAGAGTGAATCTGTGGGGCATCGGCGACCATAACTCTTGGCTGAACAACTGGCCCATCAAGGGTCGCACCAATTACCCCTTGCTCTTCGACCGTGAATACAAGGAGAAGCCCGTTATCAAAAAAATCATGAATCTGTACAAATGAAGGAATTACTACTGGGTTACGACATCGGCACCTCATCCGTCAAGGCAGCCCTCGTAGATGTTGAGAGCGGCAGGACGGTGGCAAGTGCACAATATCCCGATACGGAAGCTCCCATCATTGCCCGCCAACCGGGCTGGGCAGAGCAGGAACCCGAGATGTGGTGGGAGGAGCTGAAGCAAGCCACTCTGCGTGTGGCAGCAAAAGTGAATGGCGGACTTACCTGCGTGAAAGCCATCGGCATCTCTTATCAGATGCATGGTCTGGTATGCGTAGATCAGGACGGCCATGTGCTGCGACCCTCTATCATCTGGTGTGACGGGCGTGCCGTGCCTTACGGCAATAAAGCCTTCGAGACCATCGGACAGGAGCGCTGTCTGCAACACTTACTCAACTCCCCAGCTAACTTCACTGCCGCCAAGCTGGCATGGGTGAAGGCGAACGAGCCAGAACTCTATGACAAGATAGACAAGATGATGCTTCCAGGCGACTACATCGCTATGCGACTGTCGGGCGGTGTGAAGCAGACCACCGTGTCGGGGCTGAGTGAAGGCATATTCTGGGACTTCAAGGAAGACGAAGTGAGTCGTGACGTGATGAACTATTGGGGGTTCTCCAACAAGCTCATTGCCGACATAGTGCCCTCTTTCTCCATACAGACGGCTGTTTGCGAGGCGGTGGCAGAAGAGTTGGGACTAAAGGCCGGAACACCGATATCCTATCGTGGCGGCGACCAGCCTAACAATGCCCTGTCGCTGAATGTGATGAAGCCAGGCGAGGTGGCTGCTACAGGCGGCACATCAGGCGTGGTCTATGGTGTATTGGGAGAAGTGCGCTACGACAAGCTGTCGCGTGTCAACACCTTTGTACACGTGAACCACACTCCCGAACAGCCCCGTCTCGGCGTACTGCTCTGCATCAACGGTACGGGAATACTCAATGCATGGATGAAGCGTAACATAGCTCCCGAAGGATATTCCTATCCTGACATGAACGCACTCATCGACACCGTGCCTATCGGCAGCGACGGGTTGAGCATCATTCCCTTCGGAAACGGTGCTGAGCGCATTCTTCAGAACAAAGATATCGGTTGCTCCATAGAAGGACTCAATTTCAATATCCACACAAAGGCACATGTGCTGCGCGCTGCCCAGGAAGGCATTGTATTTTCATTCAAGCAGGGTATCGACATCATGGAGTCGATGGGTATGCGCATCACCAATATCCATGCCGGACATGCCAACATGTTCCTCAGTCCGATGTTCTGCAAAACCCTTGCAAGCATCACAGGGGCTACCATCGATCTCTACAACACTGACGGCTCTGTGGGAGCTGCCAAGGGAGCAGGAATAGGTGCGGGGATATACCACAACAGCGACGAGGCCTTTGCAACCCTTGAGCACGTGTCAACCATCGAGCCCGACACCCACAACCGTCAGGCATACGTTGATGCCTACGCTCGCTGGACGGAGTGCCTGAACCGTCATTTATAATGATTATTTACAACATTTATAACACATCAGAATTATGGTAAAAGAGTATTTCCCCGGAATTGGTAAAATCCAGTTCGAAGGCAAGGATTCAAAGAATCCGATGGCATTTCATTATTATGATGCAGAAAAGGTGATTATGGGCAAGCCCATGAAGGAGTGGCTGCGCTTTGCAATGGCTTGGTGGCACACACTCTGTGCAGAGGGCGGCGACCAGTTTGGTGGCGGAACCAAGACTTTTCCTTGGAACACGGGTGGCAATGCTATTGAAATAGCCAAGCAGAAGGCTGACGCTGGCTTCGAAATCATGCAGAAACTGGGCATTCCGTATTTCTGCTTCCACGACGTTGACCTCGTTTCGGAAGGAAACAGCATAGATGAGTATGAGGCAAACCTCACTGCTATCACCGACTACCTGAAAGTGAAGATGCAGGAGACGGGCATCAAGCTACTGTGGTCAACAGCCAACGTCTTCGGTCATAAACGCTACATGAACGGTGCCAGCACCAACCCTGACTTCGATGTGGTAGCACGTGCCATCGTGCAAATCAAGAACGCCATCGATGCCGGTATCAAACTGGGGGCAGAGAACTATGTGTTCTGGGGCGGTCGTGAAGGCTACATGAGCCTGCTGAACACCGATCAGAAGCGCGAAAAGGAGCACATGGCCACCATGCTCGGAATGGCTCGCGACTATGCCCGCTCGAAGGGCTTCAAAGGCACCTTCCTCATTGAGCCGAAACCTATGGAGCCCACGAAGCACCAGTATGATGTGGATACAGAAACCGTCATTGGCTTCCTGAAGGCTCATGGACTTGACAAAGACTTCAAGGTGAACATCGAGGTCAACCACGCCACGCTCGCAGGTCACACCTTCGAACATGAACTGGCCTGTGCTGTGGATGCAGGCATGCTCGGATCGATTGATGCCAACCGCGGTGACTACCAGAATGGCTGGGACACCGATCAGTTCCCCATTGACAATTACGAACTGACCCAGGCTTGGATGGAGATACTCCGTGGAGGCGGTCTCGGCACCGGCGGAACGAACTTTGATGCAAAGACCCGTCGTAACTCCACCGACCTTGAAGACATCTTCATAGCACATATCTCCGGTATGGATGCAATGGCCCGTGCACTCGAAAGTGCGGCAAAACTCTTGGAAGAGTCGCCCTACAAAGCCATGAAGGCTGCCCGCTACGCCAGTTTTGACAGTGGCATAGGCAAAGACTTCGAGGAAGGTAAGCTCACACTTGAACAGGTGTACGAATATGGAAAGAAGGTGGGCGAGCCCAAACAGACCTCAGGCAAGCAAGAGCTCTACGAAGCCATCGTAGCTATGTATGCATGATTTGCCATAGAAGTGATATATAAGCTATTGATAGATAGAATATGGTTAAGCATATCATTCTGTGGACGTTGCGTCCCGAACTCTCAGAGGAAGAGAAACAGACGGTGAAAGAAGGCATCAAGCAAGGACTTGAAGGACTTGTGGGCAAGGTGCCTGGCCTCATCGAAGTGAAGGTAAACATCAGTGGCCGTCTGGCTTCGTCGAATGCCGATGTGATGCTGGATTCTACGCTCGAGTCGCCCGAGGCTCTCAAGGTCTATTCGCAGCACCCCGAACACGTAGCGGTAGCAAACAACAAGGTGCGACCCTACACCGTGAGCCGCACCTGTTTAGACTTTGAAATCTGACTTTCCTACTTCAGAACCTTTCGTCCGTTCTGAATATACACCCCTTTCAGGGCCGTTTGGGACTTGACCCGACGGCCCTGTAAATCATAAATCACGTTTTGTCCTCTCTGAGATGCTTCCTGCAAGCCATTGATAGCATTAGGCGTCTGTATCGTCAGCTTCACATTGTCGAAGCCAATGATTTTCTCAGACCCATTACTGTTATGCATGGCTTGCAGCATCACAGTCGTAGAGGCACTGCCATCACTCTCAAACATGAGTGAAGCTTGTTGCCAAGCTTCCTTGTTCTCCAACGACGGAGCCACGATTGCTGCTTTTCCTTCAGGTATCACAGTGATGATGGCATCGCCACCCATTCCACTTTTCCACACATCTGCCGCCAATTCATATTGTCCTTCGGGCAGTCGCAACTCCTGCTTCAGTGTGATGGTACTGGTTCCCCAGTTTTGACGCACCCAGTAGGTCTGCTTACTGTTTGCCGATGGAGCAGGACGCGATGCGAAGAAATTACTAAAATAATAGTCACCTGCCTTCAGTGCAGTCAGGTCGTTCTCGTTAGGCGTTGCATAATCAACCGTCCATCCTTCGGGTTGATAGATGGCACGGTCAGATGCCACGCCACTGCCCTGCATCACAGAATAAGAGCCTTCGAAATCACCATTCTGCAGGGCTGTAGGAAGGTCTTTCTCTTCATAGGGAAGATTCTGCAACTGGCAGATTTCCTTCTGAGAGAGCTGCACATCATAGAGGCGCAGTCCACTGATAGTGCCTTGGAAGTCCTGATTGTCATTGGCATAGCTGCCGTCCCACCACTGTGTGCGACCAATATAGTTGCGTGTGTCTTTGCTCACCTCGTAGAGCATGTAGGGCTCGCTCTGATTTTGAGTGCCAGAGGCATCTTCTACGCCATCAATGTATATTCGCGTGGTGTGTGTAGCCGCATCATAGCTCACTGCCAACTTATAGTCGGTATTGGCCTTCAGTGTTGTCTTACCGTTCAGCATGGTTGTAGTGCCGCCATTCAGCTTAATGCCTGCTGCCAAGCCATTGGCACGCAAGAAAAGGCTGTTGCCTGAGCCTGAGCCAAAGTCATAGATGCGCGGCTGCCCTGAAAGACTTTTGGCATTGACGTTTACAAGGACTGTATAGGAGCGGAGCCCTTCCAGCAGTCCCTCGGGAGCCAATCCGAACTTGTTTGTGGCAAAGCCTGTAGCGGTGTTACTCGTCTGGTCCAGCACTTCAGTCTGCTCATAGCGCAGGTTCTTTGTGATGTCACGAGCCAGAGCCTTCACCGTAAACTCACGGTTCTTGCCGGCTATCGTTGCAGTCAGCTTGACCTCGGCATCGGTCTTCTGCGGAAACAGCACGCCCGAAACGCTGATGACGGCCTCATTGGAGGTAGCCCAGCTGACGGTCTGCCCCAACGAAGCGGCAGGCAGCACGAGGTCGGTACGTGTCTCGGCTGGCAGGCGCAAGGCTTCAAGGGCTGCATCGGCCAGATGAGCATCAATCTCTTGCTGCAGTCTTTTCATGATTGCCTGTACGGTGATGGGCGAAGCCACAGCATAGAAGTCGCTCTGAGCGATGATAGAATGGTGGTACTCGTCGCCCACGGCATCAATCGTACCACCTGTCAGCGCCTCGGTCTCAATGACTTGGTCAACGAGGCCATTGCGGTAGAGCGTGAGCACATGTCCGTCGTAGGTCATGGTGAGCACCCAGGTGGTCAGCTTGGTGGGATGGTTGTCGCCGCTGGTGCCGGTGGAATTCGTGGCCCAGTTGTCGCTGGTAAGCAGGCGGTTCTGGCTCTTATAGGTCTCATTGCCGATAGTGACGACTGGATAGTTGTCGGTACCGAGCGAATAGGTCATGTTGCCAATTGTGAAGAGCTTACCCTCATATTTTGAGGTATTCATGGCAAACCCAATACTCAATGTCTTGTCAGTGCCGAAGGTTATATTCGGAAGATGGTCTAAGCCTTCTGGCTCCTCAGTCAGCTCTTCCTGCCAGGCATAGTCGCTGTGGATGGCTGTGGGATAGCCCTTCGGATAGTTCTTCTGCACCATCCAGTAGTAGTAGTCGCCCTGCATCCAAGCCACGCGCATGGGAGAGTTCTTCGAGCCGGGAATGACAAAGGGACGGGCATTGTTCTTCGGCGAGTTCTGCGTGATCTGCACGCCACCCGACACCGAACCGGCATCGTCGATGGTGTATTTCCATATCTCATAGACACCGTCTTTGTTATAAGCGCCATCCTTCGTAGGGATGCTCAGATACATGTCGTTGATGTTGTCTGGGTCGATGGACATGCCGCCGCTGTAGCAACGCTCGGTGTTGTTCCAGTTCTGGTGGAAGGCATGACCGGCATACTGCACCCATGTGTTCTTCCACGCCGTTCCGTTCCAGCGGGCATACCAATAGACATGGCTGGTCTTGGCATTGTCGATGTGCGGATAAGCTATGACGGGATGCTCGTCTGCATCGAGTGCAATCTGCCACACCCAGTTGCGGATGTTGGCCGTTTTGTCAACAATGGTGGCTGGATAGTTGCTGGCATAGCTGTCGGTCTTGTTCACGTTGAACACACCATTATTGATGATACTGAGCTGCTTCCCGTTCAGGTCGCGCAGGATGGGGCCGTTGCCTTTGTTGATGTCAATGACGTTGAAGTAGAGCCAGTCGGGCATCTCGTTGTCGGGATGGCCCGTGGTATAGCTCACATAGATCTTGTCCTTGCCGTTCGACTGATACTTGGCATAGGGGCGGGCACCCGTTGACTGAACGATCTGCTTGGGTCCGAAGTCGAACTGGCAGTTGTCGTTGGCATCAGGCATGGTCAGACGGGCAATGGTGGGATGCCAGTTGATGCCGCGCCAGCAAAGGTAGATGTGCTGCGGGTCATCGCTCAGGATGAAGGGCGACGGATAGGTGGTGTTGTTGGCCGTGGCCAGACGTTTCTCCTCGCCCAGGGCGGTGATATCGCCCGGCTTCTGCGAGATGCGGTACCAGATGCAGGGCTCGTCGGTGTGACGGGTGTAGAAGATCATGACGCGCTCGTCGGGCAGCACCACAAACGTCGGGTTGTTGTGGTCGTCGGGCTGGAAGTAGCTGCGAATGAGCACGTCGGTCTTGCGATGCTTCACCCAGTCATACTGAGTGGCTTTCACGTTGCCATGCACGTCAATATA
>ODAI011294095.1_pt1 | contig 17248 bp, 10 predicted proteins | sample 1539321 | NCBI WGS metagenome assembly ODAI01 (sample SAMN02144231, study PRJEB22623) | gut metagenome | biome: sheep rumen | host: Ovis aries | place: New Zealand | reverse complement strand
CAAGCCGCAACCTTCGGTTGCTTAACGAGTTTCCACTTGCTCGCAAAGGCTCGCATTTTTTGCTATTACAAAAAAACATGGAAACTCGCACGGCTGTCCCGTTGCAACTTTATCTAAAACTGGCAGTTTAATTTAGAATGAGCCAGCAACTGCAACTGCACAGGCAACGGTACAGCCTACCATCGGGTTGTTTCCCATTCCCATGAAGCCCATCATCTCAACGTGGGCGGGAACAGAAGAAGAACCTGCAAACTGAGCGTCTGAGTGCATGCGTCCCAGAGTATCGGTGAATCCGTAAGAAGCAGGTCCCGCAGCCATGTTGTCGGGGTGAAGTGTACGGCCGGTTCCGCCACCGGATGCTACAGAGAAGTATTTCTTACCGGCAAGAAGTCTTTCTTTCTTGTATGTTCCTGCAACAGGGTGCTGGAAACGTGTCGGGTTTGTTGAGTTACCGGTGATAGAAACATCAACATCCTCGTGCCACATGATTGCAACACCCTCGCGTACATCGTCGGCACCGTAGCACTTTACGATAAGGCGATCAGGATTGTTTCCGTATGGAACTTCCTTTACAACTTTGAGGGCCTTGTCTGTGCCTTCTCCGTTGAAGTAGTCGAACTGTGTCTGAACATAGGTGAATCCGTTGATGCGGCTGATAATCTGTGCGGCATCTTTTCCAAGACCGTTCAGGATAACGCGGAGCTTGTTCTTGCGGACTTTGTTTGCATTGGCGGCAATTTTAATGGCACCTTCTGCGGCGGCAAATGATTCGTGACCTGCCAGGAAAGCAAAGCACTGTGTTTCCTCTGAAAGAAGACGTGCACCCAGGTTTCCGTGTCCAAGTCCTACCTTGCGGTCATCGGCTACAGAACCCGGCAGACAGAATGCCTGAAGTCCCTTACCGATGTTGGCGGCGGCGGCAGAACCTGTCTTGTCTCCTGTTTTTTCCGCTTCCTTGATTGCGATTGCTGAGCCGAGAACATAAGCCCATTTTGCATCTTCAAAACAAATCTGCTGAGTTGACTGACAGATTTCGTAAGGATCAAATCCACGAGCCTTGCAAAGATCGCGGGCTTCGTTCAATCCTTTTTCTCCTTCCGAAAATCCATATTCCTTAAGAGCCTTATTCACCTGAGGAATACGGCCTTCGTAATCTTCAAATAATGTTGCCATTTTTTACTCCTTGCGCGGGTCGATAAGACGAACCATTCCCTGATCGGCTGTTACGCGGCCATAATGTGTGCGTGCGCCTTCAATAGCTTCCTGAGCTGGTTTTCCGGCCTTCAGAGCGTCCATCAGTTTGCCAAAGTTGATGCAGTTGTAACCGATAATCTGGTTGTCCTTGTCAACTGCACAGGTTTCCACATAGCCTTCCGTCATTTCAAGGTAGCGGGGACCGGTTTTGCGGGTTGCAAACATAGTTCCCACCTGTGAGCGGAGGTTCTTTCCAAGGTCTTCCAAAGAAGCACCGACCTTAAGTCCGTTCTTGGAGTAAGCTGACTGGGTGCGTCCATAAACAATCTGCATGAAAAGTTCGCGCATGGCTGTATTGATTGCATCGCAGACGAGATCCGTATTCAATGCTTCAAGCAGTGTTTTTCCGATAAGGATTTCGCTGGCCATAGCGGCTGAGTGAGTCATTCCTGAGCAACCGATTGTTTCAATCAAAGCCTCTTCGATGATGCCGTCTTTTACGTTCAAAGAAAGCTTGCATGCGCCCTGCTGAGGAGCACACCAACCGATTCCGTGTGTAAATCCGGAAACGTCTTCAATTTTTTTCACCTGTTTCCATTCGCCTTCTTCCGGGATTGGAGCAGGTCCGTGATATGCACCCTTAGCTAAAGGACACATATGTTCTACTTCTGCTGTGTAGATCATATAAACTCCTAGAAATTACTTTCAAAGGAGCGGAAAAGCCAAAATCCGCCGCCTTTTGTAAAATACCGTTTTAAAACGGAAATGTTTACAAATAAATTAGCATTTTTTCTAGTGTTATTCAATGAATTTAGGGAAATCTTGCAAATTATTAGCAGAGTCTAACTTATGCTGTCTGTGGAATGATAATTCTATGTAATGTAAATAATTATAAAACAATGCCTTTGTCGTAAAATAACTCGGTCAAAAAAAGAATGGAGGCATGAACGGGCGCAGTGTCTTTCAAAAATGCCCCGTCTGTAGTTGTCTATAGATAACCTATTGACTAAAAAATTTAAAAGGAATATTCTTATATCGGTAGCCTATGCTAACAGAAATATGACAAAAGCCGAAACAGTCATTTTTTGTAAAATCCATAAAGGCGGAAATGTTTTAAATAGAAGAAACTTGCAAATGGAGGTTTTATAATGAATTCTATTGCTATAGCAAAGGTGTGGGGACGTGAGATTTTGGACTCCCGCGGAAATCCCACCGTTGAAGTTGAAGTGACTCTTGAAAATGGTGTCATGGGGCGTGCGGCTGTTCCTTCCGGAGCATCTACCGGTGAAAACGAGGCCCTGGAACTCCGCGACGGCGACAAGAGCCGCTATCTTGGAAAGGGCGTTTTAAAGGCTGTTGACAATGTGAACAAAATCATCGCTCCTGCTCTTGTTGGAGCAAATGTTTTCGAACAGCGCGCAATCGACTCTAAGATGCTCGCTCTTGACGGCACCCCCACAAAGTCAAAGCTTGGTGCAAACGCAATCCTCGGTGTTTCTCTTGCCACAGCACAGGCAGCCGCAAAGGCTCTGAATATTCCGCTTTACCGCTACATCGGCGGCGCAAACGCTCATGTTCTTCCGGTTCCCATGATGAATATCATCAACGGTGGTGCCCACTCTGCCGCTCCCATCGCTTTCCAGGAATTCATGATTCGCCCTGTCGGAGCAAAATCAGAAAAGGAAGCTGTCCGCATGGGTGCAGAGGTTTTCCACAATCTTGCAAAACTCTTGAAGGCCCGTGGTCTTTCAACTGCTGTGGGTGATGAAGGTGGATATGCTCCTAACTTTGACGGAATTGAGGATGCTCTTGACACAATCGTTGAGGCAATCAAAAAGGCTGGATACGAGCCGGGAAAAGATGTAAAGATTGCCATGGACTGTGCTGCATCTGAGTTCGCAGTGAACGAGGGTGGAAAATGGTTCTACGACTATCGCCGGCTCAAGGACGGAACTAAAAAGGATCCGAACGGAAAGAAGCTTTCAGCAGATGAGCAGATTGATTATCTTGAGCAGCTCATTGCAAAATATCCGATTGATTCAATCGAAGACGGACTTGATGAAAACGACTGGGACAACTGGGTGAAACTGACTGAAAGAATCGGTGGAAAGTGCCAGCTTGTCGGAGATGACCTTTTCGTTACCAATGTTAAGTTCCTCGAAAAAGGAATCAAGATGGGAGCCGGAAATTCAATTCTCATCAAAGTGAACCAGATTGGTTCTCTTACAGAGACTCTTGACGCAATTGAAATGGCACACCGCCACGGCTACACAACAGTTACTTCACACCGCTCTGGAGAAACAGAGGATACAACAATTGCGGACATTGCTGTTGCCACAAACTCCGGCCAGATCAAGACTGGTTCAATGAGCCGCACGGACCGCATGGCAAAGTACAATCAGCTTCTCCGCATTGAGGAAGAGCTGGCTGATGCTGCTGAGTACGGATACGCAAAACTCCGCTAAGCATTTTCCTTGATTAGGAAAGTCCCGGGGGCCGGAAACGGTGTCCGGGATTTTTTTTAAAACACAACTCTGCAAGAATTTCATAAATCTTTTGAAAATTTTAATGTTGCCAGTGAGCAAATCTTGCGTTAAAATGGAATAATGGTTATAGGGAGGATTGTATGAAGACACTTTTCAACGACGGATGGTCATTCGCAAAATTACCGATTGAAAATCAACAGTCAGCGGATGGAAATGCGGTTCTTTTTACCCCGGATGAGTTTCTGGGAAAAGAGCCTTCGTCATTTGAAAACGTGAAAATTCCTCACGACTGGCTCATCGAAAACACAAACAATCTTTATGAGGATTCGGTCGGCTTCTATAAAAAATCATTCGAACTTTCTTCCATCGACGAAAAGCATTTTTATCTTCACTTCGGTGCCGTGTATATGAACTGGGCGCTGTGGATCAATGGCAAAAAAGCCGGCGAGTGGAAATACGGATACAACACTGTTGAATTTGAAATCACACCTTTTGTGAACGAAGGCAGAAATGAAGTCGAACTTATCGCCGTGTACCAGAGCCCGAATTCAAGATGGTATTCCGGTGCCGGTATCATCCGCGATGTCACTTTGGTTACGACCGGAGGCACACGCATTGTAAACGACGGTATTTATTTTGTCTCACGTCCGCAGGAAGAAAACTGCTTCGGCTCTTCGTGGATCACGCTGATTCAAACTGAAGTCGAAGGAAATCTTTCGGAAGCGGTTGTCTGCCACACTCTCGTTTCTCCTCAGGGTGAAAAGGTTCGGTTCATCGACCCCAAACAAACTTCTGAAATCACAAAAACATCGGCACCAGCAATGGGTACTTTTTTTAATGCAGACAAAATCGTGAGCGTTGATTCGTTTTCCGCTTTGGTGGATCATCCTTTTTTGTGGAGCGATGAAACTCCGAATGTGTACACGTTGAAAACGGAAGTGCTGTTGAACGGTGCTGTTGTTGATTGCGTTGAAACTCAGGTGGGGTTCAGGGATGTGCGCTTTGATCCGAATCGGGGACTTTTTGTAAACGGACGCCATTTGAAATTGAACGGAGTCTGTCAGCATCACGATTTTGGTGCCTTGGGAGCTGCTTTTAATATCGTGGCTCTTGAAAGGCAGTTTTTGAAATTAAAGGAAATGGGAGTGAATGCAATCCGCACTTCACATAATCCCCAGGATGTTGAGTTTTTGAATCTTGCAGACAGAATGGGATTTTTTATTTCCGATGAATTTTTCGATATGTGGGAAAAACCGAAAACCACTTACGACTACGGAAATTATTTTGTGGAATGGCATGAGCGTGATGCCTCGGCGCAGGTAAGAAGAGACCGGAATCATCCGAGTCTTTTGATGTGGAGCATCGGAAATGAAATCTACGACACTCACACAGGAAACGGATTTCAAATCACGAAAGATTTGCGTTCAATCTGCCGCCGTTATGATCCTGAAAAAAACGGAGCGGTTACAATCGCCTCGAATTACATGCAGTGGGAAGGGGCCTGTAACTGTGCAAATGAGACTGATGTTGTGGGCTACAATTATGCCGAAAGACTTTATGGGGAACATCATGAAAAATATCCGTCATGGTGCATTTACGGAAGCGAAACCTCAAGCACGGTTCAAAGCCGCGGCATTTATCATTTTCCATTGGAAAACAGACTGCTCACCGCCATTGACAATCAGTGCTCATGCCTTGGAAACTGTACGACAAACTGGGGCGCAAAAAACACGTCTTTTGTAATCAGTGCAGACCGTGACACTCATTTCAGTCTCGGGCAATTCATTTGGACCGGCTGGGACTATATCGGTGAGCCGACACCTTACTCCACGAAAAATTCCTTCTTCGGTCAGATTGACACCGCAGGATTTGAAAAGGACACATTCTATCTCTACAAAGCGGCATGGAATAAATCTGCTGAACCATTCGTGCATCTTCTTCCGTATTGGGATTTCAACGAGGGCCAGCTGATTGATGTGCGGGCGTATTCAAATGTTTCCTCCGTAGAATTGTTTTTGAATGGAAAATCCCTGGGAAAGAAAAATATTGATTTGGAACACGGAACGGATTTGAGCGCCTCTTGGCTGAAAGTGCCTTATGAAAAAGGTGAAATTGCGGCGGTTGCATATGCTGACGACGGCTCGGAACTTTGCAGGGATTCTCAAAAATCATTCGGCGACAGTGCATCGTTGAAAATGAGTTTGGAGAAAATCTCCAAAAAAGGATATTATTTCATTGACATAAGTTCTGTTGATTCAAAAAATGTTCCCGTTGCAAATTCAAGAAGCCGTGTTGAAATCACTGTGAACGGTGATGCGGAAATCATCGGTGCAGACAATGGAGATTCCACTGATTACGAGTGCTATCAGAATAAAGATAAAAAAATCATCAGCCGCAGGCTTTTTGGAAACAGACTGCTTGTGATTGTGAAGGCTCCGAATGAAAAGAGCGATTTCACCGTGACAGCGGCAAGCTATGGACTTGAGTGTGCGTCTTTGGTTTTCAAATCAGGGAAAGTTGATTTGGAGGCATCGAACGCAATGTCAGGCATTGAGCTTGAAGTTGAAAACAACGAAGTCCCTGTGCGGAAAATTGAACTCAGTTGTGCAGGAAGCAGAACTCTTACACCGGACAATTCTTCCGTTTCCGTTCGGGCCACTGTTTTTCCGCCCGAGGCAAAGTTCCAGAATCTTTCATGGATGCCGATGATGCTTGAAGGCGTAAAAAGTGATTCTGCAGAAATCACTGTTGACAAAGTCGGCAATGTGGAAATCGGAAAAGTCAAGGCACTGAGCGACGGAAATTTCAGACTCACTTGTACCGCATCAAACGGAAGCAGATATTCTGAAATAATCAGCGAAATGGAATTCGAAGTGAGCGGACTGGGGCGTACTGTAAGAAATCCTTACCACTTGATTGAGGCATGCAAATGTTCGTCTTCGTCAAATCCTGTGAAGCTCAGTTTTACCGGCGGTGCATGTACTGAAAACGGTCTCACGTGGTTTGGTTTCGACAGAATTGATTTTGGAAACGATGGTTCTGATACTTTCAGCGTTCCCATTTTCTCTTTTGATAATGAACTTGATTTTGAATTGTGGGATGGCAAAAACGGAAGCGGTACAAAACTGATGAACTGCCATTATTCTGCTCCGTCAATCTACAACACATATCAGGCAAACACTTATAAACTGCCCAGAAGACTTTTCGGTGTCCATGAATTGACATTTGTTTTCAAGACTGCTCTTTCGTTCCAAGGGGTTGAGTTTGAAAGAAGTGAAAAGGCCTATGCAAAACTGAGTGCGCTGGATTGTTCATCCATAACGGGGGATTCTTTCACAAAAGATTTGGAAGCTGTTACTGGAATCGGTAACAACGTGGTGCTTGAATTCAATGCCATGGATTTTGGAGAAAAGGCTGCGGATGAAATTACCATATGCGGTTGTTCTCACGTGGACAACACAATACATTTGAAATTCTTCGGTGATGCCGGGGAGATAATCCGCATAGTTGAATTCCCGAAGACGGATGGATACGTGGAAAAGACTTTTTCATTGAGAGGACTTCCGGGAAAAAATACAGTGAGTTTTGTATTCCTGCCCGGAAGTAATTTTGATTTCAAGTGGTTCCAGTTCCGTTGACTTTATCGCTTGTGTCCCATGCCACATCAATGCTTCTGTGCTCAATGTCAGGAATGCGTTGGAATGTGGTGCAGGTTGCGGCATGTACGGTTATGCCTCTGTTTCTGGAGATATAGCCTACAATCGGTTCACCGGGTTTGGGGTCACAGCATTTTGCAATCGTTACAAGGAAGTTCGTTGTGTTGTCAATTCTGATTCTTCCAGTGTATGAAGTCTCCGCCTGCTTCTTTTTGCGGTGTCTTCCTTCTGCGGCCCGCTGTTCCATTATCTGCTGCGAGTGAAGCGAATTCGAAGCGATTTCTGCCTCGCGCTTTGCGATTGCATCTTTGTCGATAAACGTCGGGTCGTTGGCCACAAGCCATGAGTGAATCTTTTGCCGTGCCTTTCCTGTTTTCACTGCTTTGAGCTGAGCCTGAGTCGGATGCGCCTGGGGATTTGTGATAATCTCCACAATCTGAGTGTTTTTCAATTCAGCGGTAAGAGGAATTATCTTTCCATCTGCTTTTGCACCCACAACTTTTTCACCAATACCAGTGTGAATTGCATAGGCAAAGTCAATGGCATTGGCACCGGAGGGCAGTTCTTTTACATCGCCCTTTGGAGTGAAAACATAAATCGAGTCGCCGAGAAGTTCGTTTTTCAAATCCGCAAAAAATGCTTCGTCTTCAAGATGTTCATCGCGCAGTTCCCGCAGTTGATTGAAAATGCTTAAATCCTCCGCACGAACCAAATCTTTGTTGGTACCTTTTTTGTAAAGCCAGTGCGAGGCAACTCCGTGTTCAGCAACATTATGCATGTCCTGTGTGCGAATCTGGATTTCAAGCGGCTTACCCTGACAGATGACCGTGGTGTGAAGCGATTGGTATCCGTTGGCTTTCGGCATTGCAATATAATCTTTGAATCTGCCATCCATCGGTTTCCACAAAGAATGAACGATTCCAATCAGAGTGTAACATTCCGCAACGGTAGAGCAAATCACCCGCAGTGCAAGCAGGTCGTAAAGTTCACCGGCTTCTTTGTTGCGCTTTCTCATCTTCTGGTAAATTGAATAGAAGTGTTTTGCGCGGCTGGAGATTTTGACCTTGATACCTTCTTTTGCGGCTGAGTCGTAAATTTTTTTAACCGCGCTGTCAAGATATTCCTGCCGTTCTTCCTTTTTTTGCGCAACAATCGCTTTGATTTGTTGGAAGGCCGCCGGGTTGGAATATTTCAAACTCAAATCCTCAAGTTCGTTTTTCAAATCGTTCATACCAAGACGGCTTGCAAGAGGTGCCCAAATGTCAATCACTTCGTGGGCAACCATCTTTTGAGATTCAGGACTGACGGATTTCAGATTTCTCATGCGGTCAAGACGGTCTGCCAGTTTTACGAGGATAACGCGGATGTCGTCAACCATTGCAAAAAGCATTTTCCTGATTGAGTCCGCTTCGTGCATCGAGGAGCTTTTTATTTTAAGTGCAGTGATTCTTGAGGTGCCTCCGCAGATGCTTGCAATGTCTTTCCCGAATTTCTGTTCCACTTCAGGAAGACATTCTGAATCCACGTCGAGAATATTGTGAAGAAAAGCAGAGCAGATTACATCGGCTCCCAGATGGCTCTTAGCAAGAATACAGGCCACGCGCATTGGATGAAGATAATAGGGGAGTCCACAGGAGCGTTTCAAATCTTTTGTTTTTGAGATGAGATAATCCCAAGCCGAGCGGATTTTTTTCTCCTCGTCGGAATTGAAAAGTCCCGGGTAATTTGTGAAAAAAGAATCAATTAAAATCTGCGGATCTGTTTCCGTTGTGTTTGTTTCGAATGTTTCAGTTTTCATAGTCCCTCTTTTTTTTATCTTGCTGATTTAACTATAGCGGATTATTCCGTCTGTTGCAAGAGAGGGACTGTATATGCGGCGTGTAAAGTCAAAGTTCGTCTGCGGATGTGTAAAACATTTTGATTCCTTCGCTCTTGAATTTTTCTTTTACACTTTTGATGACTTCGCGGATTTTTTCAAGCTGGTCTTCCTGCACATAAGTAACCATTACGAAATTCGTTTCGGGCCAGGTGGCGGTTCCGAGTTTGTAGTCATCTCCACCTCTGCCGTAAGCCAATGGAACTGTTGTGTAAAGAATCCCAGGAACGTATTGCTCCAATGCTTCAACTATATCATCTTCCACGGATTTGTTAGAAATGATTTCCACGCGGTACATCAGAAATCCTCCTTTGTGAATTCATTTTTTTCTTCAAGTGCTTCAACCACAACGGATGGCTTCACATTTTTCTTTTTCTTCATAATAAGCGAGTACAAAACAGGAATGAAAAACAGCGTTATGAAAGTTGACGTGATGAGGCCTCCCACAACGGTGATTCCAATCGGCTGAACCATTGCGGCTGTTCCACTTGAAGCAAAACACATCGGCAGCATTCCAAGAACTGTGGTAAGCGTGGTCATAAGAACAGGACGCAGACGACTGGAGCCGGCTTTGAAACACGCATCTTTTATTTTGAGACCTCGGTTTACAAGAAGATTTGTGTAGTCAACAAGAATGATACCGTTGTTTACAACTATACCGACCAGCATTATAAGTCCGATTGCTGAAAGAAGGGAAAGAGGCTGGCCTGTTATTTTGCAGATGAACACAACGCCGATAATAAGAAATGGAATTGTGGTGAGGTTTATAATCGGCGCTTTGAAACTTTCGTAAGTGGCCGCCATGACTCCGAAAACCAGAAGAATTGCCATAAGAATTATTTTTTTGTAAAGATTCATCTGACTTGTCGTTTCCTGCCATGCTCCCTCGTAGCTTATCGTAACTCCGTCAGGAATAATGAAGCTGGAGGCGATTCCTTCGCGGATTTGATTCTCGGCTTCTTTTGCATCCATATCATCGCGTAAAAGATTTGCCTGGACATGCACGATTCGTCTTCTGTCTTCGTGGCGTATCTGGACCGGCCCGACTCCTTTTTTTACAGATGCGAAATTTGAAACTGCTATCGGACCTGTGGAACCGCGTACATAAATCTGCTCAAGGTCAATCACCTTTTGTCTGTCTTCTGGTTTCAGCATCACGTAAACTGAATAATCCTCTCCATTGTTGCGGTAGACTGTGGCAACGGTTCCTTCAATACAGGCTTTGATTTCCGTTGCGACAGTGTTGACGTTTACGCCGAAACTGTAGGCACGTGCACGGTTCACTTCGATTTCAACTTGCGGAAGACCTTCCTGTGTGTCTATAGAGGGTTCTCCAAGATTCGGATTTGCTTCAATCACATTTGAAACTTTATTTGCGACTTCCATAGCCAGATCCAAACTGCTGCTTCGAATCACAATATCGATATCATCTCCACTCATCATTTGTCTCATGCCGCGGCCGAAACTGAATGTTACGTCTGCATATTCCTGGAAATGTGCACGCAGTTTTTTCTGGATGTCCTGATCGGTGTCAATCTGTTTATCGCTTTCGGGAAGTGAGATTTGGATTGAACCTGAGTAAGAACTTCCACGTCCGCCTCCAATGCTTGTGATGACTGAAGTGTAACCTTGGATTTCCTTTTCCACGATGTCTTCAAATGCGTTTACCACTGTGGCTGTTTCCTCAAGTGTTGTTCCGATCGGTGTTGAAATTGAAAGCGTAACTGAGTCGGAATGTCCGTTTGGCATAATCTGAATGCGGAGTGTTGTGGCAAATAAAACTGCAATTACGAGTGCGGTTATACAAAGCGTGATTGCGGCAGCCCTGTGGTTTAATGCTCCGCGAAGAGCTTTGTCGTAAATCTTTTGGATCAGGCTTTGTCCTTTGTTGAAGAAACCGTAGACTGCTTTCAGTACAGGATTTTTTACAGGTTTTTCTTTTCTGTTTGTGAGTGGAAGGAAATGACCTGCAAGAACCGGCACCAAAAAGATTGCAACGAAAAGTGATGAAACCAAGGCGATGACAATAGTGAAAATGATTCCTTTGAACATCTGTCCCATTATGCCGAGATCTTTCATAAAGAAGAGGAACGGAACAAATACACAGATTGTCGTAAGGTTTCCCGAAAGAACAGACATGAGCATTTCCTGACTTCCAAGAACTGCGGAAACTTTTGGTTTTGCTCCTCTCAATCGGTACGAATAAATATTGTCTATCATAACGATTGATGCATCGACAATCATACCGACTCCAAGTATGAGTCCTGTAAGAGTCATCATATTCAAAGTGATTCCGGCAAGGTTCATGCACAAAAGAGTGATGATAATAGAAAGCGGAATTGAAATGCTGATTATGATTGTACTTTTAAAATTGCAAAGGAAGACGAAAAGAATGATGACGGCAAGCAAGAGTCCCTGCCAAGCGGATTCAAGCAGAGTGTTCAAAGTGTCGCGGATACTTTCTGTTTCATCCCGGATGATTTCGAGTGTTACGTCGGATGGAAGAGAAGTTTTTATTTCATCAATTTTCTTGTAAACGGAATTCGCAACGGTCACGCTGTTTGCACCGGACTGCTTTGTGACAGACATATAGACGCCCGGCTCTCCGTTTATGTATACGTAACTGGAGGCATCTTGGAAACCAATGAATGCATTTCCAACGTCACGGATTTTTACACCGTAGCCGTTTACGGTTGTAATAACCGTGTTGTTGATTTCCTCAATGCTTTTGTATTCACCGACTGTGCGCACGGAGTAATTTGTTTTTCCTTCTGTGACAGTTCCTCCGCCAAGCTCGATGTTTTGTGTGGAAAGAGAAGATGAAACCGAACTTAGTGTGAGTCCGTATGCCGCAAGTCTGTTTTGAGAGAGTTCTACGCGTACTATTTTTGTGCGTCCTCCCATAACGCTTGCTTCTCCAACACCGTCCACTTGCTCCAGTGTGTCAACGACGTAATTTTCTGCGAGCTGTTTCAAGTCGTCTGTTGTGCGGTTTCCCCGAATTGCAATCTGCATTATGGATTGCGATGACATTGAAAATTTACGGATTGTGGGAGTCACACCGCTTGGAAGAGAACGGCTTATGCGGTCAAGTTTTTCACGTACATCGTTTAATGCCAAATCCAAATCAGTGCCGTATTCGAATTCCATGAACACATTGCTTGAACCTTCTGATGAGGAAGAACTTATTGATTTAAGTCCTGTAAGGCTCACAAGCGCATTTTCTATGGGCGTGGTTACAGATTTTTCAACTGAGTCCGGACCGGCGTTTGCATAAGTGGAAAAAACAGAAAGATAAGGATTCTCGGTTTCAGGCATAAGTGAAATTTCTGTGTTTTGCAAAGTGAATAATCCCGTTACACCAAGAAGAGCAAATACAATCAGCACAAGAACGGGGTGCTGCATTATTTTTTGACTAAGCATCAGTGTTCTCCTTTTGGTGGAAGGTTCTCTCCGTCTTTTTGTGCTTCAGTTTTTTTGTCGGTTCCATAGTCCACGTCTATAATTCCTGATGTGATGTCTTTCGTCTGCGCTCCGTTGCTGAGAACTCTCATGCCTTCTGTGACAACGGTTTCTCCTTCCTTGAGTCCTGTTAAAATCTGTGTGAAGTCGTCGACCGATTTTCCTGTGGTGACAATTCTTTTTTCAGCAGTGTTGTCGCTTTTTATGATGAATACATATTTCTCCACTCCGTTTTCGATGATTGAATCAGAGGGAACCGCAAACTCACCTTCGTAATCCTCAGTCCAAAGTTTTACTCTGGCAAACATTCCTGCCTGCACTCTTGAATCGGCTGTGTCGAAATTTAAAATCACTTCTTTTGTTCTGCTTTTTGCATCGAGAACAGGAGATACTTTTGTTACAGTTGCCGTGAAGATTTCATCCGGGTAGGCTTCCAGAACGATGTCGGCGTTGAGTCCTGTTTTGAGAGATGCCACATATCTTTCGGGAACGCTGGCTGTGACTTGAAGATTTGCAACATCTCCTATTGTGGTGATTGGAGTGTTTCCTGTGACGGTGGTTCCCTGGCGAAGCGGTGATGATGTGATTGTCCCGCTGATGGGAGCAGTGACGGGGCTTTTTGCGTAATAGACACCCGGCGTTGATGGATCGACTAAAGCGAGTGTTTCACCTTTTCTTACGAGTGAACCAAGCGATACATTCACCTGAACGATTTTTCCACCGATATTCGGAAAGACATCAACAGAAGTCTGTGGTGAAATTTCGCCGTTTGTGATTACATAGTCGTGAAGTGTGATGGGAGAGGCTTTCATGGTTTTTACACTTACCACATTTTGTGCGCCTCCTCCAAAGCCTCCGAATCCACCGGGAAATCCTCCCTTGCCGGCTCCTGATTTTTTTGAAAAGAAGAAAACATAATATACAGATCCTGCAATCAAAAGAGCGCAGAATACAAAAATCACAGCTACGTTCCATTTTTTCATTTTAATACCCCTGTTAGTATGAGCTTAATGTACCGAACGGTACACCGAGTGTGTTCTCCAAATCCAGTATTGCGGTAATCAGATTCAAGGCATCTGAAAGAAGATTCATTTTTGCGTTTTGCAGATTGTCAGATGCTGATTGAAGTGTGAGCAAATCACGGGTACCATGGTTGTATGCAGAGAGTGTCATGTCGTAGGATTGCTGGGCAACGGTTACACTGCTTTTTCTGAGCTGAATGCTGTCTTGTGTTTGTTCTATTTTTTTTATCGCCGACTGAATGTTTATGTCTTGCGTCATACGGGCATTGTCCAATTCCATCTCAAGATTTGCAACTGCATCTTTCTGATTTGCAATGCTCTGGCCTCCGTTTGTCCACGGAATGTAGCCGTCAAGCGGAATTGAGAGGGAAAGGGAGAAGGTTCCGTAGTCAGTGTTTTTGAGTCCGTTTTTTGTGTCTCCCCGGATGGTGTAGTTGTAGCTTGCCGAAATTGAGGGACCCCATGCGCTGAATCTTGTTGCAAGCAGGGCGTTCTTCGCAATCTCCAATTGCTTTTCGCATGATTCAACATTTGCCGAATGAGCTTCGATTCCTTCTATCGATATTGTTCCGATTGAAAGGACGTCTTCAAGATTTCCTGAAAGTGTAATCAGAGTTTCCTGCGGAATTCCAAGCAGCTGCTTGAAGGTGGCAAGATCATTTTCGAGAGACATCTTTGCGGATTCCACTGAAAGTTTTGCATTCTGCCATGTAATCTGCGAATTAAGAACATCCATTTGAGCAAGTGTGCCGCTGCGGAATTTCGTCTGATTTGATTCGTATCTTTTTTGCGCGCTGTCTGCGGTGCTTTGGAGCACTTCAATCTGTGCCTGTTTGAATAGAAGACTGTAGAATAATTTCCGCACATTGAGTTCCACTTGTGTTACTGCTGTTTCATAGGAAATCTTCTGTTGTTCGTAATTGAGCGATGCGCCTTTGATTGCCGTGTAGAGGGAGGGCGTGAGCGTGACGGATGCAGATCCGCCGATTGAAATTGCAGCAGGGGTGTCTTTGTCGGAAAAGGTATTGCTCAGCGATGCGTTTCCTCGAATCGAAGGAATGAGCGATGACCACGATAAACTGGAACTTCGCTTTTTTTGTGCCAGTGTAAGCTGGCCCTGTTTCAATGACCGGTTTCCTTCAAGTGCTTTTTCCACTGCATTTTCTATTGTAAGGTTAAGTGAGGTTTGTGAGGGTTGAGTTTGTGCGTGGCAAAGACTTTCCGCGACGGCCAGACAAAAAAACAATGCCTTGATTCGCTTTGAACTTTTCATATATCCTCCCGTGATTTTTTTTTCGCTGGTGAAGCAGGAGAACGAAGCAGTGTGTGGGGCGGAATGAAAATATCTGTGTAGAGCATGCAGGGGTGTCCGTCGCAGCACCATCTGTAGATTTCTCCCGTCTTCGGATTTACAAGCTGATAGTGACCGGCTTCAAGTGAAAATCCTGTGGTGTCGGGAGTTACTGCTTCGAGTTTTGTATCCTGAGTAATCATATTCATTGCAGTGAGTGGATACATCTTCCAACCAGACTTTTTTTCCACAGTAGGAAGGTAGCGGTCGGGAAGGGCTTTCACTCTTTCGTCCCATGCTTTCTTTGCCTCGGGAACCAACGAATTGTATTCAGCTTCTCTTTGATTTTTTAAACTTTCTCCGTGCTGTAAAATTTTATTTGTCTCGTCTTCGGATATTGGATTTCCCATTTCGGCGGAAAGTTCCCATTCGCTTTCACTTGCTCCTGAAACGGTCACATCCGCATCAGCTTTGTTGTAATAAAATCCTGTGGCGAAAGGTCTGTGACTTGCTTTGTAAAGTTCCTGCACAAACGGAGATGCCTCCTGAGCCGTGATTTTTCCATCGAGTGCATCAAGAGCTTTTCTATAGGCACGGGTAGTCAGTGCAACATAATAGATGCTTTTCATTCTTCCTTCGATTTTAAGGGAATCAACTCCGGCCTTTTTCAAATCCTCAAGATGATCAACCATGCACAAATCCTTGGATGAAAGAACCGCCGTGAAATTTTCTCCTTCGTAAACGGGAAAATATTCGCCGGGCCTTTTTTGTTCCTCAAGAACGAGTTTTCCGCTTTGCGCAAGATTTTTCACTTCATCTGAATATGGGCTTTCCTGAAGCACATTGTATTCCCATCTGCAGGTGTGTGAGCAATATCCTTCCTGTGCGGATCTTCCATTCAGGTAGGCACTCATAAGGCAGCGGCCTGCATAAGCGATGCACATGGCACCGTGAACGAAGCACTCAATCTCCATATCCGGAACCGCATCTTTGATTTCTGCAATTTCCTTTAACGATGCTTCACGACCCATCACAACCCGCGAAAATCCGAGGGACTTGTAAACTTTGACCGCCTCGCGGTTCATGCAGCTGGCCTGCGTGGAAAGATGGAGTTTCGCATCGGGAAATTCTTTTTGCAGAATCGGGACTATGCCTAAATCCTGAACGATGAATGCGTCGATGGGATACTGCTTGAAATACGGAATGTTTTCAACAAGTCTGTCGATTTCGTGATTGTGGAATGAAATATTCAATGCACAGTGAAGATGCCGTCCTGGAAATTGTTTTTTCAATTCACACACGCGCTTGTATTCATCTTCGTAAAAATTGTCTGCCTTCACACGCAGGGAAAAGTTTTTTAATCCGATGTAAGCGGCGTCGGCTCCATATGCATAGCAATAACGGAGTTTGTCGATATTTCCTGCCGGTGAAAGCAATTCCATTTTTTATACCTCGATTGCAATGTTGTTTTTACGAAGGATTTTTTCACGCTCTTTTTTTTCTTCCGTGGTTTCTTCCTCGCGCTGTTTTATGTATCTTCCAACCTTTTCAACAGCAAGATGCGATTCGGGAAGATATTCGTCCGCGAACTGGAACATATACATCATCTTTGGCCAGATGTCCAAAATACATTCGATGTTTTTGTTTTTCAAAATCCGGCTGAGTTCCTGTGACTGCTGCACAAGAATTTCTTTTTCTCCCATCTGCACGTAAACAGGCGGAAATTCTTCGTAATATTCCAGAGGTGCTTTGAGTGGAGACACAAGAGGATTTGTGATGTTCGTTGCGTAAGTGTATTTGTCAACAGCAGAATGAAGATTTTCTCCGCTTATGATTTCATCGCTGACTTTTCTTCCTGCAATCAGCGGGTTGTCTGATGAAAGATCGAGCCATGGTGAAAAAAGAACGAGACTCTGTATGTTGTCTCTGTATTTTTTATTGATTTTGAAAAGAAGAGCCATCGCAAGACTTGCACCGCTTCCGTCTGCCGCAAGTATGATGTTCCCCTTTTTGTTTTTGTCGTTTAGTCCGGTGCGGTCAATTTCCAATGAGCGCAAGGCATTTTCTTCTTCGTAGACGGCCCGGAAAACCGATGTCAAATCATCAATCGAAGCTGGGAAGGGATATGTGGGCGGAAGTCTGAATTCCGGGACAATTATGCGGCAGGAAGATTCATTGGCAAGGGATGCGCAGAAATTCCTGTAGCTGTTTCTTGAACCGCCGACAAACGAACCTCCGTGAATGTAAATCACGATTCTTCT
>ODAI014083890.1_pt1 | contig 17252 bp, 14 predicted proteins | sample 1539321 | NCBI WGS metagenome assembly ODAI01 (sample SAMN02144231, study PRJEB22623) | gut metagenome | biome: sheep rumen | host: Ovis aries | place: New Zealand | reverse complement strand
TGAGGAGATGAGTAATAAGGAGATGAGGAATAAGTAATAAGGAGATGAGGAATAAGTAATAAGGAGATGAGGAGATGACACAAAGTTTCAAAGAAGTTATTGCATGGCAAAAAGCGCATCAATTCGTCATTAGTATTTATAAAACATGCGCTCATTTCCCATCCTATGAAAGATACGGATTATGTTCCCAATTCCAACGAGCAGCAGTATCTATTGCGGCAAACATCGCAGAAGGATATAGAAAGAACGGGATGGCTGACAAACTTAAATTCCTTAATATTGCTCAAGGAAGCCTGGAAGAATGTAGATATTACATCATCCTAGCACGAGATTTAGAATATATAAACAATGAAAAATATAATGAGTTGAACCAGGAAATAGAAGAGACAAGTAAGTTGATTAATGCATACTATCGGGGCATTAAGGATAGAATAATACTTTAGATTGGAAAGCGAAACTATCCTACTTACTACTCAACTACTTACTACACAACTCCTAAAAAATAACACATGGCCGTACATAAGAAATATAGCAAGACTACAAAGACCACAGCACTGGGACGTGGCCTGGATGCACTGATATCAACCGACAATGTGAGCACACAGGGCAGCTCGACAATCAACGAGATTGCCATCGACCAGATAGATGCCAACCCCAACCAGCCACGCCGCGACTTCGACCAGGCGGCGTTGGAGGAACTGGCACACAGCATCAGCGAACTGGGCATCGTTCAGCCGATAACCCTGAGACAGAAGGAAGACGGCAGATACCAGATCATCGCGGGAGAGCGACGCTGGAGAGCATCACAACTGGCAGGACAGACCACCATACCAGCATATATCCGCACCATCAAGGACGAGAACGTGATGGAGATGGCTCTGGTGGAGAACATACAGCGCGAGGATCTGAATGCCATAGAGATAGCTCTGGCATACGAACACCTGTTGGAGAAAAGTGGAATGACGCAGGAGCGAGTGAGCGAACGTGTGGGCAAGAGCCGTGCCGCCATAGCCAACTACCTGAGACTGCTGAAACTGCCGGCACAGGTACAGATGGCGCTGCAGAAGAAGGAGATAGATATGGGTCATGCCCGTGCACTGCTCTCGATAGGTAGTCCGTCGCTACAGCTGAAGCTGTTCAAGGAGGTGACGAAGAATGGCTACTCGGTAAGAAAGGTGGAGGAGCTGTGCCACCAGCTGAACAACGGCGAGGACATACAGACGGCAAAGAAGAAGATAACTGCCAAGACTCGACTGCCTGAGGAATTCAACATGCTAAAGAAGCTCCTGTCCGAGTTCTTCGACACCAAGGTGGAGATGAGCTACAACGAGAAAGGTAAGGGCAGAATCACCATCCCCTTCAAATCGGAAGAGGAACTGGAGCATATCATGCAGGTGCTGGATAAGATGAGAAATTAAAGGAGTTAAAGGAGTTAAAGGAGTTAAAGGAGTTAAAGACGATAGGAAAAAGCTATTGATAAACTCGGGAGGTAATTCGGGAGTTAAAGGAGTTAAAGGAGTTAAAGGAGTTAAAGACGATAGAAAAAAGCTATTGATAAACTTGGGAGTTAAAAAGTTAATGGAGTTAAAGGAGTCCTTAAAAAAGATAGCTGTAGTACTCGTGATGATGGTCATGGGTTCGTTGTCTGCGGTGGCACAAGCCGACTATGTAGATGATGACTCTACTTTCGTGGCTCCACCACTGGTGGTGCCACAGGAGGATAGTACGGCTATCTCGATACTTGCCGACACCACAGTGGTGACGAAGAAGAAAGGCAGGGACTGGAACACATGGCGTCCTAACCCGAAACGTGCGCTATGGCTGGCATTAGTGCTGCCTGGCGCAGGACAGATATACAACCGCAAATACTGGAAACTGCCAATATTCTATGGAGGCATGGTGGGATGTATCTATGCTCTGACGTGGAACGGACAGATGTATGACGACTACTCACAGGCATACATGGACATCATGGACGACGACCCGAACACAAAAAGCTACGATAGCTTCCTACATCTTGGTGCACAAATTAATGATCAGAACATAAAATACTATCAGGAACTCTTCCGCAAAAGAAAAGACCGCTACCGCAGATGGCGCGACCTAAGCATGTTTGCACTCATAGGCGTATATGCGCTCTCGGTGATCGATGCCTACGTAGACGCCTCGCTGTCTGACTTCGACATTTCTGACGACCTTAGCCTGCATGTAGCACCGACGCTCATAGGTACGCAGACCGACCGCAACCCCGTGAAGTCGACAGGCATAGGACTGGGATGCAGTCTGACGTTCTGAGGAGATGAGGAGTTGAGTAATAAGGAGTTAAAGGAGTTAAAGGAGTTAAAGGAGTTAAAGACGATAGGAGATGAGGAGGTGAGGAATAAGGAGTTAAAGGAGTTAAAGACGATAGGAGATGAGGAATAAGGAATAAGGAGGTGAGGAGATGAGGAATGAGGAGGTGAGGAATAAGGAGATGAGGAGATGAGGAATAAGGAGGTAGTAATGAGGAGATGAGTAATATGGAGAACGATAATAAAAGTACTGTGATTGACTGGAGCAAGAAGGTGGACGAAGCCTTCCAGCACCTGATTGACACCTATCTTGCATCGCCACATCGCAAGAAGGTGGACATCATCACGCAAGCGTTCAACTTTGCCAGACAAGCTCACAAAGGTGTGAAACGACTGTCGGGCGAACCATATATCATGCACCCTATCGCCGTAGCACAAATCGTATGCGAAGAGGTGGGACTGGGCTCCACGAGTATCTGCTCTGCCCTACTCCACGACGTTGTCGAGGACACCGACTATACCGTAGAAGATATAGAGAACCTGTTCGGAACAAAGGTGGCGCAGATTGTCGACGGACTGACGAAGATCAGCGGCGGCATCTTCGGCGAACAGGCATCAGCACAGGCAGAGAACTTCAAGAAGCTGTTGCTCACCATGAGCGACGACATACGCGTGATACTCATCAAGATATGCGACAGACTGCACAACATGCGTACCCTGCAGTCGCAACCTGCCAACAAGCAATACAAGATCGCTGGTGAGACTCTGTATATATACGCTCCTCTTGCCAACCGATTCGGACTGAACAAGATAAAGACCGAGCTGGAAGACCTGAGCTTCAGATACGAGCACCCCGAGACATACAACGCCATACAAACCAAGCTGGCAACGACACAGCAGAAGCGCGACAAGCTGTTCAAGGACTTCACTGACCCCATCCGTGCCGAACTGGACAAGATGGGTATCAAATACCAGATAAAAGCTCGCATCAAGAGTCCGTATTCTATATGGAACAAGATGCAGAACAAGCATGTCACCTTTGACGAGATTTACGACATCCTTGCCGTACGCATCATCTTCACACCAAAGAACGATGATCCAAAGGAGGAAATCACAGACTGCTTTAGCATATATGTCGCTATCAACCAGATTTACAAGAGCCATCCCGACCGACTGCGCGACTGGGTGAACCATCCGAAAGCCAACGGATACCAGGCACTGCACGTGACACTGATGTCGAAACAAGGACAATGGATTGAGGTGCAGATACGGTCTAACAGGATGGACGAGATAGCCGAACAGGGATTTGCAGCCCACTGGAAATACAAGGACGGTGCGGAGATTATCGAAGACGAGGGCGAGCTGAACGACTGGCTACGTACCATCAAGGAGATACTCGACGACCCACAGCCTGACGCAATGGACTTCCTCGATGCTATCAAGCTGAACCTGTTTGCCTCGGAGATATTCGTCTTTACACCAAAGGGTGAGATCAAGACAATGCCTGCAGGATGTACGGCTCTCGACTTCGCCTTCCAGATACACACCTTCCTGGGCAGCCACTGCATCGGAGCCAAGGTGAACCACAAACTGGTACCGCTGAGCCACAAGCTACAGAGTGGCGACCAGGTGGAGATACTCAGCTCGAAGTCGCAACACGTACAACCATCATGGATAAACTTCGTCAGCACTGCCAAGGCTAAGGGTAAGATACAATCCATCCTGAGACGACAGAACAGAGAGATACAAAAGAAGGGCGAGGAGGTGCTGCAAGAATGGCTGAAGAGAAACCAGCTGGAGATGACCAGCTCCACCCTGGAGAAGCTATGCGAGTTGCATGATATCAAGAAGGCTGACTCGCTGCTACAATCGCTGGGCGACAAGACTGTATTGCTCAACGAGAAGGATGCCGACGAACTGCGTGGCAAGAACAAGCAGCAGAAGCAGGCACGATGGAAGAAATTCGTACCATTCATCAATAGCGGAAAGAAAGAAGAGAAGGCTAAAGACGAGGAGAGGTCACAAGACCTGCTCATCGTAGGAAAAGACTTCAACAAAAAGAAACCAATATTCATATCCGAACAGACCATCGACAAGTATATCTTCCCGCCATGCTGTCACCCTATCCCTGGCGATGACACTCTGGGATATATCGACAACAAGGGTCGCATAGAGATACATAAGCGGGCATGTCCTGTAGCATCTAAGCTTAAGGCAGGATTCGGCAATCGTATTCTCGACGCGAAATGGGACATGCACAAGAAGCTGTTCTTCGACGCTACGATACGTATTCGCGGTATCGACCGTCAAGGACTGTTGCTCGACCTTGCAGAAGTAGTGTCCGACAAGTTGGGCATCAACATTCGCAAGATAGTAATCTCGACAAACAATGGTATCTTTGACGGTTCAATAGAAATACGTATTCACGACCGTGAGGAGGTCAACGTGATAATGGAGAAGCTGAAAGCCATCGAGGGACTGCAGGAAGTGTCACAGATTATGTAGGGCTTTAAGGACCCTAAGGACATTAAGGACATTAAGGACTCTAAGGACTCTAAGGACTTTAAGGACTCTAAGGACCCTAAGGACTCTAAGGACTCTAAGGACTCTAAGGACGATAGGAGATGAGGAGAATAGTATTATTCATAATGATCATTGCTACGGCTCTGACAGTAGAGGCGCGAGGCAAATATGACAACACCGACACACTGGTGGTGGCACAAGATGGTAGCGGAGAGTTCCATACCATAGGTGAGGCCGTTGAGGTGTGTCGTGCCTTCATGGAATATCATAAGGTGATATATATTAAGAAAGGCGTATACAAGGAAAAGGTCATCATACCGTCATGGCTCACAAACATAGAGCTGATGGGCGAAGACGCAAAGACAACCTTCATAACATACGACGACCATGCCAACATTCCGATGGACAAGGTCAGAGGGACAACCATAGGTGGCAAGATGGGCACCTTCCGCACATATACCGTGAAGGTAGAGGGAAGCGACATCACATTCCGTAACCTCACAATAGAAAACAATGCGCCACAACTGGGACAAGCCGTAGCGCTACACACCGAGGGCGACCGTCTGAGGTTTGTCCATTGCCGGTTGCTGGGCTTCCAGGACACCGTATATACAGGAGTCGCCAACACCAGAGTATACTTCAAAGACTGCTACATCGAAGGCACCACCGACTTCATCTTCGGTCCGTCGACAGCATGGTTTGAAAACTGTGAGATACACAACAAGACCAACTCGTATGCCACAGCAGCCTCGACACCAAAGGATGTGAAGTATGGATATGTATTCAATCGTTGCCAGCTGACCGCCGAACAAGGTGTTGACAAGGCATACCTCGGCAGACCATGGAGGGCATACGCCTACACCCTGTTCATGAACTGCGAGATAGGCGGCCATATCGTCCCTGCAGGATGGGAGAACTGGAAAGACTATCACGACCCTGCCAAGGAGGGCATCGTGAGGTACATGGAGTACAACAATCACGGCAAAGGAGCCGCGACCAGTCAGCGTGTAGCATGGAGCAGACAGCTGACCAAGGCAGAAGCTGAAGTCATCACACTCCAAGAGGTGATGAACGGATGGGATGCTGACAAGAATAGCGACGACAACTAAAACTCAGAAACCAAAAATATCAGAACTATGGCACCGAAAACAGAAAAATCGCACAAGCTCTACTACTCCATCAAGGAAGTAGCCCAGATGATGAATGTCAACGAGAGTCTGCTAAGATATTGGGAGACAGAGTTTCCACACCTCAAGCCAAAGACCCTTGCCAACAGGGTAAGGCAGTATACCGACAAGGACATCGAACAGATCAAGGTGATATACAACCTTGTCAAGGTGCGTGGATTCAAGCTTGCTGCAGCCAGAAAGATGCTGAACGAGAACAGACAGGGCACCGACAAGCGTGCTGACATCCTGGACAGCCTCATCGGCATACGTGACGAGCTGAAGACCCTGAAGAAACAACTCGACGGGCTGGTGTGACAATTGATAATGGATAATTGATAATTGACAAATAAAAATGATGACAGCTAACGAAATTCGCGAGTCTTTTAAGAAATTCTTTGAACAAAAAGGACATACCATCGTACCCTCTGCACCCATGGTGATCAAGGACGACCCTACACTGATGTTTACAAATGCTGGTATGAACCAGTGGAAAGACATTATCCTTGGCAACAAACAGCCAGAACCACGTCGGCGAGCAGACACCCAGAAGTGTCTCAGAGTGAGCGGCAAGCACAACGACCTGGAAGAGGTGGGTCACGACACCTACCATCACACCATGTTCGAGATGCTGGGCAACTGGTCGTTTGGCGACTACTTCAAGGAGGGAGCTATAGACATGGCATGGGAGTATCTGGTAGAAGTACTGAAGCTGAATCCAGAAGACCTCTATGTCACAGTGTTCGAGGGCGACAGCAATGAAGGACTGGAGCGCGACGACGAGGCTGCCGGCTACTGGGCTAAGCACGTGCCCGCCGACCATATCATCAATGGCAACAAGCACGACAACTTCTGGGAGATGGGCGACACAGGACCATGCGGACCATGCTCAGAGATACACCTCGACTCCCGTACCCCCGAAGAGAAGGCAAAGGTACCTGGACGTGAGCTCGTCAACCATGACGACCCACAGGTGATAGAGATATGGAACCTCGTGTTCATGCAGTATAACCGCAAAGCTGACGGATCACTTGAGAAACTGTCTATGAACGTCATCGACACAGGCATGGGCTTCGAACGACTGGTACGCGCCCTGCAAGGTAAGCACTCAAATTACGACACCGACATCTTCCAGCCCATCATCAAGGAAGAAGAAAGACTGACTGGACTGAAATACGAAGCTACCGAGGAAGCCACCGTCGCCATGCGCGTCTGTGCAGACCACCTGCGCGCCGTAGCCTTCGCCATTGCCGACGGACAACTCCCGTCCAATGCCAAGGCAGGCTACGTCATCCGTCGAATACTACGCCGAGCAGTACGCTACGCCTACACATTCCTTGGTCAAAAAGAAGGCTTCCTATACAAGCTGCTGCCAGTATTGGTAAGAGAGATGGGCGACGCCTTCCCAGAACTGAAAGCACAACAAGAACTTATCGGACGTGTCATCAAGGAAGAAGAAGACTCCTTCCTAAGGACACTGGAGCGAGGCATCAACCTACTTGAAAAAGCCATCGAGGAGTTGAGGAATAAGGAGAAGAGTAGTAAGGAAAAGCCCGAACTCAATGGAGCAGACGCCTTCCGCCTGTTTGACACCTACGGATTCCCACTCGACCTGACTGAGCTGATATGCCGTGAAAACGGATTCACCGTGAACGAGGAGCAGTTTAATGTAGAAATGCAGAAGCAGAAAGAGCGAGCACGCAACGCTGCACAAGTAGAGAATGGCGACTGGGTGGAGCTCTGTGCAGGCGAGCAGCAGTTTGTAGGCTACGACTTCACCGAATACGAATGTCACATACTGCGCTATCGTCAGGTACGACAGAAGAAGAGCACCTTCTATGAGCTGGTGCTCGACCACACACCTTTCTATGGCGAGATGGGAGGACAGGTAGGCGACCAAGGCGTGCTCGTAAGCGAGAACGAGACCGTCACCATCATCGACACCAAGCGTGAGAACAACCAGAGCATACATATCGTTAGGGAACTGCCAAACGATTTGACTGCCGACTTCATGGCATGCGTAGATACCGACAAGCGCGAGATGAGTGCCGCCAACCATACCGCCACCCACCTGCTCGACTACGCCTTGAAACAGGTATTGGGCGACCATGTCGAGCAGAAAGGCTCGTATGTCAGCGCCGACACCCTGCGATTTGACTTCTCCCATTTTGAGAAAGTCAGCGACGAACAGATACGCGAGGTAGAACGCATGGTCAACGAACTGATTCGTCAGGACATCGCCCTCGACGAACATCGCAACACCCCAATAGAAGAAGCCAGAAAGATGGGCGCCATCGCCCTCTTTGGCGAGAAATACGGCGACACCGTACGTGTGGTACGCTTCGGACCTTCATGCGAGCTCTGCGGCGGCATCCATGCTAAGAGCACTGGTCGCATCGGCATGTTCAAGATTGTCAGCGAAGCAAGCGTGGCAGCAGGTATCCGCCGTATCGAGGCTATCACAGGTAAGAACTGCGAGGAGGCCGTTTACTTCATGGAGGACACCATACGTGCACTGAAGCAGATGTTCAACAACGCAAAAGACCTGCAGACAGTCATCGAGAAATATATCGAGGAGCATGACACCATGAAGAAAGAAATAGAGCAGTTCCAGGCACAGGCAGTAGAGCGCGCCAAGGAGTCGCTCGTGAGCCATGCTCAGACCGTCGGCGGCATCACCGTAGTCAAGAGTGTACTGCCCATAGAGGCAGCAGCAGCCAAGGACCTCGTGTTCAAGATACGCGAAGCCATACCCCAACACCTTGTCTGCGCCATCGGCTCCACAGGTGGCGACAAGCCTCTGCTCAACGTCATGCTCAGCGACGACATGGTGAAGGAGCACGGGCTCAACGCAGGACAGATTGTCCGCGAGGCTGCCAAGCTCATACAGGGCGGTGGCGGCGGTCAGCCCCATTATGCCAGCGCTGGCGGTAAGAACCTTGACGGGCTGAGTGCCGCAGTAGACAAAGTCATAGAGCTGGCCTGCGAATAAAAAGAATTATTTGGGGAGAAACCTCTCATACTCTTCCTTACTGACCCGTCGTCCGCGCAAAGAACGGACGACGGTGAAGGTAGAGAAATAGTCATCGGAGGACTCAAACCATCGATGCTCGATGATGTCGCTCGTACGTAGTATGCGCAACTCTATCTCGCCTGCACATCGACGGCTGACTACGGACAGAAAGTACTTTCCGTCATGTGTGACCAGTGCGAGTATCAATCTCTTGGAGTGCCTTTGGCGCTCCATTTTCTTTTGAGCTGCCTCGGAAAGTTCCCAGCCACGGGTGTCCTGCGTCACCGTTATCTCCCACCCATACTTACGGTTCAGATTGTCCATCATGCCACGGAACACCACGCCATGGGCAGAAGTATCTTTTAGTCCTGTATAGGCTATGGAGTAATGAATCATCTCATGCAGAAGAATGTTCTGCATATGTCGTTCCGTCATATTGTAATATGTGGAGATACGTATGGTGAAATCGTAAAGCTTGCGTCCTCGCCAAGTAAGTTTGCGTTTGCATGAGAACGATCCGAGACGGGTTCGGGAGCGTGATGGGACAAGACGTGGCAACGGCAAACCATCGGCAAAATAGTCATGGTTGAACTGTTGAAAGTATTTTGTAAGGATGTCTGTCGTTATGTTCATCTTCGTCACTCCGTGTCGTCAGGATGTTGGGTTTGCGACTTAGGCCAGTTGACGAGATACAGTTGCTCGGTGGCACGGGTAAAGGCGGTATACAGCCAGTGTAGATAGTCGTCTACTGACATATCTTCTGGCAGATAGCCTTGGTCGATATACACATGTGCCCACTGGCCGCCCTGCGCCTTATGGCATGTGACGGCGTATGCGTATTTCACCTGCAGGGCATTATAGTGGATGTCCTCACGCAGCTTGCGAAGCCTCTCCTTCTTGCTGGGGATGAACGAATAGTCAGCCATAACTTCATTGAACAGTTGTTCGTGCTGCTGGCGTGTGAGCGAGGGTGCCTCTGCCTGCAACGTGTCAAGCAAGACGGTGGCATGCAGGTCATAGTAATCGTAGTCAGGGAAGGTCAGCGACACGTCGGCAAACCTGAAGCCGAAAAGTTCTCTGATGTTACGCACTCGCTGGACGATGGCTATGTCGCCGTTGGCGATGAACGAAGGGTACGAGCTCTCGTTGACGTTAGCGTTAGTGTTGCTCCGCTCTGTCCAGAAATAATTGTTCTTGACTATCATGAGTCGGTCGCCAGTGGTCAGTTCGTCTTCTCGGTCGAGGATGGTGTTGCGTATTCCCATGTTATATATGTTGGCTCGCTTGTTGGAGCGTGTGATAACGATGGTGTCGTCTATGCCTGCCCTACTGTAGCTTGAGGCTAAGGACTCTATGAGTTCGTCGCCTGGGACAAGACGTATGTCGGGGAAGTCTGTCGCTATGCGTGGGAGCGAAGATGCTCCTGACTCACGCCCATTCCTCAAAAGGCCGACGTTCCTCCTGATTTGCGTAGCGTTCCATAGTATGCCGCTCTCCTGGCTTTGCCGTAACACTTCGTCCAGATCGCACGAGAGGACTTCCAGTCCGTATGTCGCCATCACCTCATCGGTCAGGGCGGGGCTGGTCTGCTCGCCTACTGGCGGCAACTGTGCTTTGTCGCCTATGAGCATCATCCTGCATGTGCCATTGCCATAGACGAAGCTGACGAGGTCGTCAAGCAGACTGCCACTACCGAAAGTGCCTGACGTGGCTGGTGGGGCAAACCTGTCACCACGGGCTATCATTGAAGCCTCGTCGACTATGAACAACGCGTCCTTCAGTTTGTTATATCCCAAATCGAAGGTGCCGCCACCGCCATCTATGGTGCGTTGGCGATAGATACACCGATGGATAGTCTGTGCCGCAGAGCCGCTGTTTAAGGCGAACACCTTGGCGGCACGTCCTGTAGGGGCAAGCAGTACCACGGGTTGTTCCATCCGCTTGAGGAATCTAACCATGGCTCCAGCCAGGGTGGTCTTGCCTGTTCCGGCGGAGCCTCGCAGTATCATGAGTGTACGCTCGTTCCTACTGGTCAGAAAATGGGCAAATGTCTCAATTACCCGATGTTGTCCATCGGTAGGCACGTGCTCCATCTCGGATGTAATTTGGAATATTATCTCGTCTGTAAGCAATTTCTTATCTTCCTTTGTTTCTTTTTTTCCAAAAATTTGTACCTTTGCCTTCTAAAGGCACACAAAGATAGTGTTTTTTAATATATAATGCAAATAACCAACAAAAATAATGTAATTTTGACGCTGTGCACGCTTGCACTGGTGGTGCTCTGCTTCGCAAGTGTCTATTCGCCAATGCGCTTTGAAGAGAAGCGCAAGGCAAGGGAGGCGCTGGTCATGGAGCGGCTGACAAGGATAGGACGGGCAGAGAAGGCTTATATGAGGGCACATGGCACCTATGCCCCAGACCTGAAGACGCTAATAGCAAGTGGGCTGATAGCCGACTCGCTCACATTCATACCTTACTCTGAAGGTGAGCGGTTCGCACTGGAGGCTTCAGTCGAGACTGAGAAATCGGGTAAGGTGGTGAACACCATGGAGTGTGGCGCACAATATCAGCAATACCTCAAAGGGCTCAACGAGAACGACATAGCCAACCTGATAGAAGAGGCTAACAAAAGGGGGGAATATCCTGGAATGAAAATTGATCTATGAAAGCTAAACAGATAATAATAGAAATAGGAGCAGACAGTCTGTCATTTACTGTGGGCAAGACTACAGAGCCATACGATGTGAACAGTAGCATCTCCATGGCTGCCAATCTGCGCGAAGCATTCGACAGCGTCGGTCTTCTGGAGGACAGATACGAGAAGGCTCTCGTAATGGCTGACAGCAACATCATGCTTATACCCGCTGAAGACTGCGGAGAAGACGACCTGACGACCATGTATCGCCACACCTTCTCCGACTTCTCGGCAAGCGACATTATCGTGAGCACAGAGATGCCCGACATGAGCGCCATCGCAGTATATACTATTAACAAAGATGTAAACACCGTGTTGTCCGACCATTTCCCAAATGTCGAGTTTTCACCCCTGGGGCTGCCTGTATGGCGGGAGATGTTCCGTCACAACTTCACTGGAACGAGCAAGAGGCTGCACGCATACTTCCACGACCAGAAGATGGAGGTGTTCTGCTTTCAGCAAAATCGGTTCCGCTTCTTCAACACCTTTGCCGTAGCCCATGCCCACGACGCACTGTACTACCTGCTCTACACCTGGAAACAACTGGCGATGAATGTCGAACATGACGAGATGAACCTTATCGGTGAGACCGAGCATAAGGAGTGGTTGGCAGAACATCTCAAACAATACCTGAAGAGAGTGCAGAGTGCAGAGTGCATAGTTCATAGTGCATAGTGCATAGTGCATAGTTCATAGTGCATAGTTCATAGTTTAAAGTTAATGTTCATCGTTCAACTAAAAAAAGATGCGCATAATAACAGGAAAATACAAGGGTCGACATTTCGACATACCACGTACCTTCAAGGCACGTCCCACCACCGACTTTGCCAAGGAGAACATCTTCAATGTTCTTTGCGGATACACCGACTTTGAAGATATCACCGCTCTCGATCTCTTTTCCGGCACGGGCAGCATCACTCTCGAACTGCTCTCGCGTGGTTGTGGTCAGGTGGTGAGCATTGAGAAGGACCGCGACCACCACCGCTTCATACAGCAGTGCATCAAGAAGATTGGCGACGAGAACGCTATCCTCATCTGCGGCGATGTATTCCGATATCTGAAGTCATGCCGCATGCAGTTCGACTTCATCTTTGCCGACCCTCCCTATGCACTGAAGGAGCTTGCCACCCTTCCTGACATCATATCCAACGGAGAGCTCCTTGCTCCCGACGGCATCTTCGTGCTCGAACATGGCAAGGAGTATGACTTCTCCAACCACCAGCACTTCGTGGAGCATCGGCAATACGGCAGTGTCAACTTCTCACTATTCAGATAAGACACAAGAAAAGAGACTGATAATAACAAAAAAGGATGATAGACAGACAGACGATAGACCGCATAATAGATGCCGCAGACATTGTGGAAGTGGTATCCGACTTCGTAACGCTGAAGAAGCGCGGAACGAGCTATAAAGGTCTATGTCCCTTCCATGACGACACCACACCGTCATTCTCTGTATCACCCACCAAGGGCGTGTACAAATGTTTTGCATGCGGCGAAGCTGGCAACGCCGTAGGCTTCGTCATGAAGCATGAGCAGATGACATACCCCGAAGCCCTACGCTGGCTTGCTAAGAAATACCATATTGAGATAAAGGAGAAAGAGCTAACCAATGAAGAGCGGCAGGCTGAGAGTGAACGAGAGTCGATGTTCATAGTCAACGAATGGGCTGCTCACTATTTTCATGAGACGCTGACTGGCACCGAAGAGGGACAAACCTACGGCATGCAGTACTTCCGCAGTCGAGGTATCAGAGATGATATCATAAAGAAATTCCAATTAGGGTATAGCCTGAGAGACCGTAACGCCCTCTCTCTTAATGCCAAGACAAAAGGATACAAAGAAGAGTTCCTGCAAAAAACGGGACTATGCTATTTGCGTGAGCCTGAACCAAACGCCAAGGACCAGACAGCCAAATTCATCGATCGTTTTGCAGGTAGGGTGATATTCCCATGGTTTAGTGTCAGCGGCAAGGTGGTAGCATTTGGCGGCAGACTACTCGACTCCCGCACCAAGGGGGTGGCACAAAAGTATGTCAACTCACCCGACTCCGACATATACCACAAGGAACGTGAGCTATATGGTATCTTCCAGGCCAAGAAAGCCATTGCAAAGGAAGACTGTGTCTATATGGTTGAGGGGTACACCGACGTTATCGCCATGCACCAATGTGGCATAGAAAATGTAGTAGCCAACTCAGGAACAGCACTGAGCTACCACCAGATACGTACCCTACACCGCTTCACGCCCAACATCGTGTTGTTATATGACGGCGATGAAGCAGGCATCCATGCTGCCATGCGAGGTACCGACATGCTGTTGTCTGAAGGTATGAACATAAAGGTACTACTGCTGCCTGACGGAGACGACCCTGACAGCTTCGCACGCAAGCATACCGCTTCGGACTTCCGCAAATACATAGATGAACATCAAACTGACTTCATCGTATTCAAGATAAATCAGATGCTTAATGGTGTCACTGACCCAATAAAGCGCTCTGAGGCCGTCAACTCAATTGTGAAAAGCATCTCCGTGATAAAAGACCAGATATTACGCGAGACCTATGTACGCGAATGTGCCATGAGAACGGGTATGGCTGAACAAACTATCATCGCACAGATGAATAAGATGATATATAACGCCAAGGAGAGCAAGGAAGGTCCGGCACCCAACCCTCAGCCTGCAACACCAGCCGCCCAGCATCCATCACCAAATATCCAGCACTCAACATCCAACACCATTGAAACACTACTCATACAGATGGTGATACGCCATGGCGAGGAGATAATACTCACCGACGTTCAGGATGAGGAGAGCGGACAAACCATCAACCTGAATGTAGCACAATACATCAACTATGATCTCTCGCTCGACGACCTCAAGTTTGAGACACCAATATACAACACCATTCTGGCTGATGCCGTCCAACATTGCAACGACGAGGGGTTCAAGGCAGAGGACTACTTCACCCATCATCACGACATTGAAATCTCTACACTCGCCATCAAGCTAAGCACCGATGACGTGAAACTGGCAAAGAGTATTGCCGAAATCAGCAGCGACTCTTCATTGCGAAGCAAAGTGGAGCAACTCATCATCGGATTCCGCAAAGAATGGATAGAAAAACAGTTAGCCGAACGCCGCAAACAAATGTCACTTGCCAGCAGCGACATGACAAAGACCCTACAGCTGATGAACGAAATCAAGCAGCTACAAGACATGCGTAACATCCTGGCACGGCGACTGGGCAACGACATCATTGTCAAAAGGCACTGACGACCAGCATAAACAACAGAAATGAAAGAGGAACATGAGCATTATTAGTCAAATAGGGCTGATCATCTTCATCATCGCAACCGTCATAGCGATGGTCAGGGTGCTGATGGACAGGAGCCAGCCTGCTAAGACCATCGCATGGCTGCTGGTGCTCACCTTCCTACCAGTCATCGGACTGATATGGTATATCTTCTTCGGACAGAACACCCGCAAGGAACGCATCATCTCACAAAAGAGCCTGGATCAACTGACCAGTCGCAAGATGATAGAGTTTGTCGCTCAACGGGGACTGACACTGCCCGAGGAGCATAAGCAAATCATACAGCTATTCATCAATCAGGGATGGGCACTACCCCTGCGTGGTTCTGTTACAGCCATCTACACTGAGGGCTACACCTTCTTCCCTGCTCTACTCGAGGCTATCGGCAAGGCACGCCATCACATACATCTCACCACCTACATCTTTGATGACGACCCGCTGGGTAATCTTGTAGCAGACGCACTGATAGCCAAGGCAAAACAAGGCATAGAGGTACGCATCATATATGACGATGTGGGTAGTTGGAAGACCAGAAATAGATTCTTCGACCGCATGATTCGCAATGGTATTGAGGTATATCCCTTCATGCCAGTACGATTTCCTGCCTTCACCAGCAAGGTAAACTACCGTAACCACCGTAAGCTTTGTATCATTGACAGTAACACAGGATTTATCGGTGGCATGAATATCGCAATGAGATATGTCAAAGGCACTAGAAGCAGCAAGAGCAATGTGAGCTCGGGATGGCGCGACACCCATCTGAAAGTTGAGGGCATGGCTGTATCTGGATTGCAGTGTGCCTTCCTCACCGACTGGTATTTTGTCAGCCGCATACTCATTAACGACAAGCGATATTACAATTCCCCATCACCAGGCATAGCCAATCACCCATCACCCCTACTCCAACTCGTCACATCCAGCCCTACAAGTCCCTGGCCAGAGATTGAGCAAGGCTACGTACACATACTGCTCAGTGCCCGAAAGTATGTATTCATGGAGACGCCCTACTTCCTGCCCACTGAGCCTATCCTCTTTGCAATGCGTACGGCTGCACTGGCAGGCATCGACGTACGACTGATGATACCGCTACACATTGACGCCAAACTGGTAGACTGGGCCTCACGCTCATACGTCACCCAGACCGTCGAAGCTGGTGTGAAGGTATATCTCTACAAACCGTCATTCAATCATTCAAAACTGCTCATCTGCGACGATACACTTGCCACCTGTGGCTCTACCAACATCGACTTTCGCAGCTTTGAGAACAATTTCGAGTCGAACATCTTCATATATGACGATGGCGTTGCCATGCAACTAAAACAGATATTCCTCGAAGATCAGGAACAATGCGTATTGCTTGATGACATCACCAATCTTGAACACCGGCCGTTTATCACCCGACTATGGGAGTCGTTCGTGCGACTTTTGTCACCATTACTATAATAGTAGCCATTGCACAAAAAGCATATTTTGTGCACAAATGTATTGTTTTTGTGCATTTTATTTGTTTGACACATAAAAAAGGACTACCTTTGCACCCTGAAATTTGGAACATACAATTATATACATATATAATAATGTGTGATATTCAAGCATAACAAATAACCAAATACTATTTTATGGCATTAAAAATTGTTGTACTTGCCAAGCAAGTACCCGACACAAGAAATGTGGGAAAAGATGCGATGACAGCCGAAGGCACTGTCAACCGTGCAGCTCTTCCCGCTATCTTTAATCCAGAAGATTTGAATGCCTTGGAGCAGGCTCTTCGTCTGAAAGAGCAAAATCCAGGCTCAACAGTAGGAATCCTCACAATGGGTCCTCCACGTGCAGGTGAGATTATCCGTCAGGGGCTCTATCGCGGTGCCGATACAGGCTGGCTCTTGACAGACCGCCTTTTTGCCGGTGCCGACACGCTGGCTACCAGCTACGCTCTGGCAACAGCTATCAAGAAGATAGGCGACGTGGACATCGTCATTGGTGGTCGTCAGGCTATCGACGGTGACACCGCACAGGTAGGTCCGCAGGTCGCACAGAAACTGGGACTCAATCAGGTGACATACGCTGAGGAGATTCTGAAGGTAGAAGACAACAAGGCTACCATACGTCGCGTCATCGACGGTGGTGTGGAGACCGTAGAGGCTCCACTGCCAGTAGTTATCACCGTGAATGGTAGTGCTGCTCCATGTCGTCCCTGCAACGCAAAGCTCGTGATGAAGTTCAAGCGTGCTACCTGTCCTATGGAGCG
>ODAI010175348.1_pt1 | contig 17255 bp, 15 predicted proteins | sample 1539321 | NCBI WGS metagenome assembly ODAI01 (sample SAMN02144231, study PRJEB22623) | gut metagenome | biome: sheep rumen | host: Ovis aries | place: New Zealand | reverse complement strand
TGAAAGGGATTTGGGGGCGTATCAGGTCACACTCTGCGTGTCGGGGAGGGGCAGGAGGAACAGTCGGTCTTATACTGAATTATATGTTAAATCCAAGTATTGCAAGGAATTGCTATAATGCAAAAGGCACAAAAAAACCGCCCCTTGAAAAGAAGCGGTCGGATGCTCGATACTAGATTCGAACTAGTGACTTCTACCGTGTGAAGGTAGCACTCTACCACTGAGTTAATCGAGCATTAATGAATATAATATAGTGTAAAAGCAGGGTAGTGTCAAGTGGTAAAAAAGGTTTTATGGAAAAAAGAAAATGCTGGAGATTTTGGAGAAGTTTTTGATTTTATCTTAATGAGTTTGCAAATTTTGACGATAAAAAGGTTAAGTTTATTTGTTAGAGGGGATTAAAATGAGTCAGTCCTTAATGAACCCGGTTAGTGGCAGCAAAAAGAAGGTGAACGTGCTTGGTCTTTGTCTTAAAGCCGCCCTTGCTATTGCTGCCGTGGCTGTCATCCTGGTTCTGACACTCCAGTTGTCTGAATCTATGATGATGTAATCCTTGTAAATCCGTCGGTCAAATCGATTTTTTGGCCGGCGGTGTTTTAATCCGATTATTAATCCAAATTATATAGAAAGAACTGATTGTTAAGCTTATATGACTTTTGCAATTATCTTGAATTTCTTGATAAAATCTTAAAATATTTTTTTTCGATGTTGTCTTAAATCTTCCCAAAACATAAAAATATCTCTTAAATTATTTTTTCAAATGCCGATGTTGAGAATATGGGAATGAATAATTTTTTTGATTCAGTCGATCTCCTGCACCGTGCTTTGGATGTGCAGAATCTCCGCTATCAGGTGAGTGCCAACAATATCGCCATGAGTGAGGTTCCGAACTACAAAAAGCAGTACGTGAATTTCGAGAGCGAACTGAAAAGAGCCTTTGACTCTCAGAACATTCAGAGCGATTTTCACATGAATGCGACTCTTCCTGGTCACTTTACCAGTGAGCCTGCTCGTGACTGGCATGATGTTGAACCCCGCCGCGTTACGGATTGGGCTACAACCGCCAATGCCAACGGAAACAACGTGGATGCGGAGCAAGAGGCTATAACCATTGCCCAGATTCAGATGCAGTATCAGCTTCTGACCAGACTGGAGAATTTTCAGTTCAGCCAGGTTGACATTGCCATGAAGAAAATCTGACGAAAGGCAATCAGATGTTGAAGGGAGCCAGACAAAGATTTTGCGTCTCCCGGCATAAAACGGATTTTTAGGAGTTAAAACGATGGGACTTTTTACCAGTATGAACATTGCGGCAACAGGAATGAGTGCAGAGCGTCTGCGTTCAGATGTCATCAGCAACAATATTGCCAACGCCACAACAACACGTACTCAGGAAGGCGGTGCATACCGCAAGCAGACTGTGATTTTCGAAGCGATTGCGTCAGAGCATCCTGTGTGGAGAAGCCCCTTCGTGAATGATGATCTGGACAACGGACCTGGAAAAGGCGTTCGTGTGCGTGAGATTGTGAAAGATACGACTCAGGGGCGCATGGTTTACGACCCGACCCATCCTGATGCCATCCAGTCAGGCCCGAACAAAGGATATGTCGAGTATCCGAACGTGAATATCGTAAATGAAATGGTGGATATGATTTCCGCCAACAGAGCCTACGAAGCAAACAGCTCTGTCGTTCAGGGTGCAAAAGAAATGTTTGCCGCAGCACTGGAAATCGGAGCCTGAATCCGTTAAAGTAATGATTTTATAGAAGGGAGTCTCTAAAAACTTCAGTTTTTAGAGGGTGCCAGAAGATTTCTAACAGGTTGATTTAGGGAGGAGCGTATGGATATTACAATCGGGTCACTTGAAATGGCCAGGACAAATCCGCTGCATATTGGAAACAGTCCCATAATGGACAGTTCAAAGTTGCTTTACAGTGGTGAGTCACTCGGGGCCAAGTCTTCTGTATCAAGTGAAATTCACCACGGAAGTTTTGAATCCTTCGTGTCTGAAGCAATGACCGCATTGAATGATCAGCAGAACGCTGTGACCGCTTTGGGAAAACAGGTGCTTACCGACCCGGACAGTGTGGACGTGCATGATGTTACGACTGCCATGGCAAAAGCACAAATGTCTTTGAATCTGGCTCAGACTGTCATTGACAGACTAGTCTCTGGTTGGAATGAACTTTCACAGAACCGGTAGCAATTTTTAGTGGGAAAGTAAAAAAAATACTTTCCAATAAAACAATATTATGTTATAATATTGACACTTAATCGCCATAGTTAGTGGGAATAAATGCTATGAGGTTAGAAAAAAAAGTTCGTTCAGGGAGGGGAAAATGAACGAATGGTTTGAAAAAACGTTTGGAACCATAAAAGAAAAGTGGGGAAAATGGACAATCGTCCAGAAGGGAATCCTTATCGGCATTGTGGTGCTGATTATCGCGGCAATCGTTGTTTTGCTGACGGTGTCAAGCAACAAAGCCGCTGTCCGTCTGTTCAATTCACCCGTAGAGGCGTCTCAGAGAAGAGAAATCGTGACAAGACTGCAGAAAGACGGTATCGATGCGGATGTTGACAGTGAGGGATATGTCACCGTAGACAATGAAACCATCGCCCGCAAGTACCGTTCAGTGCTCGTTGCAGAGGGATATGAACCATCCGAAAAGGATCCTTATGCCCTGTTTGACACCCAGAAGTGGTCGCGCACAGAGTTTGACAACAAAGTGAACTGGCAGAGAGCGCAGGAAAGTGCAGTCGAGCAGCACCTTGAGCAGCTTGAAGGCATCCGTTCTGCACATGTAACGCTTACATTGCCCGATGAATCTCTGTTCTCCGCTGATCAGAATCCTACGACAGCCTCAGTAATCCTTTTCCCGAAGCAGGGCAGCGATGTTCTTGCGTCCCGCACAAAGGTGAAGGGTATACAGCATTTGGTTATGCGCAGCGTCGAGGGACTTACGGAAGACAACATCACGATTTTCAACGGTGAAACCAACGAGGAAGTGAACAACTTCGCGGATATGGACGCCCTTGACAAAATCAACAACACTGATAAAGAGCAGAAGCTTATAAGAAAACTTGAGTCGGAATATTCCAGTGCGGTTTTGAAGGCCCTTCAGCTTACCTACGGTGATAAGCGTGTGAAGATTGCAAACATGAAGATTGAAATGGACATGTCTGATAAATCAAGCACTTCCACCGAGTATACGGGAATCAAAGTAAAGGACGACAACCCTGAGACCCCGTGGGACGACAGTGTGGTTGAAGCCCAGCTTCCCCTTGCCACAAAGCGCATAAATAAAGAATTCACAGGCACCGGTTACAATCCCGAAGGACCTGCCGGAGTTGAGGGACAGAATCCTCCGAATTATGTGGATATGTCCAACGTTGTGGGAAAATCAACCGAGTCAAGCGAAGAGACCAACTACGTGATGAACCAGAAGGTTTCTTCGATGACAGAGAGCCCGCAGATTCAGCGGGTTACGGTGTCCGTGAACATCGACGGTTCTTGGACTTATCCTCTTTATGACCCCGAGACTCATAAAGTGCGCATTTCAGACAGCGGCGGATACGAAAGACAGTACACGCCGATCAGTGATGAAGAGATTGCAAAAGTGACCCGTCTGGTTCAGAATGCAGTGGGATACAATGCAACCCGTGGAGATTCAGTTACAGTCATCAATGTTCCCTTCGACAGAACGGATCAGTTCAAGGAAGAGGACGCACAGTTCATAAAGAGTCAGAATACACGCAAAGTGATTTTCATTTCACTGATTGCGGTTGCCATTCTTTTGCTTCTGTTTATTCTGTTCCGGTTTATCAGCCGCGAAATCGAGAGACGCAAGAGACTGCGCGAAGAGGAACTTTTGCGCCGCCAGCAGCAGGAAAGGGAACAGGCTCTCTGGGATGCCAAAGAGCAGGGCATGGAAGTCACGTTGTCCGTCGAAGAAAGAAAGAGAGCGGAACTGCAGGAAAATGCAGTGGCAATGGCAAAGGAGCATCCGGAAGATGTGGCCATGCTTATCCGCACATGGCTTATGGAGGAGTAGCATATGGCAGAAGAAGAAGGCAAGTCCGGTTCCAACATCAAGCAGCCTCTTAAGCAGCTTAACAGCGGGGGCGGCAAGAAGAAAGGAAGCAGCAAGGACTATAAGAATCTGAATGGACGTCAGAAAGCGGCTATCTTCCTGGTGGCGCTTGGAACTGAGGTTTCATCAGAAGTGATGAAGCATCTGCGCGAAGACGAGGTGGAGACTCTTACTTTTGAAATTGCCCGCCTTGAGACTATCGATGCGGATTTCAAGGATCAGGTGCTTGAGGAATTCCAGGAACTCATGCAGGCACAGAACTTTATCACCACCGGTGGTATCGACTATGCCCGTGAACTTTTGGAAAAATCGCTCGGAAGCCAGAAGGCCATCGATATCATCAACCGTCTTACAAGCTCTCTTCAGGTGCGCCCGTTCGACTTTATCCGCCGCACGGATCCGGCTCATCTTTTGAACTTCGTACAGCAGGAATATCCGCAGACCATCGCGTTGATTCTTGCATATCTGGAACCTGCAAAGGCCGCCATCATTCTGCAGAATCTGCCTGATGACATTCAGCCTGAGGTTTCCCGCCGTCTTGCAACGATGGACCGTACATCTCCTGATGTTTTGCGTGAAGTCGAGCGTGTTCTTGAAAAGAAACTCTCCACATTGTCCAGTGAAGACTACACTGCGGCAGGTGGTGTTGACAGCATCGTTGAAATCCTCAACCTTGTTGACCGTTCTTCTGAAAAGGCAATCATCGAAACTTTGGAAGAGGACGATCCCGAGCTTGCGGAGGAAATCAAGAAGCGCATGTTCGTGTTCGAAGATATTGTTACGATTGGCGACCGCGACATTCAGAAAGTGTTGCGTGAAGCTGATCAGCAGCAGTTGGCAAAGGCTCTTAAGTCTGTTGATACGGAAGTGCAGGATAAAATCTTCCGTAACATGTCCAAGAGACAGGCTACAATGCTTAAGGAAGATATGGAATATATGGGACCTGTCCGCTTGAAGGATGTTGAGGAAGCCCAGCAGAAAATTGTTAGCGTCATCCGCAGACTTGAGGATTCAGGTGAAATCGTTATTGCCCGTGGTGACGGTGACGAGTACATCAACTAATCTACGGAGCACAGTGGAGAAAATATATGGCACAGACAGTATTCAGACCTAATCAGATAAAAGTAAAGGATGCTCCTATTTCATTAAAGCTCACAAAGGAATTCGTGCAGCCGGAAGAGGAAGTGGTGGAGGAAGTGCCTGAATACACTGGTCCCACTGCCGATCAACTTAGGCTTGAGGCTGAGGAGTTCAAGAAGCAGTGGGAAATTGAAAAGTCCCAGATGCTCGCCAAGGCTCAGGCTGATGCGGATTCGATTATCAAAAACGCAGAGTCAGCCGCTTTCAATGAAGTAAAAAAGCAGAGCGATCAGGCTTCGGTTATCAAAAACAATGCCGAGCAGGAAGCGCAGGAAGTTCTTGTGAAGGCAAAGACTGAAGCCGACCAGATTATCAAAAGTGCACATGACGAAGAGCAGCGTATTTTCGACAAGGCACAGAAAGACGGGTTCGACAAAGGACACGAAGAAGGATATCAGGTTGGAAATCAGGAAGCCGACAGACTTGTTGAACGTCTTCATAAGATGATTGAGGCAGTGCAGGACAAGAGACAGGAAATCCTTGACCAGACCGAAGGCCAGATTGTTGACCTTGTTCTTTTGATGACAAGAAAAGTCGTAAAGATTATGAGCGACAGCCAGAAGAGCGTCATTATGGCAAACGTGGTTCAGGCTTTGAAGAAAGTGAAGGGCCGCGGAGATGTCACATTGCGCGTGAATATGTCTGATGTGAAACTTACGACCGCACATATCAAGGACTTCATCACGCAGGTTGAAAACATTAAGAATGTGTCTGTTGTTGAAGACAGTTCCGTTGACCGCGGAGGATGCATTGTTGAAACCGACTTCGGTGCAATCGATGCCCGCATTTCCAGCCAGCTTGGAGAACTTGAGACAAAAATTCTCGGCATTTCACCGATTAAGACAGTCAACAAATCCGAAGTGCCGAATCCTGATTTATAAAAAATCTGCCGGTCAAACGGATGGGATCTTTGGCCGGTTTTCACGAGGGTGGGAATGGGAACTTTTTTTGATAAATACATAGCTGCGGTGGAACACACTGACACGATAAAATACACCGGCTCGGTGGTGGCCGTTAAGGGACTGATGATTGAAAGCTCAGGCCCTCGTTGCGTTATAGGCGAAATCTGCCGCATCGAGGTTCCCAGCGAACACAGTTCTGTAATGGCGGAAGTCGTCGGTCTTGAAGATAACATCGTCCGTCTGATGGTTTTCGGCGAGACAAAAGGAATTGAAGTGGGCTCGCAGGTGACTGCAAGCGGCTCGGTTCTTGAAGTGCCGGTTGGAGAAAAGCTCCTCGGAAGAGTAATCGATGCAACAGGACATCCCTTCGACGGCGGTGGAGAGATTGCAACATCCACCTATTATCCTGCTTTGGCATCACCCCCGAATCCATTGGAAAAAAAGCCGATTAATAAGAGGATTGTTACAGGTGTCCGTGCCATTGACGGTCTTCTTACAGTGGGTAAAGGCCAGCGCATAGGAATCTTCGCGGGTTCCGGAGTTGGTAAATCAACATTGCTTTCAATCATAGCGCGGAACACGAATGCCGACATCAACGTAATCGGTTTGATCGGTGAGCGTGGACGTGAGGTTTTGGATTTCATAGACAGGGATTTGGGAAAGGAAGGACTCAAGCGCTCGGTAGTCGTTGTTGCAACCAGTGATCAGCCTTCGATCGCCCGTCTTCGTGCGGCTTACGTTTGTACTGCGGTTGCAGAGTATTTCCGCGACCAGGGAAAAGACGTCATGCTTATGATGGACAGCGTGACCCGTTTTGCCCATGCACAGCGTGAAATCGGACTTGCCACTGGTGAGCCTCCTGCACAAAGAGGATATCCGCCGTCCGTGTTCGACATGATTCCGAAACTGCTTGAAAGGACAGGAACAAACGCCAAAGGTTCAATCACGGCATTCTACACTGTTCTTGTAGATGGTGACGATATGGATGAGCCGATTACGGATAAAGTGCGCGGAACTCTCGATGGACACATTGTCTTGAGCCGTGCCCTTGCGCAAAAGCAGCATTATCCTGCAATCGATGTTTCAATGAGCATCTCCCGTCTGTTCAAACGGGTTTCAGGTCCCATGACGCTGAAAGCAATGACCCAGGTGAAAAAATGGATGGCGGATTATCAGAGTCAGGAAGAAATGATTCTGGCAGGCGTCTATCAAAAGGGAAGTTCGCCCGAAGTGGACGAGGCAATCGACAAGCACGAAGAGATTGAGGCATTCCTTTGTCAGGAAGAAACGGAGCATCTTACAATCGATGACACTCTTGACAGTCTTTCCGCTCTTACAGGAATCGCAATCCCGAAGGAAGAATATGTGGAAAGCCCTGCGAATGCCCATCCCACATTTGACATTCTGGCTCAATAAGATAAGGGGTTTCTAAGAACGGCCGTTTTTAGAGGTCCCGCAAGTCCGTGTAGTGCGGGGGAGGAATCGTGAAGAAGTTCGTTTTTTCAATGCAGAAAATCCTCGACCTGCGTAATTTCGAACTTGACCAGGCGGAAGCAGAACTTGGCAAAGTGAATGCAGAAATTGCCCGTGTGAACAATGGACTTAAGGAAATTGCATACGAGCATGTGAAATATTCCCATTATGCCGATGAATCCCGGGATTTTTCCATACACTCGCAGACTCAGGCATATTTTGTTCTTTTGGAGCAAAAAAAAGAGGCATATCTTGCGGAACTCGCCCAGCTTGAGGCTATCGCAGAAGAAAAAAGAGCCATTGTCCGGGAATGTATGCAGAAAGTGAAAGTTCTCGATAAATTGAAAGAAAAGAAACTTCAGGCTTGGAAAGACGAAAATCAAAAGAAAGAGGAAATGTCCACAGACGATGTAGTGACCGCACAGTCCTACCGTAAAGCACAGTCGGAACAGGCGGTCGGTTGAAAATTCCTAGTAATGGAAAGCAGAGCCTCCAATAAATTCCCTGATTATAGACTGATTCGGAACAGCCGTGGCTGGAATGGTGCAGAAATTCTCAAGGAAAGCCAAAAGACGTCTGGCCTCTGAATACTCTTTTTCCATCGGTGTCACGCATCTTAATAGCGGTGCCGCATAGACACGGAGCACGGAAAGTTCGTAATCCAAAGCGGTGTTGAGCATTGCATCCGCATTGTTCTGGAACGGGAAGATGTGGAGTCTCTCTCCTTTTTGCACGGAATCCCACATTGCGATTGTACCTGCCGCGTTTTTTCCCCTGAACTGGGCATCCCGTACAATGCGGCGGATCAGGCGGTTGTCGCTTGTTGCAATTCTGTTGTGGTCATCAAGATTCAGCTGAGTGAGTGCGGAAAGATAGATTTTGAATTTCAACTCAGGTGCAATGAGAGGCGTGAGCTTGTCGTTCAGACCGTGGATTCCTTCCATCACAAGAATGTCGTTCGGTCCCAAAGTCATCGTTTCACCTTTGTAATATCTTTTACCTTCGTGGAAATCGTAGCAGGGCACGTTGATTGTCTTTCCGTCAAACAGCGAGAGCAGATCTTCGTTTATCTGTTTTACATCGAGAGCCTCAAGACATTCGTAGTCGTAGTCCCCGTTTTCATCTTTCGGAGTCTCCTCCCTTCCAAGGTAATAGGAATCCAGGCTTATTACGTGGGGTTTATATCCTATGGCCCTGAGTTGGAGAGCAAGTTTTTTGCTTGTCGTGGTTTTTCCGGAAGACGAGGGGCCTGCAATCAGCACGACGCGTACTGTCTTTTTTTTCTGAATCTGGTCGGCAATGTCGGCAATGCATTTCACCTGGAGCGTCTCGGTAATGTCGATGAAGTCGTTCACCTTGCGTTCGCTTATCAACTGGTTCAATCCTGCCGCACTTGTCACGTTGAGTCTTTTTCCCCAAGCCTTGTAGCGTTTGTAAATCTCGAAAAGCTTCGGCTGGTCTTTGAATTCCGGTAGAGTATCGGGGTTTTCGTGTTTCGGGAATCTGAGCAAAAATCCTTCCTGATACGGCATCAAATCAAACACGTCAAGCACTTTTGTGCTGCTCACCAGAGGACCGAAATACATATCGGCAAATCCGTCGAGCGAATTGATTTTGATTCTGGCGGGTGTATAATAATTCAGTTGTTTTCTTGTTTCAATCAGTCCCAGTTTTTCAAAAGTCGCACAGGCATCCTGATACGAAATCACTTCACACTCAATCACTTCGTCGGCATCAACAAGACGCTGCATTTCCTTCTTGAGGGCTTCTATCTGCTCTCTGCCGATTGCCTCCTCCCGGTCCAAAGTGTAGTAATATCCGTAGTCGAGGGAATGTCCCACCAAAAGACGTGCATCCGGGAAAAGATTGTGAGCTGCCACTGCAAGCAGGAAACAGAGAGAGCGGCGGTAAATGGCAGCACCTTCCTTTGTGTTTTCATACACAGGTTCGATTGAGGCGTTTATGTCAATCAATGAGTCAAGCGGACACACTTCATTGTTCACTCTGCAGGCCAGAATCTTCTGTCCATTGTCTGCAAAATGGTTCATCAAAGTAACGGGGCGGATTTCATTTTCCACCTGAATTGAACTGTTGTCTGGAAATGTAATGGTAATCTTCTTCATGTTTTTATTTTACAACACATTCTGAAATTTTACAAATAGGATTTGAAATAAAAAAGTTCGAATTTCACTTGACAATATTCAATATCAGTGTGATAATAACAGTGTACTAGTGATAGTAATACTATCAAACACTTGCTTTACAGGAGGATTAAGATGCGTGATATTGAGCAGACCAGAAGCGTGCGCAGTGCGGGCAGAAAAAACTGCGGTCTGTTTGTGGATTTTTCCTTCAATTACAACGGCCCCGTTGAAAATGGATTTTCTTCCCCTGATAAAGAGAACCGTGTTGCGGCCGAGATGTCAATAGAGTCCCTTTTGGATGTGTGTCTGCCTGATTCATCAAAAAAGAAAATGTTTTCAGGAGATTTCTTCTTTTACGGTTCAGGATGGCAGTCCTGGGGATTCGGCGGCGAACTTTCTCCCGGAGAGCATCTGAAAAAATACATTCCTCTTGTGCCTCAGTGGAAACAGTACATCACTTTTCCCGGAAAATGGCCTTCCCGCGTGCTTGGAAAAAATTCAAAGTCAAGCAGTTTATTGCGGGGGCAGTTCGTCTGCTATTTAAGATGGAAAAACAATTATTTGGTTCTCTGCTCGACAGGTGCCTTTGAAAACGGAGAGACTCTTCCTCCTGTTCAGTTTTATGTGGACAGAAAATCAAGAAACATTGCAGTCTCGGTTTACAGCGATGGAAAGATTTGGCAGCGTGGCGAGACCGTTGCGCGCCTTTGCGTTTTTACTGCGGAAAATTATTTTGCACTGAAAGACGGAATAAATCTTGTCTACGGAAGCTGTGAAGATTCAAGATTCGACTATCTGCGCTTTTTGAACTGCTCGGATGAAAATCTCAAATTTGCCGGATGGGAGTCGTGGTACAATCATTATGCTGACATCAACGAAAAACTCATTCAGGAAGATTTGGACTTTCTTGGCAAAACCGAAAACATAATCAACAGAGAGTATACAGGAAAGGAAAAACCTGTTGTGTTTCAAGTTGACGACGGGTGGGAAAAAGGCCTGGGCGACTGGGATGCATGGAAAGAAAGATTTCCAGGAGGTATGACAAATCTTGCTTCATCGATTTCCGAAAAAGGATATGTGCCGGGACTTTGGATTGCTCCTTTCATTGTCGATATGCGGAGTGATTTTGCCCAAAGCCACAAAGACTGGATTCTCCGCGATAAAAAAGGAAAGCCGGTTGCCGCAGGAATGAATTTCCTCTGGGGTGGCAGTTTCGGTGCAAATCAGCCGGGTGCTCCGTGGTCGTATTTCTGTCTTGACTTGAGCCGTGACGAAGTTGTTTCCTATCTTGATGATTTGATGGAAAAAGTCGTGAATGACTGGTTCTTCCGTTACATAAAACTTGATTTCATGTTTGCCGGAATGATTTACGGAAAATTCGCAAACGGGGGTGCTGCTTACAAGTGGTACGACAGGGCAGTGAAAACCGTGACAAAGCGGACTCTCAATAAAAAGGGCGAGAGGGTGGCTTATCTTGGCTGCGGCATTCCTTTTGAATCTTCGTTTTCAAATCTTCCGCTTTCAAGAATCGGGCCGGACACAAAAGAGGACTGGGATGTCGGCTATCTTTCGCGTCTTCATTTTACAGCCCGCACCGGAGCAAAACCGAATCTTCAGAGTACGCTTGGACATTCGTTCTGGGATCAGAGCATTTTCATAAACGACCCCGACGTGATTTTCCTGCGCTACGAAAATATCTCGCTTGACGATAACGAAAAACTTTTGATTGCATTGGTGAACCGTCTTTTTGCAAGCCAGATTATGCACTCCGATGATCCTGTTGATTTTTCTCCGGCAGAGGCGGATTTCACTTCCACAGTCACGGATTTGTATTCTGTTTTGGACGGAGAGGAATTCGGTCTTGTGAATTACAGTTCTGAAACCTATATGATTTTCAGTAAAAGCGGAAGGTACTGTGGACTTATAAACTTGAGTGAAAAACCGTTCAGTGTGAGCAAGGAAGAAATGATTCGTCAAGTGAATGAGGTGTCTGGTTCGGCTTACGTAAATGAAAAAGTTGAACTTGAACCGTTGATAGACAATATTGTTACAGCTGATGATTTGTATACATCGACAAAGCATACCATCACAATCTTCAGAATATTGGAAGGAGAATGATTTATGGAAGACAAGAGTTCAGTGATTTTTGGAAATGTGATTCCCAAGAGTGTTGTGAAAAAGGCTGCACGTGCACAAAAGAAATATCTCAGGAAATTCGGAGATGACCGTGAAAAGAAATATCATCTTGCGGCTGTGGATAATCCTGTTCTCACTCCCGCGATGGGTGTGAAAGTCCTGAAACTTTCCGACAATCCGTTGGAAACGCTTCCCGAGAAATCCGTAGTCATCGGAAACATCCGCATGGGATTCGGGCATTACCGCATTTCAATGGCAATGGCTTCCTGCGCTCACGCAATGGGTTATACACCTCTCTGGCTGGATTTGAATTCCTTCCCGGAGACTGTATGTACGAAAATTATTGGTTCTCAGAATGAGATGTACTCCATGGCATCCCGTCTTTCTCAAAAATCAAAGCTGTTCAACAAGCTGTTCTGGGAGCCACTTAATTATACAGGTTTCAAAAAGCTCACTTACAATTCCGGCGACCAGAAAAATGCCGAATTGATGACGCCTATTTTTACAGACCTTCCGAAAGACATTCCATACATTGCAACCCACGTTTGGCCGTCGCAGGCTGCAATTCACGCAGGCATGAAAAATGTCGTGAACGCAATTCCCGACAACTGGCCTATGGCCCTTCATCTTTCCGAAGGTGCTCTTCATACCGTGCAGACTCCGAATGCCTATTTCGGTTACAGGACTTTAAGCGGATTCGACCCGAAAAAAGTTTTAAAGCCGATGCCGAAAGATTCGATTGTCTACACAGGTCATTACATCGATCACGAGATGGTTGTGAATATTGAAAATGACAATGCCTCGAGAATAGACCGTCTTACTTCAAAGAAGCCTGTGCGTTTTCTTCTTACGATTGGAGGTGCCGGTGCGCAGGGCGATTATTTTGCAGGCCTCATTAAAACCCTCGTGCCTTACATAAAGGAAAACAAAGCCGCTCTTTATCTGAATATCGGTGACTATGCTTCCGTTTGGGATATGTTCAAGGCAAAGATTCCTGGCATAGAAAATATTTCACAGCTGCATTTCGACGACTGGTCATACACAAATGATTTTGCAAAAAAGGCGCTTTCAGACAAAGATGCTTCCACTGAAGTTTCCCGCGCAATTCATGTGTTTTGCCACAAAGATATTTTCGCCGCAGTCTATGCCACAAATCTTCTTATGAGAGCCTGTGATATTCTTATAACAAAGCCTTCCGAACTTGCGTTTTATCCTGTTCCCAAACTGATGATTCAGCATCTCGGCGGTCACGAAAGATGGGGCGCAATAAGAGCGGCGGAAATAGGGGACGGAACTCCCGAGTGTTTTGATTTGGCCCATGCGGAAAGCCAGATTGAGCAGTTTATTACAACACCTGATTTGGTCGTGAATATGTGCAATGCAATTATCTCGGCAAAAAAAGCCGGAATATACAACGGTGCCTATCATGCGGTTGAACTTGCTGTAGGTCTTACCGATGTTGACGGAAACGGATCGAGGTATGTGTATGCAGGCCGCTGAAAAACGCCGTCTTGAACAGGAGATGCTTAAAGCCGAAAGAATAAGGCACATAATCGAATGTTCCTTCGGTCTTTTTGCAGACAAGGGTATCGAGACAATCAGCATGAACGAAATAGCGAATCAGGCGGAAATAGGAGTCGCCTCGCTGTACAGGTATTTTTCCACAAAAGAGGATTTGGCAATCGAAGCGGCAATCTATGCGTGGAAAATTGAAGAGGACCTTTTTAACAAAGCGTTTTCATTTGAAGGCTATGATGATTTGAACGGTTATGATCAGCTTTCATCGATGCTTGACATTTTTACCGATGCCCTTGCGACGCAGAGTTCGTTTTTCCGTTTCGTGAATTATTTCGATGCATTCATAAAACGCGAAAAAGTGAGTCCCGGACGTCTTACAAAATATGAGGAGGCAATCACAGGCTTGAAGGATATTGTGGTCTGCGCCATAAAAAAAGGCCGCAAAGACGGATCCATATCTTTCGGAGGAAAAAAAGATTCGGAGCTTGTAAAGGCTTCGGATGATGAGATTTATTTTACAGTGATGCATTCACTTTTCAGTCTGGCGCAGAAACTGTCGTTGTCTGGTGAAATGCTTAATATGAATATGGAAGTGAGACCTGAAAAACAGATGAATCTTGCCATCAGATTTTTTCTTGAAGCACTTAAATAGAATGAAGGAGGAAACCGTATGAAATCTTTGAGTAAAGGGAAGACATGGCTTTTTGCCGTGGGACAATTCGGATGGGCACTGCTTTCCGGTTTGATTGGAAGCTGGCTTGTGAGTTTTTATCTGCCGAGTGCGGAGTCGATTGCTGCGGGACAAAAAATATTCATTCCTCAGGGCAGAGTGATTTTGGGCTTTCTTACAGTGATTGGTGGAGTTACTGCTCTGGGAAGAATCTTTGATGCCATTACCGATCCGTTGATTGCATCTTTGTCGGACAAATGCAAATCGAAAAGCGGAAGACGCATTCCGTTTATGAAATGGGCGGCTCTTCCTCTTGCTGTTACCACGGTTCTGGTTTTCTGCGCACCTTTTGATACAGACGCAAAATCCGGTTCCTGGCTCAATTCATTATGGGTTTGCCTTACTGTTCTTGCCTACTATTTCTTAATCACAATGTACTGCACTCCCTACACGGCATTGTATTCTGAAATCACCCACTCCGAAAAAGAAAGGATGCTGGCATCATCTGCAATTTCACTCACCTTCATCCTTGGCACGGGAATCGGATATCTTGGACCTGCCGTCTGGGGTGCTCTTACTCCAGTGTTCGGCGACAGAGTGCTTGCAATCCGGGTGACATTCGCAGCCTTTGCTGTAATCGCTCTTTTGTGTATGTATGTCCCCGTTTTTGCAATCAAAGAAAAAGATTATGTGGACACAGTACCCAGTCAGACAACGATGATGAAATCCCTCGGCATGACATTCCGCAACAAGTCTTTCCGTGTGTTCGTCGGTTCCGATATTTTCTATTGGCTTGGTCTCACAATGTTCCAAACAGGAATTCCGTATTTCGTTACATCTTTGATCGGCCTTCCCGAAGCGTTCCAGTCAATGTTCCTGGTGCTTATGACGGTGCTTTCCCTCGTGTTCTATCCGGGCATAAATTCCGTGACATCAAAGGTCGGAAAAAAGAAAATGGTTGTGGCCGCATTTGTGATGTTCACAGCAGTATTCGCTTTCACTGCATTTACCGGTTTTGGAAAAAATGGAAATCTTGTGAACACTCCGTTCGGTGCGGCAACTGCGGGTCAGCTTGTTCAGGGGCTTTTGATGATTGTGTGCGGCTCTCTACCTATGGCGATTTTCGGAATTCTTCCGCAGGCTATGGTTGCAGATTGTGCAGAGTATGACCAGAAACTTACAGGCGAAAGCAGACAGGGCATGTTCTTTGCCGCAAGAACTTTCTGCTTCAAGCTCGGACAGGCTCTTGCAATGGTGCTTTTCACTTCACTTGCGACAGTCGGTTCAAATGGATTCGGCTATCGTTTGGCCGCAATGACAGCCGCAGTTCTCTGTGCAATCGGTGGTGTGATCCTTCTTTTCTACAATGAGAAAAAAGTTTTGAGCAATCCCACTCCCGAAGAGATTGCTGCCGCCAGATGATTCTAAAGGAAAGTGCATCTCGAAAAACTTGCTTTCGGTAACTTTTTCGAGGTTCCAAAAAGAAATTGCAAAATGCGGAACGGAGTTTAATTTTTGATCTGTTCCGCTTTTTCTTTTTTGTTCTTCAGCCATTTTCCTGAAAAATAAAAAATCCAGAAGGCAATGCTTGTTGCAATCCAGGTGATTGGGTAGCAGGCCAGTACCGTGAAAAGACTTCTGTGGAATGGGACTGCAATGAAAATCCACAAAAGTCTGAGCCCGCACACACCGAACACTGTTATAATCATCGGCTCGAAACTCACGCCGCATCCACGGATTGTTCCACTCAGGATTTCTATTGAAATGTATGTGAGCCAGAAAGGCATGAGAAAGAGGAGAATTGAAGTTCCTTTTTTTATGACTGACGGGTCTGTGGCAAAGAGTTTGAAAATGGGTGTGTTGAAAATCCTGAACAGAATGCACATTGCGATTGTGGTTCCTGTCGCCATTGCAAGTGTAATCCACACGGCTTTTTTTATGCGCTCCATTTTTCCTGCTCCGTAATTTTGTCCCGAGAAAGTCGTGATGGCAATTCCAAAGGCACTTACCGTCATCCAGAAGATTGCATCTATTTTTCCGAATGCCGCCCATGCCGCCGCAGTGTCCGTTCCGAAGGAATTGATGTTCGTCTGAATTATCAGGTTGCTGATTGTGTAAAGACTTGACTGAATCCCGGCGGGAAAACCGATTTTCAGAATTACTGAAAGAATATGCGGTGTGTGCTTTATGTTTTTTATGCTCACTTTATAATCGCTGTTCCGTCTTGTAAGAATCAAAAGGACAATCAGTGCGCTTTCAATCTGGCATATTCCGGTTGCAATGGCGACTCCGCTTACACCCATACCCAGTTTTACAACAAAAAGCAAATCGAGGAATATGTTTGTGAAGCAGCCTGCAATCAGAACCAAAAGGGGAGAAAGAGAATCTCCCACTGCGCGAAGTATTCCAGACCCCATATTGTAAATGAAAAGCGGAATCATTGCACAGAAATAAATGCGCAGATAAATCAAAGAGCCGTTGAATACATCTTCGGGTGTTTTTGTCACTTTTAGAATCGGGTAGGCAAGTGAAATGCCGGCGATGGTCATAATGAGTCCACCTGAAATGCTCATTGCAAGTGCTGTGTGAACCGAGCGAGAAAGCTCCGTTTTGTTTTTGGAACCATAGAACTGCGAGATTGTTACTCCGGCTCCGCTGGAAAGTCCCATGAAAAATCCAACGATAAGATTTACGAAAACAGAACTTCCTCCGCCTACTGCTGCGAGTGCCTGCTTTCCGACAAAGCGACCCACGATGATTGCGTCAATCGTATTGTAGAGCTGTTGGAAAAATGTGCCGAACAGAATCGGAAAGAAAAACATAAGCAGTGATTTTGTTATGCTTCCTTCCGTAATGGTCTGAGGATGCTGTTTCAAGTTCCGTAATCTGAATGATTGTGATTTCATTTTAGAGAAATATATCACCTTGCGGTTTGAGTTTCAAGTTGAATGAAAGACTTGTCTGATTTTTTGGAAGCGGCTGTCCGACAAGTCCGTTGCATAGCGTTATCCCATGCCTGCCACCACCGTCATCCCGTGCCTGCTACTACCGTCATCCCGAACTTGATTCGGGATCCCCTTTGTACGGGAGATGCTGAAACAAGTTCAGCATGACGATACTTATCAGTCATCCCGACCCTGCCACCACCGTCATTCCGTGCCTGATACCACTGTCATCCCGA
>ODAI010972919.1_pt1 | contig 17256 bp, 14 predicted proteins | sample 1539321 | NCBI WGS metagenome assembly ODAI01 (sample SAMN02144231, study PRJEB22623) | gut metagenome | biome: sheep rumen | host: Ovis aries | place: New Zealand | reverse complement strand
TGCACCGTCACCCGGGTCTGCCATCTGGTAGTGGTGGATGGGGCTTGTGTTGCCCCGGTCAAAGACAAAGGCCAGCACGGAAATCTGGTAGGCCTGCGCCACGGAGTTCCAGTCGTCACCCACCTCCATCACGGAAGAGACAAGGCGGGCCGCATAGTATTCAGCACGCTTACCATAGTCGTACTGCTGGTCAAAGCCCTGCATCTCAACCTGGGCCTTGGTTCCGTCCGCAAACTCACAGTTAATGTCGTAGTCCACCGACCGCTGGAATTTGTAGAAGCGGGCATCCTCATTCTGAACGACCGTAACTTCCTTTACATCACGCCCGATTGCCGCTGAAAGGAAGGACTTTAGCGCAATCTTTGAGGCCTGTGTGTTCTGGGTAAAGATGGCCTTAAAGTTAGGGTCAAGGCGCGGGTTTAATATGTGGAAAGATTTTTTTGAAATATTTGGCATAGTATAATTTCCTCTATACTATATATATGCAGAAGAAATTCAGAATCTGACACAAATGCGCATTTTTTTACCAATACTTGCCAATTATTATAGAGCCAATGAGGTAATTTAGCCCTTTCTTGCCAAGGAATATAGAGCCATGGATGGCGACTTAGCGCATGCAGAATTGCGAAGCGATTCTGCAATCCATCAAAAAATCCATGGAAGGATTTTTTCTGGGCAGGCATAGCTTACAGCCATTCAGGAGGAGAATCATTCAAATATATCTCCCAATCACATTTTCGAATGTAGTCAACAACCTCATAAAGCCTATTGCCGTCATGCAAAAGACAAGAATATGTTGGCTTTAAATGGTATTCAAGAGATATAACTGATTTTTTTTCAGTATATCTATCTTTCAAACACAAATCATTTTCAGCACTGCCGTCTTCAGCAAAATCCGCAGGCAAAACCACTTCTGTATAAAGAGGCCCCTTAAAAGTTCCGTCCTCATAAAATTTATAAGCAGGCTCTCCATCCTGACCGTCTTTTACCCATGCACTTTTTAAGCCATCTTCATTTAGAAAAGTCCTAACATAAACTTCTTCAGGCTTGTACAAAACAAAAGGCTCGCCAGAAGGAAGAAAGACAATATTCCCAACATAGTTACCATCAACAGTCACTTTGCCGGTATCAGGCTCATACAAAAAAGTCCCGCTGCTTTTTTCTGTATGCCGAGCGCCATCAGGAAAAGACTCGGACTCTTTAACATAATCCACAAGGTAATCCTTTACAACCCCACCCTTATCCGAAAGAAACTCATATATTGTATCAGAAAAGGCAGAAGGACAAAGGCTAAGCTTAGTCCCGGCAGGAATTGTCCCGCCCACAATCAAAGAAGCATTTCTAAAAGGAGAACTGCTCCAAATTTCATATTTGTTTTTTCCAAAGACAAGGCAAGAAACGCCATCAGGAATTTCTATTGAATACTCAAAGCGTCCGCTTGCACCTTTTGCATGAAAGGGAGAAACGTCAACCTTCATGCAGATTACATCAGCCTGCCGCTCCTCATAGATTTTTCTTACGCAAGAGGCAGAGTCGGCGCACAAACCGGAAACTTTTAGGACAGTCTTACCGCCAGCAAAAGATTCCTCGACTTTAAAATCCGCCACACCATCATATTCAAGAGTCGAGACAAAAAGACTTGAGCAAGAAAAAGATATAAAGCACAGAATGCAAAGAAGCAGCTTTCTCACATTCACACTGCCTATTGTGCTGCATCGTGCAAAACGTGGCCAAAATTCTTCATGTAGTCAAAAAAGCTTGCAAGTGCAAGGAAGACGCAGACCGTAAAGAAGCCCCAGCCAATGTACTTAAAAAGCTGCATTGGCAAGTCAAAAGTAGCGGCAAGATTCAGGCGGTACAAAGACTCCTGTGCAAGGGCAACAAAGCAGCTTATAACGTAGAAGACAGTCTTTATCTTTCCACCCTTGCGGGCAGCAACAGCCGTACCCTGCTTTGCACAAGCCATGCGCAAAAAGTTCTGGCTAAATTCGCGGTAAAGTATTATTATGTAACAAGATACAGGCATATAGCCAAAACGGGACTCATCCGTTGCACCGGTAAAGGTAAAACAGGTGAATGTAGAAAGGTGCAAAAAAACATCCGCAAAAGGATCAAACATCTTTCCAAAGTCGCTAACTTCGTTGTTCTTGCGCGCAAAGTGTCCGTCCCAATAGTCCGTAAGCTCTGCAAAACCCAGAAGAGGAATCAAAAAACAAACGGACGCTATGCTAAAGGGATGCCCAGCCGGCAAATTAAGCCAAACCGGGATAAAATATATAACAAAGAATATTGGCGCTGCAATTATTCTAGCAAATGTGAATTTATTCGAAGCTTTCATAATATCCCATTATAGTTTAATATGGAAACAATGTCTATGCCATTCTGTAAACCTGATGTCATTCTGAGGACAAGATGCCATTCCGTGCCCCAGATGCCATTCCTTTCCTAAAAGGCCTTGTAGTCGCGGGAAATCGTAATGGCACTGCGAATCTCGCAAGTGGGCAATATCTTTGCGGCAGCCTGAACTGCACGGTCAACAAGGGCATGTGAATCCGCAACCCCCTGCAAAGTAATCACGTCCTTTTCCACCACGGCACGAAGGAAGTTTATGTTCATCTTAAAGTCAAAAAGAAGCTGGTTAACAAGCCTCTGACCCTTCAAAAGCATGGCAACCTTTTCCTTACCGGCAGCCTCCTTTTGCGGAGTAATATAGGACTTTACAACCCCTTCTATAATCTTAACCGACTCTTCCCTGCCCAAAAGCCCTGTATTCAGCGTAAAAAGATAGCGGGAAGGGTTCTCGTGGTCAGCATTAAAAAAGCTCTTGTGAAAGCCACGGCGGTTGTTGTCGCTCTCGTCTATGCGGGCCTGGGCCTGCTTGTCCTCCCATGAAAATTCATTTTTCAGCCTCTCAAGACGCACGCTGTCGTTTGCCACAAAGCGCATTGCAACAAGATTTGGAAGCTCATCCAAAATTATAAAGGCACCACGGCCAATCAGAATGCAGTTGCCCGTTGATGCGGCCTCCAAAACGGCATACTGAAGGTAGTTCAAGTATTCATCGCGGTCCTTGGCAAGGCTTGCAAAAAAACCGGGCTTACGCTCATCATATTTTTCAAGCTTCTCCTTTGGAAACCCCAGCTCCACAATGCGTTTTTCTATCTGCTTCCTATCTATAAATGTATAGCCAATCTTCTTTGCAAGGTCGGACGCTATTTCGTCCCCAAGAGCCGCCACCTGCCTTGAAATTGTTATAACTGCCATAAGCTCCTCCTCATTTTAAAATTGCATTTTTTGCAAATCTACTATATTATAAACGAAAATCGTAAATTTTCCAACAAAAAGTTTACGCTTCTTTCTTTAGCCTTATTAATCTGGACGAAAGGCCAACTTTAACTGTTTCCGGCCCTACGGGACCGGAAAAACCATGCAATTTTCCCCGCTTTTCGGGGTTCCGGCATTCGCCTCCATTGCTTCGCAACCCGCTTTGCGGGCCCCTACAATCGGGCGTAGGCTTGGTTAGAAATTCGCTAAAAACAGGAGATTCTTTATGAATACAGATGAAAACTTAATATGGAAAGAACAATCTTCCCGCGACCTTCTTAAGACAGCGGTTTTTACCGTAACAGAGCGCACAAGCACTGGCCCCGACGGTCAGACCGGAAAATACATAGTGGCAAACGCACCAGACTGGGTAATTGTAATCCCGGAAGAAAAAGACTCCTTCCTTATGGTAAAGCAGTGGCGGCACGGAGAAAAGGCCCTTAGCATAGAATTTCCCGGCGGCGTAATCGATGCAGGTGAAAGCCCAGAAGAAGGTGCAAGAAGGGAACTGTTAGAAGAAACAGGCTGCACTGCCGCAAAGCTTACCCTGATTGGCAAATTCAACCCCAACCCCGCCCTCTTTTCCAACCACACCCACGTCTACCTTGCCCAGGAACTTTCATCCCCAAGGGAGCAGCACCTAGACAAAGACGAATTCCTTAACTTCTTCAAAATGAAAAAAGAAGAGGTCTACACCCTGCTCGGCACCCCAGCCTTCCCCCACGCCCTCATGGCAAGCGCCCTGGGACTGTACTTGGTGCACAAAGAAAAATCTCAGGCATAAAAAAAAGCCGGCCTGCAAAAGAAAAACTCTTGCAAACCGGCATTGCCAAGTGATTACCGGGTCAGCCCCGACAATTACACATTCTATGCCAAAAACTAGACATTTGATCTAGTATAAAATATCATTACGTTAATAAAACCTAAAAACAGAACCTCTTTCCATTAATCATTATCTCCACTGTATACCTTTCCATTAATCATTATTTCGACAGGGCTGTCCCAATCTTCTAATAGCCTTAGCCTATCTTCATTCATTTTGTCATACGTTTCTTTTGTTGTAACAGCATCCTTGACTACAAGGGTAAATCCATTTTCTGAAGATTCAACATCAGTAATTATAAGAGACGAAGGTTTAAAAAAAAGCGAATCGCCTTCTTTTAGTTCAGATATTTTTTTTGCAGGACGATAATACCCACCAGAGTCCATGGTAACTCCAACACCAAAATCATCAATATCATACGCAGGATAATAAACAATAGGAACAATTCCAAGACCAGTTATCTTGTAAGGACAAGACTTTTGACCTGTTTTAATTACAGAACTTACATAAATACCAAAACAATCATCCCATTGTTTTCCAATTGCAACTTCTTTTATAAATTTCTCAATTTCTTGTTTTTCAATCCTTGCCCTTGCACGTTCATACAGATATCGAAAATCTATATTTTTATATGTCACCGGCCTACGCTTTTTTTCTTCATTCACATCTAACCACGATGTGTCATATTGATAATCGTTCAAATATTCTTCGCTACCATATATGGCGTCGTTTACATAATCAACAAAACTTTCAGCAAGAAGTCGACCATCTGCCTTGTGCGATAAAGTAATAACCCCATCTGGGCTACGTGAAATTAAAATATCTTCATACCTTACATTTTCATGGCTTACTTTATCTTCTATCTCTCCAGAAACTAAATATTTTTCCTCATCATCATTTAGAGAGGTATCAACTCTATCTATAGAAAACGTGGATCTAGCGATCCAGCTATATACGTAGTCGAACAAGTACCCAAACTTTCTTTTTGGTAATTTTTTAGTAAATTTCCAGCTCTCCGAAAAAGACGAATCATTCAATTTTGAATTTTCGACACGAACCAATCCTGCCTGTACAGAACAATCTTTTAATATAAGCCTACTAATTGTCCCGTCTTTTTCAGAATACTCTATGTCACCCAATGTACCACCACCAAAGAATTTTACTTTATCCCCCTTTTTAAGACCTCTTGTCTCATCATCATCCACGGCATAACAGACAACTGGAATCTTGCTTGCTCCAGTTGCGAGTGTAGCAATTAACTTGTAAGACGACTCTGTTTCTTTTTTAGATTCTATTATAGTAAACTCTGTGTCCCTATCAAAACCCCCTATCCATAATAAAGGTAATCCAATAATATCACTTTTTTTTACAAATTCTTCCATATATTGCTTTGTTTTTACTTTTGACAATGCATATAAAAAGTCAATTCCTTCGCCAATCACATAGGCCGCCGCATCGCTAATAAGATTATTTGTACAAAAACGGTCATAGACACCAGAAAAATCTTCATAAATAAATGGGGCATTAGTCTTAAAAGTAACAATTCCGTTAAAATCGCGCGAAACAAAAATATCGTTATACCATACGCCATTAAATACACCAGAAATGGCATATGAGTCTTTGCAATTCGGCAAAGCGGCATTATTGATAGAGACGTTCTCCCAAGTCAAACCACTATTGTCAGGATAATGGGTCCACATATACAGAACACAAAACAACTCTCCCTCAAACTTCTTATCAAATGTATAGCTTTTCGAAAAGACAGCGCACTGCATAAATAGTAAGCTACAGCACAACAACGCAAATATCTTTTTCATAAACACCTCAAGAAAAAATTTGACCTGCCCAAAATTAATTCTGGACAGGTCTGGCAAGTATGGCATCCCCAAAAGAAAAATCTTTGAGTATGATTTGTCGCAGGGAATTATTTCAGCCCAGACTCAAACTTACTTTCTTCCAGAAGAACCAGAGCCAGAAGAATGGGGCGGATTGTTGCCTCTGTTTCCACCGCTGGGATTTCCAGTAGTAGAGGGCATCCTTCCGCCTTCACCGTAATGTGAATTTCCGGGTGTTACAGTTGTTTTTCCCATCGCAAACCTCCTTACAAACTGGGTCTTTGCCCGCAGCCGAGCATAGCGAAGGCTGCGGGCAAAGGTGTTGTGTCAACACCTTTGCTCAGTGTACACTGAGCAATTTTTTTTAGAAGAAAAATATTAGTGAAGAAGGAAAGAGAAAATTTATTTGTTAGCAAAGAAACGTCTTATTTTACAGACAAAAGCCTACCCCCGATTGGAAGGGTTGCGCAGCAAGACCGCCGCAAGGCGGGCCGGAGCGAAAGCGGAGCCCTGGAAAGCGGGTTAGCAAAGAAAAGCTGGTCCAGAAAAAGCAAAAAAGACAAAAAAAAGCCGGCCTGCAAAAGAAAAAGTCTTGCAAACCGGCATTCTAGGCTGCTAGCGGGTCATGCCCGACAATTCAGCCAAAAACTATTAGCGTGGTGCGTATGGCTCGTACTGTGTGTCCGGGCTGTAAACACCTTCGCGGTATTCACCTGTAAGAGAAGGAATCTCCATCTTCATGCCAGGAAGAATGAGGTTGGGGTCATTCTTGCGTGGAATGTTGTTCTTGTTAGCCTCATAGAGGTTTTCCCACAAGTATGGGTTGTTGTAAACATAGGGGCGGCCAGAAATATTCCAGAAGCAGTCCTTTGTTTCTGCCCATGGGCGAACAATGTAAACGGCTGGAAGAGGGATAAGTTCTTTAATCTGGTTAAGGGAATCAAGAACCTTCTTTGCGTTTTCCAAAGCTGTCTCATACTCTTCTGCATCAAAAGCTGTTGTAGCCTGTGTGTAGTAGTTTGTTGCAGCATTGTAGGCAATCGGGTAGTTCTTGTCTGCAGAAATCTTTACTGCATAGTCAAGGCGCTTCTTTGCAAGGGCAATAGCATCCTCTGCGTCTCCGCGGGCAGCCATGCGCTTAACGAATGCTTCAGAAAGGGCAGCGTTTTCTTCTGCTTTCTTTGCATAGTCTTCTGCAAGAAGGTATTCACCTGCATCAAGAGCCTTTTCTGCCTTTACAGTGTACTCTTCTGCAAGCTTCTGGTAAGTATTGTTCTTGTAGCTTACGGCAAAGGCAGCAAGCGAAATAACCGTCAGTACGGCAATAGCAAATAACTTTTTCATTCTGTCACCTCTTCTGAACTTGTAAGAGAAGTTGATTCAACTTCAATTTCTGTATTTTCTGTGTAAGAGAAGTCGTCATCTTCAAGCAACTTTGCGTCGGCAGCTTCGATTCCCTTTACAGGCTGATTGCCCAAAGGAGCAACCTTGTCTGCTGCGGCTGCTGTTGCTTCACTTTCGTCTACACGCTTCTTTGCGTCTTCAATCTTCTTGAGAGCACCGGCCCTTGCCTTAGAGATTACATCGTAAAGGTTCTGGAATGTTTCCTTAGACTTCTTGAATTCTTCTACAGAAGCTTCAGGATTGTGTGAAGTGAACATCTTGTATCCTGTGCGGTACTGTTCTACACCTTCAACATAGTCATCCTTGCGGGAAATCTGAGCCTTTACGCTTTCTGCCTGGCGTTTTGCGTTGAATGCTGCGCGGCGTTCCTGTTCTGCGATTGAGCGGTATGCTGTATCCAAAACACGGGCAAAGCATGCGTCTGCAATATTTGCCTTCTGGAATGCCTGTTCACCTGTAAGTGAAGAAGCAGAAGAGCCTGTTACCTCAGAAAGAAGGTCTGACCCCTTTGTATAGTTGCTCATGCTGTAAGAAGCATAGCCAAGCTCGTCAATAAGGTCTTTCTTTTCCTGGGCGGCAATGATTGTTGCCATTGCGCGGTAGCGGTTGTTAAGATCGCGGAGGGAAGCAGAAATGTCCACCTGTTCACCGCTTTCTACAATAGCCTTGTTTGCGTTGTAGATTTTTTCTGCTGCGTCAAAGTCAGAAGTAAGCTCTTCCTCTGCACCAGCGTCAATTGCTTCCTGGCGGGACTTTTCTACCTGCTCAAAGAGGCGCTTGTTGTTTGCAGGATAAGTAGCCGGGTCAACCTTTGTTGATGAGCTAAGACCTGCTGCGGCAAGAACCTTGTCAAAGTCTTCGTTTGCAGTCTTTGCCTTCTTATAGAAGTCTTCACCGGAATAAACGGCAGCCTTAGAAGAAGAAAGTTCATCTACAAGAGCGGCACCTTCATCGTAGCTCTTTTTGTCTGATGATGAAACGTCAAGAGAGTCAATGCGGGCTTTCTTCTGCTTTGCTTCTGCGAGGGCTGCAAGACCCTTGTAGCGGGCATCAAGGTCATTAAGTGCCTGTGAAAGGTCTACCTTTTCTCCCTTTGCAACAGCAGCCTTTTCTGCCTTGTATTCCTCTTCTGCTGTCTTGAATGCCAACGGAGAAGATGTTTCCGCACCAGAAGAAATTGCCTGCTGGCGTGACTTTTCTACCTGGGCAAGAAGCTTCTTGTTGTTCTCTGGCCATTCATCGGGAGAGAGAGTCTTCTTTGTGGTAGTCGTAGTGGTGGTTGTGGTAGTCTTTGTTGAGCTGCCGTCACCAGCATTTGACGTGCCGGACTTGTTTGAACTGCTTGAACTGCTCTTTGTAGTAGTAGTCGTAGCAGACTTTTTGGTTGAATTCTTCGTTGTCTTAGAAGAATCTGTAGTGGTTGTTGTCTTAGAAGTTGTTGATGTGCTCTTTGTTGCAGTTGTCGCAGTTATCTGATTAGCGTCTTCTTTCTCGGTTGATTTACAACCTGCAAAAACGAACGCAACCGATGCAAGAACCGCAAACGCTGCACGTTTAGTTCTATTCATTTTTCCTCCAGATTTTACCTTATAAATTTTTATCGGAATATTTATTAAAGAATACTACACTTTTCTGATTATCGCAAGAACAAAGATAAAAATGTGTGCGATTTGCCCAAAATTCTTAAAAATAAGGGGTAAATTGTCGAAAATCTCAATGCAAATCAAACACAAAAAGATGTTTATGTTTAAGTCCTGTTAAGTAAATCTCCAAAATCTTAAGTTTTCGAGGTAACTTTGCCCTTAAACATGCAAAATCTTGAATTTTCTATTAAAGGAGCTTCTATGGCAGATGATTTTAGCTTTGAAATCAAAAAAAGTTGCGGATCCATTTCTGAAAGCAAGGGCGGATGGAAACTTGAGCTGAACTACGTTTCTTGGGGCGGCAGGGACGCAAAGTACGACCTTAGGTCATGGTCGCCCGACCACGTAAAGATGGGCAAAGGCATAACCCTTACGCCGGAAGAACTTTCTTCCCTAAAAAATCTTCTTAACACCATAGAAATATAAAATTTATCCACTCAAAGGGGGAAAAAGTTTCCACGGACACTGCGCCTGTCGAAGCGCCCCCATTGCACACACCTCCCTTCGACTAAGCTCAGGGAGCGGCCGTCACCCTGACGCAGAGACGTCACCCTGAACTAGATTCAGGGTCTGTACCAGCCTAAATTCCTTTTCTTTTCTGGAGCAAACTCTTCCTTATTACTGTTCCTTGCGGGATGGCTCTTGTTTTTTTTCAGAAGCGTATGTTATAGTTACTTTATAGAAGGAATTCAAAACCAAAGGAGCATGCTTTTGAAAAGTAACTTAACTGCTTGTGCTTTTAGAATGCTTAAATATTTTTTTGTATCCACAACGGTGTTTTTTGCATCTGTATTCGCCCTTGCTTCCTGCTCAGCGGGAAATGACGACGGCTGCATCTGCATTGCCCTGCCTTCAAGGGAAGACTTTTCTCGCGCAGGCCTTTCTGCCGCACGCACAGCTACAGACTTATATCTTATTAACGTCTTTATTACGGGCGATTACGAAGCAAAAAAAACGATTCCCGTAACCCAAGATGACGAAGATAAAGTATTATCCGTAACATTTGATAAAATTCCCGCAGGTGCAAAAGTAAGGGTTGCCTGTGGTCTTGTCGCACCCGCACCAGGACAAGGAGTTGTCGGAATTGGTGACGAAATTACCGTTTTAGGCGGACAGAAGCAAAACGCAAGTGTCAAACTAAGAAAGATCGAGTTTGAAACAGTTGCAATAGGTGGTGGCAAGATTGTTTACTTTGAAGACAGTCTCGATGAACAAATTATTTCACTTCCAAGCGTATGCAACTACAAATTTACGTATACACCTTTAAGCGGAGGCCCTGGAACGGTATACGAAACATCTTACCCCTACTTTACAGACAGCTCTGCGACAACCGGTAAAAAAGTCGCAATAATATTCTGCAACGGCACAGAGATTCTTAAAATTTCCATTACGGTTGCATAACAAGTAGCCCTGCGCTTTTATTCCCCAATATTCTTGACAAAATTTCCGTATGGCAATAGCCTAGAAACATGAAAAAAATCTTTTTGCTTTCTATAATACTCTTCTGCACGCTTTCCTTTGCTTCTGCGGACACAAGCCGCTTCTTTAAGGGCAAAAAAGTCATCCCAAAAATGTATGTCACCGCAGAAGCCGGACTTCGCGTAAGGGACAAGCCAAACCTTGGCTCCAACAAGATTTGTGGCCTTAGCTACCGAATCCCGGTAAAAATCATTGCAATAGGAAAAGAGGCTACCATAGACGGCATTACAGCCCCCTGGGTGGAAATCCTTATCCCCCGCTACGAGTGGAAGGGCAAGAAGCCAGAATTTGGCTGGGGCTTTGGGGGATATTTGTCGGAAGAAAAGCCAAAATTCATTGAGCCCAAGAACGCAAAAGAACTGTCCGAATACCTTTCCAGCTTTATGTCCTGGGGCTTTTATGACAAATACAGCGAATGGATAGGTTTTATGCACTTTTACGCGGACGGAAGCTTTTCAGAGATTCATCCTTCACCGGAAGACCCCGGCTACAACAAAAAAGACAGCAGTTGGAGCGACGGTTCAAAGTGGTACGGCACATGGAAGGCCTTGGACAAAAATACTTTTTCCGTTTCCGCAAAAAACAAAGACAGCGGAGCAGAAAGGACAAGGACTGTAACCCTAACAGCCATTACCGATGTCTGGTGGAGCGAGGCAAACACAGGAAACAGCGGAAGCTCTATGTTCGACCCAAAACCGGTTGACGGGGTAGCCCATCATGAAATAAAGACCATGAGGGACGCTTCCATCTTAAAGTCAAAAGGAGCATACTTTGACGACTATTGGGGTTCCATATACCCCACCAGAAGTTATGATGATGAAAACTACACAATTCCAACGGATCTGGAAAAAAAATATATAGAAGCAGGAATTGACGTCTATTATGACAGCGACCAATTCAACTCCTACTGGGACCCTATAATTGCCGAACACCAAAAAAGAGCCGACCTGATGAAATAAAAAGCAACCTACACCGGCATTAGAAAATTGCATCCGTGAGCGGTAGCCACCCAGCAACCTACGCCGCCATGGAGCCCCTTTAGTCCCGCGCAAGCGGGATGACCGTTAGGGAAGGGCGGAACGGCGGTGGCGCAAAGGCCTATCCGGTCGAATTAGCCAAAAAGCATTTTGTAGAACATAAAAAAGCACCGTCCAAAAAACTAGCACAAGCAATATCAATTAACTGGTCATCCTGAGCTTGACTCAGAATCTGGAAGAGTGACTTTTGAAGCTGTCCTATTTTCTAACTGGCAGCGCTATGATATAATCGCAGCTATGAAACACAATATGCAGATTTTACAGGAAGCGGCGGCAAAACTTGGTCCGCTTTGCGTGGGACTGGACACAGATCCGTCTTATATTCCCCAGTGTGCGGCCAAGGAATTTGGCTCTGCGGCACAGGCGGTTCTTGCCTATAATAAGGAAATAATCAGCAGGGTAAAAAGCGCTGGTTCTGCCTGCTGCTTTAAGATTCAGATTGCCTACTACGAAGCCATGGGGCTTGAAGGGCTTAAGGTTTACGCAGAAACCCTCCGCCAAGTAAAAAAGGCTGGCTTTATTGCCATAAGCGACATTAAGCGCGGAGACATTGCGGCTTCTGCAGATGCCTATGCAAAGGGGCATTTTTCCGGCGACTTTGAAACAGACATCATAACAGTTAACCCCTACATGGGCTTTGAAACCTTAAAACCCTTTACTGCCTGGTGCAATTCCAAGGGCAAGGGCATATTCGTTCTTTTTAGGACAAGCAACCCCGGCATGACGGACCTTGAAGGACAGGAACTTAAATCGGGCGGTCTTTTGCTGGACAGAGTAGGATGCGAGCTTAACAGGCTGGAAAAAGAATTTAAGGCAACAGATGAATTTGCATCCCAAACTTGCAGTCCAGTGGGTGCAGTTGTTGGCTGCACAAACGAGGACAATGCGGCAGAACTTAGGGCAAGGCATCCTGAAATCTTCTTCCTTATTCCGGGCTACGGTGCTCAGGGAGGCGGTGCAAGGCTTGCGGCTACGCTTCTTAAAAATGCTGGCGGAACGGTTAACTCTTCCCGCGGAATTTTGTGCGCCTGGAAAAAGTCAGAGACCTGCATGCAAAAGGAAAAGGATGGCACTCTTACCATTGACGACTTGGCAGATGCGGCAGGAGAAGCTGCCCTTGAAGCAAAGAACGACCTTCTTGGCGCAATGTAACAACACTGGCACAGTTTGCTAACACCAGTATAGTGAATAGCAATTAACTGTCACCCTGAGCTTGACTCAGGGTCTGTCCCATCATCATTGGTTCGACAGGCTCACCAACCGTGGTTCGACTTGGGCAAAGCCACGCTCACCAACCGTGGTTTCTACAGGCTCACCAACCGCTAACGGTCAAACCCCCAGACAGACTTTTTGGGCGGCTCATCTTCGCCTTGACCCTGAAAGACCCTGGGCGGTAATCCACAATCATTAAGCTGGTAGGAAAAAGATTCCCTTTGTAAGAATCCGTCCTGCCAGTTTACTGCCAAAAATGCCCCGCTTCCCAAAGCTCCATCCTTAAGGCAGAGAAAACCAAGCTCTTCTTCCACCACTGCATTCTTTGAACCGCTGTCCTTCCCCCTAGCAAAAGCCCATGCACCAAAAGAGCCATCCGTGCTCCTTACAATAACGCAGTCATATTCAGAAAGCAATTTCTTTGCAGACACTTTTACGCCAGCAGCAAGCTCTTTACCCTTTGCCACGGTCTTACCACCAGCCCCACCCCCAGCCTGAAGCACAAGAATGTTAACGCAAGGAAGCTTACATTTCTTTCCAGCAAACTCACCAGAAGCAAACTCACCAGAAGCAAAAACCCCACCAACAGCAGAAGCCCCTCCCCCAGAAGAAGCGGCATCACAAGAAGTTCCAAAAGCCCCAGAAGCACAAAGCCCTGCCGCCAAGCCCATCTTTTCAAGCGGACAAACCCATACGCAAAGGCAAGTACCATGAACCACCCTGCCAAGCGCAAGATAAGGCTCGTCCTTTACAGCAGGATCAAAAACATAAGCGTCAAAGCCCTTAAAAAACCGGGCCTCTGTCCCAGCCGCATCCCTAAGAGAGCGCAAAGCTTCATCCTTTTCAAGACCATAGCGGTCCCAAGCCCAAAAAGTGCGCACACCAGCCCCCAGTGAACCGCTGCCCGCAATAAGAAGTGTACAGTTCTTCCCCTCACCGTAGCGAAAGCGGTTAACCCTCTGCCCACACAAAAGCGCCTTCTTTGCAAAAGAATCCACAGCATCGCGCCCAAGCCCAGAATAAAAAGCCCAGTACTGATGGGAAGTAGAAACAACATTATCATCTGGAACATAGTCGTAGGTAGAACTCCTGTCCACAAGAAGAGGCATTTTGCAGCCGCAAGAAGAGGCAAAAGAAATTACCGCAGTAAGAGATTCTGGACTGTCCACCTCAAGGTTTGTAACATCCTCCCAATTTGCAATCGTGTTCATAGAAACATAATCGTGCATAGCCGTCATCCGCGGAATCTGGTAATGCGAAAAATCAACGGAAGCTACCACAAGGCTTTCCTTGGGCAGAACCTTACAAAGAAATTCCCCAAGCCTTTTGTAAAGCTGGGCATTCTCCGCGCAAGATTCAGGCTTTAAAAGTATGGGAAGAAATTTTGCCCCCGCAAAGTAATGGGCAATAAAAGGAGTGTGAGAAAAAATTCCGTGCTCATTCCGCCAAATCCCGTCCTGAATGCCAACGTACTTTCCAAGCTCCGACTTCTTTAGCTCATCCGCAAGCTCCTTGTAAAGAGAAAGCTCCCCGTCCGGAGTTTCAAAAACAGTCTTTTTTGGAACCGTAATAAAATTCTTACCCGACTCAAAATGGTCAGGGCATAGCACCACTACAACCTTGGGCTGAACCTTAGCAGAAAGAGCAGAATAAAAACTGTTCTGTCTTAAAACCGTAATATCGTGATGGGGAATTATCACCGCACGCGGAAAAGCCCCCTCCCCCTCCGGCAAAACAAAAGGTTTGGAAAGCGAAAAAATCTGCGCCCACATAGCCCTGTCACCCGGGTAAGCGTATTGGACAAGCTGTGCCTTGTCATGCTTCGATGTCTTAACTTGCTGAGATGCACAAGAAGAATACAAAAGAGAAATGACTGTAAAAAAAGATAAAATAAAATTTTTCATCAAATAGTTTTTAAATTTGGACGGCACTTTTTGTGTTGGGCAAACATTGCTTTTCCAAAAACAAACATGCCTTTGCCTTCCCCGCTTTCCGCGGTTTCAGTCCCGCCACAGGCGGGACCGCTACGGGGTCAAGCCCCTTGCGCCGCTACAATCGGGCGTAGGTTGCTTGGAAAAATTTTCATTTGTAGTTTCTACCGCCCCACTCTACCACTGCAAAGCCCTTTCTGCTTGCGGGAACAAGAACCTGTTCCTCTGTTTCAATCGGCTTTTCAAGAGGCTTGTGGTCAAAGTAAACGCGGATAATGCTGTCTGGAGCAGGGCTTACAGAAAGCGGTGCCTTTGCGTCTATCATCTCCTTTGAATAGAAGGTAATAAATTCGTAAGGACTTGCGGTAAGCTTTGGAAGCCAGAATTCCATAAAGTCTGCAATCTCCTTTTTGTTAAGCCCAAGAAGAGTAAGCTTTTCGTCAAGGAATTTTTCCATGTCTCCGCTTGCAACAACAAATCCGTGCGAAAGGTCTATAGGCTCAGAATTATCTTCACTTTCCCAGAAGAGATATGGATATTCGCTCTTTCCGCTAACAATGCGGCCGTCCGGGTAAGCGGTAACGCTCCAGCCCTTCTTGCCAATGGCAGGTTCCGTCTTGGTGAACTTACCTTCAGGCTTTACGTTAACCTTTACGCTTGTTTTTTTCTGGGGGTAAAGATAGATAACAGGCTTTCCCATTTCCGCAGCACCACCCTGGTGTACGTAAAGTGTAAGGCGGGTTGTTTTTAGGTGGCCGTCGTTAAAGTAGGCAATAAAGCGGTAGCAGTTTGTACCCCATGCAAGGTTTTCAAAAGCACCGCTTGCATTGTATTCAAATTTGCTGTCGCCCGCCTTGAATTTCTTAAGATAAAAATCGTCAACAGTAAAACCCTTTATTGGCTTTGCACCCTTTATAAGATACTCGTCTATGGCATCGTGACCGTCACAGCCTGGAGACCACAAAACGCGGATTGCCTTGCAGTCAGAAGAAACCTGGCCTGCAAACTGGTACTTAACCTGGGCAATGTTGTCAATATTGTATGGGTATTTTGAAGAACCGTCTTCCGGATCAACTATGCGTATGTAAGAAGACGTTCCGGCAAAAAGAACTGCCGCATTCACAACCGTAAGCAAAAGTCCCGCAAAAAATAGTTTTAAGTTTCTCATAAGCAAATTATAAAACTAAGAAAAGCCAATGTAAAGCAAAAAATTCCCAAGACCTTGCCAAAAAAGAATATTGTGTTATAGTATTCATTATGAACGCAACTTTTTTTACCCCCCCCCGTCCGTTTAAGAATATTTAAACGCTTCTTTAATTTACTGGCAATAATTTTTACAGCCACGCTCGCCCTTGTTTCCTGTTCAGCAGGCAAGAATGAAGGCAGCATTAGCATTGCCCTTCCCGCAAGAGAAATCTTGACACGGGCAGGAGTTTCTGCCGCAAGAGACGGAATAACCGATAACCTCTGCACAATCTTTATTACAGGCGACTACGAAGCAAAAAAGACCGTTCCCATGTCCGATGCTGCTGGCACCACCGGCGAACTTGCAAAAGCAACCTTTGACAACATTCCGGCAGGGTCAAAGGTAAGGGTTGCAGTTTCTTATACAACAGGCGCGGAAGGTACAACTTGCGGAATAGGTGTTAGCGACGAAATTACCATCATAGGAGGAGAAACTCAGGCTGCCAATGTTGTTATGAAATTTATACAGCTTGACAACGCAAAAACAGACTCGGATGAAAGCATTTCAAAAATATATTATATCTCCGACCTAGATACAGATCCCCATCCCCACATCTCTTTACCAAATGTATGTACCTATAAATTCACCTTTGTGCGCAGGGACGGCACTCCCACAAAAACCTACAAAACATCTTCCGCATACTGTGACCTTGGAAGCGGTAATTCCGCCCGCGATTATAACGTTACAGTGCAAATATTCTGCAACGACACAGAAATTTTACGAATGTTTACAAATGCCATGTCCTAATCCAGCAGGTAAATAGATTATCGGGTCGTGGTTCGACTGCGTTCACCAACCGCCCGATAATGCCATTAACTTTACGTCAATCACTATACGCTATCTTCCTCTGCAATGCCTTTTTGAACAAAATATTCAATCGCAGAATTTGTCTTTTCCTTTGTTTCCAAATCAAACCTAAGGCCATTCTGCTTTAGAATGGAAATTTTATTTTCATCAATTTTTTTCCAGGAAAAAACATCTTTCCATTCAAGAAAAAAGCCAAACACAATTCCGTTTTCATAGATGCCATTAAATTTTGTAAATTTTCTGGTCAATATAAGTTCAGAAATCCTTGGTAAAAAAACACAAAAGCCAAAATACAGCAAATCATTTTTAACAATTATTCCAATTACAATCAACAGGATAGCAAAAATTGCATATATTAATATAAATGAAATTTTTATATTCGCTTCCCTTTCAAGAGGAATTATTTCCTTGCCAAAGTTTGCGACTTGCTTTTTTAGCCTTGCAAGCTTAACAATATTTGCAATTAAATTAATAAGCGGAATTCCAACAAATCTAACAAGAAAATAAAGAGCTAT
>ODAI010290682.1_pt1 | contig 17256 bp, 13 predicted proteins | sample 1539321 | NCBI WGS metagenome assembly ODAI01 (sample SAMN02144231, study PRJEB22623) | gut metagenome | biome: sheep rumen | host: Ovis aries | place: New Zealand | reverse complement strand
CCTGTGCGTACATATCGGTGTTGTCGCCGATGATCTTGATGGAGTTCTTGTTGGCACCGACGGTACCGTCTGCGCCCAGACCCCAGAACTTACAGCAGATGGTGCCTTCGGGAGTGGTAACGATCTCGGGACCGGTCTGCAGGGACAGGTTGGTCACGTCATCGATGATACCGATGGTGAATCTCTTCTTCTCAGTATTGTCATAAACGGCAATGATCTGAGCGGGCGTGGTATCCTTGGAACCAAGACCATAACGTCCGCCGTATACTTCGACAGCGTCGAACTTGGTGCCCTTGAGAGCCTTGATGACATCCAGCTCAAGAGGCTCGCCGATAGAGCCGGGCTCTTTGGTTCTGTCGAGAACGGAAATCTTCTTTACGGTATCCGGGATCGCTGCGATCAGATGCTCTGCGCTGAAAGGTCTGTACAGACGGACCTTTACGACACCGACCTTGCGGCCGCGGGCGTTCAGATAATCAACGGTCTCTTCAATGGTCTCGTTGACAGAGCCCATGGCGATGATGATCTGCTCTGCATCGGGAGCGCCGTAGTAGTTGAACAGCTTGTAGTCTGTGCCGAGCTTGGCGTTGACTTTGTTCATGTACTCTTCTACGATCGCGGGCATCGCGTCATAGTAAGGGTTGCAGGACTCTCTGGTCTGGAAGAAGAGGTCGGGGTTCTGCGCGGAGCCCATCTGGCAGGGATGTGTGGGGTTCAGCGCGTTGTCACGGAATGCCTGTACCGCTTCCATGTCGATGAGGTCTTTCAGATCTTCATAATCCCATGTCTCGATCTTCTGGATCTCGTGGGAGGTACGGAAACCGTCAAAGAAGTTTACGAAAGGAAGTTTGCCCTTTACTGCGGAGCAGTAAGCTACGGGAGAGAGGTCCATAACTTCCTGTACGGATGATTCACACAGCATAGCGCAGCCTGTCTGGCGGGCAGCGTATACGTCGGAATGATCACCGAAAATGTTCAGCGCATGTGTAGCGACGCAGCGTGCGGAAACATTGAAGACAGCGGGAAGGTTCTCGCCGGCGATCTTGTACATGTTGGGGATCATCAGAAGAAGACCCTGGGAAGCGGTGTATGTGGATGTCATAGCACCTGCTGCGACTGCGCCGTGTACGGCACCGGCTGCGCCGGCCTCGGACTGCATCTCAGTCACTCTGACGACTTCACCAAAAATGTTCTTTCTGCCTGCTGTTGCCCACTCGTCTACGTGCTCGGGCATAACAGAGGAAGGGGTGATCGGGAAGATGGTAGCCACTTCTGTATACGCGTACGATACATGAGCGGCAGCTTCGTTACCATCCATGGTCAACATCTTTCTTGCCATTGTTTTTCCTCCTATGCGTTTTATGCGATGGCATAAATTATAGTATCCACAGCCATAATAGCTTATTTTTATGTTAGCATCGGCATTTGTAAAAGGCAAGCCGATTTTGGGATTGTATCTATAAAAAAACTATAATAATTACTGAAATTAAAGGTTAGGTATAACTAACTGTTTGTGTAAAATATACAAAAAACAAGGCAAAAATATCTGATAATAACAAAAAATATCAGAAAACCGTTTGCTGTCAGGAGGGGGTTTTTGGAAAACGGAGGAGGGGGTGAAGTATACCGGTGGCTCAGGGAGATGCGGGTATGAAAAGGGAAAATGACAGACAGGGGACAAAGAAGAAAAGGCGGGAAAGGGAAAACGGACGGCTGAAAAAGGTAAAAAAAGACCGGACCTGCAGGTCCGGTCTGATCAGCATGCCGCAGTCGGCCAAAAGGGTCAGAGTTCTGCCAGGCGGGACAGGGCATCGTTTTCGCAGAGGATTCTGCTGTGCTCCTTCAGGTGCTGCTCGCTGGCGTAGGTGATCTTCAGGGAAGTCCCGTATTCGGACAGGATGGCCAGGACATTCTGCATTCTGCGGACTGTGTCCATATCCGGCATGGTCAGGAACAGATAGTAGAGATCGTCGCTGTCCGCGTGGTAGAGGGAGCTGCGGCCGGTAAAACTGCCGCCGGTCATGGAAGCGGCCCGTACCGTGTCGCCCAGTGTCTGAAAGGCGAAAAGGCGGTTGGTAAATACGAACTGACGGAAAGCTTCGCTTTCTTTGGAATGATCTGCCGGAGCCTGTCCTTCCGCTCCGGTCTCCTGTCCGTTCGTTTCTGCAGCCATCTCACGCCGCAGAGAATCCATCAGACGGCCGAAGGGCGAGGGCTGGCCGGCCTGCTGGCCGCCGGAAGGGACACTGCCCTGGACAGAAGGGGCAAAATTGGAAAAACGTGTATCCAGTTCCTCCGGATGATCGACCTTGGTCACGACCAGGACGATGCTGTCGGAGGAGAGGGGGATCGCCTCGATCATAAGGGGGGAATTATCGGCTTCGAAGCCGTACTGGAAAGCGGCCTGTTCCATCATATCCCGGAAGAGGCTCCTGGCTTTTTCTGTTCCGTAAGCCAGCTCGCTCAGCTTCAGCTGACGTTTGGCCAGATCCTCGCCTGTGAGAATGCATCGGATCTGACGGTCATTTACTTTTTCAATCTTCAACAGACGGTTCTCCTTTCCGATTCTTAAAAATCTTGCAATCACTATATCATATCAGAAGAAAGTGTGTCATGGACTTTATACGAAATTAACAAAACAGCAGACTTTCGGGATTTCGTGCGTCCCCTTTCTTGAAAGGACAGCAGGGGGCGTCTACAATGAAGGCGGAAAGCACAGAATAATCTGTATCGCAAAGGAGGGCGATCGAAGAACAGTTTTTGATTCGCGGTCCTTTGAACCGGCCGCGTCATTTCAATTTTCATATCTATCAATTCTCAATGGGAAAGCCCATTGTCTTTCAGGGACCTTCCGGTCCCATCGATAGAAATCTATCCACCCGATAATATCAGTAAGATCAATCCATGTAATCATTTTTTTTAAAGATACCGTTCTGTGCTGCCGGGGCTGTGTCCTTCCGGACGAGATCCCACGGAAATTTCCTACGGTCAGAGGGCACTGCCGCAATTCTTCCGACCAGTCCGCCGCAGGCGGCTGATCATCTGAGAAGCCAGATCTGAAGACCTGTCTCAATCCTGTCTATAGAACCCTTTACGGCTCTTTTTACGTCAACGGGACCCCACTCGTGTAAAGCCGTAAAGGGTTCTGTCTTTGCCGGGCTGTCATTGGAATACCTGCCTGCCGCTTTCACCAGGACAGCAGTTCTTCAAGACTCTTCCGGCAGTGTCCGCAGTGTTCGCAGAGGAGGCCATACTCGACTTGAAATACAGAGTCTGTTATAATAGGTAGGAATATATTTGCAGGAACAGACAGCAGTCGCGCAGGCTTCCGCCCGGAGGTCTGCGACAGGAGATGATATGAAGAAAACAATTCCGACAATTATCATTATTATTTTGATCGCAATACTTGGTTTTGCTTTCTGGAAATTTACCTTCCGAAAGATGAGCTATTCCGGAAAATGGACGGATCTGGAAACCTATTACGGGATTCAGGATGAAGATGATTTTCCGGTCATCCATCAGGACGAACTTTCCGACATGCATGCCCGCAGGTTTGACGGCGCTTATTATATGAAGCTGGAGGATGTCGCCGCTCATATGACCAAGCGTTTCTATTTCGGCAAAGCGGACGGAAAGGTCTATTACTGTCTGCCCGACGACAGGATCGTCCTGGTACCGGGGGAGACTGCCTGGACGACAGACGGCGGTCAGAAGGGCCAGGAAGAGGCGGCGCCTGCCGTTCTGGACGGGGAGACCCTGTGGCTGTCCCTGGATTTTGTAAAGAATTACGCCAATTTTTCCTACAGCGCCTTTACGGAACCCAACCGTCTGGTGCTGACCACCGCATGGGAAGAAGAAACGGTGGCGGAAGTAAAGGATTCGACGATGGTCCGGATCACGGGCGGCATCAAGAGTGAGATCGCCGGTGAGGCTGAATCCGGTACGACGGTCCGGATCCTGGAGCCCATGGATACCTGGTCCGGCATCATGACGGAGGACGGGGTATTCGGCTACGTGGAGAACGATACCCTGGGAGAACCCTATACCAGGCAGCCGGAGCCGGTCGAAACTTATACCGAGCCGGATTATAAGACCCGGTCCCTGGATAAGAAGATCAACATGGTCTGGCATAATGTGGCGGTCGTAGAAGGAAACGATACCATCGGCGGCCTGTTCGCGAATGTCAAGGGAGTCAATATACTTTCCCCCACCTGGTTCTATGTCAGTGACGAGAATGGAGATGTCAAGAACATTATTTATAAGGAAAACATTGACCTGATGCACGGCAGGGGGATCCAGGTCTGGGCTCTGTTCGACAATTTTTCCTCCGGCCAGTCCTATACGGATTTCCTGACCACCGACGCCGGCCGCAGCACGGCCATCAGCCAGGTGGTGGCGGCCTGTGAGGAGTACGGGATCGATGGCATTAATGTAGATATCGAGAATATCACACCCGAGAGGGGCGGGGACTTTATAGAATTTATCAGGGAACTCTGCATCGCGGCCCATAAAAAGAACCTTTATGTCTCCGTAGATAACTATGTCCCTTACAATTTCAATGACTACTATCACCTGGACGAGCAGGGCAAATTCGCGGACTATATCGTCCTGATGGGCTATGATGAGCATTACGCCGGCAGCCAGGAAGCGGGCAGCGTGGCTTCCATCGACTATGTGACCTACGGGATCGGAGAAGCCCTGAAAGAGGTCCCGAAGGACAAACTGATCAACGCGATCCCCTTCTATACCAGGATCTGGACGACTTCTCCGGAGGGCGTCAGCTCCCAGGCGGTCACCATGGCCTACTGCCAGGAGTTCATGCAGCAGCATGGCATGAAGCCCGAATGGAGTGATTCCTTCGGTCAGTATTACGCGGAAGCGAGAGAAGGCGACAATTACTATCAGATCTGGGTCGAAGGAAAAAAATCCATTGAGCTCAAGCTGCGGGTCATGGAGGAATACGGGCTGGCAGGCGTCGCGGAATGGTGCCTGGGATTTGAGACGCCGGAGATCTGGGACGTGATCGAAGCATATATGAAACAATGATTTTCCGGGCCGGACAGAAACCGGCCCGTTTTCAAGGAAGCTATGATAACAGAATATATAACCATGACAGAAGAAGCGATTGACCGGGCTGCCATCGAAAAGGCAGGGCAGATCCTGCGGGCAGGCGGTCTGGTCGCTTTTCCCACGGAGACGGTATACGGTCTGGGCGGAGACGCCCTGAACCCGGAATCCTCCAGAAAAATCTACGCGGCAAAGGGAAGGCCTTCCGATAATCCGCTGATCGTTCATATCTGCAGGATGGAGGACCTGGCTCCGATTGTAAGAGACATACCTGATGAGGCTCTGCGGCTGGCAGAGGCATGCTGGCCCGGGCCCCTTACCATGATATTCCATAAAAGTGATCTGGTCCCGCCGGAGACCACCGGAGGTCTGGATACAGTGGCGGTCCGCTTTCCCAGCAACCGGATCGCCATGGCCCTGATTGCTGCAGCCGGCGGTTATATTGCGGCTCCCAGCGCCAACCGGTCCGGCCGGCCCAGTCCCACCCTGGCCAGATACTGCCGGGAGGATCTGGACGGCAGGGTCGAGATGATCATAGACGGAGGACCGGTGGGGATCGGCCTGGAATCCACCATTATCGATCTGACGGAAGGACAGCCGGTGATTCTGCGTCCCGGCTACGTTACGCAGGAAAGACTGGAGCAGATCCTTGGCCGGGTCGAAACAGACCGGGCTATCATCGAGCCCGATTCGGGGACAGCGCCCAAGGCCCCCGGCATGAAATACCGCCATTACGCCCCCAAAGGCAGCCTGACCATCGTGGAAGGCGGCAGGGAGGCGGTCATCGCCTATATCAACGCCCGGACCCGGGAATGCCGGGAAAAGGGAATCCGTACAGGTGTTATCTGTACAGATGAGACCTGCAGGTGTTATACTGCTGACAGCGTCAAGAGCGCCGGCGCCCGGACCAGCGCGGAGACCATCGCCAGCAGGCTCTTCCGCATCCTGCGGGAATTCGATGACGAGGAGATACAGGTCATGTTCTCGGAGTCTTTCGGCGAAGGCGGTCTGGGACAGGCCATCATGAACCGCCTGATGAAGGCGGCCGGGCATAAGATCGTACAGGTCTGACAGCAGCCCCAAACAAAGCAGTTGACCGGCAGCAGCCGGTGAGCGAACCCTTCCGGCCGGCCTTTGTGCTGATCGGAACGGCGGGAAGGATAGATGATAAAGATATCAGCACAGGAAAGAGGAGAAAATGGCAAAAGTAATCTACATGGATCACCCCCTGGTAAAGCATAAGATCGGTATTATCCGCCGTAAGGAGACAGGCACCAAGGAATTCCGCGAGACGATCAGTGAGATCGCCATGCTGGAATGCTATGAGGCTACCAGGAATCTTGAAATGGACGAAGAAGATATAGAGACTCCCATCGGCCCCACCAAAGCGCATGTCCTCAAAGGCAAGAAGCTGGCGATCGTGCCCATCCTGCGCGCGGGCCTGGGCATGGTCGAAGGTATGCTGACCCTGATCCCCGCGGCAAAAGTCGGACATATCGGTCTGTACAGAGATCCCGAGACGCTGGAGCCGGTGGAATATTACTGCAAGCTTCCGGCAGACGTTTCGGAAAGAGAGATCTTTGTCGTCGATCCCATGCTGGCGACCGGCGGTTCCGCTGCGGAAGCGGTCACCATGCTCAAACAGCACGGATGCAAGAACCTGCATTTCCTGTGCATCATTGCCGCTCCGGAAGGCGTAAAGGCTTTCACGGAAGCGCATCCGGATGTTGACCTTTATGTCGGTGCCCTGGATGACCACCTCAACGAGCACGGTTATATCGTTCCCGGCCTGGGAGACGCAGGCGACAGGATTTTCGGCACCAAGTAAGGAGAATTTGACAGGCAGGTTCATTTAATTAACTTTCTTTGTCCTTTTATTCTGGAGGCTCGTATATTACATTGGACACGAAAAAACGAGCCGGCCGCGATCCGGACCGGAAAGAAGGAAGGGCCGGCTGACATATCAGACACCATGAGAAAACAAAGAAAGGAAGAAAAGATATGTTTAAGAAGTCAATCATCGCATTATTACTTGGAACAGCAGTTTTCATGACCGCGTGCGGCGGCAGCGCCCCGGCGGCTTCCAATACAGAGGCAGCAGCAGAAGAGACTACAGCAAAAGAGACTGTGGCAGAAGAGCCTGCGGCAGAGACAGCAGCACCGGCTGAAGAGAAAGCCGATGACGCGGCCCAGGCTGCTACAGAGCCCGCCGTGGAGGAATCTACGCTGGCGTCCAGATATGAAGACGATATGGCAAGGTATCAGACCGTGATCGACGGCCTGCAGGATGGCCAGGCCTATGGTTTCGCCGACATCTCTGATGTAGATGTCCTTCTGGTAGCGGATAATGTCTATGACAACCTGGATGGCAATATGGTCGCCATGAAGGCAGATGTATACTGCGTCAACGGCGCTGACGAGGTCGTGAAATACGGTACGGTCGCGTCCTCCGATTCCGGCTATCCTCTTTATGTCACAGCTGACAAATGCCTGATGTTCGGCGGCAACCACAAACTGACCAAGGTCTATGTGGACATTGAAGCCGGCGCGATCATCACCTTCGAGGAATTCACAGAGACATTCGACGCGGATGGCAAAGCGGCTTATCACTACCTCTCCATGGACGAGGGAATCGACGCGGATGTCGAGGATGACAGCGCCCACGGCGCCATGCTGGAGCAGTATGAGACCGGCACGCCCGTTAACTTTACAACTGTAGGAGAGGCTGCGGCGGCTGCTGCTACCAACTGACCTGCGGATTACCGGACGGCAATTGGCCGGGGAACACCCGGTACATACTAAAAAGCAGAATATCGCGCAAGAGATCCCGCGCCCCCGGGCGCGGGATTTTGAACATGCGGCAGGCAGCTGGGGAAGCTGCGGAAAGGGGAGAAAAAATGGTCCAGAAACGTCAGGATTACATCACCTGGGATGAATATTTTATGGGCGTCGCCTATCTGTCGGCCAAACGGTCCAAGGATCCCAACACACAGGTCGGCTCCTGCATTGTCAGCAGCGATCACAAGATTCTGTCCATGGGCTATAATGGCCTGCCCAGAGGCTGCTCGGACGATATGTTCCCCTGGTCCAGAGAAGGCCAGCCCCTGATGACCAAATATCCTTTTGTGACCCACAGCGAGCTCAACGCCATCCTGAATTACAGGGGCGGCAGCCTGGAAGGCGCGACCATCTATGTGACCCTTTTCCCCTGCAATGAATGCGCCAAGGCCATTATACAGGCCGGGATCCGGACGGTGGTCTATGACAGCGACAAGTACGCGGACTCCGATGCCACAGTGGCCAGCAAGCGCATGTTCGACGCCACAGGTGTACGCTATTACCAGTACACCCGGACCGGCAGGAAGATCGAACTGGAACTGTAGAGCGCACCCGGACCGGCAGAGAGATCGGCTGAATCTGCAGAACAGGACCTGTGCGTAAAAAAACTGCCGGGATGGCAGGACTTACCAGGAACAGGGGGATTCCTGCCCGAATATTATGTAAAAGAAAAAGGATGTATTACCATTTAGAGGCAGTACATCCTTTTTGTATGCTGTTTTGTGAATGATGGTCCGCAGACCGATCAGGCGGGCGCTTTATTTGCGGGGCGGCAAACGGAATTTGCCGCCGCTCTGCTGGCTCCTGTTGTAATTGGCGATGAACTTCCAGGTCTTTGTGTAAGGATCCAGAAGGTCGCTGATCGAGGAATCATGGTTAAGAGTATCAATGATATAGGCAAGGTATTTGCCCATGTCGCAGCTGACATACCAGGGGCGCTTGAGGAGCTCGGGACTCTGGTAGATCAGGTTGGTGGTCAGGATCTTGTCAATGATGCCGTCTTCATAGGCTTTGTCCAGTTTGTCCAGACCGGAGGTGAACAGACCGAAGGTGGAGAAGAGGAAGACTCTCCTGGCCTTTCTCTCTTTAAGCTTGGTGGCGATATCAATGATACTGTTGCCGGAGGAGATCATGTCATCCACGATGATGACATCCTTGTCCTCTACACTGGAGCCCAGGAATTCGTGGGCCAGCACGGGATGTTCCCCGTTAACGATCGTGGTATAATCCCTGCGTTTGTAGAACATGCCCATATCCAGGTTCAGCATGTTGGCAACATAGACAGCGCGCTTCATGCCGCCCTCATCGGGGCTGATGACCAGCATATGCTGGGCGTCGATCCGAAGATCCGGCACATTCCGAAGCAGGCCCTTGATGAACTGATAGACCGGCTGGATGGTATCAAAGCCGTTCAGGGGAATGGCGTTCTGCACGCGGGGATCGTGGGCGTCAAAAGTAATGATATTGTCTACGCCCATCCGGACCAGCTCCTGCAGGGCAATGGCGCAGTCCAGGGATTCACGCTGGCTGCGGGCCTGCTGACGGCTCTCATAAAGGTAGGGCATGATGACCGTGATCCGCCTGGCCTTGCCGCCGGCTGCGGCGATCACACGCTTGAGGTTGGCGTAATGATCGTCAGGAGACATATGGTTCTGCAGACCGAACATTTTGTAGGTCTTACTGAAGTTGACCACATCTACAAGGATATAGAGGTCCATGCCGCGGACAGACTGGGGAAGGACGCCCTTGCCTTCGCCGGTACCGAAACGTGGCAGGTCGCAGTTCACGATGTAGCTGGAACGCTGATAATCGTTGAAAGCCGGATTATGCCTGTTCTCACGCTGGCGTTCCGCCCTCCAGCGTGTCAGGTAATAATCAATCTCTTTTCCCATTTCCTCACAGCCGACTACAGGGACGATTCCCAGAGCGCCGTAAGGCATGCTTTCAAGATTTCTTTTGTCATGTTTCCTGATGGGTTCCATTCATTGTCCTCACTTTCTTAAGCAGACGTATATCCTTACCTGTCAGTTTACAGCAGATGTAGCCACTCGTAATCCGGGAGAACACCCGGTCGGAGTAGCGCTTCTGCAGATCTTCCAGTGAAAGATTTGTTGAAATGACAGTCGGCTTTCTGTTCAAATGCCGCTCGTTGATACAGGCAAACAGCTGAGCTGAAACGAATTGGTTGGTCAGTTCTGTTCCCAGATCGTCGATGATCAGCAGGTCGCAGTGATACAGGTCATCAACGAAATGCTCAAAATCATCTCTGGATCGATAATTATAAACCAGTCCCGCAAGCCGGTCAAAGAGGGAGGCCGCACTGAAATACAGTACGGAATACCCTGCGGACAGAACTTCATGGGCGATACATACAGAAAGAAATGATTTGCCGGTACCGACAGTACCGAAGAAATAGAGATTGGAATATTCGCGGCCGAACTGCCTTGCAAAGTGAAGGCTGACATTTCTGGCCGCTCTGAAACGCTTCAGATCCTCTCCCTTGTAGAAATCTTCACGGAGCGTGTCGAAATTCTGGGTACGGGTCAGGAGCTGAAGATGTGACTGGTCATACAGGATGGAAATTTCTTCCTGGCGGAAGCAATGACATTTTTCCCCGTTAATGTAGCCGGTATCTTTGCAGTCGGGACACTGAAAGGGGACCTCCAGATAATCCGGGGCGAAACCGCCGCTGACCAGCAGCTGCTGTTTGCGGGCTGCTACACTGCGAATCTGCCGGCGCAGATCGTCAGCGGAAGCCGTATCTCCGCTGCTAAGCCTGCGGCGCAGGGCAGAAACCGCCGCGGCAGGAATCTCGGTCTCCAGACGGGCATACTCCGGCACGGCAGAATAGACCTCCTGCCGGCGCTGCTCGAGCAGCCTGCGGCGGTGGGCCTGTTTCTGTTCATAATGATACATGATGCTGTCGTACTGTTCTTTGGTCAGAGACACAAATACTCCTTATGACGAATGATCAGTTTCCGAGGATCTGCCGTTCAAGATCGTCAAAATCGTACTGATTCTGCTCGAACTGATTAAAGCGGTTGGCAGCGGGACGGCTGCCTTTGCGGTTCGCGGAACCACGGGCCAGCGGAGATACAGCGCGCTCCGCCTGACGGGGCGTGGTGATGCCGTTTTCGGCCCAGTTCACGGCGACTTTTTCAATATAGCGGAAGTCTTTTTTGCCCCTGTCTATACAGTACTGGAGCAGGTAATCGATCAGGGCGTCCGAGAAGCCCAGATCTTCAGATATATAGTAGACCGACTCGATTTCCGGAACGGAAAGGGGTTTGCCGATATACTGTTCGATCACAAAGAGGAGCTGGGCCCGTTCCTGGTTGGAACGGAAGGCCTCCAGGACCTCCGGCGACTGTTTCTTTTTGCCTGCAGTCCGGCTGCCGTTCCTGTCATTCTGTGGACAGGCAGGAGCGGCATGCTCCTTAACGGCGATGACCGGCTTCTCCTGGCGGAAAGAACGGACGGGGTTACGGCCGGACCGGGGATCGCAAAGGTGGATTCCTGTCAGTTCGCCCTGTTCATCATGATCCAGGGACAGCAGGCCCAGGCCGGCCCAGTAATCCAGGGAACGGACAATGTCCCGTTCCGTATGATTGAAGAGGTCCGCCATCTGGGAGATATCCGCAGAGGCGCCGGCGCCCATAACACGCAGCAGATACAGATATACCTTGAGCTGCGCGTCGTTCGCGTCCTTCATATATTCATCAATAAACAGATTCGACACAAGTGTCGTATCGGAACTGCTGTCATTGTAAATCGTGAACACGCCGGAATCCCCCTTCCATTAAGTCTTGCATGCGCAAGTATAGCACAGAGGATGGATTTTCCGGAATGGTAAAAGTGACCAGAAAATTTTCCGGCCGGGCCGGGGCGTGCTGCAATCCGTCTGAAAGGGAAAAATCGGAAAATGTGGAAAAGTGCCGGAAATGCCGTATCTGCGGCAGCTTTTATCCACAATCAAAAATCCGCTTCCGGATGGGGACAATGTGGATAACCGTGATAACCTTTGTCAGGAAAGCAGGTTTTCGCCGATTTTAAAGACATCTCCGGCGCCCATAGTTATCACCAGATCTCCCTTCCGGCAATTTTGACGAACGTATTCCTCAATTTCTTCAAAATTCTCAAAATACAGGCAGTCATGGCCCAAAGCCCGGATCTCCTTCTGCAGGGTAGCGGAGCTGATGCCCAGATCATCGGTCTCCCTGGCGGGATAGATCTTTGCCAGGACGGTAATATCGGTGTGGGTGAGGGCTTCGGCAAAGTCCTGCATCAGGGCTTTGGTCCGGGTAAAGGTATGGGGCTGGAAGATGCACCAGACCCTGTTATGGGGATAATTGGATGCGGCAGCCAGAGCCGCTTTGATCTCAGTGGGGTGGTGGGCGTAATCGTCTATGATCGTTACGCCGTTCATGGTCCCTTTATATTCGAAGCGCCGGTCAGTGCCTGCAAAGGCGGAGACGGCCTCGATGGCTGTATCCATGTCAACGCCCAGTACAGAGGCGGCTGCCAGGGCTGCGACGGAATTGCTGACATTGTGACGGCCCGGGACTTTCAGGGAGACCTGCTTTTCCACCGGGGTCCCGTCGGGAGCGGTTCCGTGCAGAGTATAGGAAGCGTGGCCGAAGGAATCATAGCTGATGCCATCCGCGTACCAGTCACTGGAGCTGTCACTGCCGTATGTGATGATCCGGCAGGGCAGGCCTTCGGTAATCTCGCTGTAATCCGGTATATCCGCGCTGATGATCAGGCAGCCGTCCGCAGGGATCAGTTCGGCAAATCTGCGGAAGGAGCGGCGGATATCCTCCAGGTCCTTGAAGAAATCCAGATGGTCCGCGTCGATATTCAGGATGATGCCCAGTCTGGGATACATGCTGAGGAAGCTGTTGGTATATTCGCAGGCTTCGGCCACGAAGTAGCGGTGGCCGCCGACCCTGACCTGTCCGCCGATGGACCGCAGGATACCGCCGATGGAGAGGGTGGGATCCGTATCCGCATGGATCAGGATCTCGGACAGCATGGATGTAGTCGTCGTCTTGCCGTGGGTGCCGCTGACAGCGACCGGGTACTGATATCCCTTCATCAGCTGGCCAAGGAGCTGGGCCCTTGTCAGATGGGGAATCCCAAGTTCCTGTACGGCCATGTATTCCGGATTGTCGGGATGGATGGCGGCGGTGAATACGACCAGGTCGATATCCGGGGTGATATTATCCCGCTTCTGTCCGATCACCACAGGGATTCCGTGAGACGCCAGCTCCTCTGTAATGGGAGAGGCTGTCCGGTCGGATCCGGATACGGTAAAACCTCTGCTGCGGAGGATCTCCGCCAGGCCGCTCATGGATATTCCGCCGATGCCGGAGAAGAATACATGAATCGGTTCATTGAAATCTATCTGAAACATAATGCCTCCATGAAAAAGCCTTATGCAGGCCTCTTCTACGCTGTTTTTAAGTGATTTTTACATTCCTGCGGGCCTTGTGCCCATAGTTATTTTCATTATAACACTGAATAATCGCAAAGAAACAGTACATAATCAGGAAAGAAAATGATTTATGATATCTAAGTGGAATAATAGACAAATTATTATAAAAAGCCATTGTACCCATTGTGGAAAACAACGATTAAATTTGGGCTAAATATTTCATTTATCAGGGCGGTGTGCTATAATTTTCATACGAATCTATGTCTTTTTTGGGACGTATATCCGAAAATTAATATAGGGGTGGCAACGATGATAGTTAAAAAAGAAATGATAGCTATGCTTTTAGCCGGTGGCCAGGGCAGCCGTCTGGGAATCCTGACAGCAAAAGTGGCCAAGCCGGCGGTATCATTTGGCGGCAAATATCGCATAATCGACTTCCCTCTCAGCAACTGTATCAACTCAGGAGTAGACACGGTCGGCGTGCTGACCCAGTACATGCCGCTTCGTCTGAACTCACATATCGGGATCGGTATCCCGTGGGATCTTGACAAAAATGTCGGCGGTGTATCCATCCTTTCTCCGTACGAGAAGAGTCATGATACCGAATGGTATACCGGTACCGCCAATGCGATCTATCAGAATATGGAATACATGGAGAGCTACAATCCTGACTATGTTCTGATCCTTTCAGGCGACCATATCTACAAGATGGATTATGAGTCCATGCTGGATTATCACAAGGAGAAAGGGGCTGATGTTACCATTGCCGTCATGCCTGTTCCCATGGAGGAAGCCAGCAGATTCGGTATCATGATCACGGATGAAGACAGAAAGATTGTGGATTTCGAGGAAAAGCCCGAACATCCCCGCAGCAATCTGGCGTCCATGGGCATCTACATTTTCTCCTGGACGGCGCTGAAGGAAGCCCTTCTTGCGAATAAGTCCCAGCCGAATCTTGATTTCGGCAAACATATCATCCCCTACTGCCGTGATAACGGACGCCCCCTGTATGCATGGGAGTTCAACGGTTACTGGAAGGATGTCGGAACACTGACATCCTACTGGGAAGCGAACATGGAGCTGATCGATATAGTTCCGGAGTTCAATCTGTATGAAGAATTCTGGAAGATCTATACCAAGAGCCAGACGGTCACGCCCCAGTATTTCGGCCCCAACAGCGCGGTTGAAAGGACCATCATAGGGGAAGGCTCCGAGATCTACGGACAGGTCTACAATTCCGTGATAGGCTGTGATGTCATCATCGGCGAGGGAACAATCGTCCGTGATTCCATCATCATGAACGGGACTGTGATCGGTGATAACTGCAGGCTTGAAAAAGTCATCGCGGCGGAAAATGTAACTATTGCAGACGGTGTCGTACTCGGTGAGGGTGATTATATCGAGAACGATACCAGGCCCGATATTTACCGTGACGGTATTGTGACCATCGGTGAAGGAACGGTAATACCTGACAGTGTGACGATCGGCAGGAATACCCTGATTTCCGGACATACCGTGGAAGCGGATTATCCGGACGGCCGTCTTGCCGGCGGCAGAACACTGGTCAAAGAATAAGGGGGCAGGCAGTATGAGAGCAATAGGTATTATTCTGGCAGGCGGAAACAGCAACCGCATGAAAGAGCTTTCCAAAAAACGCGCGGTCTGTGCCATGCCTGTCGCAGGCAGTTATCGCAGCATTGATTTTGCGCTCAGCAATATGGAATTTTCCCGGGTATCTAAAGTTGCGATACTTACCCAGTATAATTCCAGAAGTCTGAACGAGCATCTGGCCTCTTCCAAATGGTGGGACTTTGGCCGCAAGCAGGGAGGTATGTTCCTGTTTACTCCTTCCTTCGCGGACGCCAACAGCCAGTGGTACAGAGGGACCGCGGATGCCATCGCTCAGAATATCAGCTTCTTAAGACATTCCCATGAGCCCTATGTCATCATTGCCTCCGGCGATTGTGTTTACAAGCTGGATTATGGCAAAGTACTGGACTATCACATGGATAAAGGGGCTGATATTACGGTCGTCGTCAAGACCATGCCGCAGGATTTCAGAGTAGAGCGTTACGGTGTAGTCAGGATGGACGTCGACGGGAGAATCCGTGAATTCGTTGAGAAGCCGGTCGTTGCAGATGGAAATACAATCTCCTGCGGTATATACGTGATCCGCAGAAGACTTCTGATCGAGCTGCTTGAGAAGAGCATGGAGGAGAACCGGTATGATCTCGTACAGGATATTCTGATCCGGTACAGGGGTCTGAAAAAAATTTATGGATATGAACTGAATTCTTACTGGAGCAATATCGCTTCCGTGGAGGATTATTTCCGAACGAATATGGATTTCCTGAAGCCGGATATCAGGTCTTTCTTCTTCAGAGAGTTTCCTGAGGTACATTCCAAAGTGGCTGATCTGCCGCCCGTGAAATATAATGTGGGCTGCCATATCAGAAACAGCCTTCTGTCCAGCGGATGTATCATAAACGGTACGGTGGAGGACTCGGTTCTGTTCCATCAGGTCTATGTCGGAAACAATTGTGTAATAAGGAATTCCCTTATTCTGAATGATGTTTACATCGGAGACAACAGCATAATTGAAAACTGCATCATTGAGAGTGGCGATACCATTCAGGCCAATTCTACTTACAGAGGAGAAGATGGTGTGAAGATTGTCATCGAAAAGGGCGAACGTTACACCATTTAACTTCAGAAATGGAGAACGCTATGCAGGTAACAGACGTAAGAGTACGGAGGATTGCTAAGGAAGGCAAGATGAAAGCGGTCGTATCTATTACGATCGATCAAGTGTTTGTTGTTCATGATATTAAGGTTATTGAGGGGGAAAAAGGATTATTCATAGCAATGCCGAGCAAGAAATCGGCAGACGGGAAATATAGAGATATAGCGCATCCCATCAATTCTGAAACAAGGAGCATACTGGAACACATCGTATTAGAGCATTACGAAAAAAGTGCATTGCAAGAAGACGACTCACAACTGGAATGACAGCATAGCGAAGCACAGTAACGATAGATTTCAGCTTTCTTACGACAGCGAACAGCAGGCCGCGAGCCTGTAAGACCCCCGGAGGCAGAAGCCCCCGGGGGTTTTATATTTGTCCGGCAGACAAAACAGAGAAATAATTGAATCTGTCTGCCGTGTCCAGCGTGCCGCGGCAGATAAAAACACAATTTGCTGTCCAACGTCTGCCGGCGCATAAAATCCCAGCAGACAAAACCGAAATCAGCTGTCTAATGTCTGCCGGGTATACAGCATTGAACAGCATCGGTGAACAGCCTATGGATGAACATCCCCTGGAGAGAGTGAATGAAGTTCCCGGAGTCGCGGACCGTCGGAATCTATGATACACTCTTCACAAGGAGTATAATTTTAACAACCTGGGAATACTATGAATAGCTGTGAAACGCTATGAAACATATCAAAAAACCAGGATCAATCAGTATTACAGGAGTATAGAGAGAAGAAAATGCGTGTTATCAATCTGACGGAAAATACCCCGGGCGCGGAAGGCTGCGGCTATGAGCACGGCCTGTGTTTCTATATTGAAACGGAGCATCACCGCCTGCTCATGGATACGGGACAGACGGACCTGTTCGCCCGCAACGCGGAGCAGCTGGGAATCGATCTGACCCTGGTGGATACGGTGGTGATCAGCCACGGACATTATGATCATGGAGGGGGTCTTCTGCATTTCGCCAGGATCAATCCCGGGGCAAAGATCTACATCCGGGCGTCCGCGTTCGGGCCCTATTATTCTATTGACAGTTCCGGAAAGCCCCATTATATAGGACTGGCGGAAGGAATCCGCGATCTTCCCGGCCTGGTCGTCATCGAAGATAATTCAGAAAGCGGTCCAGAAGGTAATCCTAAAGACAATCCTGAAGGCAATCCTG
>ODAI014625152.1_pt1 | contig 17257 bp, 13 predicted proteins | sample 1539321 | NCBI WGS metagenome assembly ODAI01 (sample SAMN02144231, study PRJEB22623) | gut metagenome | biome: sheep rumen | host: Ovis aries | place: New Zealand | reverse complement strand
TTATAATCTCTTAAGGTAAAATCACTATAAGTGACTTCTGTACCTGAAGCGTTATAGTAAGTATGTTGAACTCCTTGCTTAGGACCAATCATTGCTCCATTAGTGGCTTTGAGTTTTGTGTTGATATAGGTGTTAATACCTGTGTAGTTTTTCATACGCAAGTAAAGTCCTGTTCCAGCAAAACTAACTCCGCCTTGGCCACCTGGAACAACGTGGATAGTCGCTAAAGAGTCTACTTCAGAAGATTTCTTAAAGTTAACTCTTGCTGCTCCATATAAATCCCCTTCTTGAGGAAGAGCTCTTACTCTTTCATAAGGTTTTGCATTTTGATGAACTAATAATCCACCTCCAACAACAAGAGCGGCAAGCGCTAATGTTAAAGGTGTCTTAGCAACATATTTGTTCATATTTACCTCCAATCCTAAACCTTGAGTGTTTTATTAAATATTTCAAAGAATTTTTCTTTATTAACTGACGTTGCTACATGTGTAAGAACTCCGCTATTTTCATCAACAATGGTCTTACCGCGTGTATTCTTTAAATCAATTTCCATTTTCTTTTCTTCAAAGACGAGAATTGATTCATCTAATAATGAGGCAATAGTAAGTGGGTCATGCATCACTGGGACTGTGAATTCATAATGCTTAAACCATTTTTGCATCGCTTTATAAACTAACTTAATGGCAGATGAATCACTATTTTTAAGTTTTTGAATCATCTCATCTGATAATCCAGTTTGGCAAGTGACATTAAATCCCACCATATATAGAGGTGTGCCTGAATGGAAAACAATATACGCTGCTTCAGGATCACAGAAAGCATTCCATTCCGCCCAATCTAAACCATATCCGCCGCCCATAATTCTAATTTCTTTAATCAAAGGAATAATGGTTGGGTCTTTTCTCATCGCGACTGCCATATTGGTGTAAGGACCAACTAAGACAATAGTCACTTCATGAGGATATTTATGAACTTGATTAATGATGAAGTCTACCGCGTGAATATCACTAATAGTTTCTTTTCTCATACTCTCTTCCCATTGAGGAATTAAATATAAACCTTCTTCATCTACAGTTTCTTTATTTCTAATCTCTTGAGGCACTAAATCCTTAATTTGGCTAATTAGAGGGTCGTTACATCCTGGATAGACTTCTACATCATATCCAAGAGTTCTAATTAATTGCTTAGCCATTAAGGCGCGTTTTTTAGCGTTTCTAAAGACGGTAGTCACACCTAAAACATCAAAGGCGTGTGATTCAAGCATTGTGAGTAACGCAAATGAATCGTCAATATCATCACCAATATCGGTGTCTAAGATAATTTTTCTTTTATTGGTCAAATTCGTCATGATGGGTTGTACTCCTCCAATATGAGAAATCACCGTTATCAGCACCCATACCTCTAACAGTATTAGGTTCAACATATCCTGGTTTATTTGCTGGATAACCCCATGAAACACCTAGTAATGCTTTAGTGTTTTGATATGAAGTTGCGTAGAATGCATTGACTTCGTCAAGACCTTGTCTTTTTGCGTAATTTACACGTGAGTCATATTCACTCTTCCAATTAGAAGCACGAATGATTTCAACAAGTGCTTCACCCCATTTAGTTTTGATTTTGTTATATTTAGTGGAAATGCTGAAATAATTCTTATTACTTGTGTCATGTTTTAAGAATGTTGGCTTGAAGTTATATGAATATGGAGTCATTGGACGTTTCATATTATCGATATAAATATCACTGTCACGTCTACCATTCAATGGTTTGTATTTATTGATGTAAGCAAGGTTCATTAATAAAGTCATTTGGTATAAACCAAGTGAGTTGATCCAAGCTTGATCATCTGGGTCACCATTAACTCCAGAAACATAACGATCTGTCCACTCGATTTGAGTGTGTTCGTCGTTCCATTTATAACTTTCATTTTCTACTCCGAAAGCAACAAGTCTTTGTCCTTCTTCGGAATATAAGAAATCTAATAACTTAATAACTTTGTCTGGTCTTTTGCAGTTTCTTGTAACCATGGTTAATAAATAACCATTGCCAGAAATGTCTTGTAAGATAGGTGCTTCACCATCGCTATTTCTAAGCACGAGAGGAACATATTTAATTCCATCACGATATAAGCTTAAAAACGCCATTTGGTAGTCTTGTGGAGTAACTGCACTAACAAAGACATTACCACGAGAAATCTTGATTCTAATGTTTTCAGCTTTATCTGAGAAGTTGGCGGATTTAATGATGCCTTCAGAAGCGCAATCATGTAAGAAACCCAACATTTCTTGATATCTTTCTGTTAAACGGACATCTTGATAGTTACCGTTTTTATCTTCAAATGCAGCGCAGAAATATTGTGCTAACCAATCGATTGAAGAGTTACCTTCGTTAGTAAATGCACCTAATTGGAATGGAATAGCGTCTGGATGTTGTTCCATAATGTATTTACATCCATTGATGAAACTTGTTGGGCTAGTCATTGGGTAGCCAGCTTTAACTGCTTCAGCGTACCAATCTTCTCTAACCATTAAGCAACCATTTGGTTCCATCTTATCAGTGTCATTTACATATTTAGAAGAATAGGCAAAATTAGGAACACCATAGGTGTAGCCATCTCCTTCTTTAAAATAATTCCAAATATCTTCTTGTTCTCTAGTAGCAAATGAAGGTGCCCATCTTTCAATTAATCCATCTAAAGGATATAAATATCCTTGAGCCGCTAATTGTGAACATTGGTTATACCAGCATTGAACAGAGATAAGATCTGGTAGTTTATTTCCAGAAATCATTGTTGCAAGTTTTTGCCCATCATCAGTGACAGGGACAGTAAATTTGATATTCACGCCAATCTTTTCTTTAATTATTTGGCTAACTCTATCACTTCCGTAAGAGTTCCATGCAAAAGTCGAATCGTTAACGTACCATTCAACATCCCATGGTTCAACTTTTCCAGATTCATCTTTTAAATATTCCCAGGAATCTTTTTCTGCTGGGGTTAAAGGATAATCTGGGTACACTAAAGCGGTACTCCTTTTGTTTCCACATCCTGGAATAACAAGAGCTACTGACGCTAAGAGTAAAATTAATCTTTGTTTTTTCATTGGCATTTCTCCTCTATTAGCCTTTTAATGAACCAACAATCACACCTTTTGTGAGTGTTTTTAATATAAGTGGGTAAAGAATAAAGATTGGAATTACAGAAATGATAATGGCCGCTAAAGAAACAGTTTCAGGGGCAATCTTTTCTAATAATTCTATTGGTAAAGATACTCCAGCAGCAGGCATTGATGCCTCCTTAATGACTTTCATTAAGTAATACTGAAGTGTCCATAAATTATCACTACTTGTGTAAATCATCGTATCGAAGAATGAGTTCCAGTGTCCGACTGCAATCCATAAAGCAATTGTAGAAATAACTGGCCCTGATAATGGAAGGATGATTCTAAAGAAGATTTTAAATTCACTTGCGCCATCCATAACCGCAGATTCATGAATCTCTTCTGGAATTGTTTTGAAGAAATTAACAAATACTAGCATGTTATAGACAGAGAATAACGCTGGAATGATATAGACAAAGAATGAGTCAAATAACCCCAATAAGTTGATGACCCAGAAATAAGGAATAAGTCCTCCACCAAAGAACATAGTGAAGACAAAGAAACGATAAATCCAGCTTCTACCAATTAAAGATTTTCTACTCATTGCAAATGCCACAATCGCAGTGAATAAAACCCCAGTAATCGTACCTAAAATTGTTCTAGCAATAGTCACTAAATAAGCGCTCCACAAACGATCATCATTTAAAACAACTTGATAGTTTTCTAAAGAAAATACTCTTGGGAATAAATAGATACCACCTTTAATATAGTCAGCGCCTTCGTTAAATGAACCAGCGATAACATAAATTAACGGATAGACGGATAAGGCTGCAAAGATAATCATGAAAGAGACATTAATCCAGTCAAAAACTTTCTTTCTTTGCTTCCTACCAGTGGAGCCAATCATCAGTTGTTTTTTCTTATATACACGATGTAGCACCATATTAAATGACTCCACTTCCGGTAACTCTCTTAGTAATAAAGTTACCAACGCCTAATAAGATGATGGCCACAACTGATTTAAATAAACCAACTGCGGTTGTGTATGAATAAAGCATGTTCACTGCACCATATTTATAAATAAAGGTGTCGAGAACTTCTGATCTAGCTAAGTTAATTTGATTTTGGAATGTCCAAATATGATCAAAACCATTATTTAAAATTCCAGAAACAGAAAGGATGAAGAATAAGACGATTGTTGGTGCGATACTTGGAATAGTAATCTTAAAGATTCTATGGAATCTATTAGCACCATCCATCGCTGCCGCTTCATATAATTGAGGATCAATACCTGCAATCGCGGCAGTATAAATAATTGAACCCCATCCTAATCCTTTTAATAAGGATGTGATGATGATAGTTGGCCAGAACCACGCCGCTTCACCAAAATCAACTGGAGAAGTAACAATACCAGTGTTCATCAAGATTGTATTAACAATACCATCACTATTAATGAGGGTAAGGACAATACCGCCATAAGTAATCCAGGATAAGAAATATGGGAAATATGTAATGGTTTGAATAACTTTTCTAATCTTCTTCCAAGGAAGCTCACTAATTAGAATTGCAAATAAGATAGGAGCTGGGAAGTTAATTAATAATTGCAAGGAGTTAAGTCCTAATGTATTGACCATAACATTTTTAAAGTCAGGGTCTTCGAAGAAGGCAGTAAAGTTATTAAAGCCATTCCATTCGCTATCAAAGATTGCGTCCATGATGTTTAAGTAACCATCACCACTCTTAAAGGCGAGGATTAGACCAAACATTGGTAAATAAGCAAATACTGCAATAAAGATAATGCCTAAAGAGGCCATTAGTAAAAGTTGAGTGTTACTATATGTCCACTTCTTTTGTTTATGTCTTCTTGCAAAAAGAGGGATTTCGTTTAACGAAGCTTCATAAGCTTGTCTCTCTTTGCTTTTTAAAGTAAGCCTATTTAACACAAACGCTCTTCCTTTCTACTAATGTTGGAGAAATGGTAATAACACCATTCTTGCTATCGCTCTTTAATAATTCATCAACAGCGGTTTCACAAATCTTTTTGATATCTTGTCTAACGGTGGTTAACGCTGGAGAAATAAGACTAGAGAATGAGTTATCGTCAAATCCGACTATAGAAATGTCTCTACCAATCTTTTTATCGTTTTCAGCGTAAATGTCATATAAGGCGTATGCGCTTACATCGTTAAAAGCAAAGACTGCATCAACATCGTTTCTTTGAACGATTTTTTTCGCGATTTCTCTAGCGGTATTGAATCTATAATCACCAACGTAAATAAGTGATTCATCGATAGGAAGTCCACTCTTTTTGAGAGATTCCATATATCCCTTTAATCTGTTATCACTAGAAGAAACATCTTTTGGTCCAGTAATACATGCAATACGTTTATGACCCTTCTTAATTAAATAATCAGTCGCTAAAGATCCACCGAGCATGTCATCGTTAACAACTTCAATGTGGTTACCGAAGTTTGTCTCTCTATCGAGAATTGCGTATTTAACCGAAATCTCTTCAAGAGCCTCTTTGAGTTTGTTGCGGTTTTCTTTCTTCAAGGAAACAGAAGCAGGAAGAATAATTAAGTAGTCAACTTGACGTGCTTCCATATGCTTATATAAACCAAGTTCTCTTTCAAAAGAGTTCTCTGAGTTAGCGATTAATAAGGTATATCCTCTTTCTTCTAATACTTTGTCCATTGTCGCTGCGATAGAAGAATAATAAGCATCACTAATCTCAGGCAAGATTAATCCAATAGTCTTAGTGACTTTTGATTTTAAGGAAGAGGCAAAGTAGTTCTTTTCATAATGAAAATCCTTACAGACTTTCATAACTGTATCGATAGTTTCTTGAGATATGTTATCGACTTTACCATTTAATACAAAGCTAACAGTGGTAATTGATACATTTGCAGCTTCTGCAATGTCTTTAATAGTAACGTGCTTCATAGTAACTTGACCTCAAAATTCGTATCAAAGACACCAATCTTACTTGCATCTAATTCAAGGTAGACATTATCTCCGACATTAATTGTTGCATCGTTATTTTTAATAACGACTTCTTCGCCATTAACATCAATGACGTAATATTTATTTGCACCATAATCTAATACTTTATTTACGGTTCCACTTACTCCGCTATCAGCAAGTTTAATATCATCAACTGAAATAGAGAATTTGATATCATGCAAATGGAATTTCTTTCCCAATAGGGAATAAACCTTAATCGTATCAGCGGCGTTTGGTTCATATAATTGGCCTAATAATTCATAGTCAAATAATCGAACTTTACGGTATGTTACTTTAGGTGCAGGATTTCCTTTTTGAGTAGCCTCATCAGTTAATCTTTGAATTTCTTCTTCAGAAACCATCGTGTTCTTTATAAAAGACATTGTTCTCTTTTCTGGAACAAGTTTTCCATTAACAATATTTTCAGTTTTTAATGGTTCAACAATCTTCTTAAATTCACTATCAAGAATTTCTAATTCTTCTTGTTTTAAAGAGAATTCATATTTGTCGCCATAGAAGTATTCATTAGTGACGATAAATAGCTTCTCGTTATTGATTTCTAATTCGTTAAGCCATAACTCACCAATCTTTTCTTTATTGATAATTGGCAAGGAGAATTCGTTTCCGGTAGAGAATGAATTGCTATTCACTCTTACATATACATTCTTTTGATCTTTTAATGCTTCTTTTAAGGAATCACATAATTTAACATCGTGACCTAAAACATTGAGTTTTCCTGCTTTTACTACTGCACGATAAGTAAAATCAGTAGCGATACGTGGTAAAAGTGTCTTTTCAGTATCAAGATCAAAGAGATGAACTTTGCTAAAGTCAAATCCGACATTGATTTCTTGTCCAACTGCGAGCTTGTCATTTCTTAAAACACGCATAACAAGTCTAATGCCTTCTTTGGTTTCAACAATTAAGTTACATTCGTTGCCTAATGCTTCAACAATGTTGATTGTGGCGGTTAAGCAATTATCTTTTGTCTCAGAGATATAAAGATGTTCTGGTCTAATACCAACCTTAACTTCTTTATTCTTATAAACATTTAATAAATCTAATTTAGAAAGAACGTTTCTTGGACATTTAATGACTTTATCTCCAACTGTGAGATCGATAATTTCATTACTCTCTTCCTTTAAGGAAGCACGGAAGAAATTCATTTGAGGAGTGCCAATAAATCCGGCAACGAAAACGTTACTTGGATAATCATATAAGTTCATTGGAGAATCAACTTGTTGAATAACTCCATCTTTCATAACAACAATCTTGCTGCCCATAGTCATAGCTTCAACTTGGTCATGGGTAACATAAATAAAGGTTGTCTTTAATGTGTTATGTAATTTAATAATTTCGCTTCTCATTGAGGAACGAAGTTTCGCGTCTAAGTTAGATAATGGTTCATCAAGTAAGAAAACCTTAGGCTTTCTAACGATTGCTCTACCAAGAGCCACTCTTTGACGTTGACCACCAGACATCGCTTTTGGCTTTTTAGTTAATTGATTAGTAATATCAAGGATTTGAGCAGCTTCATGAACACGGCGATTAATTTCATCTTTAGGAATATGCCTGATTTTTAATCCAAAGGCCATATTCTCATAGACTGACATATGTGGGTATAAAGCATAGTTTTGGAACACCATTGCCATATCACGGTCTTTTGGTTCTAATTGGTTCGCTAATTGTCCGTCGATATAGAAGTCACCAGCGGTGATATCTTCTAATCCAGAAATCATTCTTAAAGTTGTGGATTTTCCACATCCTGAAGGACCGACAAAAACCACAAATTCTTCGTCTCCAATTTCCAAGTTGAAATCGTTGACAGCTTTTGTGCCATTATCGTAAATCTTATAAACATGTCGAAGCAAAAGTTTGGCCATAATTATATACCTACTAAATCGTTTTACTAACTATATTGTAATTACATTACTCGCGTAAAGCAAACTATTTATTTCTTTTAATTATTTTTATGTTTTTTGCTCTTCAAAAATAGAGCAGATGAGACTGTTAAAATCGTGGTAAATGAAACTAAAACCACTATTAAAATGTTATTTCTATCCTTAGCTGGATTAGAGAATAATTGATTCGCTAATTGACCATTTAGAATGTAGTTATATTTTTGACTTGCTAAAAGCCTATTAGTAAGTCCTCCACTATGAGATGTATCTCCGTTAGAGTAATCATAGATGTAGACTGAATTGAAATAATTAAGTAACACTCCGTTTCTGTCTATAACACTCTTTTTATTTGTGATAGTTGTGCGATCAGAAGAAGACACATTACAAGAATTGATGTTTGCTACTAAATCAACTAGCTCAACTGCAGCGATAAAGGAAATATTATTTCTATGAATATTAATTCTTCCTTCTCCTAAGTAGTCTAACACTACACTAGTTGAAGTATTCTCATTAGTAACTAATCCATATTGTAATAATGGTTTAACAAAGTTAACTGTGTTCTGATTAATTGAACAAGTATAGATATCTCCAATGTCATAATTTGCGTAAGCATCATAATGTGTTTCTAACGCAAAATAGACAGCGTAAATTGAACTCCAAGTAAACGTTCCTTGGTTAGGATAACTGGTGTCTGCTACTTGATCATCTTTTTTCATAACTAAGTAACCATCAAAGTTTGGTTTTAACCAAACATCTCCGTCCCAAGTTCTATATGGATATTCAGATATAGTTCCATCAGTGGATAATAAATAATACTTCTTAGATTCGTCTCCATTACTAAATGCACGATAACGATAGTCGCTTGTGCAGTTAAAACTTATACGAAGTGGAGTATCAATACCTGTGTTATTTCTAATTCTTATTGAAATAGCGTTACCGCTAGAAAAGTCTTGGTTTTGAGGCATCATCCTAAAAGCAGGAATATCTAACGCTTCAGTGTAGTTATAAGTGATATTGGCACCGACATCCAACATATAATCGTTAATAGTAGAATTAACAGTTACTTTGTAAGAATATAAACGATACGTTGATAATGCTATCCAGAAGTTGCTATTTTCTTTTCCATCAGTAATAACCACTTCTAATTCAGTTGGATTATTTAAATGTCCATATTCATCTCTAACTAAACCACAGTTATGATTTCTTTCTAATCCACTTTCATTAATCGAGATATTCTTTAGTATTTTCCAGGTACCGTATTTAAAAAGGTTACCACCGACACTTCTATCACTAGAATGTGGTTCCATATAAATGACTTGTGCTTCCTTTGATACAGTGGGATTTATTTCAGCACTAGGATGATTGTCTCTAATTGCGTAAATCCTTCCACTAGCTTCGTCATAAGCAAAATCAGCATTATTGAGTACACTATCAACAGTGCCATCATGTTTTCTTAAGCCATTTGTATAGAGCTTACTCTTATTAGCGGTTTGAACTGGATTATTCAAATTAGAAAAATTCCATTTTTCAGCGTAGATATATGTTCCAGTAACATCTCCAGATGTATAGGTGAATAGTACTTGCCCAGCTTTATCAATAGAGACCATTGATGGCTGGCCATATCCCCATTCCCAATCGTTTGAGTCGCTTGATGGAGTAAAATGTTTAAACGGATTAAGACTATCAACTTTAGTCCATGGTCCAATTGGAGTATCACTAACCGCTAAACCTATTTCGTTATTACTATTATCACTAGTGACACATCCTAAATACGCCATTAAATATGAATAAGAATGGCTATTATAACTAAAGACTCCTTTAATGACACTTGGATCACATGTATGTCTAGAATCCCAAGTGTCACTAGTTGGAGATAGAACTATTGATTCACTGCTATAGGTATAAGCGCCGTTATTTAATGTGGCTTTTCTATATCCGATATAATCTGTAACGTTGCCAGCGACTTTATTAGTGCAGTAATAAATATGTCTAGTTCCATCACTTTCTTCCATTATGCTTGGGCAGTAATTATAAAACTTATCCACTCCAGCAGTTCCATGAGCAAACATTAAAGTAGCAGTTTCACTATCAGCGGATGCTTCGATTGTCTTTTCTTTAGGCATAACTAAAGCTAGACTTGTTAGTCCAAATAATGGAATTAATAATGTAGAGACTAGTTTTTTATTCATATTAAACAAGAAAAGGTGTTATCAAACACCTTTATTTTATAATCATTATCTTATTATTTATTTAACTTTTTTCTTCTAATGAAGAAGAACATTCCGACAAGAGATAAAACGCCTGTTACAACACAAATATATGTAATTGCAGATTGTTTATTCTCATCAAAGAAGAGAGGGCTGATTGTATTTAATGGGTGTCCTGCTGCTTTAGAGACTTCTTCCCATTTAGCTTGTGCAGTCCATCCAGTATATTTGCCACCTTCGTGACCAGTATCGCCATCAGCGTAGTCAGCAATAATTGCATCAAGTAAGTAGTCTTTGCAATCTGCATCTAATTTATTATATTCAGTTGATAAATTCTCATATTGTTGTTGAGTAACTGAACATGAATTAACTGTTTCAAGTGATTGAATGAATTTAACCGCTGGTTTAAGGCTGCTAAAGTTGTCTGTAAGTGTAAGTGTGTCTTGATTACCATTTGCATCAACATGGACTCCAGTAGACATGCTTGCGTTAGCCCAGTTAAGAATTCTATTCACTTTAACAAGATGACCGCCTTCATCAATATTTGCAGTATATAAATTACCTAAATCAAAATCGATTTTATCAATTGTTGTTCCATAGAATAAGAAATATACAGCAGCAAGATTTTTAGACCAATCAATTCCACTTCCAAAATAAATACGTGAAAACTGTGCTTTTGGAATACAGAACCAAATATCTGCGTTAGCCCACATATTTAATGGCAAATCTTGTGGTCTAGCTCCTTGATAGTCAAACGCTGTTCCGCTTGGACCAGCTGGAATACATTTGATTCCAGTGACTTTAGGATTGATAGGAACTCTACTTGCATTTCCAGCAACGTTTGGAATGACATCAAAATAAGAACCAGCAGCATTATTTGATCTAAGTCTAAACGCCAAATAATCGCCACCAGAAACATCAACTGAATCAAATTGATTCACATAAAATGACACAATTGGGAAATCTGTTGTGGAAGAATTACTGTTTGATTTGATATTGATACCAACGTCAATTTCAGGATCACAAGTGTAATCTGCCATAGCGGATACTCTAACTTCTGGATTATTTGTCATTTCATGAGAAAAGACTAGCCCACCAGCGAGGCCAAGCGTTAACAACGCAGGAAGAATAAGCTTTCTTAATTTCATAAGTCCTCCAAAAAAGCAAAAAATCTTATCAATTTTCGTTTTAGTAAAACGTTTTACTATATTCATATTGTAGATTATTAAATCGATTTTGTAAAGAACAAAAATCACTCAATTTAGAATGTCATGACTTATAATTATTTATAAAGCATTAAGGAATCTAATCTTGCTTAACATAAAAAAGGTACAACCATTTAGCTGTACCTATTTATTAATTTATAAGGGTATATACGCGTATTAACACGCAAGAAAGCCGTTATTTTGCGGAATCTTTCTTTAAAATATCATCAAGTTTATGAAGGTTATCTTCATCAACTTCATAGATATAAGGAACGTTTCTTTCTAACTCGTTATAATCGAGTCCGAAACCTGCGACAAACCTATTTTCGTTCATCGTGTATCCAACGAAATCAACTGGGACAGGAACTTCACGCGCTACTGCTTTATCAATAAGCGCACAAACGTAGATTTTCTTCGCACCATTAAGTTTGATATGTTCAGTTAAGAACTTCATTGAATAACCACTATCGACGATATCTTCGACAATGATAACTGCACGATCAGTACAATCGAAGGAAACATCTTTCACTAATCTGACGTTATTAGTTCTTGTTGTTCCATAATATGAAGAGATACGAATGTAGTCAGTGTAAATTGGGCTTTTAATGTATTTCATTAAGGTCACCATAAAATTCATGGCCCCTTTCATAACTCCCACTAATAAAGGTATTTTGTCTTCTTTGGCGATTTTCTCATCAATCTCATGAGCGATTCTCTCACAGATTTTTTCGATTTCTTGTTCGCTTAGTATAATCCTTTTCATAAGTTTATCCTTATTTTGCTTTCATCATATCATCTACGAACTCTTTATGAGTATCGGAAAGTGATTTGCCTTCTTCTAATGAGGTGATAATTCTAGAGAATAATGGAACTAAGGAGATGACATCAATTTTGTCAGACTTCTTTGATTCTGTTAATGGAATAGAATCAGTAATCACCAACTTGTAAAGTTGAGATTGATTAATTCTATCAACTGCGTCTAAGGATAAAACTCCATGAGTTACCGCTGCATAGACTCTTTTAGCACCAAGTTCCATTAATTTATCAACAGCAATTAATAATGTTCCAGCAGTGTCTACGATATCATCAACGATGATACAGACTTTATCTTTGACATCACCAACAATGGAAAGAATCTCTGCTTTGTTTGGTTTTGGACGACGTTTATCAATAATCGCTAATGGAGCGTTTAATTTCTCCGCTAATCTACTAGTTCTAACAAGTCCACCATGGTCTGGAGAGACACAAATAATGTCATCTTTGATTTTCAAATCTTTGAAATAACGGTAGAAAAGCACCATTGGGGAAACATCATCAACTGGAATATTGAAGAAGCCAGTAATTTGAGAAGCGTGTAAATCAGTTGAGACAATTCTATCCGCTCCTGCAGCAGTTAACATATCCGCTACAAGTTTAGCAGTAATTGGTTGACGTGGTTTTGCTTTACGATCTTGTCTAGCGTAACCGAAATAAGGAATAACACATGTAATTGTTTTTGCGCTTGCTCTTTTACAAGCATCAATGCAGATTAATAATTCCATTAATCTTTCAGTAACAGGAGCACATGTAGATTGGATAATGTAGACATTATCTCCTCTAAATGATTTCTTTCCAGTAAATAAGATTTCTCCATCTGCAAAATGAGTAAGCTCTGTTGGGAGAACCTCTACACCGAGAGTTTTAGCAATTTCAATTGCCATATCGGTGTTAGCAGTTAATGAAACTATCTTTAATCTATCGAGCATAATATTATTTAGCCCCTTTCACTGTTCCAAACACTCTATCGCCACAATCGCCTAGGCCTGGGCATATATACGCGTTCTCATTTAATTCTCTATCGAGCGCGCCTACATATAAAGGAATATCTGGGTATTTTTCTGAGAAAGCTTTAACTCCTTCTGGAGCGGCAATGATGCAAATAAAGGTAATTTTCTTTGCGCCATGCTTTTTAAGCATCTTAACCGCATCAATTGCGCTACCCCCGGTAGCGAGCATTGGATCGATTAAGTAAACATCGTATGTATCAATGTCTGCAGGTAATTTGCAGTAATATTCAACTGGTTCTTTAGTGACTTCGTCACGATATAAACCGATATGTCCACAAGTTGCACCTGGAACAAGTTCAAGCATTCCATCTGCCATTCCTAATCCTGCTCTAAGAATAGGAACAAAGCATAATGATTTACGATTAACGACTGGTTGACTTGTTTTTTCAATTGGAGTTTCAATCTCAACATCATGAGTTTGGATATGTCTTAATGCTTCATATCCTTCTAAGATTGCCACTTCTTTAACCAACAATTTAAATTGGTTAGTACCAGTGTTTTTATCTCTTAATTGAGTAATTTTATGTTTGAGTAATGGGTGGTCTAAGACTACTACATTTTTGTATTGACTGACATCAATCTTCATAACTATTCTTCTTTCTGCTCTTGAGTGTTCTCAATCGCTTTTTTATCTTTTTTGATGTGAACAATGGTGTTGACGAGAATGCCGAGGATTAAGGCACACGCTACTGAAGTAAGAGTGACCTTTCCTATAGTTAATTGTAAACCACCAATTCCAGCAATCAAGATAACAGATACAACAAATAAGTTTTTGTTGTCTCCAAGGTCAACGTTTTGAATCATCTTTAATCCTGAGACAGCGATGAATCCGTATAAGGCAATACAGACACCACCCATAACACAGGATGGGATTGTTGATAAGAATGTAGAGAAAGGAGCAACAAAGGCTAACACAAGCGCCATAACAGCGGTAACAAAGATTGTTCTAATAGAAGCGTTTCCACTAATCGCAACTGTTCCAACTGATTCACCATAGGTGGTATTTGGACATCCGCCAAAGAATGCTCCAGCAAATGAACCAACTCCATCACCGAGTAATGTTCTATGTAAACCTGGATCTTTTAATAAGTCTCTATCGATGATAGAACCTAAGTTTCTGTGGTCTGCAATATGTTCTGCAAAGACAACGAATGCTACTGGAACATAAGCAACGACGATTGTTCCAAAGTATGAGAAGAAATCACCAGGACCCGCAAAGTCTTTAAATCCGTTAAATGCTTCAACAAATGTGAATTTTGGTAACCATTCCATATTAACAAACTTTGTGAAGTCGATAACTTTAAGTGCGTCGTTAGAAGCAAGATATCCAATACCAGTGAAGATAGCAGCAACTGCGTAGCCTGCTAAGATACCGAAGATAAATGGAATCATTTTAATCATTTTCTTTCCGTAAACGGAGAAGGCAATTGTCGTAAATAAAGTAACTAAGCCACAAGTGAAAGCAACCCAAGTATTTGTGCTTACGACACTTTCAGTGACTTCATAAGTAGCGTAGAATCCACCATCAACTGGTGTGGCTGTACCAAGAAGAGTGAGATTATCTAATGATTCAACAAATCCACTGACTTCAGTTGTAACAGCGTGTTGGAATGATCCAGAAAGTAAATCACCAACTGCATTACCTGCTAAAGATAATCCAATAATCGCCACTGTTGGACCAATAACAATTGCTGGCATTAATTTGCTAATCCAGTTTGTTCCAACAAATTTAACGATTAAAGCAATGATGACATAAACAAGTCCAGCGCATCCTGCTCCAACAATTAATCCAATATATCCTGCAGCAGCGCTAACTGCACCAGAGAAAGCAGCAAGCATTGAACCAATGAATGCGAATGAGCTTCCTAAGAAAACAGGACTCTTGAATTTGGTAAAGATTAAGTAGACCAGCGTACCAATACCAGCACCGAATAAAGCTGCTGAAGCACTCATCCCGTGACCGATGATTGCTGGAACCGCGATCGTCGCGGCTAAGATGGCAAGGAGTTGTTGTAAAGCGAATACAATTGTTTTACCCCAACTTGGCTTGTCTTCAACGTTGTAGACAATATTTGTCTTTGACATAAGTTCGACCTCCAAACATAAAAAAATACCCGACACTAAGGACGGGTAATTTCTAGGGAACAAGGGATAAGGTCGCTTTTGGAAGGGGCAGTTCTCTTCCAGAATGGGATGAACTGTAACTTTTTTAAATGCAACGATATCATGTTTTTGCCCCTGACTTACAACTAATTTATCAAACTTAGCGATACTAGACAACAATTATTTTAAGAAAATTTTTTATTGCCAAAAATCGTCAAAAAATAACAAAAATTACTAACAAAAAGCCAGTTTTTGATACTAGTGAGATAAATTACATCACCTATCTTCTCGGAAATAGGAGACGCCCAAATTGGCTGGTGGCTGATTCTTTTTATTGTTCAGAATTGAAACAATAACCAAGACTATTAACGTGGCCACATACGGAGCCATTTTGAGCACATAAGTGAGATAAGGTGCTCCACCTAAATATGGAGCTAAGAAGGTTGGCGAAATAGATAAACACGCAAATAGGAAAGACGCCCCTATTGCGATAAGTGGTTTCCATAAGGAGAAGATAACAATGCATAATGCTAACCAACCAAAAGCATCAATTCCATCAGCGACATTGAACATTCCTTTAACGTTATCAAGTTCATAGAATGCTCCACCAATGCCGGTTATTGAGCTGCCAATAATCGTGGCTATATAGCGGTAGCGATTAACATTAATTCCTGCTCCGTCAGCGGCTGAAGCATTTTCTCCAACTGCTCTAAGATTAAGTCCAACTCTAGTTTTGTTAATGACAATTGCAGCTACTACCGCAATCACAATTCCTAGATATGTGAACCAAGATTGAGATAAGAATATTTCTCCAAACCACCCAAGGTTTGAATACCATGAAAAAGCGTGCTGTAACGCTAAACCAGCTTCCGCCATTCTTGATGTATCCATCATTCCAATGAATAGGCAAGATAAACCAACACCAAAGGTGGTTAAAGTTAAACCAGTAACGTTTTGATTGCAATGCAATGTCACGGTAAAGAATGAAAATATAACTCCGCCAATCGCTCCAAAGATCATGGAGAAGATTATTGGCATAAAAACAATCATGAATGGGTTAAGGGGAGCATCGCTAGCAATAGAGGCGATATAGATCCTTTCTCCAAGAATGCCTCCTAAAGCACCTAGATACATAATTCCAGGAGTACCCATATTTAAGTGGCCAGACTTTTGATTAATGATTTCTCCAGTCGCTCCAAAAAGGAAAACGGTAGAAAATTTAATCGCTGAAGCTAAAAAGCTAATTACATGAGTCATTATTTTCTACCTCCACTTTAGTGTGATGATGAATTTTGATTTTATATCTTGAGAAAAACTCACAAGCAATGATGATAAAGAAAAACATTCCAGTACATATTGCAGAAAATTGAGCGGAGGCAACATTAATCGCTGAAGCAACTGTCGTTGTGCCTCTTTCAAATACCGCTGATAAGAATGCATAAAATGCTGCTTCTATTGGATCAAAATGACCAAGCCACGCAATTAATACACCAGTGAATCCTTTGCCTCCAACAAGAGAGTCGCTAAAGGATCTGTGAACGCTACAAACAAGCAAGAAACCCAATAAACCACATATAACTCCACTTAAAATCATCGTTCTGATGATGACTCTTTTAACATTGATACCGATGTATCTAGCGGTGTTAATTGATTCACCAACAACCGACACTTCGTAACCATGTTTGCTCTTGGTGACATATAAGAACATGATGACAAAAGTAATAACTGCAAAAGCGATAACGATTGTTCCACTACTGCCCAAAATCTTTGGGAAAGTACCTTGAGATAACATTCCAAAAGTTTGAGAACCATTTTTAATCCAAGCGGAAATGGCTAAAGCACATGAAATTGTAGCGATGTAATTAAGCATCAAAGTGAATAATGTTTCATTGGTGTTTAAGAATGCTTTAAAGATAG
>ODAI014042193.1_pt1 | contig 17257 bp, 9 predicted proteins | sample 1539321 | NCBI WGS metagenome assembly ODAI01 (sample SAMN02144231, study PRJEB22623) | gut metagenome | biome: sheep rumen | host: Ovis aries | place: New Zealand | reverse complement strand
TTCAACTGTAAAATCAAGACCTTCCGTGCACAACTCAGAGGGGTATCAGATATAAACTACTTCCTCTTCAGGCTACAGAATATCTACGCTTAAACACATACTTTTGGACGTGAGCCGAGATCTTTCATCAAGCGAAACAGGAAACCGGCAAAAACACCCGTTCTGACGGGAAATTGCCAAAAATCCGTCAGGAAGCCGTGGCGCCTACCTGCGACGGTGGCTCTGGGCCTTTGGGCAATGCGGCGGGACCAGCCGGGGGCCAGCCAAAATGGCCGGGCTGGCGGCCCGGGGGAATAAAATCAGTGGCGGCGTTTAAGGGAATGGCAGGATTATTCGGTGTACTCCACCTGGGTCCAGCCATTGGGGATACCGCTTATTCCAGAAGGATAAACCACACCAGGCGCCTTGTAGAACGTTCCTTTGTTCGGAACTCCCGACATCCATTCGCTTAGACAACTTGTCGCCGAGATGTCAGTTGCCAGACATATAATAGTCGTAACGCCGGAATTAGAAAACATCTGCCTATAGCACTCTGTAACCAGAGTCTTAGCCGGCAAGGTGGGCGCCGTTTTTACTTTGCTGCACTGTCTCAACAATTCTCGATAGCAGTCCTGGGAAAGAGTCATGGCCGGCAATTCGACACCACTTATATCCGTCAAATTGGTACACTGGCGGAACATATTGTAGCAGCAACGGTAAGCTGTCCCCTCCACTCGGAACTGCGGGGCGCGTGTCAGGCTCGTGCAGTTACGGAACATCTGCATATAGCATTTAGGAGCCAGCGTATTATCAGGGAAAATCAGAGGGTTATCCGGATGAATATCGATATATGTGACTGCTGTTCCTGATCCTTTGGAAAACGCTCCGTGGAAAGCGCTCTCGGAAAGATTTTCCTTGTCTGCGAGCAAGCTCATTATATTTCCGGAGATATAACACTTTTTGTCCGCTTCAAAAATGGGTTTATTAGAAGGGCTCTCATACGTATCTGTCCCTGCGTTTTTATAATTCGTCCGGTTTCCTTTTATCCAGGCGACCTCATCAGCATTCAAAGTGAACGGAGCTGTATAATGTATCCAGGTATCCCCGTAATCCACGCTATACTCAATACCGGAATCGGAATAATTATATTTGAACGTGATGGTAGTGCCATCTGAAATCGCGGTGATGCAGAAACCATCATACGAAAACGTAGAACGGGTGATCGAATAATAGGTGTTGGCGGCAAGGGTCTGGTCGGCAACCGTGAAATCTTTCGACTGATCCGCGTTGTCGGCATCCGTCCACTCGATGACCAGTTTGGCGTTTTCCAGCGACACGCCGCCACCCAGAAAAGCGAAAACAAAAGGAAGCTTGCCAGCCTGGGTCACCGCAACACTCACCTCCCGAAGAGGGACGCTGTCGTTAAGCAGCCTGGCCGTGATCACGCGGCCGACCGGCGCCTGACCCGGCGTCATATTGACGGAGCACCGCAAAAAACTAGACTGCTGCTGAAGGGTGAAACTGCCATCCATCATATGTCCGGAACCGGTAAAATGGCTCAAACGGCTGACGGCATCCTCAAGGGACGGGGCCCAAGTATCAAGTCCATAACTGCCGCCGGAAACGGCGTCCACTTTCCCGTCCGTAACTGTGTGCAAATCATCCGTCCCGCTCACAAGCACCAGCATCACAGGCGGATTGGGATCCCTGGGAAGCGTGCCGACATAGGTGAGGATGCCAGCAAAACTGGCCTCGTGTTTCCCGACGTCACCGGCATCTTCCATATCCAGGAAACCATACAGTGTGCCGTCCTCACTTTCCAGATACACCCTGTCTCCGCTTGCAAACTTATACACCATACCTTCCCCGAGGGTGGCCCTGGTGTCCACATCCGTGCGGATGGAAGCCCGATAATGCACGGTCTGCACTTCAGTGACAGGGGAAATGGTCTCCACATCTTTATTACAGGCCACCACAAGAGACAAAACCATCCATAGCAGCATCTTTGTAACTGTCATCTTACTCATAGTTCGCCTCCGTTGTTAAGATTACCGCCCAAGTCGATGTCGCCGCGGCCTACCAGGGCATTGATGAAGGAAACGCTCACCGGATTGAAATACTCATTGGACACCCGGATGGTGGTAGCACTGTCGGTCCGGGTGGTCAGGAAATAGCAGAAGAATGTGCGGGACCCCCCGCTTGCGGCCAGTGCCGAGTAATCACTCCAGTTGAGCGTCCTGGCGAAGCGGCCTGAAGACACAGGCATATCGATTCCCTTCGACGTGTCGGTGGCGAGAGTCGGATCATCCGGTTCGAGAGTGAAGACAAGCGGGAACATGGATTGCGGCATCCCGTCAGGAATGGTTATCCCCACGGTGACGGGAGCACCGACGACGTCAGGCACAGGGTCTGTGCACGTGGCCGTGAGTGGCTGCGTGTTGACGAACGATGCACTGCCCTTGTGGAAGTATTCGTTGTAGACCCATATTGCGGTAGCACTACTCGCCTGGGTGGACTTGAAATAGCAGTAGAATGTGCGCTGCCCTTCGCTGGCAGGCAGATGCGTGAACTCCTCCCAGGTGAGCGTCCTGGTGTAGAAGAATGCGGGCGTGTCTTTGTACGTCGATTCCGTGGTGGCTATCGAACGCCCGGAGCCTACGGGCAGGTTGATGTCATAGGAAGTGTCCGGGGTAAGTGTCCCGGCCTCGGGCTCTACGATGAAGTCCAGCGGGAACATGGATTCCGGAAGCTCAGACGGGATGGTGACGGCCACGGTAAGAGGCGCGCCGGTGACCGGCCACACACGGTCCGCGCACGTGACGGTCAGCGGTTGCTTCTTCTGAAGCGTGATTTCCACCTCCCTGTAGAGGCGCAGGTCCTGATGGTTGCCGGGGTTGTGGCCGGTGATCTTGATCTTCTGGGTCTTGGTCTCGTCCAGCGGCTCCACGGTGTTGAACCGGATGGTCCGGATTCCTTCCACCCCGCCCACGGTGGCGGCCTCGGGGAAGAAGAAGCCCCTGGTGGGCACACGGTTGCCGTTGCCGTCGTAGAGGATGAGGATGTCGTCGGAGCCGTCTGTCATAGGCACCAGCTCCACCCTCACGGCGGCGGTGTTGAGGTTGGGCACGTCCGAATACACGTCGTTGAAGAAACGTGCATACAGTTCGTAGAAGTAACCTTCATCCGCCGGGCCGCTGTAGGTCCTGGTCATGAAAGGCTCCACCACCAGGCGGGTGGTGCCGTTGGAGATGTCGGAGAGATGGCGCATCGAAACGTCGGCCGATATATCCTCGGCGCCGGAAGACACTGCCGCAAGTTCCGGGGTGTGCACTCCTTCGGAGGAGATTCGGTGCAGTTCGATTTTGTAGCGGAAATTCCTGTAGATGGGGTAATACCGGGAGACGGTCTGCGTACCTTCCACTTTCGATTCCATCAGGTCGAGACGATAGTAGTAGTAGTTGTCCTCGTTGTTGAATTTACCGCACACGATGATGAACGTGGGCCCGATATGGTCATTCGGAACCCCGCGCTCATAAATATAGAATCCGCTTTCGGTGTCGTTCTCGTCGTAAAGCAGCACCCTGCCGTCGCTCGTGGAGGGATCTTCGAATTCGGAAGCCGGAGGAATGAAGGTGCTAAGGGTCACGCCGGCAGGCATATTGCCCGGGTAATTGATGTTGTCCTCCAACTGTTCGAAAGTGCTCTTCTCGTAGCCGCTGAACTGATATCCGGAGGGAGGGTTGAAGTCGAAGCGGTTCACCGCCACAGGCTCATTGCTGCGGTAGGGCACCACAGAGCCACGTTCGGGATAGTAGATGACGGCGTAGCTGTGGAGCTTGAAATTCTCGGACGCGTTGCTGACCTGTATCTTGGCAAAGTTGCGGATGAGCGGGATGTACTGGAAGAATGCCAGGGTCGCGTCGTCAGGCATATAGCTTCCGTTCGAAAGTTTTATGGGCTCCTGGGTGTCGGGATCGATCTTCGCCTTGATGTACGGCACATAGAGCTTCTGCCAGTAGGCCTGCTTGTTGTCGAAAGACAGCATATTGGGAAGGCTCTGGTAGGAGTAGGTTCCGGAAATCAGCTGGTTCTCGTCCACATTGCCCAGGATATGGATGGTGCGGCCGAAGTCGGAAATCTCGAGCTGGACGCTGAATGTGTAGAGGGTAGTAACCCGGTCTCCATCCAGCAGAGGGAAATTCTCCTCGGGGATCTCGTAATTGTCCTGGGTACTGACCAGCGTTGCCTTCCTTATGTACTTGATACTCTGGCTTCCGCCGCAGACCACCAGATACATCATATCCGGATCGAGGTAGGGCGTGCCGGTGATGTCGCCGTCGCCGGTTGCCAGTGTCTTGGTGGCGGGAAGCACCGGGATGTCGGGCACGGAGAAGGTGATGGTCACGGGGGCGCCTTCGAGCGAAGTGCCCACGGGGGCGCCGCCCTGCTCAAGCTCGCTCACGCAGGACAGCGCCAGGACGGCGGCGCACAGATATGCGATCAGTCTTCTCATTGCGGCCTGTCCCCCCATACGAATTGCGAGCGCGGGTTCCACTGCTCGTCGCCCCAGTACCAGGAGTCATAGACGCAGCGGAGGAGCGCCGTCGATGAATTCTTATCGGTCACGGTGCCGTTATCTTTGTTGACGTACACGACGCCGTTGGCAGACCAGTAGTCTCCTCTGAACATCGATTCAAAAACACCTTTTGCCGAAAGCTGGGCGATGAATTTGATTTCGCTCTTGGTGGGTATGCGCCACCGTCCGCCCGGGAACCCGTCTTCCTGATACCCGGCGCAGCGCCATTTTGCCTGGGACTCGGTGAGGTTTCCGAATTCCGTGCCGCCCAGTTTGGTGGAAATCCTGTAGCCGGGCGCCAGCATATTCTTCGTGCGGTCGGATTTTTCCGTAGGGCGATAATACATCAGCGGCCTGCTGTCTCCCGTCAATCTCAAAGGGGTATTCACATCGCCGTCCACCACAGGGGCCTGGGTGAAGTTGGACACACCACCGGTCCTGTCCGGAAGTACTGCATCCCCGGCACCGGTGCCGTTGTTCACGAAACTGTAGCCCAGCACGGGCACGGTGGTGTCGTAGCCTTCGATTCGCGGGTCGCCTATCACGAATTCAGAATTCGTGGGAAGCACCGTCACGTTGATCCGGAATATGTCGCGTCCGCCACCGGTGTACCACACCGTCCGCCACTGGTATTCCATCTTGTTGTTGTCTGTAGTCAGTTTGTAGTAGGGATCGGTACTGTTGCTCCCCGTCCTGACAAAGCGCCCTGCATCGATATAGACATACCCCCAAGGCTTGTTCAGCCAGGGTTTTTCGGAAGCAACAGGATAGAATGGCGTACCGTTGTTGTCGCTGGTGGCCCTGATTTCGCTGTCGGAATTCGGACAGGACTCGATGTAGATGCCCGGATACTGGACGATGGTGATGTGCTTCAGGTACTCGTTGTAGGGGTAGACACCGGCGGTAAGGTCCTCGTGGACTATGTCGAACTCGATGGTGTAGGGAGAATAGTCGAAGTCGTTCTTGGTGTAGTCGTTCTGGAGGGTGTGGTTGAGCTCTATGGTCGTGGAAGTGTTGGACACCCAGCTGGAAGGCTCGTAGTCCGGATTGCCGTCAGAGGATAGATTCTGGCCGTTGTATTCCAGATAATACTGTCCGGTGGCGGTGTCCTCGCGCACCCAGGCGTGGTATTTGGTGTTGTATGCGTCCACAGCCGCGACTCCTTCCTTGATTTCGCCGTAGTACGGCCTCCTTGCCGTCACGCTGCCTTCGACTATCTTCACGTCGTGGCTGGAAAGGAAGGGTATGCTCAGCGTTGCCTGATTGTTGAGCCTCTTCACCTTCGTGTCCACGGACAGGTAGCGCGCCTTGCTGATGACGGCATATTTGTCGATGGGCACGCTCTTGTTCTGCCAGTCGAGTATGTAGTAGGTCGTGGGGAAGAGGTAGGTCTTGCCTTCGTCCGTCTCCGAGCCGAGGATGCTGACGTCGATGTTGAAGTGATACCAGTTGTTCCTCTCGAAGCTGTCTACGGGAAGGATCACTTTATAGTAGTATTTGCGCCTGTCGTAGGAATATCCGCCCGCCTCCGTGCGGCGCCAGTCCATCTCGAGCTTGAGATAAGGCTGCGCGGGCAGGGGCTGGGTGTAATCCGGCCGGCCGGTGGACCAGGCGACGGGGTAGGAATACATCGGATACGTGTTGTAGTAGGTCTTCGCGCTTGCGCCGGAGCCCGCCGTGGTGTGGGCAAGGAATTCGGTGCCGTTGTCCCTGAGGAAGGGACGCCTGTTCTCTTCGGCGCTGTAGGAGAAGAACTCCGGAGCCGTGTTGTCGGCGCTGGACCCGGTGCCGAGAGTCACGTTCTTTGCGCCGTCCACAAGGTAGATGCGCATCGTGTGCAGCACCGGCTGCCAGACCTCGTCCGGATCGCCGTCGGCCTCGTGTTTGAGCGTCACTTCGCTTGCCACCGAGACTGCCGTGGTCAGCTTTGCGGCGAAGCGGCGGGCCTCGATGGTACCGCTCGCGCTTATGGGTGCGGATGCGTCGTAGGTGAGCACGGTCTGGCCGTCCATCAGGAAGCTGCCCTGGACGTAATTGCTTTCCGTGGCGGCGAAGTCGGTCTCGACGGCCACTGCGGCAAGCTCATCCCGGGACGTGCCGGCAAGGGATGCGCCCGGAGTCAGGTCGCCGCTGTAGTTCACTATGGCATAGACGGTTGCGCGCATCGAATTCGCGGCCGTGAAAATCTGCTCCGCGTCAGTCCTCTTGAGCACGAGGCTGAATGTGGCTTCCCAGGAACTCAAGGACGTGTTGTAGGTCACGGGGTCTTCGGCGAGGTCCACCCTCTCGTGGTAGACGGCAGGGGCGTCGGCGGCAGGGGCGTCGGCGGCAGGGGCGGCTCCGGGGTAGAAGAAAAAGTCGACGGACTTTATGAGGTTCTCATTGAAGCGGGTCTCCCCGTCTTCGGGAGTGGACTTGGTCAGGGCCGGATCCTCGCAGCGCACGGTCAGCACCAGCCCGGGAGCGGGATTCTCAGGCACATAATCCTTGGTGCACGCCGCCGTGAGCAGCAGCGCAAGCACAATCAGGATATGCAACAGGCCCTTCTTCATCATTCGCCCCAGTTCTGCTTGAGTATTATCCTGTAGTAGTCGATGGACTCGGTGTCGAGGTCGATCCAGCGCTCGTTGTCGCCGATTTCGACGCAGAAATGGAGGTCGATGTAGTTGCCCTCCAGCTCGGCATCCGTGTGGGTGCCGGGATTGCACGAAATCTCGAATTCTATCTTGCAGTCCTCTATCCTGCCGTCTTCCGGGTGCTGGTAGTTCGGGTAGATCACATGGCTCATAGGGTTGACGGTGAATATTCCGTCCACCTTGGTGTGCCCCGGAAGGGCGCCGGCCACGGGCACCACGTGAATCTTCTGCCCCACCGGCGTGGCTATGAGGATGTCGCCCTTTATAATGTTCGGCTGCCCGCTGAGCGTGTGCCAGAAGTAGATATTATAGTAGCCGTCTGCGGTCTGCTCCTTCTTGTAGGTGGCAGGATCGCTTTCCGGGATGGTGAAACGGCGCACCACATTCACCGTGGCGGTGGTGAAGTCGAAATCGTAGGTGGTCTTGTCCCAGGGGAGGACCACTATCTTCAGCTCCAGGGTCCTGGTGGCCTCGGCGAAGTAGGCATACAGGATCCAGGAATGGTTGCGGGAGAGCACGTCGTCGGACGGCATCGAGAAAGTGGCCGTCTCCTCTCCCTGCCCGACGTCGTAGAGTATGGTGCCGGAAATGATCCTGTCGGTCTCCCTGATGTAGATGGGGCCGACCTGGGAAGAGGCTCCGACGGCGGCGTCGAGGCGGCTTTCATATTCCTGGGCGGACTCGGTTTCATGCCCGGCGCTGCGGAACAGCAGCTCATCCGGGCGCTCGCTCAGGGCAAGGTCAGCGTTAGGCATCAGGGGCGCGCCGCCTTCGCCGGAGAGCGTTGCCTCCAGGGGCGTGTAGCCGTCGATTTCGAAGGGGTTGTCGGTGGCGCCGTATTTATGGTCGGTGAACAGTTTCTCCGCCGTGGCGATCTGGCAGTCGTGCCCCGTGGAAGTGCCGCCGAAGGTGATGCTCTTCACCACGCAATCGGCATTTGCCGGCACTGCGGGGTCGGTGCCCGAAGCAGGCGTGCCCTTCTGGCAGAAGACGAAACGCAGCTTCGACACGGCGCGCGTGAGCGTCAGGGTGGAGATGTTGAGCACGGGATAGCCGCCGCTCACCGCTGCGGATTTGAGCACTCCCGACATGGGGAGTCCGGCGGCCGGAACGGCCATCGTAAGGGGCGAGGCCCCGAATGTGGCGCCGCTGATCATCACGGCATCAAGTTCGCTGCGCGTGGTCGCTTCGCCAAGGGACACATTGGTGGCCGACGCAGCGTTCGCAACCGCATACACATCCACCCGGGCGCCGTCTGCGCTCAGCGTATTGAACATTTCTCGGCTGAGGGGCATGGCGAAACGGGTGATGGCGGAGTGCGGAAGACCGGTGTCGGCAAGCTGGGCGGAAGTGAAGGCCTTGTAACCCACCAGCTGCCCGTCGTTCGCGCCTCCACCCAGGAACACCCACAGCTGGAGGGAGCTGAACACCTTCTCGCTCCCAAGGGCGCCCACGCTGCCGGTCTCGGCTTTCGTGGCCACTAGGTCGGGGATGTAGATGCTGACCGATAGTTCGGCAGGATCCGCTTCGGCCTCGGGACGAGTGCAGGAAAATACCTGCAGCGCCATCAGCAGCGCCGCAGCCATCCGGCATATGAAGCTCATCCTTTTCATCATCCTTTTAGAACGGCAGTTTTATTCCTCCCGGCTCCACCTGCATCCATTCCATTTCCGCCACGACGCCCAGCTCCAGCTGCGGGTCGCGGAGGTCGGGAACGGTGTTGTAGGCGTTGCCGAGGTCGTTCACGTGCACATAGACCGTAGTCTTGTGGTCGGAGTCGAACACTCCGGCGATATTCTCCTCCGAGGGCTTCGAGCCCGCTCCCGGCTTGAGCTCCCCGGCAAGATAGAACTTGCATCCGGGCTGCACGGTGCCCTGCTGGCACTGGAAGGCGGAGGAAGTGTTGTTGTGGAACTCCAGGGCGAAATGCACGGCCTGGTCGTCGGCGGTGGGGAGCACCATTATCTGCACATATTGCGATGTGCCGCCGAGCGTGACGCCGCTGATGTTGTTGTCGTAGATGAAGCGGCTCTCCGAACCCGGCTTGGGAGAGAAGCTGTAGTCGACATCTCTCTGGTCGCCGATGATTATGCCGGTGAGGGGGCATCCTGCAGCCGGCACGGCATTCCCGGAAGGCGCGACGAAGCGGAATTCCACAAGCCCGACTCCGTACTGCATCTGGTCCACTATCGCGACGGACCTCGTGGACGACATGACGGACGAACCTTCCGTGTAATAGGACAGGATGTTGCCCCAGGTGTAGTTCTGGGGTTTGTACTGCTCCTTGACGGTGGCGTCGGCAGATGTCTTTATGGTGCTGTTGGCGTAGTACCACAGACTCGGGGGATAGCAGTACTGGGCCACAGGCACCAGCGAAATGTTCACTCCGTCAATGAGCTTCACGTAGCGGTGGCCGTTCCACCACATGCCCACAGCCCCTTCGGGTATGCCGTATGTGGAGGGGAAATCGGCGCCCGCCGCATTGCGGGCGGCCTGGAGGGCCGAAAGCTTCGTCATCACTGCATTGATGGCTATCGGATTGGTGCCGCTGTACTCGGAGAGGGCTCCGAGTATGTTCTGCTCCATGCGGTATAAGGTATAGTAGGAGCAGGAGACTATCTGGTTCTGGAAAGTGAACACGTCGAGGAAGGCCCGGATGTCGGCATCTTCATAAGACTGAAGCACTTCGATCACTCCGTTGAGCGCGGCCACCAGGTTGTCCGTGGTCTGGCTGACGGCTGTCAGGTCCGCCGTCTCCAGGACGGGCTCGAGGCTGAAGGAAATGTCGGCGGACGCTGAAGGGTTGTCCAGGCCGGAGGGGGTGAGGACACCGTTTTTGTGCTTTCCTTCCCTGGTCGCGACGGAGCCGGAGTCGAAGGCCTTTCCATAGGCCAGCACGCGGTTGGTTTTCAGGGGCACCCTGACGATGTCGTAGAGATGGGAGTTGTTGTTGGCCACCAGGCCGTTCTGGCCGATTGTCGGATTGTGGATCTGGACATTGCTGTCGCCAAGCCTGGTGCTGCCCCCGCCAACCGGGACGGCGGACTCGGTCTGGAAGGGAACGACATATATTTGTTCGATTCCCCGGAAACCGGCGCCGTCCTGGGTTATGGCGGCAGTCATTTTTGTCTGCACCGCGGGAACGTCCCCTGTGGATTTGAGCGACAGGGCGAGGGTCATAGCATTATCCTGGCCGTCAAAGCCCTCCGTGTCCAGCGGGCGCATGGTGCACCCGCCGGATAGAAGGGCTGAGACAGCCAGCGCTATGGATGCTTTACCGACGTTCACGGGGCAGGATCAGAAGCTACAGAGTGACGTTGTAGGTGTAGCCGGAATGCCACTTGAGGTCGACGGAGAGACCGAGCGACATCTGGGTGCTGGCGAGGTTAGGAACGGTGACGTAGGCGTTCTTCAGGGAGTCTTCTCCGAGGGTGAAGGTGGCGGAGGTCACGAAGTTCTGGATGAACACGCGGTTGATCTGCTTGGAGTGCCCGGCGACTTTTCCGCTGGGAAGCCCCTCGCCGTCGACACCATACACGGGAGGAATCGCATATTTGCCGCCATCGGGCCAGACAGGCAGAGCAAGGACTGATGCGCTGGTGGCGGTGGCTACGGGAAGTTCAGCGATAAGATAGAAGACGCCGTCCTTAGGGACAATGTTGTCCTTGCCCCAGAAAGCATCGCCTTCGTTCTTGAATTCGAGGGCAACCTTGACGGTCTGCTGTGCGTCGTCTGCAAGGGTCTTGTTGTAGTTGTCGAACACGAGAGTGTAGTTCTCGTTGCCGGCCGGAGTAGGGATGGTGCCGCTTGCAATTGCGTCGTCATACACCACATAGGTGAACTCGCTGCCGGTAGTGACCTTGGGAAGGAACTGCCAGTCCACTGTGTTGATCTGGCCGCCGACGAGGACACCTGTGAAGGTGAGGTGATGGTTGTTGGTGGGAATCAGGTTGTCGTTGGCATCTCCGGTCTTGGCTTTCTTGTTATCCTTGAAGTTGGTGAGACCAGCGGCGATAGCTATCTTTGACTCGAGCAGTGCGACACCGTAGTTGATGTTGTTGCGCACGGCTATGCCGCGGGTGTTGGACTGGACCCTTGAGTTGGACTTCCAGCTCTTGGCTTCCCATTTGTTGCCGGACGTGGTGTCATCATCCCAGGGATTCACACCGTTGGGGTAATCGTTGGTGGTGACGTCCTGGCTGGTGGTGCGGATAGGAGAATTTACGAAGTACGCAATCTCTGCAGGATAGAGATAGTTGTTGGGGTTGAATGTGCTGCCGGGGTTGGCAAGGGCCTGGTTGGGATCCATATATTCAAACGCGTCGGATTCAAACTTCAACTGGGCAGCACCGTCGGGGATACCGAACTGCGTGTGGGGGAAGGAGGTGATATTTTCAACTCCCGAGAATTTGGAGGTCCATTCTGCTTCAGTAATTGCGCCTGCACCAATAGCGTTGCTTTTCATAGTGCTAACGCCCAGGAATTCCATGGCATCAGTGAAGTAGCGTCCCTTGCGCTGCATGATCTGGTCTGCAAGGCGGCAGGCGTTGGCTTCTTCGGGGCCAGTAGGCTCAGCGCCCTGGACGGTTTTTACAACATCGATCAGTGAAGTCATCATTCCCTTGATGGCAGCAGACGAACCGGCACGGTATTCACCAGTCTCAATCTTGGTGAAAGTGGAATAGGCTGCGCCGAGGATTTCCTCGAGACCGGTCAAGGTAGGACGCTGAGTCGCATCGTCATATTTAGCTCCGAGGTCTTTCCAGGAAAGGGCCGGCAGATCTTTATAAACCGTCTTAGGGTCCTTAGGGTCACCAGGAGCGGAGTAAGAGTCAGCAGCGGCCATTGCAGCTACTTCAGAGCTGATGATACGGTTGATGATGAAAACCATCAAGTCTCCGGTGTGCTTGTAGGCGGTCTCATCCGTCAGCCTCTTCACCAGGTCGAAATGAGTATTGGCAGGCGTCTTGTCGACGTTGTAGACCAGTTTGCCGGTGGCATTGCTCGTGGTGGCGTTGATGGCCTTGCCATAGAAAAGCATTGCGTCCACATCCACGGGAACGTTGAGCTGTACGATACGGTTGGAGCTGGATGTGGCGTTGTTGGCCGCATCGATGGAACCGTTGGAATAAAGGGTACCGAGGGCATAGTCGCGGTCGGTAGCCGTGGAGGAACTCAGCACGAAAGGCTCCACGTCGAGGGAAGTAACACTCATGCCCGTCTTGTAGGCTAGGACATGGGCCTCGTTGATACCGAGGAAGTTACTTGCCTTCTGCGCAGCGGCAGCCGTCTGTTTGGTCTGAGGACTGCCGGTGTTGACGCTCAGCACGAACTGAGTGGTGACCTCCTTGGTCTCGGGGTTGAAATCGGGGTTGTCTGACACCACCTCTTTGGGGTTGCAGGCAACGGCTGCAGCCAGAGCTATAGCCCCTGCGAGCGAAATTTTGATAAGTTTACCCATAATTATATGAATTAATTGATGATTGAAATTTCTATAGCGGTATAATGTGCACTCCGGCCTGGTTCCAGTCCAGGGTCACGGACACACCCACGGAAGTGTCGTCAGTGGACACGATTCCGTCGTGGCCTATGCGCACGCGGATAATCTTCAGCTGGCCCGCGCGAAGGGGCTTAATCAGGCCCAGGCGGCTTTCAGTGACGGAGCCGTCGGGCAGGGTCACGTAGACTACCCACTCCCAGAGCGCTTCTTCTGCGTTTTCGGAAATGAAAGGATCTGTGGTCTCGATGACCACCTTGCTCTCGGGCTTCGGCTCTTTCGAGGGGAACTGGACGGTCACGTAGCAACTTTCAGCGCCGCCCTCGACGGGCACGTTCACCGCCTCCACCAGAGGGTTCCTGTTGAACACGTAGGTGCTGTCGGCGATATTGAACGAATCTGCGAATCCGGTCGTGAACGCCTTGAATCCGCTGATTTCCGGCGTGCCTTCGGCAGTGTTGTCCACCACCAGGGCAGTGGCGCAGTTGGCCATGTAGAGCTGCACGAGGAAGCTCTGGTCCACGCCTTCGAGAATATTCATCGGGAGGCGGGCGGTGAAAAGGCCGGTGTTGTGGGTCTTGATGATGTTGTTCTCGTCCGGATCGTCCTGCAGGAGGCGGGAAGTGCCGCAGGACTCTTCCTTGTCGAGGTCGACAAGCTGGTTGTCGGTGATGTTGGCCACGGCCAGGTGCATATATTCACGCACCGGCAGGTGCAGGGTGTAGCTGGTCTGGCTGGCGTCCATGATATCGCTGAAGTGCTCCAGCACGGGGCGCGGCTCGTAGAAGTCGTAGAACGACAGGTCCACGTCGTGGGCGAAGTCGGAAAAGATGTCCTTCAGGTAGTCCTTCAGGGCTTTCGCCACGTGGATATCGGCCTCCAGGCCCAGCACAGTGTTGATTTCCGTCTGCACGTTAGTCACGAGGCGCATCTCGTAGTCGATGGAGTACTCGTCGGGGCAGCCGCTCAGGTCTTCATCGACCAGGCAGCAGCCGGCGCTTGCAAGCGCTATTGCGAATATGCTCAAAAACTTCTTCATCACCTTCCGTACCTTAAGTGTGCATATTCTTCCATGTCCTTGAGATACTTCTCGTAGGCGGCGCGCTGCTCCATGATCCGCTCGAGCTGGGCGAGGTTGCGGGCGGCGCTTTCGTCTTCGGCAGAAGCCTTGCGCAGCAGTCCGAGAGCCTCGGCCTCGCGGCCGTTGTAGAACAGGGCCACGGCGTAGGCGTTGAGGCTCCTCGGGTCGTCCTTCTTGGCTTCAAGGGCCTTCAGGGCGGCGGCGTAGTCTTTCTGTTCCAGCAACTTGATGCCTTCGTTGATTTCGCGGGCGCTCTCGTCGGGAACGTAATCGTAGTAGATCCGCAGGTAGCCGGAATTACGCTGGTCGCCGAGTATGTTCTCGCGCAGAAGCTTGTAGGTGCGTCCTCCGTCGACTTTCTTCAGTTTGGCTTCCCTGCGGGCAGGGTTGGGTTCGGAATCGATGATGGAAATCAGGTTCTCGATCTGCTCCTTGCTCAGGCCGGCTCCGCCTCCCTGCAGGGCGAGGTCGCCAAGCTCGTCCCTGAATTCGGTCCAGGCAGCACCTCCGCCCACGGTGTCGAACATGTCGTCTCCGATGTGGAGGCGGTCCTGGATGTAGCGCTGGAGCGACAGGGCACGGGCGTCGGACAGTGCCTGGTTGTGCCGGGGAGTGCCTTCCACAGAAGCGAGACCGATGATCTGTATCTTGGTCACGCTGCTGGTGGTGTCGGCCAGAATCTTGCTGGTGATGTCCATGATCTCATCCAGCACGGGGCCGTTGTTGCGGTGGGCGCCTTTCCCTTTTGCGGTGGGCTCGTCAAACTCGCGAAGGAGCCTGGACTTGTCCAGTTCGAAGAACACATAGAGCGGGGCCTCCTCCTTGCGCAGGATGCGGTCGGGGGTGTAGGGCTGGTATTCGCTCGAAGGGCGGAGCACCGGATGGTCCTTCTCCAGCTGGCCGGCGATGCCCTTCCAGTCTTCCACGACGGGGATTGTGGGGATGAAGACTTCCGGAGCATCCACAGGGTCGGGACGGCGGATAGTGTCCACGGGGTCGGTGATGGTCTCCACCTCCTCCAACTTCTTTTCCTTGAAGAAGTTATAGGCAAGGTTGAGACCGAGCTTCGGCACAATGCCGGGGCCTTTCACGTCGCCCAGCTTGGCACCGCACCAGGCGCACTGGTAGCGCTCTCCGGTGTTGTAGCCGGCTGCCACACCCGCCTCGACTTCGAGGCGCATGTGCTTACTGAGCCACCAGGAATAGCCGAGGTTGATGCCGAGGCCGAAGAAGTCGCCCTGCAGGCGGTTCTGCCGCACCTCGGGATAGAGGCCGAGCGGGAAGGTGACTCCTCCCACGTTGTAGTGGGTCCAGAGCAGGTCGGCTCCGAGCCAGAGACCCCGGTAGTTCTCCTTGGGCCAGAAGCGCACTCCCGGCACCAGGGCAAAGTGGCGCCATTTGCGGTCGATTTTCGGGTCGTTGTCCCAGGGCCACCAACGGGGCCAGGCCTTGATTCCACCGACCATTCCGACGGTGAAATTCTCTCCCAGGGGGATCCAGAAATGGGCGTTCGGGGTGGAGCTGCCCCAATAGAACAGATTGGTTCCCAACGAGATAGAGTGCACTCGCAGGGAATCCAACTGCCGCTGGGCGCGTTCTGCCGATTCGCGTGCTGCCTGCTCCTGCGCCATGCCCGGAATTGACAGGCACAGGGCGAGAGCCGCAGTTGTTAGAATCGTCTTTAAAACCATCTACATTTCGTTTTATCTTACAAATTTACACATTTTATTTCTATACATGGTTCAAAAACTCAAAAAATTGCAGAAAAGACTGCAATTCAGGCGTTCTATTTGCCGTTTTTCCGGTGCTTCTTCCGCCTCTGCCTTCTACATTTGATTTTTTTTCTATATTTGTGGTTTAGGAGTTTTCTCTTAGTATGAGGGCTTTGGCAAAATACGCTCTGACCGCCCTGGCAGCGGCATTTTCAGCCGCCTGCAGCGGCCTTGTGGACATATCCGAACCCGCCGTGGTGCAGGAACTGGAGTTCACGGCAAGCCGCGAAGGTCTTGGGGAATCCCATCAGGGAAATCCTTTCCCTTGCTGTAAGAACCCTCACACCAGGAGTCAAATCATCCAGATAGTCATACACAGCCTTCTCCAACTTGATAGGAGCGGGGAAGAGGAAATCATCCTTGCCATCACCACCCTCATCCAGGAAACCAATGCAGAACACCCTTTCCCTATGTGAGGGGCGATCCCCTTGCGCCGCTTTGCGGCTATCCCCTCTGTCGGCATAGCCACGGTGGCCGCTTATTGCCTGACCATCAAAGAGTTGCAACATTTGCTTGCATTGAATAACGTGCAAGCAAAAGTCGCAATGAACTGTCCTGCAGCCTTTTACCGGCCACCGGGTAGAAGGCAGGGCAGGAGCCACCAAGGCAGAAGGCGGGGGTGCGGACTCGGGCAGAAAGCAGGGCTTCGGCCATCGGGGGATGAAAGAGGCTGATTTCCACGGTGGAAGCGTGGATGCTACGTGTATTGTGGAGGCGCAGGCAAGCGTGGGGAGGCCCTACAGGGTCTCGGCGAAGAGATGCAGGCTCGTGGAGTACATATCGGCGGCGGCGTAGGATTTGCCGATGGTGTGGGTGACATTCTCGTAGGTGACGACCTTGATGTCCGTGATTCCGGCTCCGGCGAGGGCGTCACGGTAGCGGCGGGCGTTGTCAGGGCCGATGGTGATGTCGGCGGTTCCGGTGAACAGTATCACTTTGTAGGACAAGCCTTTAAGAGACTCCGAAATCTTGACGGGCGAGACACTGGCGATGTATGCCGGATCCCATCCGCCGAGGAACACGTCGTAGCGCTGGTGCTTCCCTGCGTTGGACGCGGGGGCGTAGTTGCCCATCGTGTACTGCAGGTCGTAGGCGCCGTACCAGCCCGCGTAGGCCTTGGTCTGCGGGAAATGCATTGCGCAGCAGGCAGAAAGGTGCCCGCCGGCGGAACTGCCCACGAACCCTATGCGCTGCGGGTCGATGCCGAACTCATCGGCGCGGGCAAGCACATATTCCACGGCGTCATAGCAGTCGTCGATGCTGTGGTCCATACGCACCCCGGGAGCGGAAGCAAAAGAGTACTCGATACTGACGACGGTCACTCCGTACTTGCCCGCAAGTGTCTTGCAGAATGCGGCGGCACCCTTGTAACTACCTGACACCCAACCGCCTCCGTGGATAAGAAACACGACGGGCGAGTTGCTGCGGCCCGAACTGTATACCATCAGCGGGAGGTCTTCCCCAGTCACGCTTTTCTTGTACACGACGGTCTCGGGGGTCACTTTTTCCATAGCGGCCTTGTCGTATGCCGGCACCTCGGCCTCGTACGGGACGAGCGCGTCCGGAAGCAGGTATGGATCACCGATCAGCGGCTCATAGGCCTTGGCATCCTTTATCGTGTAGCGGCCATCTTTCCCTTCGACAAGGACCATTCCGTAACGGTTGTAAATCTTTGCCGCCCTCATAGGCGTCAGGGAAAGGACCGAAACGATCAAC
>ODAI012786346.1_pt1 | contig 17257 bp, 13 predicted proteins | sample 1539321 | NCBI WGS metagenome assembly ODAI01 (sample SAMN02144231, study PRJEB22623) | gut metagenome | biome: sheep rumen | host: Ovis aries | place: New Zealand | reverse complement strand
AGTCTTCGACTCCTTTGCCTGGAACACAATGTTCTTGATGGCCTTCACCGTCGTGGGCGAACCAGAGAGACCGCATTGGGCGACATCACCATCGACATCGGCCACCGACCATTGATTCAGCGTCAGCTCGGGGCGCTCTTCGTACAAATAGTCGTAAGCAGTACCCTCAGCAGGGCGCTCCATCGGACAGGTAGCACGCTTGTATTTCATCACGAGTTTCGCATTCTGCGGGCGGCAGGGAGCAGCACTACCATTAACGGTAATCACAACAGGCAGCGGAGCCTCAACCGTCTCCACACCGCCGTCGATAACGCGCTTGATAGTGGCTTTTCCATCCTTCACGCTGAGCACTTCTTCAGCATAAGTCACCTGATTGAGCCCTAACTTCTGAGCCACCTGAGGACCTACCTGGGCCGTATCGCCATCGATAGCCTGACGACCACCAATCACGATGTCGACATCGCCAATCTTCTTGATAGCCGTAGCCAACGCATAACTGGTGGCCAACGTGTCGGCTCCAGCAAATTGGCGGTCGGTCAGCAACCAACCCGTGTCGGCTCCGCGATAAAGACCCTGACGGATAATCTCACCAGCACGTGGAGGACCCATAGTCAAGATGCCTACAGTACTGCCCTCGTGCTGCTCCTTCAGTCGGAGCGCTTGTTCAAGGGCATTCAAATCTTCAGGATTGAAAATTGCGGGCAGAGCGGCGCGGTTGACGGTTCCTTCGGCTGTCATAGCGTCCTTGCCCACATTTCTTGTGTCGGGTACTTGCTTGGCAAGTACTACAATTTTTAATGCCATAAAATATAATTAATAATGTGTAGTCTTTTTTTAAAAGTGGTGCAAAGTTACGCCTTTTTACCCATATGGCAAAATAAAAATGCACAAAAACGTCCAATTTGTGCGCAAACGACACGATTTGTGCAATAAAAAACAATAGAAACGCCCCACACAACACCCACTTGTGGGCCAAGTGGAACGCATGCAGGGCGACTGATTTTCAAAAAACGTTGGGCTATTCAAGCGAAAAACGCATCCCGTCAGCGCCTGTGGAAACGCTCTTCGGAATCTTCCTCTTCGGGCACTTGTTCGCGATAGATTTTCACGAGATACCGCTGTATTTCGCTTCTGCCCAAACTCTTGCTGGGACCTGTGGCGTAGCCGCTCGAACTGATAGAGCCTCCTTCGAACTGGACGGAAAGGCTCCAATTCGACGCGTCCATAATCTCGAAGTCGGGCATATAGGTTTGTCCGATGGTGTAGAGTTTGTTCTCTTCAGCCATATCGCGGACGCGTTGGAACACAGAGTCGCCCACCTCGATGGCTTTGGCTTCCCTGTTTCTGAAACTCGTGTTGAACGAGAGCCAACCTTTGCCTTCTTTGTCGCGCCAAAGTTTCAAGTCGGCTCTGCGCCCAGCAAATCCATTACTCGACGACGACTCATAGCTCAGCAGCTTGCCCTTCGGCATAGCCTTCCCATATTCATAGTCGTCTGGGGTCTCCGGGCCAAGGATATTCTGAAGCTTGTCGCAACGTTTCAGCACAGTTTCGGCCTCGCCAAAAATGCGATGAGCCAAATCCAGGTCAGGAAAATATTTGGCAATCGCCTCATCCTGCTTCTTGGCTTTCTTGTTTTTGCCCACGATAGCCTTCTTCAGGTTCACAATCTTTTGGGCTTTTTCCCTTTCGTCGGCGATAGCCCTACGGGTGTCATTTTTCGACTCGGCGCTGAATTGGCCAATCATGCCGATATAACTTTCCATCCTGCTGTCTTCATACAACCATTGGCAACTGGGGCGATAGAAACCGCGATCGTTCAATTTCTTCACCAGCTCCAAACTCTCTTTGTCCAAGGGCTTTTGGCCGAAGACGCTACTCACCGACAACAAGGCGGCTGCCAAACAAGTAATGATTTTTTTCATGGGTTCTTTGTTCTTTTAATGATGATGATGCAAATATATAAAAAAATCGGCAAAACGATGCATGATTTAAGAAGATTAACGCAGACGAGGAAACTGACGACTACGAATTTTGTCAATAAAATTCCGATTTTTTAGCATCATTCTCCCCTTCTTTCCAGCTCAAAGACAGCTTCAAAAATGCCTTTTTTCAGCTTTCAAGCACTCTAAAACGAGCAGGAAAACGACCGAAAAATCGTTTCAGGAAGCTAAAAGCGGCCTTTTAGCTCTCTCATTTGCCGCTTTTCACCCTCTCATTTGCCGCTAATGAGCGTGTCAAAAGCCCCTAATGAGGACGTCATTTGTGGTCTTTGACAAAACGGGAAAAATGCGGCAATTTATCAGAAAATCGCAATCGATTGATTATCAACGAATTGCAGAAAAACGCGGAAAATCGTATTTTTTCGCCTCCTAATAGGGATTGAAGAGTCAGAACGCAAAAACGAGAGGTCATTTGTCTGAAAAATTCATAATAATTTCCATGTTTTTAAAAATCCGACACGATATTTTGCAAAAAAAATGCACCGATGTGACGTTTTTTCCGTATCTTTGCAGAATAGTTACAAGTATACCCGAAAACGATGAAACGATATTTCACAACGCTCGTCTTCATGCTGGCTTCGGCCACGCTGGCTCTGGCACAAGAGTTCGACAACCTGCCCGACCCGATTGCGGATGTCAACAAGGTGGTGGACAACACCCCCGACTCCATCGCGAAGGCACTGTCGGCACGTCCTGCGCCAGGTTCTACGCGCGTGGGGTCGAATCCCGTGATGTTCCTCGTGGGCAACTCCACGATGCGCAACGGCACGCTGGGCAACGGCAACAACGGCCAGTGGGGCTGGGGATATTTCTTCGGGCAGTATTTCGACGCGAAGAAAATAACGGTTGAGAATCAGGCGTTGGGCGGCATGAGCACACGCACGTTCTACACCGACCTATGGCCAGCCATTCGTCAGGCACTCAAACCTGGCGACTGGGTGATTGTTTCCATCGGGCACAACGACAACGGTGAGTTCTTCGACCAGAAGCGGGCTCGTGCCGTCATTCCCGGTGTGGACAACGACACATGCTATGTGGGGTTCAACCAACGCACTCAGCGGCAAGACACCGTTTACAGCTACGGCCATTATCTGCGCCTGTATATCAACGAGATACGTGCCAAAGGCGCCAATCCCATCCTGATGTCGTTGACTCCGCGCAATGCATTCGACGAGAAAGGAAAGATTGTGCGCAAGCCACAAACGGAGTGGATGGCCTACGTGGCAGCCACAGAGGGCGTGCCTTTCATCGACTTGAACGAGATTTCGGGCAAGAAACTCGACTCGTATAGCAGTTGGAAACAGCAGTATCACTTCTTGGGCGACAAAATCCACACTTCGAAGTTTGGTGCTGAGATGAACGCCGAGAGCGCTGCTGTGGGCATCTTGCAGAGCAATCATCCGCAACTCAATGTGCTGAAGTCGATGATGACGGCCGACATTCCTCAAAAGTATGTCACCCCCAGCGGCAAGCCTCGCGTATTCTTTACGGGCGACTCAACGGTGAAGAACGCCGACAAGGAAGACGACGGCATGTGGGGATGGGCTTCGCAAGCCGCCACCGTGTTCGACGAGTCGAAGATTACGCTCGTCAACGCAGCTCGTGCCGGACGCTCCACGCGTTCGTTCATTCGCGAGGGCTTGTGGGATAAAGTCTACAACTCGCTCCAACCTGGCGACTTTGTGACTATCCAATTCGGTCACAACGACATCTGTCCCATCTCCGACGCGAAGGCTCGGGGCGTGATTCCCGGCACGAAAGATACCTTGCACGTCTATCAGATGGACAACGGAAGCTACGAGGTGGTTTATTCGTTCGGCTGGTATCTGAAAAAGATGATTGACGACACGCGCGAGAAAGGCGCAACGCCCATACTTGTATCGCTCACGCCACGCAACGAATGGCCGGGCGGCAAGATTGAACGCCGCGACGACTCGTATGGTCGCTGGTATCGCGAAGTGGTGGAAGAGACGGGTGTGGAGTTCGTGGATATGCACAACATCTCTGCCGACGCACTCGACCGCAAGTTCGCTGTGAAGTCGTTGCCGAAAGACAAGGAGAAGGCAAAACAACGGGTGGAGGAAATCAAGCGGAAGGCTGGCGTCTACTTCAAGAAAGACCACACCCACGCTTCGAAAATCGGCGCACAACTGAATGCGCAGAGTATGGCAAAAGGACTGCGCCAAATCGGTTCGCCATTGGCCGACTATCTGAAAAAAGGAAAATAACACTTACAACAAATAAACAGATTAGCCTATGAAAGCATTAAGATTCATCGCGTTGGCCTTGATGGCCTTCGTTCTTGGCGCCACCGACGCCAATGCACAAAACGCGCAGACAAAAGCGCAACTGACAAAAATCCGCGCCGCCTACACCAAAGCGCAAACGCTGGCCGAAAAGGGAATAAAAGGCCCACGAAAGAACTATCAGGTATACGAGTCGTGGACGAGCGACCCCAACGGCGACAGTCACTCGAAGACGGAGTTCATCTTCGACAACTCCAAAGTTGCTGAGCAAATTGAGGTTTATCCCTGCATCTTGGTGCTGGCTCGGAAGACGATAGGAAAAACCTACGAGGAATACCTCTACGATGAAGAGGGAAAAATGATATTCTCGTTCAACAGAAGCGACTTTGGTGAAGGGTGGCTCACCGAGCGACGCTACTACTACAACAACAACGCCCCCATCTGGATGATTGAGAAACGTGTGGATCCCAAGACAAAGAAAGTGATCAAGGAAGAGCAGATGGACATCAGTTCTGAAGAGTCCGACTACTATTCCGACGCCATCTATATGGGACGCGATGCCGCCGAACTGCGCGAGGCTTTCATCTCTATGAACGCCATCCACGATTAAACGAGTGAAATGATAGACAGACAAACGGTTGAGAAAATCAAAGATGCCGCAAACATTGTGGATGTGGTGTCGGAGTTTGTGACGCTGCGAAAAAGTGGTGCCAGCTACAAAGGATTGTGCCCTTTCCACAACGAGAAAACGCCCTCGTTCACGGTGTCGCCCTCGCGCAACACCTGTCATTGCTTCGGGTGCGGGAAGGGTGGCACACCCATCACATTCATCATGGAGCACGAGCAGATGACCTATCCCGAAGCGCTCAGATGGCTTGCCAACAAATATCACATCGAGATTGTGGAACGCGAACTGAGCGATGCCGAGAAAGAGGAGCAAAGCAACCGCGAGTCGATGTTCATCATAAACGAATTCGCCCTGAAATACTTCCAGGACACATTGCACAACACGCCTGACGGAGTAGCTATCGGCATGCAATATTTCCGCCAACGCGGTATTCGCGACGACATCATACGCGAGTTCCAACTGGGATTCGACCCCAACGACCGTCTCGCCTTCGCCCGCACCGCCCAGCAAAAGGGATACAAGCCGGAATTCATCGAGAAAGTGGGCATCTGCTACAAGAACGAACGCGGCGAACTCATCGACCGTTATGCCGGACGTGTTATCTTCCCGTGGATTGGCGTCAGCGGAAAAGTGGTGGGCTTCGGCGGAAGAAAACTTGATGCTGCCACGAAGGGCGTGCAACAGAAATACGTCAATTCGCCCGATAGCGACATCTATCACAAAGACCGCGAACTCTACGGACTCTATCAAGCCAAACGCGACATTGCCAAAGAAGACTGCGTCTATATGGTTGAAGGCTATACCGACGTCATCGCAATGCATCAAGCAGGCATCAAGAATGTGGTGGCCAACTCGGGAACAGCACTCTCCCTGCACCAGATTCACATTCTGAGACGCTTCACGCAAAACATCATACTTCTCTACGATGGCGATTCGGCAGGCATTCATGCCGCCTTGCGAGGCACCGACATGCTGCTTGCTGAAGGAATGAACTTGAAGGTGTTGTTGCTTCCCGACGGCGATGACCCTGACTCGTTCGCCAGAAAGCATACCGCCAGCGACTTCAAACAGTATATCGAAGAGCATCAGACGGACTTCATCCAATTCAAGACCGACCTGCTGTTGCGTAATGAGCGCGACCCTCTGAAACGGTCGGAAGCCATCAATTCTATCGTGAAGAGCATTTCTGTGGTGCAGAACCCAATCCTTCGCGACACCTATCTGCACGACTGCGCCCAACGAATAGGCATCAACGAGGCTACGCTCATCAACCAGATGAACCGATTCATCCGCGATGCGAAAGACAACAAACAACAAGGTGGCGACAACTCTGAGCAGCAACCCACCCAAGAGGCGCCCGCTGTAGAGCAAGGAGCACGCACACCGGGCATCACCGACAACACGGGGGCTTCTGAGAAGGTGGAGCGCATGATTGTGCAAATGATTATCAAATACGGAGAACAGGTGATATTTGAAAACGTGGAGACCGAAGACGGGAAGACGATGAACCTGACCGTAGCTCAATTCTTTGCGTTCAATCTGGGCGAAGACGGATTGCGGTTCAGCAACGAACTCTTCAATCGCATCCTGGACGAGGCTACTGAAAAGTGCACCGAAAATGGAACAAAGGCAGAGACCTATTTCATCAATCACGAAGACATCAAAATCAGTCAGATAGCCGTTGAACTGTCCGAAGACCAATTCCATCTGACCGAAAGCCGTCAGCCACGAATGGATGTCGAGACGCTTCAGCAACAAGCAATGCACCTGGTTCTCGACTTCAGGATGGACTATCTCGACAAACGGCTGAAAGAGATTAGAAAAGAAATCGCAAACGCACAAAACAACGCCGAGCGGACTCGCGAACTGATGACTGAGTTCATGGAGAAATCGCAAATGAGAAATGCTTTGGCGACTAAAATTGGAAGCAACATTATTCTATAAATGAATATGGATACCTTAATTATACTGCTGTGCTCACTAATCATCGGGATAGTAATATTTTTGTCTTACTATCAGGGCAACAAGCAGAAAAAAGAGAAAAAGGACCCGCTGGCCGACATTCAAGACCAGCGGAAGGATATTGTTGCCCAAGCGTTGAAAGGCCTTAACTGTGAATGCAAATGGAAAACCGAAGACGACGAAGAGGTGGCTATCTTTGATTTCCAAAGCGGACACTTCAGCATCAGGTTAAGAAAAGACACCCCCTACATTGAACTGTTGTATTTGTATTTTTATCAAACCAACATCGAGAACATCCACCTTGTGCGCACCGTTTGCAACTCATGCAACATGAACGGTGAAAACACACGTGCCATCTATTCCATTACAGAGGGTAGCAACAACGTAGACGTACATGCCATCACTGCGCTTCTGCTTGAACAAAAGACAGCGCAACAGATTCTGAAACGTGCTATGATTGGTACGTTCCAATGCCAAAACATGTTCATCAGGCAGATTAACGAATCTATGAGTGACAACGAAAAATCGGACAATCACGATGCTGAGAAAGATCAGGCAATATGGAAACGCGAATTGGAACTGCTCAGCGAACAGGAAATCATGCATCAGGATGCCGGACCCGATTGGCGGAGCAATGAAGAGGAACCTTTGGAACTGAGAAACGTGTTGGCTACAGCTTTGAGTCTGAAGGACATCGAGCCTCAACGGCTTGTGATTTACGCAGGCGACACCTTCGACTCAATGGAAGATGCCGAAACCATTCTGGCGTACAATCTTTCGACCCCACTGATAAAAGGAGGTGACTTCATTGCCAACGAGGCTATGCTCAATTTGAAATACGTTGCGCCTTCACAACCCGACGCCGAACGCGACATCACCATCCACCTCAAAGCCGAACGCGCAACCGAGCAAGCACTTTATTTCCGCATCACAATTGCTATTGTACCTTTGTCCATAGATTCCACTGTGCCATTCGACAGCAGAGAAAACCGCCCTGTCGTCTGTTCGTTCCTGACAGCCTTCGACTTGTCATCACCAAAGCAACGGCTCGACAAGTTCCATTACATGTGGAAAGAAGCATTGGAACTGATTAAGACTCATCCCGAAGAACTCACCGAAGAGCAACGACTCATCAGCGAGTGTATGGATTCGCATCTGGCTTACAACATTTACACAGGTTCTGTGCTGTTCCAAGCCAAACGTTTCTATGAAGCGCTGCGCTATCTGGAAAACGCTTATCATCTCAGCAAACACCTAATAAAGGACCTGCAGCCTTCTGAACGAGATGTGTTCTTCCATATCTGTTACCTCATCGGCTTCTGCTATACTGAGCTGGAACAATACGAAAAAGCATTCTTCTATCTGGAGATGACAATGCCCATCAGACGCATCACCTACACCCAAGAATATGTGAACTGCCTCGTGAATAGTTCCGACTATCGGGCGCTTGACATCATCAATAATTTGATGAACGAGGCACAGAATCCTAACGATGAAGAGAACGAGACCCCTCCGCCTCACATCAAAGCCTTCATGAACTTTCTCAAACGGCGAAAAGCCTACGTTCTGATCGACCAGCAGAAATTCGACGAAGCCAAAGCTATGTTGCAGAAAATGCTTGACGAACCGGAAAACAGTGATTTTGCCATCAACGAATTAGCATATTTACAAAAAAGAAAAGGAGCAAATTGAATGTACTATATCGAAAAAACATTTGAGATTTCCGCCAGCCACCAGCTCGCCCTCTCCTATCCCAGCAAGTGCACCCAGCTGCACGGACACAATTGGAAAATCACCGTCTACTGTCGTTCACGAGAACTGAACGAAGAGGGGATGGTCATCGATTTTTCCGAAGTGAAAAGACGCATCAAACGCCCAATCGACCACCAGAACCTGAACCAGGTGTTTCCGTTCAATCCCACTGCCGAGAACATCGCACGATGGATAACGGAGCAGATTCCTGAATGCTATAAGGCGCGTGTACAAGAGAGCGAGGGCAATGTCGCCATATACGAAAAGGACGAATAACAGACACAACCGATGGATAAGGAAACGATGAAAAAGTATCGGGTCAACGAAATCTTCTATTCCCTGCAAGGTGAAGGCTACAACACTGGGCGTGCTGCTGTGTTTGTCAGGTTTGCGGGGTGTAACTTGAAGTGTCCGTTCTGCGACACAGCTTTCACTCGATACGAAGAACTTACAGCTGAAGAGATCCTTGCCCAGATAGCCAACGTCCAACACCCAACACTCAACTCAAAACACCCATCACCCCTCATCGTTCTCACCGGAGGTGAACCGACCTTGCAAGTAGACGAACCGTTCATCGACCTGTTGCACGAGGCCGGCTACGAGGTGGCGATGGAAAGCAACGGAACCCACATGCCGCCTCGAAACCTCGACTGGCTGACCATCTCGCCCAAGCAAGATGTGGTAGTCAAAGAATGCAACGAACTGAAATGCATCTTCGACATGCAGGGAGAAGTCAGCGATTTCGGCATCAAAGCCGATTACTACTACCTGCAACCTTGCGACACCGGAGAGACTGCACGAAACCATCTCATCATCGGACAATGCATCGACTACATCAAACGGAATCCCCGATGGCGGCTCTCGCTTCAGACACATAAGCTTGTAGGATTCAAATAACAATCCACTATCCACTGAACAATCATGATCTACATCCACTGGGCCATACTCATCATCTATGTCGCCACCATCATAGGAGCAATTTTTGCCGTACTGATGGACAACCGACAGCCGGCCAAGACTATGGCGTGGATACTCGTCTTGTTGTTCATTCCGCTTGTGGGCATTGTGCTCTATTATTTCTTCGGACAAAACACGCGAAAGGAGAAATACATCAGCCAGCGAAGCCTCGACCAACTGACCAAGCGCTCTATGCTGAGCTTTGTCGAACAACGCGACCTGCAACTGCCCAAGGAGCACGAAACACTCATCCGACAGTTTACCCAACAAAACTGGGCTTTGCCGTTCAAAGACAACGATGTGGAGATTTACACCGACGGATATGCATTCTTCACCTCGCTTTTGAAAGCCATTGGCCAAGCCCGCCACCACATCCACCTCTCGACATACATCATCGATGATGACCCGTTGGGACGACTCATCGCAGATGTTCTCATCGACAAAGCGCGCCAAGGTGTCGAAGTCCGTCTCATTTACGATGATGTAGGATGTTGGCGTGTGCCCAGTTCTTTCTTCGAGCGCCTGCGTGTTGGCGGTGTCGACGTGCATGCTTTCATGCCCGTCCACTTTCCTGCATTCACCAGCAAGGTCAACTACCGCAACCACCGCAAACTTTGTATCGTCGATGGTCAGCTGGGATTCATCGGTGGCATGAACATTGCTATGCGATATCTTCGCGGAACAGAGCACACAGCGTGGCGCGACACCCATCTGCTTGTCCAAGGCGGAGCCGTCTACGGCATACAACGTGCCTTCCTCGTAGATTGGTATTTCGTTGACCGGACACTCATCAGCGGTGATGAATACTATCCTCCCATCAACCAACAACCAACATCAAACACCCAACACCCAACAACTCTCGCCCAAGTTGTGACGAGTAGTCCCATCGCCCAATGGCCCGACATCATGCAAGGCTATGTGCGCATTCTGCTCGAAGCCAAGCACTATGTCTACATGGAAACGCCCTATTTTCTTCCCACCGAGCCCATCCTCTTCGCCATGCGCACGGCAGCCCTCGCCGGCATTGACGTCAGGCTGATGGTGCCAGCCCATCCAGATTCCAAGTTACTCGAATGGGCGTCGCGCTCCTATCTGGTAGAGACTCTTGACGCAGGAGTGAAGGTTTATCTTTATGAAGCAGGATTCAACCACAGCAAACTGCTTGTGGCAGACGACTCGCTATGCACATGCGGAAGCACAAATATCGACTTCCGCTCTTTTGAAAACAATTTCGAGGCTAATATCTTTTTCTACGACGAAGCAATGGCTATGCGTATGAAGCAGGTGTTCCTTGAAGACCAAGCCCATTGCCAACTGGTCGACGAACAGACCTTTGCCCACCGTCGCCCATTCACTCACCGCCTTTGGGAGTCACTCATCCGTTTGCTTTCACCGTTGCTCTGACAACGTGGTGTTTGAATCCGTTAACGGTTCGCTTTCTTCGTCAGCAGGATTCATGAATATCGAGAAATTAACGCTTCCGTAAGCACGATGCTCACGAAAACAAGGATGGTTGGAAAAATCGTTATTTTTTCCATGTTCAAAGACGAATACACCGTCATCCGCCAACAGATGACGCTCGAAAATCAAGTCGGGAATCTTGTTTAAATCAGGCAAGGCATAGGGCGGGTCAGCAAAGATGAAGTCAAACTTCTGCCTGCACGACTTCACGAACCGAAAGACGTCGCCACGAATGAGAACGCTGCAGTCGGTACCAATCTTCTTCATACATTGGTCGATGAAACGGGCGTGGTCGCGGTCTTGCTCCACGCTGACCACCTGACGGCAACCACGTGAAATCAGCTCGAGTGAGATGCTGCCCGTGCCGGCAAAAAGGTCCAACGCCACAGCTCCTTCAAAATCCATGTAGGCATTCAGCACGTTGAAGATATTCTCTTTGGCGAAATCAGTCGTCGGTCGCGCCTTGAACGACCTCGGAATCTCGAAATGACGACCTTTATAAAGCCCTGTGATGATTCTCATTTCTTAAATCTTACTTTTTTCATCTTTCATTTCCTTCAGCCTCCGCCCTTCACGAACAACGTCTGCAAGTCGAATGGCATACCCTTGATTTGAGTGACTGGAGCACGATTGAATTCAGCCACAGGATTAATCAGATACGCTTTCCGGCAATACGTGCGCAGGGCGTCAATCGTCCATTCGCGGTCAGGTATGTCGCCTGCTATATAAAGTTCGTCGTTCTGGGCATCCAAGCCGATCTGCTTCCACGCATAAAGCACGAAATAAACGGCATCGCGCGAATGTGCGGCATCAAACGTGTTGCAGAAACGGAAGCGGTTTTTGTCAAAACCAAATACCTCCAAGCGTTTGTCGTGAAAATAGGCATAGAGTTTCCTGTGCATACCGGTGTGGCTGCGTTGATACAAAAGACTCCAAACGGGTTGCACCAAATGCACGAAGCGCACATCCTCAAAATGGTCGTCGATGACCAGTTTCAAGTCTTTGTTGATGGAAAAAACGGCCACAGCGTTCAAGTCGGGCAGAACGCTATGCAGCACCACGCACCCCTCCAAACCCGTGATGGCATGGTGGTAGAGCGTCTCTTTGGCGGCCTCGTCGAATTCCTGAAGAGGAATCATCAGAACCGGAGAGTCGATGAGCACCTGCGCGCGCTGGTAGCCACGATTCAGCAGGGCGCTATCCTTGAAAGCCTCGCGCAAGTTTGCTGCCAGCGAGATGCCGCTTTTCACAATGTAAGGCTCGAAGACCACTTGGTTCACCGCCGTATGGTCGCTCACGGCAAAGGCCATCGTGTTGCGGCTGATGCGCATGTTCAGCCTCACGCGTGGGTTGATGATTCGGTTATTTGAGTCGGGCATATCTCGAAATGAAAGATTAAAGATGAAATATTAAAGATGAAAAATGAAATATTATGGCTGATGTGCAACCGATGAAAGCACGCTCAGCAAGCACACAACAGCCAATGCGACGACACATAACAGCAGCAGCAAATTATTGTTCGGTTTTATTTTCATTTCTCGTTTCTTTTATTTACCTTTGCAAAGTTACTAAAAATCGAGAGCAGAACAAAAGAAACTCGTTTCTTTTTTATGCCGAGATGCAATAACTTCGCGATGTAGTCGCAAAGATACGAAAATCTTTTTAATATCGATGCCTATCGACTCGTTAATCTTCCAGATACGCCAACAGTTTGGCCTTCAACCCACCGCTGACCAAGAGCATGCTATCCGCGAATTCGCAGCTTTTGTGGCCAATCCGTCGCCCTCGGCGCTGATGATTCTACGTGGCTCTGCCGGCACAGGAAAAACCTCGTTGGCTTCTGCCATCGTTCAGGCGTTGGTCAAACTGGGGCAGAAAGTGGTGCTCCTTGCACCTACGGGACGCGCGGCTAAGGTTTTTGAACAAAACAGCGGGCACCCAGCCTTCACCATTCATCGCAAAATCTATCGCCAACGGTCGCTGATGGGCGACTTCAACCTCAACGACAATTTGCATTCCAACACCCTCTTCTTGGTCGACGAGTCGTCCATGATTGCCAATTCCTCCTACCACGCCCAACCCTTCTCCCAGCAAGAGGGGCAAATGGCCAACAACACCCAATTCGGGAGCGGCAACCTGCTCGATGACCTTGTTTCCTACGTCTATGGTGGACGCACCTGCCGGTTGATGCTCATCGGCGACAGCGCACAGCTTCCACCCGTAGGCATGAATGAGTCGCCAGCACTCGATGCAGAATGGATGCGGGGATACGGATTGGATGTCCACGAGGCCGACCTGAACGAGGTGTTGCGACAAAGTCAGGAAAGCGGAATATTGATGAACGCCACAGCCATTCGGCAGATGATTACTCACGACGAGGTGACCCAGCTGCCACAAATCCGTTTCAGTGGCTTTGCAGACTTGCGAATGGTACCTGGCAACGAACTCATCGAGGCCATTAGCAGCAGCTACAGCCGTGTGGGAATCGACGAAACCATGATTGTCACTCGTTCAAACAAACGCTGCAACGCTTACAACATCGGCATTCGGAACACCATCCTCGGACGCGAGGACATGCTCTGCTCAGGCGACCAATTGCTGATTGTGAAGAACAATTATTACTGGTTGCCAAAAGACAATCCCCAAACACCCAACACCCAACCACCATCACCTAGCACCCAACACCCAACACCCAGTTTATCCTTCATCGCCAACGGCGACTGTGCCCGTGTTCAACGCGTGCGCCACATACGCGAACTTTATGGATTCACCTTTGCCGATGTTACGATGCAATTCCCCGATTACGACAACCTGGAACTGCAAGCCACCGTGCTCCTCAACACGCTCACAGCCGAAGCGCCCGCACTCACCCGCGAGCAAAGCGACCAATTATATAATAATGTGTTGGAAGACTATGCCGACATCCCGCTGAAAGCCGACCGGATGAAACGGCTGCGCGAAGACCCACACTTCAACGCTCTGCAAATCAAATACGCCTACGCCGTGACTTGCCACAAGGCTCAGGGCGGACAATGGGCACACGTCTACATCGACCAAGGATACATGACCGATGAAATGCTCACCCCCGACTATATCCATTGGCTCTACACCGCCTTCACGCGAGCCACCGAAACGCTGTTCCTGGTCAATTGGCCGAAAACGCAAACAGATGAAAGAGCGTAAAGTGTATAAAGGGGAGTGGAAAGGCATAAAGGGACATTAGCCTCTTCATTCGCTCCATTACGCTCTTCCACTCCCCTTTAAACTTTTAAAAGCCCTTCTGCCCGGCTACTCGTCCATTTGGAACAGCGGATCCTCCGGCATCACCATCAACGGCTTCTGTTCGAACTGGCGCAAAGTCTCTTCGGGAACATACTTCTTGTCAACCACCAGGCGGAACATGTATTCACGGAACCAACGGTCGGTCATAATCAGACAGCCGCCCAATCCCGAGCTTGCTCCCCATGAGTTCTCCACTTTCCATTTGCGAGGCTGTCCGTTATTGTCCAAATCCACCGCCGTCAGCGTCATTGCATGGGTCGAACCGCTGTCGAATGTTGAGATGCGCTGAGCCTTGTCCATCGTGAACTCTGTACCGAAGAGCGACTCGAAATCATAGTTCTCGGTATCCAAATAGCCACGTTTGCGGTCGAACTGCTTGCCTACGTCATAGCTGGAATACAGTTTCCTGCCGTCTTTCAACGACGCAATAGCCAGTTTCTCGATGTCCTCCATCGGCAGGTTCAGGTACTTCCAGTTGTGTCCGTCGTAGGTATGACGGTCGTATTCCACCTCGAAAGTCTTATAATAAGGTCTTCTCGGATCGTTCATCACCATGATGAAAGTGCCGTTCAAGTCGCCACCCACCGTCTCGGCATAGAACTCCTTCGGCGTGTATCGGCGCGGCTCGCCCACCTGCTTGCCATACTTATCCACATGAGCATAAGTGAACTCCTTCACGGGCTCGCCCAGCGTCAGGCAGAGCATGCGATAGATGGCCGTCAGCATCTCCGTCTTGCGACTGGCAATGGCGGCAGGTTTCTTCTTGTCGGCCACCATCTGGCGCAGCTCCAATCCGAATTCGCGCAGCTTCGAACTCACCACACGCTGCATGCGACTGGTGTTGTCGGCACTATAAGTCTCAGGCTGCAGGCCCTTCGGCACCAGTCCGTACTTGCTGGCCAAGTCGGCCACGCCGCAGAACGTGCCTCCATCGTTGATGGGATGGTGGAAGAAGAACTGCACGCGCAAGTCGTCGATGGGCTTCTGTGCACAGTCGATGACACCCTGAAGCATCAGGTTGGCCTTCTCCAGCTGGTCGTAGAAGAACAAATAGTCGTGAGAGAACTCCACAGCCAGCGTGTCCTCGTGCTGCTTGGCAAAGTTGGCACGCAGCACGTTCAACCCCGAGAACATCCAGCAGCGGCCACTCGACTTCTGGTCGTGGATGCTCTGCTTGGGCGTCTCAATGCTGAAGTGAGTGTCGAAGTCGCCCTGATTGGCGAAGTTCTTGGCCAAGTCGTCTATCGAGAACTGCGAAATGGCATTGAAAAGAGCCTTCTGCTGTGGGGTGGCAGCCTGCGCCTTCTCCATCTGCTGAAGCATCTGCTGCGTGATTCCCCCATCGGTTTTCTGTGCCGAAGCCGACAGTGACGCCAGCATGCACAGCGCTAAAAAGAAATGTTTGTTCATGTCGTTTTTTCTGATATTGGTTTTCTACGTGCAAATATACAAAAAAATAACTGAATAACAAAAAACTGCAGGCGCAAAGTATCGTTATTTCTTCTTGTCTTCCAAAAAACGGCGTTTCTTCGCACTCATCGGGCGAGCCTCCTTTGCAGCTTTGGCAGCGGCACGGGCGGCATTCTCTGCCTTGCGTTTCTTTGCGGCTGCCTGACTCGCACGACGTTTCGCATCGCGAGCCCTGCACTCTGCTTTCCAATCCTCCTTGCGCTTCTCGCGAGCCTCTTTCTTCTGTGCTTCGCGCTCCTCCACCTCTGCCTTGCGCTGATCCTGTTCAGCCTTTTTGCGTTCCAACACACGCGCTTGGTATTCGGGATTCGAGAGCAGATACTTTCTGCTGGGCATTGCCAAAAGGTTCAGCGCCATCTTTGTCACCTTTGTTCGGGCGTAACGCCAACTCTTGCTCACGACCTCGCAAAGCACCGTACCATCCGAAAGCATGGCCTTCGCCCTGTTCAACCCGTCTTCCGTCACCTCCATCTCCAGCGTGAGCCGTCGCCCGTCGGTCTGCCTCACCATATCATCGGCCTGTGCCAGCAGGTCGCTGTTGCGCTTCCAGTGGCTCAGCAGATGTTCGGTATCCTTGTTGATGATATATTTCGAGATGAACCAGTTGCGGGTATTCTCGTCCAGCGTGCTCACATACCCCATGATGGCATAGACAAAGATGTGCTTGTGCTTGCCAATGTCGAACGACTCGCCAGCGCGGGCAAACTGCCTAAGCTGCCATTCGTCGAACAACTGCTCAAGGCGCTCCTGCCTGAACAGATTGCCCAACACATGCTGAAGCCGAGTACCCTCGCCCGTGTAATAGCGGAAAAGCACGTCGGCCACCATTCCCTTGAACACGAACATCCCAGCAAACACATACCGGCTGTCGCCCTTGCCCTCCTGCTCGTAGAAACTGCTATGAGTCAGCACCTCACGAAGACGTGAGCGCGAAAACATACGGCGCAGGTCGTCAAACATCGGGTCCGACCACGCCTTGAAGTTGTCTTTAGGATGCGGCTGTTGTTGTATCTTCTCGTCTTCCATAGATGCTTTTATAATCTCCCTTCCCTACGGGAATGGCTACGGGTAGGCGAGCCTTGCTCGGGAATGAGGGGTCGGGGGAGTAGCTTTTTTCTCTTTAGCACGGGCAGGAGGACTCGAACCCCCACTATCGGATTGGAAGCCGACATTCAGGCCCCGAAAGCCTGTGTGCTACCTTTACACTATGCCCGCAATTATCAATTTTTGGAGCAGCGAGAGCCAACATGCTTGCATTATTGGCCGAGTCGTGACAAAAATCAACGAAGTTAATTGTCAATTTTCAACGAAGTTAATTGTCAATTGTCCATTGTCAATTATCAATTGCCAAAGAGCGGGTGACGGGAATCGAACCCGCGCCTGCGCACTGGAGGTACGCCGAATCAAGATCTGAAGTCTTGCGTGCTGCCATTACACTACACCCGCCAACTTGTTGGCAAAGATACTAATAAATGAGCGAAAGGCCAAATTTTATT